>Ga0302279_10002051_pt1 | contig 27371 bp, 24 predicted proteins | sample III_Bog_N3_3_FD_194541 | JGI IMG/M metagenome (GOLD analysis project Ga0302279, IMG submission 194541) | Peat permafrost microbial communities from Stordalen Mire near Abisko, Sweden - III_Bog_N3_3 | ecosystem: Environmental > Terrestrial > Soil > Wetlands > Peat | place: Sweden: Abisko... | reverse complement strand
CGCAGCGAGCAGGACCCCGCGGCGTGGGAGCACGCGTTCCACGCCGCCTGTGCCGAAGCCACCATCCCGAGCGGTGAGACGCCGGGCGCGCTGTCGATCGCCGCGCAGCAACATGGGCTGGTCATCCTCGGAGACGACGGCGAGGTCCTGCGCCCGGCCAAGCTGTGGAACGACACGGAGTCGGCGCCCGACGCCTCCATGCTGCTGGACTCCCTGCCGGGCGGGCCGGCCGCCTGGGCCGAGGCCTGCGGCAGTGTCCCCGTCCCGGCCTTCACCATCACCAAGCTGCACTGGCTGCGCCGCAACGAGCCCGAGACGTTCCGGCGCATCGCCACCGTCCTGCTCCCGCACGACTGGCTCACCCACCGGCTGACCGGCCGGTGGACCACCGACCGGGGCGATGCCTCGGGGACGGGGTACTGGTCGCCGCGCCAGGGCCGCTACCGAGACGATCTTCTCCGGCTGGTGAGCGACGACATCGACTGGGGCACCGCGCTGCCCGAGGTCCTCGCCCCGGACGCTGTCGCCGGTGAGTGGCGCGGCGCCGGGATCCCTGTGGCAGCCGGCACGGGCGACAACATGGCGGCCGCGCTGGGCTTGGGCCTGCAACCGGGTGATCTCGCCCTGAGCCTCGGGACGAGTGGCACCGCGTTCACGGTCTCCCACCGCCCGGCGGCCGATCCCACCGGCACCGTGGCCGGCTTCGCCGACGCCACCGGCCACTTCCTCCCACTGGTCTGCACCATGAACGCGACCAAGGTCACCGACACCGTGGCGCGTGTGCTCGGCGTCGACCATGCGCAGTTCGACGCGCTGGCACTGGCGGCGTCCGCCGGGGCGGGCGGACTGGTGCTGGTCCCCCACCTCGACGGCGAGCGGACGCCGAACCGGCCGGCTGCGACCGGCATGCTGACCGGATTGCGCACCGACGCCACGCCGTCCCAACTGGCTCGCGCCGCCGTCGAAGGGGTCGTCTGCAACCTGCTCGCCGGCGCCGAGGCGCTGGGCCCCGAGACCGCACACGGGCGTGTCTTTCTCGTCGGAGGTGCGGCCCGCAGCCCGGCCTACCGGCGGGTGGTGGCCGACCTCACGGGTCGTGTCGTGGTGGTGCCCGCCGACGACGAGCTCGTGGCCGCCGGTGCCGCTGTGCAGGCTGCCGCGCTCCATCACGGTGGCGACTTCGCCCGGATCGCCGCGGCGTGGGGGCTGGGCCGCGGCGCGGTCATCGAGCCCGATGACCGCGTGGACCGGGCGGCCATCCGGGCCGCCTATGCCGACGCGGTGGGCGGTGACCCCGCCTCTCGGCAGTCCGACGACCAGGAGCCATGACCGCCGACACCCCGCTCCGCCGTGCGGTCATGGCTGATGTCGCCACCCGGGCCGGCGTCTCGGTCATGACGGTCTCACGCGTCCTGAACGGGTTCTCCGGCGTCACCGACGAGACCCGCCTCCGGGTGGAGGAAGCCGTCACCGCCTTGGGCTACCAGGCCAATACCGCCGCTCGGGTGCTGGCCGGGGGGCGCTCCCGCACCTTGGGCGTGATGGCCGTCGAGACCGAGCAGTTCGGCCCTTCGCGCACGCTGTTCGGCATTGAGGCAGCGGCGCGGGAGGCCGGCCACGTCTTGAGCTTCGTCACGCTCGACAGGAACGGCAAGGACATGGCCTCGACACTCCAACGACTCCGGGCGTCCCACGTGCAGGGCATCATCATTGTCGCCCCAGTTCGCCGCGTGGTCGAAGCCGTCACCCGGCTCGATGGCGACCTCCCTCTCGTCGTCGTCGGGGGCGACCCGGCCATCGGTGCCCCCACCGTCACCATCGACCAGCTGGAGGGCGCCCGCCGCGCCACGCGCCATCTCCTCGACCTCGGACATGCCACCGTCCATCACGTCGCCGGCCCGCAGACGTGGATTGACGCCACCGCCCGGATGCGGGGGTGGTCCGAGGCTCTCCGGGCCTACCCGGCCCGGCGCGGCCGCTCGGTGGCCGGGGACTGGAGCGCCCGTCGCGGGTACGAGGCGGGCGGGCGCCTGGCCCGTGAGACGGACGTGACCGCAATTTTCGCCGCCAACGACCAGACGGCGCTCGGGGTGATCCGGGGACTCCACGATGCCGGCCGCAGGGTGCCGGACGACGTCAGCGTGGTCGGATTCGATGACACGCCGGAATCGGGCTACTTCCTCCCGCCCCTGACGACCATCCGGCAGGACTTCAGCGAGGTGGGGCGCCGGAGCGTCGAGCTCCTCCTCTCGCTGGCCGATGGCAACCCCGCGCAACGGCACGTGGTCGTGCCGGCCGAACTCGTCGTTCGCTCCAGCACGGCACCGCCGGCCTGAAAGGCGAAGAACGCAGGCGAACGGAGCCCCTCGGCCATCGTGACCGGCAAGTCACGACGCCACAGCCGTCGACATAGGGTGAACCGATGAGTCCCACGTCGGAAGCGCCCACAGTGATGCCTGCGGCCTTCTTCGGCCACGGCACTCCCATGAACGCGCTCGACGACAACCGCTACACCCGGGCCTGGCGGGCCTTCGGAGCCGCAATGCCTCGGCCCCGCGCCATCTTGATGGTGTCGGCCCACTGGTTCATCAACGCGTCGGCCGTCACCGCCATGGCGAGGCCCAAGACGATTCATGATTTCTATGGCTTCCCCGACGAACTCTTCGCGGTGCAGTACCCGGCAGCAGGCGATCCGCACCTGGCCGAGGAGATCGCGGACATCGTCAAGCCCACGTGGGTGGGCTCCGATGCCGACAGTTGGGGCATCGACCATGGGAGTTGGTCGGTCCTGGTACACGCCTTCCCCGCGGCCGATATCCCCGTTGTGCAGCTCTCCATCAACGCCACGAAGTCGTTCGACTACCACTTCCAGCTCGGAGCGAGCCTGGCGCCTCTGCGGGAACGGGGGGTGTTGATCCTCGGGAGCGGCAATGTCGTGCACAACCTCGGTCGCATCGACTGGAACCAGGCCGACTCCGCGTTCGACTGGAACCGGAGCTTCGACAATGACGTGGCCGAGATCATGACGACGTCACCGGCCGGGTTGGTGGGAGTGCAGGGGCACGATGATTTCCCGCTGGCCGCTCCGACGCCCGATCACTTCATTCCGCTCCTCTATGTCGCGGGGCTGGCGACGGCGGCGGACGAACGAGCTGACGTTCTCGTCGACGGCTACGCCATGGGCTCGTTGTCGATGGTCTCCTACACACTGGGCAGCCACGAGCTCGACTCCGGTGGTGAGGATGGCGCACCGGTTCTGCCCCGCGTTCCTGCCGAGGAGACCAATCTGTGATCACCCTTATCGGTGGCCGCGCGTGCGTGACGACCCAGGTCCTGGACGAGGATCGCCGCATTCTGAAGCGTGAGACGGGGACGGTAGTCTTGACCGAGACCAATGGAGACTGACCTCGCAGGACCAATGCTCTACGGGGCCTACCAGGCCCAGGTGGACATGATGGCGCCGGCCAAGGCCTTCGCCAAGTTCCTGGTTGGCGCCATTGAGCTCCTGCCGTCATCGCTGCGCGACGACCCCGTCGTCCGATGGTTCTCGGCCAACAACGAGATGCTCGCCCGCTCGGGGTTGACCCATTCCCGGCCGTCCTTCGGCATCGACGTCGTGCGCGTCGACGGCCGGCCCGTAGCCGTCCACGAGGAGGCCGTCGAGACAACCCCCTTCGGGACGTTGCTGCACTTCGCCAAGGACACGGACGAGGTACAACCGAAGGTCCTCGTGGTGTCAGCCCTGGCGGGCCACTTCGCCACCCTCCTGGGGTCGACGGTGCGGGCGCTCTCCGAGCACCATGACGTCTCCATCACCGACTGGCACAACGCACGCGACGTGCCCCTGACCGCCGGCACATTCGGATTCGACGATTACGTCGCGCACATCATCGCCTTCCTGCAGAGAATGGGACCCGGCACACACGTCGTTGCGGTCTGCCAACCGTGTCCGGCCGTGTTGGCCGCCGTCGCCCTGATGGCCGAGGCCGGCGATCCGGCCACACCTCGCAGTCTCACGCTGATGGCGGGTCCGGTCGATACCCGGATAAGCCCGACCGCCGTCAACGAACTGGCCCACCAGCAGCCGCTCTCGTGGTTCGAGCAGAACGTGATCACGACTGTTCCGGCGCGCTACGAAGGCGCCGGACGCCGCGTGTATCCCGGCTTCCTGCAGCTCGGAGCGTTCGTCGCCATGAATTGGCAGAAACACCTCGATCGCCATCTGGAGCTCTTCCACGACGTGGTCGCCGGGAACAAGGTGAAGGCCGATGCCACCAAGGCCTTCTACGACGAGTACTGCGCCGTGTTGGATCTGCATGCCGACTTCTACCTGCAGACCGTCGACCGGGTGTTTCAGCAGCACCTGCTCCCCCGCGGCTTGCTCGAAGTCGGCGGTCGGACCGTGCACCTAGAGGCGATCCGGCGCACCGGTCTCCTGACTGTCGAAGGCGACCGGGACGACATATGCGGAATGGGCCAGACGATGGCGGCGCAGGACCTGTGCGTGCAAATTCCCCACTCGCGGCGCCGGCACCATCTGCAGCCGGGCGTCGGTCACTACGGGGTGTTCAGCGGATCAGCCTGGGAACGTCAGATCTGCCCCGTAGTGCGGAACTTCATTCTGACCAACAGCTAGGACGAGCGGTCAGAACTCGACGTCGACGTCGAGCTCTTCGAGTGCGTCAGGTTCCTCCTGGGCCGCCGCCAGCCACTCCACCATTTCCGGAAGAGCCATGACGGCCTGCACATAGGCGGCGCAGTCGTCGGGCAGGTCGACGTCGTACGTCACGAATCTGGTGCACACCGGCGCGTACATGGCGTCCGCCATGGTGGGCGTTGCGCCGAAGAGAAGCGGCCCTCCCGAGGAGGCGAGGCATTCCTGCCAGATTTCGACGATCCGATCGACGTCGGCCTGGGCCCCACTGAAGATCTTGAAACCGGGATGACGGGCCTTGGTGTTCATCGGCAGGGCGGCCCGCAAGTGGGCGAAGCCGGCGTGCATCTCACCGCACACAGAACGGCACCAGGCCCGGGTCGCGGGGTCTGCCGGCAGCAGCTTCGAATCGGGGAGCGTCTCCCAGAGGTACTCGCCGATGGCCAGCGTGTCCCATACCCGTATGTCACCGACCTCGAGGCTCGGCACAAGGAAGGACGGGGAAAGGAGAAGAAGCTCGGCGCGCGCGCCCGGATCATGGCTGTCGAGGACTCTCTCGGTGAACCCGAGGCCGGCGAAACGGCACATGAGCCAACCGCGCAGCGACCATGCTCCGTAGTTCCGGCTGTTGATCGCCAGGGTGGCTTGGCTCATGGCGCTCCCGTGGCTTGTGCGGGTTCTGTCACGCCCTGTCTGATCTCCGCCAGTTTAGGACACGGCGCAGGGAAGGGCGAGAAGACAATCCGCGTCACATGACTGGTCGGCGCGGGTCAGCTCTTCTTGGCCCCAGCCGTCATCGGCTCCATCAGCGCCACCATCTCGGTGAGGAAGGACTTCTGCGATGCGAGGAGCAACTCGGCGAAGCGGAAGGTCGAGTCGATGGCATCCCCGGGCGTCACCATGCTCCCCGCCAACGGCAAGGACGGAGTGGTCGGCAATGTCTCCTTGAGGGAGGACATACCCGCGCCGAAGGCCTCGAGGGTCAAGCGCTGACCGGTCTCCAACGCCTTCATGAAGCCGTCCTGCATCGTTTCGGTCATCTCCATGGTTGTGGTCATCGCTACCTCCCGAAGGTGTGGCCCACCGCAGTGGGATACTTATCAGGTGCGAAGTATACTTCGCAGCCGAGCGTGGGTCAACTTTTTCCCGCCGTCACCCTGCCGGGACGAACTGCGCGCGGAGCACCTTCTTGTCGAACTTCCCGACGCTGGTCTTGGGGATCTCGTCCAGCAATTCGAAACGGTCGGGCAGCTGCCAGCTGGCGAAGCCGAGGCCCTCGAGGTGCCGGCGGAACTCCTCGGTCGGGACCCGGTGACCCGCACGCAGGACGACACAGGCCAGCGGGCGTTCGAGCCAACGTGGATCGGGCACGGCGATGACAGCCGCCTCGGCCACGGCGTCCATCTTCATGATGGCGGCCTCCAGGTCCACCGAGGAGATCCACTCTCCCCCCGATTTGATGAGGTCCTTGGTGCGGTCGGCGATGACGAAGTACCCGCTCGCCGAGCCGATCGCCACATCGCCGGTGCGGAACCAGCCGTCGTCGGTGAACGCATCGTCCCCCACGCCGTGGAGGTAGCCGTCGACCACCCATGGCCCGCGGACCCAGAGATCGCCCATGGTCGCTCCATCCCTCGGCACCGCATGGCCCTCGGCGTCGCGGATGCCGATCCGTACACCCGGGAGCGGCAGGCCGGCCTGCGACGACGCCGCCTCGACGATCTCCTGGCTCGACCAGTCGCGCATGCGTTCCTGCGGCCAGGCCACCGAGGCGAGAGGTGATGTCTCGGTCATTCCCCAGGCCTGCACCAGCTCGATCCCGAATTCCTCGCGAAAGCGCATGATCAACGCAGCCGGCGGTTGACTGCCTCCGCACACAATGTGCCGGAGGTCGCGCAGACACGGATCACGCCGGGACAGCTCGTCGGCCACCGTCAACCAGACGGTGGGGACGCCGGCCGTCACCGTGACCCGCTCCTCGACCAGCAGGTCCACGAACGCCTTCGCATCGAGGGCGCCGCCGAAGAACACCTGCTTGGCCCCGACCATGGCCGCCGCATAGGGCATACCCCACGCGCCGGCGTGGAACATGGGCACCTGCGGCAGCACGCTGTCGCGCGGCCCGATGGACATGCCCGCAGCGGACGTCACGGCCAGCGCGTGGAGGAAGGTCGACCGGTGCGTGGAGACGACGCCCTTCGGTCGGCCGGTCGTTCCCGACGTGTAGCAAAGTCCCATGGGTGCCGTCTCGGCGATGTCGAGACGGTCATAGGCGTCGGGCTGTCGACTGAGGAGGTCCTCATAGGAGAGGAGGCCAGGGAGGTCCGAGTCGGGAACGGCGTCGTCCAGGACGATGACCGGCGGCAGATCACCCACGATGTCGCGCACCTGCGCCAGCAGGGGGAGGAAGTCGGTATCGACCAGGATGGCCTGGTCGTCAGCGTCCTGCAGAATGAAGGCCAGCTCCTCGGGCGACAGCCGGACATTGAGCGTGTGCAGGACACGGCCCGTGCAAGGAACAGCGAGGTACGCCTCAAGATGCCGGGCGCCGTTCCAGGCCAATGTCCCCACGGGTCGCGACCGATCCAGCTGCAGGTCGTCGAGCCCATGCATGAGCCGCTGGGTGCGGAGACCCACCTCGGCGTAGGTGGACCTTTCGAGCGTGCCGTCGGAGCGACGCGTGACGATCTCGGCATCGGGGCAGCCGGGTGACCCGGGATCGAAGAGAAGCCATGCGTTGAGTTGGTCTCCCATCACGGTTGTCGCAACACCTCCGGCTTCATCGGTTCAGCACATAGTCGCCGGGGGCCGGCGCTCCGGCCGGGTTGGCACGACTCCCGAGGGAGCGTGGCGCCGGGCGCTCCTGCCCGGCCCGACAGGCCTGCCAGTCGGCCCAGCGCTCCCACCACACCCCTGGTGTCTCCTTCGCTTCGGCCAGCCACTCGTCGGCGCCTCCATCCGTGTCCGCACCCGTCGTCACCGTCATGCGGGCTGATCCGGGAGGGTTGACCAGCGACTGAATGTGACCCGATGAGGTGAGGACGAATTCGGTCGGCCCCCCGAACAGGCCGCAATTCGCGTAACAGGCCCTCCATGGGACCAGATGGTCCGTGCGGCCGGCGACGACCAAGGTGTCACATTCGACCTTGCCGAGGTCGACGGGTGACCCGAGGACCGATGCCTCGCCGAGTGCCAAGCCGTTCTGCAGGTACACACGGAGAAACGACTGGTGCAGCGCTGCCGGCAATGCGGTCGAGTCGGCGTTCCAGGCCAGGACGTCGAAGGCCGAAGGGTCTTCGCCCAGCAGGTTGTTGTTCACCCAGTAGTTCCAGATCAGATCGTTCGGGCGTAACGCAGCGAACATCGCCTCCAGCGAGGAGCCGTTGAGAGATCCCGAGAGCGCCGACATGCGGGCCGAGTTACGAACGATCCGAGGACTGCTGAACATACCGATCATGGATGGAACGGAGTAATCGATCTGCGTGACGGCAAACGTGGCGGAGCGCACGAGCTCATCCCCGAGCGTGGCGAGGTGTCCGAGGAGGCTCGCCGTGGTGAGCCCGCCGGCACACACCCCGACGATGTTCGCCGAAGCGCTGGAGCAGATTTCGGCAGCTGCCGTCACCGCATCGTGAAGTGCTCCGACGTAGGTGTCGAGATCCCAGTCGCCGTGGTCTCGGGTGGGGTTCCGCCAACTCACGGCATAGGTCTGGAAGCCCCGCTCGAGGGCATACGCAATGAAGCTGCGACCCGGCGAGAGATCCATGACGTAGTACTTGTTGATCTGCGGGGGCACCACCACCACCGGCGTCTCCCAGACCACATCGGTCGTCGGCGTGTACTGGATCAGCTCACAGACTTCGCTCTTGAAGACGACGGCGCCGGGGGTGGCGGCCAGGTTTCGACCGAGTTCGAACGCGCCCCGGTCCACCGTGCGGGGAAGCCCGTGGTTGTGGAGGACGTCCCTTCCCACATTGCGCCAGCCCCTCAGCACGCTGCGCCCGCCGGTCTCGAAGGCGCGCTCCAGCGCATCGGGGTTCAGGAGGAAGGCATTCGTCGGCGCGCACGCCGCCGTCACGTTGTGCAGGACGAACCGGGCCCTTTCGTCGGTCCGCCAATCGAGATCGGCGTCATCGACCAACCCCAGGACCGCTTCCGCCCAGGCCAGGTAGCTGCGGGCCAGTCGACGAAAGACGGGATTGTCCTGCCAGGCCCGATTCTTGAACCGCCAGTCCCGCGGCGCGGGAACGATGTCGGACCGATCGGCTGCAATCCGGGCCAACTCCACCAACAGGCTGCGGGCACGCCGGGCGGCTCCCGACGGACCGGCACGGGTCAGCACCGAACCGAGCGCCCCCGCAAATCCGAAGAGATCCATCGCACCGAGCAGGTCGCCCCCACCGACGGCGATCTCGGCTTCGGAGCGGATCGGCGTATCCGGCATAAAGGGCCTCAAGAGTCCGATTGACCAGCGACGATAGGTTTTGTGCAGCTGTAGGATTAGTAGCCGCATCGCGGGGGGTCGTCAAGACAGCGACCTACCCGCGCGGATCACCGGGCGCTTCCATCGGGGAATGCCGACTTGGAACAGGACGGCAGGAGGGTCGGGCATGGATCGTGCTGGGTCGGCCGCACAGCGGGGCGCCGAAAACGCGTTCGGCCAATACCTGCGCGCCCAGCGCCAGCTCTCGCAGTTGAGCCTCCGCCAACTGGCCGGTCTGGCCAAGGTCTCCGATGCCTACCTCAGTCAGATTGAGCGAGGGTTGCACCTCCCGTCCGTCGGCATCATCCGTTCCCTGGCCGAATCCCTCAAGATCTCGACCGAGGACCTCCTCGCCCAGGCGGCCGGCGTCAGCCCGGAGGGGGGAACCGTGCCCGGGACCGAAGATGCCATCCGGGACGATCCGAGACTCGACGAACCACAGAAGAACGCGCTCCTCGCCGTGTACCGCTCCATGGTCGGCGAGGTCGACGCCTGACCGCGTCGACAATGGTGAGCCGACTCCTGCCTCCCCCCTGACGACCATCCGCCCGAATCACCTCTTCATGTTGGCGTCAGCATCGCTCCGTAGGGTGACCACGTGGCGGCCCGTACCGGTCAGAACTCCCGGCGGGGTCGGACGTCGAGCGCCTCGGGGCGATTCCAGTGGCGGAAGACCCGTGGGGGTGTCGATGGCCCTGGGCTGGACGTGTTGGTCATCGCGCTCCAGGTGTCGATGGTCCTCTCCCTGACCGTGCTTGCCGTGCTGCTGGGTTGGTGAGACCGGATCACGGCGGAATGGCTACACCCACCGGCCACCGCCACCGGCCACCGGCCACCGCCACCGGCCACCGCCACCGGGGAGCTGGGTGCAGGAAAGTCCAGGCCAGACCCGTGGGAACTTTAGAGAATCCTTAGGCTGAGCCCTTCGATCTTCATGTAGGCGTCAGGGTTCGTCCGTACCCTGATCCGCATGGCCCCTGTCCGACACGCCACCCCAGCACAGCGCCGCCATTCCGCCTCCGTGCGCCGCGATGTTGCGCTCAATCGTTTGTCCACGATCACGGGCTCAATCGCCGTGGCCAGCCTCGCCGCCGTTGCTGCGCTGGGCATTTACGTCGCCAAGGCCCTCCCCGGGCACCATGCCGCCCCGAGCACCGCCACCGTGCCCGCGGGGAACACGGGCGGCACGGGCAACACAGGTGCTTCGAATTCCGCCAACTCTCTGAATCCTCCGTCGTCGTCACCAACGACTGCCTCGGCACCTCCGCCGGTCACCAGCGGATCGTCTTGATGACCGAGGTCGACGCCTCCACTCACAACCAGCACGTCTACCGGACTCGTGCCCTCGGCACAATCGCAGAAGTCGTCACCGACGCCGGAGCGCTGTTCGAGGCATCGGAAATGCTCGAACGGGAACTCGAGCGCATTGACGTCGTGGCCAGCCGGTTCCGCAGCGATTCGGACCTGAGCCGGCTCAACGCCGCCGCGGGGTCCGAGGTCATTGTCGGTGAGGATCTCTTCGAGGCGATTGACGTGGCGCTCGCCATGGCCGAAGCGACCGGTGGACTGGTCGATCCCACCGTCGGTGCCGCCATGAACAGCCTCGGCTACGACCGCGATTTCGCCGAAGTGCTTCCCGGGGTCGACGGCAACCTCCCGCCGGCACGGGCTGTGCCCGGTTGGCGCTCTGTCTCCATGGACGCCGGCCGACGGGCCGTCCGGCTCCCGGCGCAGACCTCCCTCGACCTCGGTGCGACCGCCAAGGCGCTGGCAGCAGACCGGGCGGCGACGGCGATCCACCGGTCACTCGGATGTGGCGTGCTCGTCTCGCTCGGCGGCGATGCGTCCGCAGCCGGCCCGGCACCCGTCGGCGGGTTCGCCATCGGCATTGCCGACACCTGCACCTCGCCCGCTCCGGCCGAGGTCATCGCTGTCTCGTCGGGCGGGCTCGCCTCGTCGGGCATCGGCGTGCGCCACTGGCGGCTGGGAGCGCACCAGGTCCATCACATCGTCGACCCTGCCACCGGATTGTCTGCCGCGCCGTGCTGGCGGATGGTCTCGGTGGCGGCGGCGACCTGCGTGCAGGCGAACGCCGCATCGACGGCAGCAATGGTGCTCGGTGCACGCGCCGTCGACTGGCTGGGAGCACGCGGACTCCCGGCGCGGCTCCTGCGACTCGACGGGACGGCCGTCTACACCGAGGGCTGGCCGACCAGGGAACCCGCGCTGTCCGCGCCGGAGTCGGGCGTCCGATGACGGCCGGCATGTTGGCCACCGTCGGCCACGGCTCGACCGCCCTGTGGTACCTGACCCGGGCAACCGGGCTGGTCTCGCTCATCCTGCTCTCGGCCGTCGTCGTGCTCGGGACCGTCGCCTCGGTGGGATGGACGAGCGACCGCTGGCCTCGCTTCCTCTCCCAATCGCTGCATCGGAACCTGTCGCTGTTCTGCATCGTCCTGATCGGTGTGCACGTCGTCACTACGGTGGGTGACGGCTACGTCCCGATCGGGCTGGCGGACGCCGTCATCCCGTTTCGCTCCGCCTACCGGCCGATCTGGGTGGGACTCGGGGCGGTGGCCTTCGACATGCTGCTGGCCGTGGCGATCACCAGTGCGCTGCGTCGTCGCATCGGGGTCCGCGTCTGGCGAGGTGTCCACTGGCTGGCCTACGCCTGCTGGCCGATCGCCGTGGTGCACGGCCTGGGCTCGGGCTCCGACGCCCGGCTTCCTGGAGCGACACTGGTGTTCGTCCTCTGCATGGCCGCGGTGGCTGCCGCGGTGGCCTGGCGCCTGGCGGCGGGGTGGGCGCACTCCATCTCCTGGCGGATCGGCGGTGCCGTCACCGGCCTGGCGGTGCTGGTGGTCATCACGGTTTTCGCTGCCGTCGGTCCGCTCCGGCCCGGCTGGTCCCACCGGGCCGGCACCTCCTCCGCCCTCCTCTCCCAACTCTCGGGCACCTCCTCGGCGTCGTACGCCTCCGCGCCGGCCGCCTCGGCGCCGGCGTCGGCCACACCTTCCGCTCCCTTCGAGACGACCGTGTCGGGAACGATCGCCACCACACCCCCGAACGGTGCAGGCGACGCCGAGGTCAGTCTCACCATGCGGCTGGCCGACACGTCGGTGCCCCTCCAGGTGCGCATCATCGGCCCGGCCGACAACGGCGGTGTGGTCCTGCGCCGCAGCGAGGTGACCTTCGGCCAACTGACTGGCCAGGTGACGGGGCTGGACGGCTCCACCATCAATGCCGTCGTCACCGGCCCGACCGGCTCCCTCAACCTCACCATGCGCCTGTCCCTGAACCCTGGCGGTGGGACGCTCACCGGCCAGCTCTCGGGGAGCGCCGCGTCATGAGCCTGACCATCCCCCACGCCGCCCCCGCCGCGCCGCGGACCTCTACCCGCCTGCTGCACGGACTCGTCGGGGGAGGCGTCCCGGACCCGGGGCTGCGGAACCACCTGGAGCGATGGGGCGAGCTTCATCACCAGCCGCACCGGCTGATCGACCAGCTCGAGGCCAGCGGGCTCGTGGGTCACGGTGGGGCGTGGTTCCCCGTGGCGGCCAAATGGCGCGCCGTCGCCGGAGCCTCGCGCCGCCGCCCCGTGGTGGTGGCCAACGGGGCCGAAGGTGAACCCGCCAGCCGCAAGGACGCGTTGCTGCTGGCGCAGGCCCCGCACCTCGTGCTCGACGGACTGGCGCTCGCGGCCAGCGCGCTGGGCGCCCAGCAGGCCATCGTCTACGTCCCGGCCTCGAGCATGCCCACCGTCGAGGTCGCAGTGGCCGAACGCCGCGCCAGCCGGCTCGATCCGCTCGCCATCGAGCTCGCCGAGTCACCCGAGACGTTCATTGCCGGTCAGGAGTCGGCCGTCGTGAGTGCACTCGCTGGGCGGCGGGGGGCAGTGCCGTCCTTTGCCGGGTTGACGACCATCCGCGAGCGCGGGGTCGGGGGCCGCCCCACATTGGTGCAGAACGTGGAGACGCTCGCCCATGTCGCCCTCCTCGCCCGCTTCGGCGCGGACTGGTTCCGAGGCGTCGGCACGCCGCAGAACCCCGGCACCATGCTGCTGACGGTCAGCCGGCCCGGCGGGCCCATGGTCGTCGAGGCGGCGCTCGGCTCCTCCCTCCGTGCCGCCGCCGGGCTCGGGGACGACGATCTCGCCCACACCAGCGCCGTCCTGCTGGGTGGCTATGGGGGCGCCTGGGTCTCGCCACAGGTGTTCGCAGAGCTCCCCGTCGCAGAGAAGGCGGCCCGGCGTGCCGGCGCGACTCTCGGTGCCGGTGTGATCGTGCCGCTGCCGCTCGACGTCTGCCCTCTGGCCGAAATGGCCGACGTCGTGCGGTACATGGAGGGGCAGGGCGCCGGCCAATGCGGCCCCTGCGTGCACGGCCTGGCCGAGTTGGCCGACAACATGGACCGCCTGGCCTTCGGGGGACGTGGTGGACCTCGCGTCGACTCCATCCTCGAGATCTGCACTCTGGTCGAGGGGAGGGGCGCCTGCCGCCATCCCGACGGCGTGGCCCGTTTCGTACGGAGTGGCCTCGGCGTGTTCGCCGACGAAATCGCCTCGCACCAGCGCCGAGGGCCGTGCCCCCGGACGCGGGCAGCGCGCCTGCTGCCCGTCACGGGCCGAACGGAGACGAGAAGGCTGGTGAGCCGGGCGTGAGCCGTCGGAGCCTGGAGTTGGTCCTCGACCCGGTCGCCTGCGACGGCCGGGGCGTGTGCGCCGAAATGCTCCCCGAGCGCATCGAACTCGACCGCTGGGGGTTTCCCGTCATCGACGACGGTGCGATCGCCCCGGCTCTCCTCGAGCATGCGGAGCGTGCCGTTCGGTCGTGTCCGAGGCAGGCCCTGCACCTGGTGGAGCGCACATGCTGAGCCCACCTCTCGAGGAGCTCCATGCGCGCGAGCCGAATGCACCGCCAACCCGGGCGTCCCGGCGGGCCCGTTGGTCGAGGGCGCGCATCCATCGTCGGCGCCGCATCCTTGCCGTCGTGGCAGCCGCCTTCGGGGTCTTCTTCCTCTGGCTCGTCATCTCGCTCGGCAGCGCGCTCACCAATCCCGCACTGGGCACCTCCATGGGAGCGCGAGCGGCGGAGTGGTTCCGTGGGCACGGTGGGGCGTCCGTCGTCGTCTGGGCGGAGAACGAGTGGTATTCCCACCACCAGCCAAAGGTCGGGGGTACCCTCGCCGCCGGAACCATTCGAAAGCCCACAACGACCCCGACCACGACACCGGTCGCTGCAGTGGCGCACCTGCCGGCGCCAGCTCCTCTCGCTCCCTTTGCCAGCCCGGCTGTCGCGGGCGAGGGCCAGTGGTCGCCTGTCGGCCGCACCGTGCACGGACTGCCCGCCGTCTACGAGACCATGCTCCGGCCCGACGCCATCCACACCAGTTATGTCGTCGGTGTCGCCTGGATGGACACCAAGCTCCTGAAGGCAACGCTGTACTCGGGCAGCGCCATCCCGGGTGGTGGCCCCTACACCCACACCGCCCCGATTTCGCCGAGCGACGCGACGACGCTCGTCACCGCCTTCAACGCCGGCTTCTTGATGTCCGACGCCAACGGCGGTTACTACACCGACGGCAAGACGATCATTCCGCTGAGGACCGGGGCGGCCTCCTTCGTGGTCTCCAGCAACGGATCGGCCACCGTCGGGCAGTGGGGACGCGACGTCACCATGGGCCCCGACGTCGTGTCGGTGCGCCAGAACCTGGATCTCCTCGTCGACAACGGGCAGGTCGTGCCCGCGGCGAACAACCTCAATTCCGGACAATGGGGCGCCACCCTCGGCGGCGGCCTCTACGTGTGGCGCTCGGGCCTCGGGGTCACGGCGAACGGGGCTCTGGTCTACGTAGGTGGCCCGGGCCTCGACATCTTGGATTTGGCCAATATCCTCGTCCGGGCCGGGGCCGTGCGCGGCATGGAGCTGGACATCAACACCGACTGGGTCAATTTCAGCAGCTACCAGCCGTCGAGCCCCAACGGACCGGCCACCCCCGCCAACGGGACCGAATTACTGGCCGGAATGACCGGCACGCCCGGCCGGTACTTCGAGTCATGGTGGGCCCGCGACTTCATCACCATGTCGGCGGCGGTCGGCCCGTGACATCGGCGGATCAAGTCCCACGCCAGGAGCCGCAGCAGGGGCCGCAGCCGCGCATCCTGCCGACCCCCGTCATCGGCCCACCCGCGCCCGTTTCGACTCTGGGCCTGCTCGTCCGGGCGGCACGACCGAGGCAGTGGCTCAAGAACCTCCTGGTCTTCATGGCGCCGGCCGCCGCGGGCGTCCTCGGCCAATGGCATACGACCGCACGCGTGGTCGCAGCATTCCTGATCTTCTGTGTGGTGGCCTCGGGCACCTATCTCGTCAACGATGTGGTGGACGCCGCATCGGATCGACACCATCCGGTCAAGCGGACCCGGCCCGTGGCGAGCGGAGCGCTGCGCCCCGGTCTGGCCCTCGGAGTGGGGGGCGCCCTCATCGCCACGGCCGTCGCCCTGGCGTTCCTCGCCGGCCCATGGGGGTTCGCCGTCGTGGTGGCCTCCTACGCCGCGTTGAGCATCGCCTACACGCTCCGGCTGAAACGAGAGCCTGTGATGGAGCTTGCGGTTGTGGCGTCGTGCTTCGTGCTGCGGGCCGTAGCGGGTGGGGTGGTGGCGCATGTGCCGCTCTCCAATTGGTTCCTGGTCTTCACCTCGTTCGCCGCCTTGTTCATCGTGACCGGGAAGCGCTGCGCGGAGTACGCCCGGTTGGGCGACAACCGCGGGGTGCATCGCATGGTGCTCGACGACTACAGCGAGTCCTTCCTCAAGTCGACCCTGACCATCGCCGCCACCGTGACGGTCGCTTCGTACTGCCTGTGGGCGTTCGAGCGCACCGGGTTGCTCGCCCATGGCGGGGGCAAGATCGTCTGGATCGAGTTGACCGTGATCCCCCTGGTGCTCTCGGTCCTGCACATCCTCCGCCTCCTCGATGCCGGCCAGGGCGGGGAGCCCGAGCAGATCGCCCTGGGTGATCATGTCCTGCAGGGCTACGGGTTGCTCTGGCTGGGCCTCATCGGCATCGGGCTGTACGGATGACGGCAACGGTCCAGAGCTCCCCCCGGCCGCTGTCCGGTTGGGGCAGGACCACTCCCACCACCGCTCTGGTCAGCCGGCCCCCGGACGCGTCCTCGGTTCGATCTCTGCTGGGCGACCACTCCGAAGGGATCATCGCCCGGGGCATGGGACGGAGCTACGGCGACGCCGCGCAGTGCAGCGGTGGGTTGACCATCGACGCCACCGGCCTCGACGGCATCGGCTCGCTGGACGAGACCGTCGGGACGATCGAGGTCGGTGGAGGCGTCAGCCTGCACAATCTGATGCGCCACCTCATCCCCGCGGGCTGGTTCGTGGCGGTGACGCCGGGTACCCGCTACGTCAGCGTCGGAGGCGCCATCGCCGCGGACGTCCACGGAAAGAACCACCATCGGGACGGCAGCTTCGCCCGGCACGTCGTGGAGATGACGCTCGTCACCCCCATCGGCGTCCTCAGCGTGGCGCCGGACCGTGACGCCGAGTTGTTCTGGGCCACAGCCGGCGGCATGGGCCTCACCGGCGTCGTGGTCAGTGCCGTGCTGCGGCTCATCCCGATTGCGACATCGTGGATGCAGGTGGACACCCAGCGCTTCACCCGGCTGGGGGACCTGATGTCGACCATGGAGCAGACGGACTCCAGCTACCACTACAGCGTGGCCTGGCTCGACTGCATGGGCGGCGGCCAGCGCGACCACCGATCGGTCCTCACGAGAGGGGACCATGCCCCGAACCGTGCCATTCCGGACCGGCTGCGCGGCCGGAGCCGTGAGGTCCCGGGAGATCCGAGGTTACGCGTGCCGTACCCGGCACCCGGGCGACTGGTGAACCGCTTGTCGGTGCGCGCCCTCAACGAGGCGTGGTTCCGGGCCTCCCGGGAGTCACGGTCTTCGCTCCGTCCGCTGACCGCGTTCTTCCACCCGCTCGACGGGGTGCGCGGGTGGAACCTCCTGTACGGACGCCAGGGCTTTGTGCAATACCAGCTGGCCGTGCCGGCGGGGCGGGCCGATGTCATAGAGGACGCCGTTGCGGCGATCGCCTCGTCGGGCGTGCCATCCTTCCTCGCCGTGTTGAAACGATTCGGGCCCGGGACGCCCGGCCCGCTCTCCTTCAGCCAGGAGGGCTGGACCCTGGCGCTGGACTTCCCGCTCGGGCCACCCGAGCTGCCCGCGCTGCTCGACCGCCTCGACGACGCCGTGGCGATGGCCGGTGGGCGCGTGTACCTGGCCAAGGATTCCCGGCTCCGGCCGGAGCTCCTCCCCGTGATGTACCCGCGACTGGGTGACATGGAGAGGGTGCGCCGGAGAGTCGATCCCGAGCGCGTGCTGGCTTCCGACCTGTCGCGTCGGCTTGGGATCGAGTGATGCAGGACGCGTTCGGGCACCCCCAGTCGGTGGTAGTCCTCGGTGGGACGTCGGACATCGCCCGCGAGCTTGTGGCGCTGCTCATGGCGGACCGCGGGAGATCCGTGGTCCTCGCCGGACGCGACCGGGTCGCACTCACGCAGGCGGCCGAGAGCCTCCGTCGTGACGTGGCGCGCGTCGAGACGGTGACCTTCGACGCCGCCACAGCAGACGACGTCGACCAGACCGTGACGCGGTGCTTCGACGCCGCGGGCGAGGGGGTCGACCTGGTCATTGTCGCGGTGGGGGAACTCGGGACCCAGGAGCTCGACGAGGTCGACCCCGGTCGGATCACCCAGATGGTCACGGTCAACTTCGCCTGGCCGGCGGCGGCATTGGCGGCGGTCGCGGTGCGGCTCACGCGGCAGGGCCATGGGCGCATCGTCGTACTGTCCTCCGTGGCCGGATTCCGGGTCCGCCGCGCCAACTTCGTGTACGGCTCGGCCAAGGCCGGTCTCGATGCCTTCCTGCAGGGACTCAGCGAATCACTCCGGGGCACCGGCGTCTCCGCCCACATCGTCCGGCCGGGCTTCGTGCGTACCAAAATGACCGCCGGTCGCTCCGCGGCGCCGTTCGCCGTCGACGCCTCCCGGGTGGCATCGGACATCGCGGACGGTCTCGCCCGCGACCAGACGATCATCTGGTCGCCGGGCCTCCTGCGGTGGGTGTTCTCCGTGTTTCGGCTGCTTCCCCAGGGACTGTGGCGGCGCCTTCCAGAGTGAGGCCGCCGCGGACGCTTCGACGATCCGCCATGGTGTTTACCGTCACCGCCGTGGCGTGCATGTCGCTGGCGTCACCGTCGTCGTCCGCCTCCGGGCCACACCTCCGGCTGCTCGCCTCGGAACGAAGCGCCGCCGGCCGCGCCATAGACCCCGGCTTGTTCGAGCCCGGTGCCTGTGTCGAATACCCGCCCGCATCCGGCGACCGCCACCAGACCGTTTTCCTCGACGCCGGCCACGGCGGCCTCGACCCCGGGGGCGTGGGTGAGACCCAGTCCGGCCAGACAATCGACGAGGCCGACGAGACGCTTCCGGTCGAGCTCGACACCATGCGTCTCCTGCGAGCGAAGGGGTTCACCGTGGTGGTGTCACGGACCAAGGCGGAGACGGTGCTCCGGCCCCGGGCCGCTGACGTCTCCGGCGGCCTGTTCACGGTGCAGGGCGTACACGACGACGTCGCCGCCCGGGATATCTGCGCCGACATGGCCAAGGCAGATGTCCTCGTGGGGATCTACTTCGACGCCGGAGGCTCCCCGTACAACGCCGGCGCCGTGACTGGTTACGACAGCGCCCGCTCCTTCTCGGTGCAGAACCTCCGCCTGGCCACGCTGGTGCAGACCGACGTCCTCGCCGCCATGAACGCGCAAGGTTGGGGCATCCCGAACCTCGGGGTGGTCGACGACAGCCAACTCGGCGGTCCCGCGCTCAGTACGGCCGCGGCCGATTACGGGCACCTGCTGTTGCTCGGGCCGGCGGATCCGGGATGGTTCACCACGCCGAGCCAGATGCCCGGGGCGCTCATTGAGCCGGCCTTCATCACCGACCCCCTCGAGGGCTCCCTGGTCGACAGCCCGGCGGGCCAACAGGTCATCGCGGGCGGCCTCGCCGAGGCGATCGAGCAGTACTTTGCGCCCGGGTCGACGAGGTCAACGAGGCGGGTGTCCGGCAGCGGAGGAGGCCCGTGCTGCGGGTGAGACAGGACGGCCATCGCAGCTCGCCATGGGAACCGGGGATCTCGCTCATGGTGTGCCTCGCCCTGCTCCTCGCTGCCTGCAGCAATGGCCCGCAAGCCCGCGGCGCGGCGCGCCCGACATCGGGCGCCCGATCGGGCGCGCCATCGGGTCGGGCTCCTTCGGGCTCCGCCACGACCACCTCGACGGCGCCGGCACCGGCTCGTCCCGTTCCGCTCGCCGCTCCGGCATCCGTGGCCCCCTTCCCTTCCTCGGCGGGTCCGGTGGGCCAAGGCACCTGGACCGCTACCGGACGTCCCGTCGATGGCACCAGCGCCGTCTACGAAACCACGCTGGTGCCTCCCGGGGGCACCCAACCGGCCGGCGTCGCCTGGATGGACACCCACCTCCTCGCCGCGCAGCTGTACTCGGGCTCCAAGAGCCCGGGCGGCGGCCCCTACACGTTCACCGCGCCGATCCAACCCGCGCAGGCGTCAGGGCTCGTCGCCGCGTTCAACGGCGGCTTCATGATGAAGGACGCCCAGGGCGGCTACTACACCGAGGGGCGGACGGTCGTTCCCCTCGTCGTGGGAGCAGCATCGCTCGTGATCGATGCCAACGGGTCGGTGACGGTCGGAGCATGGGGAACGGACGTGTCAATGTCACCGGGCGTGGTCGCCGTCCGGCAGAATCTCGTGCCGCTCGTCTCGGGTGGACAGCCGACCGCGCTGGCGGCCGGTGCGGAATGGCAGTCCTGGGGGGCCACGTGTGGAGCCACCTCGTGCTCATCGACGGTCCCGGGACTCGAGTACCAGTGGCGATCGGGAGTCGGCGTCACGGCCGACGGCGCGCTGGTGTACAGCGCGGGGCCGAATCTCTCACCGATCCAACTCGCGCAGCTCCTGGTGCGCGCCGGGGTCGTCCGGGGCATGGAGCTCGACATCAATCCGAACTGGCCTGTCTTCGCCACCTACGACCCCTCGCCACCGAACGGCCTGGCCGCCTCGTCGAACGGGAGCAGTCTGCAGCCGAGCAGCGTGCAGAACGCGGCGACCTTCTTCAACCCGGCATGGGCCCGTGATTTCATCACCATGTCGGTGACCGCCTCCGCATCGCCCGGATAGACCTGGGCTGGTGGATCCGGCGCTCCCCCGTCGACCAAATCGCAGAAGACGGCTTATCGCAGAAGACGGCCCACGCCATACGTCACAGAGGCCGCCACGACGGCAGCCAGCAGTTGTCGACCAGCCGTGCGCCACACACCTTGGGCCGAGAACGAGCCGATGGCGGCCCCCAGGGCCAGGGAGGCCACGGCCCCGATCACCATGGAGGCCACGACTGCGGTGGTGCCACTCGTGAAGAACCAAGGCAGGAGCGGGAGGATGGCTCCGACCGAGAAGGAGACGAAAGACACGGCGGCGGCCTGCCAGGACGAGCCCGGGTCGTTCGGGTCGACACCGAGCTCCAGCCGGGCATGGGTGTCGAGCGCGACATCCGGATTGCCCATGAGGATACGGGCCACGGTCTCGGCATCTTCGGGTGAGACACCCTGCACCCGGTACATGGCGGCGAGCTCCCGCTGCTCGCCGACCGGATCGCTCGACAGCTCGTCCCGCTCGACTTGGATCTCGTGTCGCACCAGGTCGTCGTGCGCGCGCACCGAGACGAGTTCGCCCGCCGCCATGGAGAAGGCTCCGGCCAGGAGCCCGGCTATGCCCGCCACGCGTACGGCGGTGGCGCTGGAACTTGCCCCGGCCACCCCGAGCACGAGCGAAATGTTGGTGATGAGGCCGTCTCCTGCGCCGAGGACGCCGGCACGTGCGGTGCTGCCCTGGACGTCCCGGTGACGCCCGCCACGCACGGGGCGGCTGAAGAAGCCACCGAACCTGGCGTGCCCACGACCTGCGGAGGGTGCTGAACGGGGCGGGGGGTCTGCTGGCACGGTCGCGTCAGTCAGCGTTCACATCGGCTCGACGAGTGTGCGACCTCCCTCGCGCCGCGTCACAGTCGACACGGTGGCGATTCCCCTGTCTCACGCGACGAGCCTATGACAGCCAGGGAAAACTTGCCGGAACGACAGGCGGTCAGCGGATCAGCCCGTCCACGTCGTCCAGCGCCCCGCGCTCGCACACGACCACCACGGTGCCCCCGCACCCGCCGCCGCTGGAGCGGGCGCCGTACACGCCGGGCCGGGCCAAGGCATCCTTGACGATGGCGGATGCGGCCGGATGCCCCAGACCCATGGCGTCGTAGCCGTCCTGGCTGGCCGCCATCAGCAGGCCGAGCCGGCCCGGCTCGCCCACGGTCAACGCCTCCAGCGCGGCGACGGCGCGCCCGTGCTCTTCGACGCCGAACGCGGTGGCGGCCCGCACCGGATACGTCTCGTGCGGTACCACGATGGTGACGTCGTCGTCGGTGGCGCCCCAACGATGTAGGAAGGACTGTCCGTCGAGCGCCTCGGGCAACTCGTCGACGGCGGCGCGCGGCAGCTGGCTCGCCCAGGGCCAGGTGCGTCCCGCCGCGCCTTCCACCATGCGCTTGCCCATGAAGGCGCCGACCCGGGCCCGCTCGTACGCCACGCCACCGACGTCGTGCACAACCCCCGTCGGCCAGCCCACGATGTCGAGCGCCTCGGGCAGCGCCACGGCGTCGGCCACCGAGGCCGGCCGACACAGGATCGGCAGCACAGTGCCGGGCGTGCCCAGCGCCACCGCCACCTGATCCATGATGCCGCAGGGGGCGCCCACCACATGGTTCTCCGCCTCCTGGCAGAGCGATGCCACCCGCAGCGGGTCCACCGTCCCCGCTCCCAGCGCCCGGGCGGTGGCCACCTCGAGCGCCGCGCTCGAGGCGACGCCGACCGAAGCCGGCAGATCCGACGTGATCTCCAGCCGCCCGCAGGGTGGGTCGATCACCCCGTGGCGCACGAGCACGAGCGCGACGCCGATCACGTAGTGCGTCCAGCGCGGCAACGCGGCCAGCGCCCGACGGACGTCGGCGTAGGGCAGGCCGGCCAATCGCCCGAGCCCGGCCGGCGAGAACGTGGCCGGGCCGACGACGAAGGCCCGGTCCGGACGCACCATCACCTCGGTGCGCTGGCGGGTCGGCATTTCCAGCACGAGCGCCCCCGAGTAGTCGGCCACGCCTCCGAGCAGATCGAGCCGCCCCGGCGCGCTACCCCGCACCCAGGCCGTCCACCAGTTCGGCCAGCACCGGGCCGATGCGGGCCGCCAGCACCTCGTTGGCGTAGCCCACCCAGGCCACCGGGGACACATTGTCCAGCGGGACCGTCAGCGCGTCGCCCCAGGGATCGGTGACCACGCCGCCCACCTCCTCCAGCAACATGGCGGTGCACACGTCGTAGGGATGACAGAAGAGGCCGTCGTCGTGGACGAGGGGTCGCAGGTCGGCCACGAAGCGGTCCCGACCGGTGATGAGCTCGTGCAGCTGGCCCCCGCTCGAGAGGTACTGGTCGTCGAAGACGCGCCGTTCGCCCAGCCTCCCGAACAACTCGGCCTCCAGCACGGCGAGGGCCGCCTTGCCGGGGAGGAAGAACTTGGCCAGCCCGCTGAAGCTGTTGTCGAGGTCCGTGGCCGCCGACGGGCGGACGTCGAGGTCGTGCTGCGCCCCGCTCGCCAGGTCGACGCGCCCGGCCCGCAAGCCACCGCGGCGCGTGGCGCTCAGCTGGTCGGCCGCACCCTGTTTGGCCGTGGGCAATTCCGTCATGGCCGCCGCCACGATGTCGGCCAGACCGCCGCCCGGCGGAGCCACCGCGGCCAGGCACCAGGCCGGTCGCTTGTCGTACATCAGGCCCCGCGTGCCGTCGATGGTGTCGACAATGACGGTCCACGCCGCGTCGTTCCCGACCAGCACCGGCTCGTCGAGCCCCTCGGAGACCACGACGACATCGGGCCAGTGCTGCTCGAACCAGTCGATGAGGGCATCGTCGGCCACCCGGTCGATGGCGTAAATGGTGTCGGCCACGCTCTCCCCCGCCACCGCCGCCATGTCCATACCCCGTGCGCCCATGACGAGGTGGCGCACGTGGTCGCCGAGCGCGCAGAGGAGCCGGCGGGCCTCTTCAGACGAGGGCGGCACGAAGCTCCTCCGCCTTCTGGTCGGGGTCGGACTCGTTGGTCATGGAGCCTCCACCCACCTCGGGGCCGGCCAGGTACTTGCGGAGGCCGGGAGCCCGCAGGGGCGGGTGCAGTTCGAGGTGGAACGGGTAGTGCGGATAGTGCCCGACGGGAGCCTGGTGCACGGCCAGGACATAGGGCAGGCGAAAACCCCACAGGGCGTCGTAGCGCCGCACCACGTCGCGCAGGACGAGCGCCAGGGAACGGCACTGGCCATCGTCGAGGTCCAGCAACGAGGTCACCGGCTGCCGGGGCAGGACGTGCACTTCATAGGCGTACTGCGCGAACCAGGGAACACAGGCGAAGAAGTGCTCACCCGAGCTGATGACGCGCGGGCCGTCCAGTTCCCGGTCGATGACCTCCGCCAGGATCGGGCGCCCCGTGCGCCGGTGGTGCTGGCGCGCCACCTCCGCTTCACGTTCCATGGTGGCGTAGACCATCGCTCCCGCATAAATCTGGCAGTGCGGGTGCGGGTTGGAGGTGCCGACCGCGGCACCCCGGTTCTCGAAGATCAGGACGTGCGCCACGCCCTCCACCGCCTGCAACGCCTGCGTGCGAGCCCGCCATGTGGTGACGATGGCCGCTATTTCGTCGTCCGTGAGATCGGCCAGGGAGCGAGTGGGGTCGTGGTGGTAGCAGACGACCTCGGCGCTCCCGAGGGCCCGGCGCGTCCGGTAGACGTCGTCAACGGGACCGGGGGCAACGGGCCCGGGCACCGGCGCATCCGGCGAGAAGACGGGGAGGTCGTTGGTGAACACGTAGACGCCCCGGTAGTCGGGATTCGTCCCGTGCAGGCGGCGGCCGAGCGGCGCCAGGGCGTTGTCGTCGGGCACGGGCGGCTCCTCGGGTGCCACGATCTCACCGACCCAGGGGCGGGCGTCCCGGTGCGACGTGAAGAGGACCCACTGTCCGCGCAACGGGTGCCAGCGCAGCTCCCAGGTCATGGACACCCCGCTCCCGACTCAGCCACGCGCGGCAATCTCTACCTGCTGCGGCTCGCACCCTTCGGCCATGGCGAAAACGGTGATCAGTCCCGGGCCTATCGGTCGGACAATGGCGAGGGCGCGACCGTCGAACGTGGTGCAGCTCGTCCCGTTGCACGCCTCCTCCGTGGCGGGGTTGGCGCTCCCGAGCGCCTGCAGCACGCCCGGCCCGTCGACTTCCACCCCGACCTTCCGGTCGCACGATACGTGCAGCGCGCCATCGGCATCCACCAGGCTCAGGCTCACGAAGGCCAGGTCTTGCGGGTCAGCCGCGATCACGGCCCGATCCACCTCGGCCCGCAGCAGCACCGGGCCGGCGGCGGAGCGGATCGCCGTGCGGCCGACTGCGGCTCCGTCCCGCCAGGCGACGGCTTCGAGCAGGCCCGGCTGGTACGACGCCTCGAACGTCGACGTGTAGCGGTACGTCTCGCCGCTGGGCTGCCGGCCGACGGAGCGACCGTTCACCAGCAACTCGACCTCGTCGGCGTCGGCGTAGACCTCGACCGTCACCGGCGCGCCCTCGTGTCCGGCCCAACTCCAGCTCGCCACCACGTCGGTCCAGGACCACGGCGTCCCGGCCGCCAGCGCACCGTGGTGCTCGGGCCGCTGCACGGCGACGTAGGGGTCCGTCCGCAGGCCGAAGACGATCTCGCGGTAGTACGACTGCGGGCGGCGGTAACCCGTGATGTCGATGTCCCCGCACCATGCTGTGCGCCACGGGAATTCCCCCTGGAACGACTGGATCCCGGGCGTTGCGTCCGTTCGGCTGTAGACGGTGCGTCCGATCCCGGCTTCGCCGAGGTAGTCCCACCCGGTCCAGGTGAAATCGCCGATCACGTAGGGGTGCCTTCGGACGGCGGCCCAGCCCGTGGCGATTGCCGCGGGGTGCGTCTCACTGGCGACGATCACCCGGTTCGGATAGAGCGCGCCGTCGGTGTCGAGGCGCGCCTCCATGTAGTTGTACCCGGCGACATCGAGATAGGAGGCGGTCTGGGCCGAGTTCTTCGCCACGACCGGGGACTGCATCAGATCCTTGAGCCGGTCGGCGATCTGGGTCATGGCGGTGTTGACGCCGGTCTCGGCGTCCGGCTCCGCTGCGGCGCGCTGGCGGCCCTCGGCCAGTTGGGCGAACAGTTCGGAGCCGCCGACCAGCAGACCGCTGATGGCCTCGGTGACGAACCTCGTGGTGTCGAGCGACCGGACCTTCTCGGCCAGCGCGCGCCCCGTACGGGCGCCCATCGGTGTCCCGGCTTCGGGAATTTCGTTGCCGATGCAGTACAGGAGCACGCTCGGGTGGTTGCGGTCCTTGCGGACCATGGCCTCCACGTCCGCCTCCCACCAGTCGGGAAAGCGCAGCGCGTAGTCGTGCTCGCTCTTCGGTTGCGTCCACATGTCGAACGTCTCGTCCATGACCAGCATTCCGAGGCGATCACAGGCCTCGAGCATCGGCACGCTCAAGGGGTTGTGGGCGCTCCTGATGGCGTTGAAGCCGGCCTCTTTGAGGAGCTCGACCCGGCGTTCCTCCGCCCGGCTGATCGTGGCCGCACCGAGCAGGCCGTTGTCGTGGTGGACGCAGGCACCACGGAGGAGGACCGGCTCCCCGTTGATGCGCAGACCGCGCAGCGGATCGACCGTGAGCGAACGAATTCCGAACGTCGCCGACTCCTCGTCGAGCACCTCGTCGCCGCTCAAAAGGGTGGCCCGGCAGGAATAGAGGTAGGGATCGTCGGGGCCCCAGCGGCGGGGTCTCGGGACGCTGAGCCGTTGCCGCGCTGTCAGGACATCACCCGGAGCCGTCGTGACCGGCGCCTCGGCGGCGGCGACAACCATCCCGTCGGCGTCGAGCACCTCCAGTCGCAGGACGGCACTCGATACGCCGATGGACTGGTTGCGCACCTCGGCGCCGACGGCCACGACGGCCACGTCGTCGTCGATCTCGGGCGTCACCAGCTGCAGTCCCCCCGGCACCAGATGGACCCGTCCCCCCTGCAGCAGCCACACGCTGCGGTAGATGCCCGCACCCGAGTACCACCGGCTGTCGTCATGGGCCCGGGCCTCGACCGTGATCGCATTGGGCTCACCGAAACGCAGCAGATGGTCGACCTGGACGGTGAAGCCCGTATAGCCGCCGGGCCGGTGCGCCACCATGGTGTCGTTGACCCGCACCCGCCCGTCGCGGTAGACGCCCTCGAACTCCAGGAAGAGGGCGCCACCCTCCGCGTCGGGACCAGGCTCGAACGACTTCTTGTACTCCCAGTTCCCGCTCGGGAAGTACGCCGTCGCCGCGTGCCCCGCCCCCGACCGCTCGGTGCCGATCATGGCGTCATGGGGCAGGGTCACCTGGGCCGGCTCCGACCCCGATCCGGCAATCAGCTCCGCGAACGAGTTGGTCTTGCCGGCGACCGTCCAGCCGTCGTTGAAGGGGATCCGGCGCACGGACCGGCATCCTATGCCACCAGGGATGTTATCGCTACCATGACTTCTGGGGCCTCGCCCGCGGGCAGGCTGACGGGGCGAACGGGCGCGGGACCTCCACCCGGTCGTGGAGGCCTGACCGACGTCGGGCGCTCGGGGCGTGTATGCCTAGGGATTCAATTTGGCATCAGGTGGCACTTCTCGGGGAGGGATCTGCAGCATGGGGATAGCGTCCAGCAGGCACAGGGGCAGGTTTGGGCTGGCAGCACTGGCCTTCACGGCCGGCATCGGCGTCACCAGCCTGGCCGGTGGGGTGGCCGGTGCGGCAGCATCGGGCTCCCCGATCACCCTCGTCATGATCACCTCGCTGACGGGTGAAGGTGCGTCCGAATTCAGCAACGCGCCGGCCGGCTTCAACGCCCGGATCGCCCTGCAGAACGCGCAGGGTGGCATCGACGGCCACAAAATCAACGGCGTGGTCCTCGACGACCAGACCAGCCCCACCGAGATCGCCACGGCTGTCCAGGACGCCATCTCGAAGAACCCGGCCGGCATC
>Ga0302279_10002046_pt1 | contig 27411 bp, 28 predicted proteins | sample III_Bog_N3_3_FD_194541 | JGI IMG/M metagenome (GOLD analysis project Ga0302279, IMG submission 194541) | Peat permafrost microbial communities from Stordalen Mire near Abisko, Sweden - III_Bog_N3_3 | ecosystem: Environmental > Terrestrial > Soil > Wetlands > Peat | place: Sweden: Abisko... | reverse complement strand
GACCGTGTCGCTACCACCACCAGCCTGGATAAAATCGTTGCCATTCCCGGCGGTGATCGAGTCGCCGCCATTGCCCGCGTAAACAATGTCGTTGCCGTTGCCGACCGTGATCGTATCCGCTCCGTCGCCGACGGTCACATTGCCGATGCCGTCGCCCATCGTCAGCGCATCGTTGCCGCCGCCCAGGTAAACGTTGAAGACGCTGGCCGCGCTCCCTGCCGCGGTAATGCGGTCGTTTCCGTTGCCCGCGCTGAGGAAGACCGAACCGCCGGCGATCGTGACGGTGTCGTTGCCGCCGCCCAGCAGCACTGAACTGCCGCCGGAACCCAGGCCGAGGTTCGCGGTCGCGTCTCCACCAGAGATCTGATTGTAGCCGTTGCCGGTGGCAATGGTCACCGACCCGGTGTTGCCGAAATTGATCTGGTCGTCGCCGTTGCCCGTGACCAGTTTCGACGCACCGGAGTCAAGCGTGAAGGTCGTTTGCGCGACGGGGACGATGGTGAAGGCGACGGCGGCGGAGGCGATGCTGCTGCCGCCATCCAGGGACGCCCTGGCCGTCAGGCTGTGCGTCCCGGCCGACAGGACGGAAATCGCGATCGTCGCGACGCCCGCAGGATCGGCCGTCGCGGACCCGACAACGGTCGTACCGTCATAAACCGTCACGGTCGCGCCGGCGAGGGCGTCATACGTCAGGGAAGCGGGCGCTGCCTGGTCTGCGTTCGCTCCGGCGGCCACGGTACCGAAGCCCGCGATGCTGGTCAGCACGGGGGCGGCGAGAGCCACGACCGTCCCCACCACCGTGATCACCTCCGGCGCCAGCGCGCCGGTATAGCCACTTGCGTTGCTGCCGCCGGCGGCCAGGGTCACCGTCTCGGTGAAGGTGCCGGCCTGGGCGGTGGACAGCGAAACCGTCGGGGTGGCGGAAGCACCGGCCGCGAGGCCACTGAAGGCCGCGAGGCCGCTGTTGATAAAGGCGCTGGATCGCCGGGATGCGCGGTCCGCCCGTCTCCGGCTGGTGGTCCGGACCCCAGCTGCGGAATTGTTCCGGCTGGTGATCGTAGAACCCGTCGGATTCGTCGTAGGTCACGATGATCGCGCAATCGGCCCAATAGGGGCTGGCGGCGATTGCGTTGATCGAGAGTCTTTCTGCGGAACCTGCGCGTTGTCGCCCAGGTAGCCGAAATATTGCGGGCCGACATGGTGGGTAACCAGGGACTGATGCGGCGCGCCGTTATGGTTGGTGCCGTTCTCATAAACGTTCGTGCCGTCGAACGGTTCGGGGCCGTAGCCCTGCTCATACCAGCCCCAGTTGACCGCCGGATTCTTCAGGGCAATCGCCTGGATGTCGTGCGACACGTCGGCGAGGTCGGTCGCGGCATGCTGGTCAAAGCGGCCCGTGGTTCGGGTTTTCGGTTTGGTTGATTGGATTGACAGCGCAATATCTAGTTTTGGACCCGCATCAATCCCGTCGCAGCACAGCAGTCTCCGCAACGTCCGGCGTCCCGCGAGCGGGTGGTTCCGGTGCAACCTGTGCGACCGCGATCGCACCGAATTTCGTATGCCAGCAGAGTTTTTTGACCGTTGCCATGCATCCCCGGGTTGGCCGCGAATGTCCCGCCCCGTCGCCTCGACCGACTTGTCCGCGCAACCTTGCAACGTCGAACGGCCGAAAGGACGCATCGCCTCGACGAGCCGCTCTGCGGACGCGGTCCGCCTCCCCGAGGTCTCCGTCCGCGTTCCCCACCGCACCCACGATCGACGCCAATATGTCGCGAAAACCCGGATTGAATTGCAAAAACGCCAGAAGCGCTTCGTCGCTGAGTTTCCCCGGCGCCATGGATGGTCGTGAGGGATCGCCGTTGTTTTCGTCGCTTTATTCCGCCGCGTCCCCGCGGCGGGCCGCCGTTCCGAAGCCGGGGATCCGCCGGATCGCCTGTTTCACTTGCGCACCGGTGATCAGCCGCGTGCATTCGAACTGCCGGTCGGTGCCGGCATGCCGCGGGCACCACTGGAAGTCCTTATGGTCGAACCGCAGCCGCACATCGTTCCAGCAGCCGTTGCAGGCATGCCAGTTGATCACCCGGTATGGCGTCGCGAACTCGTTGGTCGGATGGGTGAAGCCGCTGATCATCACCACCGGCGTGCCCCTCGCCCAGGCCAGCCAGGCCAGACCGCTCGACAGCCCCACGAAAAAATCCGCATGTTTCACCCACCGGGCCCGCTCGGTCAGCGGCCGGTCGCCGGTTTCATCGTCGGCGCCGTTGGGAATGTGGTTCCACATCAGCCCGGTGCCATGCACCGGTTTCTGGTCGATGCAGACCACGCGGTAACCGTTCTCCTTCAGGAAGGTCACCACCTCCCGCCAGCCGTACGGGTTGTTCCACAGCTTGGCGCCGGAACTGCTCTGCACGGCGATACAGACATACGGCTCCCGGATCGGCCGGGTTTCGTCCGCCAGCGCGAGGCTCGGCGCTTCTTCGGCCGGATCGACCCCCAGGATATAGCCGGCGGTGCGGTGCAGTCCGACATGGCGGAAGTCGGTCGGCTGATGGATGAAGTCCGCATCGTCGAAGAACAGGCCGAGGCAATAGGTGGCGTACACCGTCTCCTGGATTTTCTGTTCGCCCAGTTCCTCGTGCGTGACGAAGCTGATGTCGGGATAGGCATCGCGCAGCAGGGGAATGATCAGACCGGACATCGCACAGGTCAGCCGGCAGCCATGCGCGCGCTGGAAGCGGGCGGCGTAGGGAAACCACGCCAGGATGTCGCCCAGGGTGCCGACCGGAAACAGGATCAGAATATCGCGGTCGCGCGCTTCGCATTCATGGCTGAGCACACTGGTCGCAACGCCGGCTTCGTCCAGGTCCCAGACATCGACACCGAACCGGACATAGAAGCGCTTGGCGGAGGACACGTAGGCGCCCTGGTTTTCGCTCTGAAACAGGATATTGCCGGTGTCCAGGTCGCGCAGCCGAACGCGCCACTTCCCGGTTGCGCGCGGGGGCAGGACGACCCGCGCGCCCTGATTGAAATCGAACCGGATTCCGTCCGCCGCGTCCTGCGTCGGTCTGGCAGCGGGTGGCGGATAGGGTGGCACGACGGCCGCGGACGCGGCAGGTGCCAGGGGCGCCGGCGTCTCCTGCGGGACAGGATCGGCGTTATCGGGCACCTGGACCGGCTCCACGCGCCCTAAACCGCCTTCCACAACGCTGATCGTTTGCGCATTGCCTGCCCCGGACGCAACGTTCTGATGCGTTACAGTGGTCCTGTTGCGGGAGCATGTCAACCGCGCGCGGTCAGTGCAATAAATTTGTCACGGACGAGGCTGTTCATTTTGTTTACATTCAGCAATGTGTTGCTTGTGCAAAAAATCGTTCCGGTCCTGCCGCACAACGATTGCGCATCGCCGGCGGCGGGCCGATCGGCATGGGCGCGCTGGTCGCGTGCCCGTTCGGTTGCCAACATTCACGCGATATGCCGTTCGGGTGCATAGGGCCGGCATTCCCACACCTCGATCTCAGACGCCGACCTGAAAGATCATTTCGACAGCATTCCGCACGAGAAGCTGATGGCTCTGGTGGCGGAACGGATCAGCGACGGCCGCGTGCTGTGCCTGATCGGTCTGTTCCTGAAACAGGACACCATGAGCGAGACGGCGCGCTGGACGCCGGCTTCGGGCACGCCGCACGGGCTGTCCTGTCGCCGTTGCTGGCGAACCTGTCGCTGCATCCGCTCGATCTCCTGATGGAGGAAGCAGGCCACCACATGGTGCGCTACGCGGATGACTTCGTGATCCTGTGCCGGACGGCGGCAGCGGCGGACGCGGTGCTGGCCCAGGTGAAAGCCTGGGTGGAAGCCAACGGGCTGACCCTGCATCCGACGAAAACCCATCTCGGGGACTGCTCCCAACCGAACCAGGGGTTTGAGTTCCTGGGCTGCCGGTTCGAGGCAGGCCAGCGACGGGTGCGCCAGAAGAGCCTGGACGCGTTGAAGGACCGCGTGCGGGTTCGCACAATCCGCGGCCGGGGCGACAGCCTCCGCCGGATCATTGCGGACATCAATCCGATCCTGCGCGGCTGGTTCGGATATTTTCACCATGCTCAACCGGCGCTTACGATGTTCCGGCGGATCGACCAGATGATCCGGCGCAGGCTGCGTGCCATCCTGCGCAAGCAGGATCGCCGGCCGGGCCAATGGGTGAATCTTGCCGCTTATGGCAGAACATTGGCGTCCCGTAGGGGATTCGAACCCCTGTTGGTGCCGTGAGAGGGCACTGTCCTGGGCCTCTAGACGAACGGGACCATGGCCAAGGCGGGCCTTCTACCGAAGAAGCCCGTCCCCCTCAAGCCCCCATCAACGCCCCAGCGAAATCCGTCCCACCACCGCCCCGCTATGTGGATCCATCAGCACCACCCGGTCCGCCCCGCCGCCTTGCAACCGCACCGCCAGCCGGTCGCCAACCGCGGCGATCCCGGCGATCCGCGTCCCCGCCGGCTCATCCAGCACCGCGGCCAGGTCCACCGCCACAACCGGCGCCGCCGACCGCTTGATGATCGTCGCGATCAGCACCGTCGTCCCCAGCACGATCAGCAGCCCCATCCCGATCGTGGCCGCCTTCAGTGCGCGCATGCCGTTGCCCATCCCCTCGCTTTCCCTCCTCGATCGGCGCTATCGCACCCGTCCATGCCCGAGAACCTCAACCAAGCCCCGCCCATCCACCTGACACCCGGGGCGGAACACGCCGGCCAGCGCATCGACCGCTATGTCGCCGACGCGCTCGCCCCCCTGTCGCGATCACGCGTCAAGGCGCTGATAGAGGAAGGCTGCCTGCAATGCGACGGCATCGCGGTGCAACAGCCAGCCGATACCGTGCGCCCCGGCGCCCGCTATACCCTGCACATGCCCGCCCCGGCCGCCGCCACGCCGCAGCCGCAGGCCATTCCCTTCACCATCTTGTATGAAGACCGGGACCTGATCGTCCTCGACAAACCCGCCGGCCTGGTCGTGCATCCCGCGCCCGGCAACCCGGACGGCACCCTGGTCAACGCGCTGCTCGCCCATTGCGGCCCGGGCTTCACCGGCATCGGCGCGGAACGCCGCCCGGGGATCGTGCACCGGCTGGACAAGGACACCTCGGGCGTGATGGTCGTGGCCAAGACCCAGCTCGCCAACGACGCCCTGACCGCGGCCTTCGCCGCCCGCGACCTGGACCGGGCGTATCTGGCGCTGTGCTGGGGGCTGCCAAATCCAACCGCCGGGGACATCGAGGGCGCCATCGGCCGCGACCCGCGCGACCGCAAGCGGATGGCGGTGGTGACCCGCAACGGCAAGCAGGCGCTGACCCGCTACCGGACGATCGGTGCCTGGCACACCGCGCTGGCGCTGCTGGAATGCCGGCTGGCGACCGGGCGGACCCACCAGATCCGCGTACACCTCTCCGCGACCGGCCACCCGATCGTTGGCGACCCGCTATACCTCCGGCGCATACCGTCCGCCGCCCGCCTGTTGAAAGATCCCATCCGCGCGACCCTGCTGGACTTCCCCCGTCAGGCTTTACACGCTGCCAGACTGGGGTTTTCGCATCCGCGCACCGGCGCGGCACTGAGCTTCGAAACCTCGCCACCGCCCGACATGGCGGGCCTTTTGGCCACACTCGACGAAAATGTGGCTGGCCGTTAACGGGTTGTTAATCTTGACAGGACTATTCCAGTCCTGTATGTGGATAGTCGTCGACGCGGGTGGATGCCCTGCGCTGATGGGAACGTCCGGATGCCGCGCTGCCAGCTTGGGGTCGGTCACCGGGACGTATCATGTCCCTTCCCGCATCCGGACTGGTCTCAGTCAACACCTCGCCGCGGTCCTGCGCCATCCCGGGCAGACCCATCGCGGCTGGCGAAAGGAGCCTCCCGTGGCCTCTGCCGTCCTGAATATCGCCCCCGAGGGCAACCTGTCGCGGTATCTCCAGGAGATCCGCAAATTCCCGATGCTGTCCCCCGAAGAGGAACTCTCCCTCTCGAAGCGCTGGCGCGACAGCGAAGATATGGAGGCTGCTCACAAGCTTGTCACCTCCCATCTTCGACTCGTCGCGAAAATAGCGATGGGCTATCGCGGCTACGGCCTGCCGGTGGGCGAGCTGATCAGCGAGGGCAACGTCGGCATGATGCAGGCGGTCAAGCGCTTCGACCCCGACCGCGGCTTCCGCCTGGCGACCTACGCCATGTGGTGGATCAGAGCCGCCATCCAGGAATACATCCTGCACTCCTGGTCGCTGGTGAAGATGGGCACCACCGCCGCACAGAAGAAGCTGTTCTTCAACCTGCGCCGGCTGAAGGGCCAGATGCAGGCGATCGACGACGGCGACCTGCAACCCGAACAGGTGGCGAAGATCGCCCGCGTGCTGGACGTGCCGGAACAGGACGTGATCAGCATGAACCGCCGCCTCGCCGCGCCGGACCACAGCCTGAACGCGCCGGTTCGCATGGACAGCGAAGGCGAGTGGCAGGATTGGCTGGTCGACGAATCGGAAAGCCAGGAAACCTCGATCGCCGACCGCGAGGAACTGACCGGCCGCAAGGCGCTGCTGTCCGGGGCCCTGAAGACCCTCAACGAACGCGAACGCCACATCCTGATCGAGCGGCGGCTGAAGGACAATCCAACGACCTTGGAAGACCTGTCGCAGCAGTACAACATCTCCCGCGAGCGGGTGCGCCAGATCGAGGTCCGGGCCTTCGAGAAGCTGCAAAAGGCGATGAAAGCGCAGATCGCCGAACGCCGCCTTGGCGCCGGCAACCGCCAGGCGATGCTCGCGGATCATTGACCGGGCGGCTGGTCCGGTCCCCATTCCTCGATCAGCTTCGCCCGAGCCGCCCGCAGACGGGCCGCTCGGGCTACGCCGGCGGCTTCCAGGACCACGCGCACGACCAAAGGGATCAGCTCCGCCATGAACCAGCCCGCGGCTGCCGCGCTCCAGGCCGTGCCGATGCTATTGATATCGCCCACAATGCCGAGGGCCGCCTCGACGCTCTGACCGGCGCTCCATAACGCGCTGACCGGCCCGATGCAGAATGCGCCGCCGAACAGCAACACGCTGCGCGCAATCGGCCGGCCCGGCTGACGGTCCAGCACCAGAGCCGCCAGGCCGGGGGCAAGGAGCACGCCGAGCAGCAGGGACGTCCCCGGAACCAGGGCGACCATGGCACCGCAGGCCAGCCCCTGCAGCCACATCAGGCCGCCGCCGCCACCACTTTTTGGCTGCGCCGTCGCTTTGCTCATCCCAGTGCCGCCAGGATCAGCGCGGTCGCCAGTGCCGCCAACCCCATCCCCGCGGCGATCTCCTGCCCGGTCCGCGTCGCCACCACCGCCCGTCCGGGACCGCCGCCATCGATCTCCGCCAGCTCGCCCTCAATCCGCTCGAGTGCCGACGCCGCCAGGCCGGCCGCATCGGAGTCGGCGGCGAGGTTGGCGTGGTCCTCGATCAGCGCCAGCATCGGGGCCAGGTGGCCCGCGGCCGCGAGGCTGGCTAGTCCTGTGGCAATCTCGGCACGCCTGGCGCGATTTTTCCAACGTTCAACAAGCGGGCCGGCCTGCGCCGCAAACCAGCCCGCCAGGGCGGGCAGTGGACGCGGATCGAAGCGGATCTGCAACTCGCTCAGCAGCCGAAGCTGGCTGACAAGACGGCTTTCGAGTTCGGTGACGTTCAGCGCATTGATATCCATCGTCAGCCGCCGGTCGGACCGCGCCGCGATGAAGGCCACGGTATGCGAATCAAGCGGTTCCGCGCCGCGGTCGGCGGTGGTCGCGGCAGCTTCCAGCGCCGCCGGCACATCGGTCAGGCCCACCACCCCGCGCCCGGCCGCGAGCGTGCTGCCGCATGGCAGCATCGGGTTCAACATATAAAGGACTCGCGGCAAGCCGCCCGACGGCCCCCGCGTTTGCAGCCAGCCGCGATACTGCCGCGCCGCCAGGCGAAGCGAACCGGGATCGCTGCGTTCCTCGCGCATCGTTGCCCAGATCGCGATAGCCTCCGTCAAGACCAGAGATTCCAGCCTGGCCAGCGTCTCGGGATCCGCAGCGTGGGCAACGGCAAACGCCGGTCCGATACCATCCGGCCACAGCGTGAGGCCATCCCAGCAGAGCGGCGCCAGCGGATCGATCATGGTCACGATCTGCATCGCCAGCATCGCGTCGGCATAGGGTTCGCTGTTGCGACCCCGATCGGCTCTCAGTCGCAGCATCTCCTCGATGCGCACGGCAAGCGCCGCTTCGCCCAGGCCGCGCCGCAGCCACGGCATCAGAGTGGCGCCAAACAGAACTTGCAGACCCGGCTCCGGCTCGCTGCTGACGGCATAGGCCAGCATGCGGACGTTCCAGACCGCGGTGTGGCCAATCTGCAGCGGGCGCTGGGCGCGCTGCGGCGGACGGGTCGCAACCTTGCGACCGCGCGCCGCCGTCAGGTCCAGCAGAATTTTGAGCGAGGGGCGGTGATCGGGGTCCTCGGCCAACATGCCGCCGACCAGGTCGGCGATGCCGGGGGGCAAGCGGCCGTCGCCGACCACCGCCGCATAACTGCCCAGTTCCAGTTTGCGCCGGGTCACCGCCGCTTCGTCCAGCCCCGCCATCGGCACACGCCCCACGGCCAGCGTGACCAGCAGCACACCGAGTGCATAGATGTCGTCACCAAGGCTGCCCTCGCCGCGACCCGCGGGCAGGCACATGGCGCTGTAGGGTGGCTCATACGCCGCCGGCTGGTGCATGGCCGGCGGTGCGGCCCAGGCCGCACCCAGAACCACCGCCTGACCCGGCTGTCCCTGAAACACGTTCTCCGCTCTGATCGCCCGGTGGGTCAGGGTCTGTGCGCGCAACACGTCCAGCGCATGCGCGATCGGGCGCAGGACCAGCGAAATCAGCGCCGACTCCGGCCAGGGTTGGAGGGTTGCGGACACCGGCGGCCCGGGCGGACGGTTGCAGATGACGAAATAACCTGCCTCGCCCCCGATCGCCGGCCCCTTGCCGTGGGCCAGGGGGGTCAGCAGTCCCTCCATCGGCTTGGTCAGCACCTGCAGATGCTGCGGCCGAGCGGGGACGTGGGGGGCGACCTGGAGGGCCATCACGTCGGTGCGGCCGGTGCGCCGGTCGGTGACGGCGAAAGCCGGAACCCCGCCGCCGGCCAGGGGCAGCGGCCGGGTCGGGTCCACGACGTAGATGCCGGCGATCGTCTCGGCGGGCGGGGCGGAACCGGGCGGGATGGCCATGCAGCATGGGCTCCGGACTGTGTGGGCCCAGCATGACAGCGGATGGTTAAGGCAGGGTTAACGCGGGCCGTCCGGTCGCGGCCAAACGCTTTGCGCAGCCGGGACCCGGCGGCCTATATCCGCGCCGTCAGCGGAACGGGAGAAGGGTGGTGGATCACGCGAATCGGGCCGGCCAGACCGTGGCGCATGCTTGAAACCGCGTTGTACCCGACCGTGAAACGCTTCCTGGAAGCGGCCGGCTTCAACGTCAAAGGCGAGTTGCAGGGCTGCGACATCGTCGCCGTCCACGCCGCCGAAGCGCTCCGTCTTGCCATTGTCGAAATGAAACTCGGATTCAATCTGGAATTGCTGCTGCAGGCGGTGGACCGGATGCGGATCGCCGATGAGATCTGGCTCGCCGTGCCCGCCACCCGACGCGGCCGGGACCGCGATCCGCGCGTGCACCGGTTATGCCGGCTGATCGGCCTGGGGCTGATCGCGGTCGATCCCCGGCTCGACCGGGTGGAGGTGCTGGCGGAACCGGGTCCCTACAAGCCGCGGCCGGACCCGCGGCGGCGGAAGCGGTTGCTGAGCGAACATGCACGGCGGCAGGGCGATCCCAGCGCGGGGGGTTCGACCCGCCAGCCGGTGATGACGGCGTACCGGCAGCAGGCTCTGGCGTGTGCGGCGCAGTTGCTGGCCGGGCCCGGCCGTCCCCGCGACCTGCGGGCGGTCGCGCCGGAGGCCGGGCCGATCCTGTTGCGGAATGTGTACGGCTGGTTCGAACGCACGATGCCGGGGGTTTACCGGCTGACCGCGGCTGGAGAGGCGGCGGTGCGGCAGTGGGGAGGTGGGGACGCTTCCGTGGCGGATGTTGCCGCGCTCGTGCGAGGGCTGAAGCCGGATGCCTCCATCTGACCAGACAGTCGACCAATTGCCCTTCCAGGACCTCGACGCGATCGTCCCGCTTCAGAATGCCCACCGCGTCCAGGCGGTAATAATCACGCCGTGTCATACCAACGGCCCGAACGACCGACTCTCGGGCGGCGCATTGACACCCGTCATGCCGACGCAGGTCGGCATCCACGACTTTGCCGTTGCCAGCAAGCAAGTCGTGGATGGCGGGCCTTCGCCAGCCATGACGCGGGGGAAAGCCCTCATGGGTCAATCTTTCGGGCGGTTGGTATCAGGCGGTGCCGGGGCACGCGATAGCGGGCCAGAATATCGCCTGAGGTGGTTCGCGAGTTTAACCCGGTCCGGCGCGTGGGCCGCCCGGTCTGGCGATGCCGTCATCGTACACGCCAGCACCGCCTGATGCCACACCGCCAGACCGGCTGGATCCAGAATACCCCCCGCCAAGGCGAACCAGGGCCGGATATCGCCCTGGCAATACTGTTCTGCGGCCCCGTCAACCCGCTGCCTGGCGCCGGCGCTGCCTGCCTCAATCGATCGCCGCGTGCGCCAGGTTGGCAATCCGGTCCAGCCGCGCGGAGTGCCACGGATCGGGCTGCATGTAATTCGTCAGGTAACTGAACGACACCCCGCTGCTCGGATCGACCCAGGAATACGACGTCCCGGCCCCGCCATGCCCAAACGTCACCGGCGCGGCGATCGTGCCCAACCCGCGGATCCGGTCGCTGTCGCCGCGCACATGCGGTCCCAACCCGCGATGCATGGGAATCCCGCCCATCTGATGATCGCCCATCTCCCCGGTATGGCTGCGCGACACGTAAGCGATCAACCGCGGCGAGAACAGCCGCACGTTGCCCAGCCGTCCCCCCTGCCCCAGCATCTGATAAAACGCCGCCATGCCCCTGGCGGTCGCGTAGCCGCCGCCGCTGGGCAGGCCCGCGGCCTTGAATTCGGCGCTGTTGTCACGACCCTCCGGCGCATAGGTATCCGCGCACCGCACCTGCTGGGACGGCGGCACGCCGACGAAAATGTCGTTGCCCAGGCCCAGCGGCTCGATCACCCGGGTGCGGATCACGTCGCGATAGTCCTGGCCGGTGACGGCCTCGATCACCATCGCCTGGGTCAGATGCGCGGCGCGGGCGTGGTATTGCAGCCGCGTGCCCGGCGTCCATTCCAGCGAAAAGTCGCACACCTCGGCGCGCATCTTCTTGTGGTCGGTCCAGCTCGCCCGGCTCACGTCGCCGTTCGGGAAGCCGCCGCGATGGGTCATCACTTCCTGCAACGTGATCTCACTTTTGCCGCGCGCGGCGAATTCCGGCAGCAAATCGGCAACCCGGTCCATGAAGGACACCTTGCCCTCCTCCACCAGGGTCCACAGCGCCGAGGAGGTGATCACCTTGGTCTGGCTGAACAGCAAGAACAGCGACTCGTTTGTCGCCGGCAACGTGCTGCCCTCGGTCTTCGCGTTGCCATAGGTGCGGAACAGCGCCAGTTGGCCATGCCGGGCGAGCGCGATCTGCGCCCCGGGATAGCGGCCCTCGTCGATATGCGACTTGATCAGCCGGTCGAGCTGCTCAAGCGGCTTCGCGCTGAAGCCGAGGCTGGCCAGTTCGGCCGATGGCAACGGATAGTCGGTGGACATGGGGTGCTCCTCCTGATTGCCGCGATCATAGGACATTTTCGGGCGCGGCGGAATTGCCGTCAACGGCCACCGATCGTTTGATGAAGGGAAACCCCGCGTCGCGCAGCGCTTGCCACCCCGCCAGGGTCGGATTGAAGGGCCCGGCCCCCGCATCACACGGAAACAACGCCGCCAGCCGCAAGCCCGCCTGCCGCAGGCAGCGGCTCAACCCGACCTCGTATCGGATCACCGTCAGCAGCTTCGACGGCACCGGCCGCACCCCGCGCCAGAACCGCCGCCATGCGGTACTGCGTAAAGCCGCTGGCGCCACCAGCAGAAAATACGATTGCAAGTGCCACCCCAGCTCCGCGCTGTCCGTCATCCCCCAGACATCGGCCGCATCATCCATCCGCATCAGCAACGGTGCCAGCGGCGCCAGCGGACCGCACACGCTGTCGTTGGCCAGCAGCAGCAACCGTGTCTCCGTTCGGGGCAAGCCCAACCGAACCAGCGCATCCCGCCATGCGCCAAAATCCCACCCGCTGTTCCCCCGCACCAGCACCGCGGCGCAAACCCGGCGCAGCGCACCCATCGCCGCGGGCTGCAACCGGCCGCTGTTCGAGACCAGGACGACCGAAAAGCCGAAATCCCGCAATTCGGTCACATAGCGCAAGGTGTCCGCCCGCAGCCCACCCGCGGCCTCAAAATGACAGAACAGCGCCACGCGCGGCCCCAGCGCAACCGGACCGTCCGGCCATTGGGAGACCAGGCGATCGCGGCGGCGCACATACCCCAGCGGGGCCGTCAGCCAGGCGGCAATGCGCCGCCCCCTCACGCCGCCGGCTGCAAGGCCGCGATCAGACGCGCCTGCAACGCCTCGGTCAGCGCCGCCCGCCGCGCCCACAAAGACCGGTACCAGGCCAGGCGCGCCGCCACCTGGTAGGCCAGCATGCGTTCGTTGCCGACATACTCCCGCGCCTGGTCGGCGATCGCGCAGGCGAGTTCGGGCATCGCGACCAGGCGCAACAGCTTCGTTTGCAACTCCGCCGCATCGCGGAACAGCAGACCGGTCCGCCCGTCCACGATGCTGTCGCCATACACGATCGTGCTGGCCAGCGGCGTCACCCGGCAGGCCCCGGCCTCGATGAATTTCAGGTCCGACTTGGCCCTGTTGAAGCCATTGTCCATCAGCGGCATGAAGGCGATCTCCGACTGTCCCAGCAACGACAGATAGGTGTCGTAATCGCAGGTCGGGGTGAACGTCTTGTGCGGCGTGTCGAGCGCATCGAAGAAGGTCCGGTCATGCACGACGTGGAACTTCAGCCGCTCCCCCGCCATCGCCGCGACCGCGTTGATCGCCGGCATCAGGTCCCGCCAGTCGGCCTCCCGGTTCAGCGCGCCGAAGAAGAAGGTCAGGCCGCGCGGATTGGCGAAGTTGCGCACCGGCGGCAACGACACGATCGCGTTGGGGAAGATCGCGACTTCCGGATTGTAACGCAGCAGGACCTCGGCCAGCGCCGGGGTACTGGTCTGCAGCGCGTGCACGCCGCGAAACGACAGGTCGGCGCCGAACTGCATGACGGAAAAGAAGTCGGGATGGTCGTCGAATTCGGTCACCACCAGCCAGCCGGCATCGATCAGCCGGCGCAGGGTGGCAAGGCCTGCTTCCCCGGCCATCGCCGGGCGGTGCAGCACGAAAATATGCGGCGTGTCGTCGCTGAACGCGATCGGCTCCAGCCGGTCGGTCAGCAGCGCGGTCACCAGCGGGTCGGTTGCCAGCGCCTGCAGCGGATGCACGACCCGCACATGCGACACGCCGCCGATCGGCGGCAGCATGTTGCCCGCCACCGTCATCCGCTGCTGCACCGTCTTGCGCACGCGCCAGAGGTAACGCACCGGCGCCGCGCGTTTCACATAACCGTCGAGGTCGATGCCCAGCGCCGCCAGCCCCGGCCCCAGCGCCGCACCGAACTGCTGCGCCCGCTCCTGGTCCAGCCCCTGCGGCTGGACGTCGCACAGCGCCAGGCCAGCCTCGACCAGGCCGCGGCGCATCCCCTCCAGGCTGAACCAGCGCAGATGGGCATGGTCCAGCAGCCCATCGCGTTCATGGTCCCAGGCGCCGCGCAACAGCCGGTCGGCGAAGCTCCAATGGCCCAGGTTGGGGACCGAGATCAGCATGACCCCATCCGGGCTGAGCGCCTCGGCATGACGGCGGATCACCGCCCAGGGATCGCGCAGCAGGGTCAGGATGCCGTGATAGACGATGCAGTCGATGCCGCCCTCGACGTCGAAGGGCAGCGCCACCTCCTCGACATCGAGCGCGGCAACCTCATCGAGGTGTTCGGCGGCGGCGGCGGCGGCGGCCTGATCGGGTTCGATGCCCAGCAGCCGCGTGGCCGGGCTCAGCATTCGGAACCGCGCGCCCAGCGCGCCGTCGCCGCAGCCGACATCCAGCAGCACGCGCGTCGCAAGCGGGATCAGCGGCAGCAGCTCCGGGATCGGTGGGGTCCACTCGGCAGGCATCGGCGGCGGTTGCTCCCGCGGTCACAGGCGGCGGAGCCATCAAACGGTCAGCCGGTCGCAACCGCGTGGTACGCGGAATCGGCGCATCCGTGCAAGTCCGATCGCATCGGGGTGTCGTTCGGCTGCGTCAACGGCGCGAGCCGCAGGCGGCGCAGCGCCGCCATCATCCGGTCCTGGCTGCGGTGCAGGGCCGTATCGGACGACAGTTGCGGGGTCGTCGCCGCCGCCTGCCGCAGCGCCGCGGCGGCGCGCTGAACCATGCGATCGGCGGCCACCGAAACCAGCCGCCCGCTCAGGCCGCGCAGCCACTGCCGCCCGGTGTGAAACGAGGCCAGCCCCGACACCTGCAGCCATTCCGGCAGCGACGAGGCCGGCAGACGGCGGAATTCGATCTCCAGGTCGAGCGAGTCCGCCCAGTCAAACCATTTCGGGCGGTGGACGGCGGCAAGCGGCTCGATCGCCACCCAGGGCACGCGCAGCGCATCGGCCACGATCACGCCGTGCATCGCCTCACTCAGCAGCACGCGGCAGTGCCGGATCGCGGCGATGACCGATTGCACATCCTGGCGCGGATCGATCAAGGTGATGCCGGCCGCCGCAGCGGCCCGGGGCCAGGCGCCGTACGCCAGGCTTTCGAAATGCGGCATGAAGCCGATGGCATTGCCCCGGGGTCCGACCGGCACGCCCGCCAACGGCAGCAAGGCGGCGGGATCGCCAAGGCCAAGCGCCGGCTCCAAGCCGAGACATCGGGCGCTGAGCGGGCCGCGCACCCAATGGATGATCCAGTTCGCATCCAACCGCGGCGGTGGCTCGTAACCGCCGTAGCCGGCGCCGGCGACAAGCTTCAGCCCCGCCGCCTTGTGCCTTCCGTCCAGCACCGACCCAATCCCCAGAAAATGCACCGCGGGATCGGTATCGAAGAACCCCGGCAGCAGCCGCGGCCACAGCAGGCTGTTGAGTTCGTCGCCGAAATTGGCGTAGCGGCCGCGCCATTGATACAGGATCATGCCGATAACGCGGCGCGCCGATGATCCCCCGGGCGCGGCATGCCCCAGCCCACCGCCGCCCTGACAAAGCCCGCCGCATAGGCAAACCGCCAGCGCGCGCCCAGCAACCGGGTCGAGCGGCGCGGCACCAGCGCAAGCGGCGCACACAACGCGGCCACCACGACACGCCGCGGCAACTCCCGCCACACCCGCTCCGACTGCCGCAGCACGTGCCGGGTCAGCACGGTGGAAGCGCCCTGCCAGTACAGCCGCTCCAGCAGCCAGTCGGGATTGAGCCGCCCCGCCTGGATCTGATGCTGCACCACGATCCGCGAATCATAACGCACCGAATGGCCCTGGTCCTGCAAGGTCCAGGCAAGCTGCACATCCTCATCGGACAGCAATGCGCGACCGGATCGGCCAGCGGTGCTGGAGAACCCGCCCGCGGCGAGCAACGAAAGAACATGCACGATCATGTTGGCGCCATAGGGTTCCAGGGTCGCCGGCAGGTCGGCGCCGCGGTATTCGCCCTGCCCTTCATGCTCGATGATCGACAGCACGCCGCGCAGCGAGGCCGGCCACCAGGCGGGCAGCGGTGCCTCCCATTTCGGCAGGATGCGCCCGCCGATCACCGCGGCGCGCCGGCCCGGCTGGTTCACCGCGTGCAGGATGTTTTCCACCCAGTCGGGGGCGGGAATCGCATCGTCGTCGATATAGGCGATGTAGCGGGCCCGAGCACTCCAGGCACCGGCATTGCGCGCGGCGCTGACACCCGGCAGGTCCACCCGCAGCAGGCGGGTGCGGTATTGCGCGGCCAGCACACAGAGCTCCGCCGCCGCCGACGGTGCGGAGCCGCTGTCAACGATCAGGATGTCGAAGCGGTCACGCGCCACGGTCTGGCGGGCCAGCCCGTCCAGGCAGTCGCGCACATAGGCCGCGCGGTTATGCGTGCAGATGCAGACGACGAGTTCCATAGCCGCAGCCTACGCGGGCAGGATTAACGAGCGGTTAAGAGCGCGTGCGTGTTGCGTGATTTGTGACCGGTCATGCCGCCCTCTGGCGCGGAACCGCCCCGCGGGCGTAAACCTGCGCCCGTCCCAAGCCCCACGCGGAGGCCCCCATCATGCCCGACAGCATCTCGCCCGCCGGCGACACCATCATCATCGACATGGTCCGCCGCTTCGCGCAGGAACGCCTCGCCCCGCACGCCGCCGCGCGGGAAAAAGCCTGCCGGATCGAACCCGAGATCGTCCGTGAACTGGGCGAACTCGGCATCTTCGGCGCCACCACCCCCGCCGACTGGGACGGCAGCGAGATCGATCCCGTCACCTACGCCCTGCTGCTGGAGGAGATCGCCGCGGGCGACGGCGCCGTGTCCACCATGGTGTCGGTGCACAACTCGCCGACCTGCATCGTGGTGAACAACCACGGCACCGATGCCCAGCGCGACCGCTGGCTGCGACCATTGGCGACGGGCGCGCATGTCGGATCGTTCGGGCTGACCGAACCGCAGGCCGGATCGGACGCATCGAACCTGCGCACGCGGGCGGTGAAGACGGGCGACCGTTACGTGATCAACGGCGCCAAACAGTTCATCAGCAACGCCACCCACCCCGGCAGCCTGGTGTTCTTCGCGGTCACCGACCCCGGTGCCGGCAAGCGCGGCCTGTCCGCCTTCATCATCGACAAGTCCCACCCCGGCTTCGCCGTCGCGCGCACCGAGGAAAAGCTCGGCCAGAAGGCGTCCGACACCTGCGCGCTGACCTTCGAGGACATGGAAGTGCCGGAAGACCAGCGCATCGGCGCCGAGGGGGAGGGTTACAAAATCGCGTTATCGACCCTGGAATCCGGCCGCATCGGCATCGCCGCGCAAAGCGTCGGCATGGCGCGTTCGGCCCTGGAATACGCCATCGGCTATGCGCGGGAACGCACCGCGTTTGGCGGCAAGATCATCGACTTCCAGGCGGTCGGCTTCCGCCTGGCCGAGGCGAAAACCAAGCTCGAAGCCGCGCGCCAGCTCACCCTGTACGCCGCGCGGCTGAAAGCCGAGGGCCGGCCCGCGCTGGAAGCCGCCTGCATGGCCAAGCTGTTCGCCTCGGAAGTGGCGGAGGCGGTCTGCACCGCCGCGATCCAGACCCTGGGCGGCTATGGCTTCCTGGCCGACTACCCGGTGGAGCGGATCTATCGCGACGTACGGGTCTGCCAGATCTACGAGGGCACGTCGGATGTGCAGAAGCTGATCCTGCAAAGAATGCTGTGAGCTGCCATTGATAAGCCTTGCTGGCGGATTACATGCCGCCGCCGGACAAAGGACGAATGCCCATGTTGCAATGGAAGACGACCACCGCGGCCCTGGCCTCGCTGCTTCTGCTGGACGCCTGCGCCGCGCAGCCGATGGGGCCGACCGTGGCGGTGATGCCGGCCCCCGGGAAGCCGTTTGATGCCTTCACGCAGGATCAGGGCGTGTGCCAGCAATTCGCCGACCAGCAAACGCAAGGCGCGGCACAGCGGGCCAATGACCGGCAGGTCGGCACCGCGGTGCTCGGCACGGTGCTGGGCGCGGGTGTCGGTGCGCTTGTCGGCGGCGGCCGCGGCGCCGCGGTCGGCGCCGGCGTTGGGGCGTTGGGCGGGACGGCGATCGGGGCCAACCAGGCTCAGGGGGCGCAGTACAGCCTGCAGCAGCGCTACGATATGGCCTATACCCAGTGCATGTATGCGCGAGGCAACGTGGTGCCGGGATACGCACCCGCGCCGCCGCCGGGCTATCCGCCGCCCCCGCCCGGGTACCCGCCGCCGGACGTCCGTTAGGGCCCGTTGATAAATAACCGAATCGTACGGTGCGAAGGTCAGATCGTCCTTCGTCATGGTCCGCGAAGGCGGACCATCCACGACTTGCAGTCCAGCTCGCGGCAAAGTCGTGGATGGCGCGCCTGCGCCCGCCATGACGGAAAGAACCGCCTGCGGCTTCACCGGAGCGTTTATTTCGTAACAGGCCGTTAGAGCATTTTCACCGCGATTGGAAACCAGGGTGACGAATCGCACTTTTTCGTCATGGCTTTACACCTGTGCCGGCCATGACGGTGGGGGGCCGGTGCCCTTATAATCCGCCCAGTGTCAGCGCCTGTGGGGCCTGCCCCGACGGGCCGGCCATGACGGTGAGGAAGTGCCCGCCCGGGACGGAAACGCTCTCCCACCCGGCGCTCAGTTCGGGAACTCGATCGACTGCCAGTAGCATTTCAGCATCCGGATCGCATCGTGAAAGCTGCGGCCGGTCTGCTGCTTCAGCAGATAGCCGGCGACGTGTTTGTCGTAGGCGCGGTCCAGGTCTTCCTCGGCGGCCGAGGTTGTCATCACGAACACCGTGATCCGGTGCAACGACGGATCGCCTCGCAGTTCCTGCAGGAACTCGATCCCGCTCATCCGCGGCATGTTGAGATCCAGCAGCACCAGACACGGCTGCGGCACCTTCGGATAGCCGTGCTCGCCCCGCAGGTGGCACAGCGCCTCGATCCCGTTGCCGGCCTCGAACACCGGGTTTTCGATCTTGAGATCGCGGAACGACCGCCGCATCGCCATCATATCGACCTTGTCGTCGTCAACCAGCAGAATGGAAACGTCTTTGCGGGTCATGCAACGCTCTCTTTCCAGGTGAAGACAAATGTGGTGCCGCGCTCGGGCGGTTCGCTCTCGATCCGGATCGTGCCGCCATGGCCCTCGACCTTCTTTTTGACGATCGCCAGGCCGATACCGCTTGCCTCGATGTCGTCGCGGGATGCGAGGGTCTGGAAGATGACGAAAACCCGTTCGTGGAACCGCGACGCAATACCGGGACCGTCGTCGCTGACCCGAAACTCCGTCAGGTCATCAAGCTGCCGCGCCGACACCACGATCCGGCCCTCCGCGCGGTCGTGGTGTTTCAGGGCATTGCCGATCAGATTTTCCATCACGATATGGAACGGCGAGCGCCGGGTGCGCAGCACCGGCATCGGCCCCTCGCAGCCGATGACGAAACCCGGCCGCGGCGCCAGCAGCACGATCACGTCGCGCACCACCTCGGCGGTATCGACCGGCTCGATCGCCGAATGGACCCGCCCGACGCGCGAATAGGCCAGCAGCCCGTCCTGCAACATTTGCAGCCGTGTCACCCGGCCCCGCAGCAAAGCAAGGTGTTCCAGCGTCTCCGGGCTTGCCCCCGCCTCCAGATCCTCGGTGATCCAGCCTACCAGATGGGCAATCCCGCGCAGCGGCGCCTTCAGGTCGTGCGAGGCCACATAGGCGAACTCCTCCAGATCGGCGTTCGAACGAGCGAGGTCGCGGCGCTGCTGATCGCGCTCCTGCTCGAGCTGGCGCCTGGCGGTGATATCGACAATGCCGGCCAGCACCATCGACACGCCATCGAGCTCGATCGGATTGAGCGCGATCTCCAGCGGGAACTCGGTTCCGTCATGGCGCAGCCCCCATAGCGCCGGCCCCGCGCCCATGGAGCGCGAGCCGGCTCTGGACCGGAACTGGTCGCGATGGCCGGCGTGGCGGCTGCGAAACCGCACCGGCACCAGGTCTTCGACCGACCTTCCATGCAACGCCCCGCTGCCGTAGCCGAAGACGCGTTCGGTATGGCTGTTCACCCGCTCGATGCGGCCGTCGGCACCAATCAGGGCCACCGCCGTCGGTGAGGCCTCCATCACGCGCGCCAGCCGCTGCTCGGCCGATTGCAGCACCGTCCGCAGCGACCGCGTGGTGCGGTGCAGTTCCAGCCTCGTCATGACCGCTCGGCCGAGTTCAATCAGCACCTCGACGCTATCGGCGTCGAACGTGTGCGCCTGACGGTCGATGACACACAGCGTGCCCAGCGCGTGACCATCGGGATTGACCAACGGCGTACCGGCGTAAAACCGGATATGGGGTGCCCCGGTGACCAGGGCGTTATCGCGAAACCGCGGATCTTCGCGTGCATCCGGGACGAGCAGCAATCTCGAAGGTTCCAGGATCGCATGCGCGCAGAATGCAAGAGCGCGCGGTGTTTCCGTGACCGCGATCCCCTGGCGCGATTTGAACCACTGCCGTTCCGTGTCAACCAGCGAAACCAGCGCGATCGGGCATCCGCTCAGCCGAGCGGCCAGCCGGGTGGTGCGGTCGATGTCTGGATCCGCCGCCGTGTCCAGGATGTCATAGCTGCGCAGCGCGGCGAGCCGTTGCGCTTCGGAGGGCGGCAGGGGCGCGGCCGGCACGGCGTCACCCGCCCGATCCGAGGACCGTTTCGGCCCACCGCGCGCTGCGGCCCGGGCCCTTCAGGGCGGCCGGGAAGGCGGCGGACCTTGGCACATTCATCACGATCCGACAATTGTCACCGGCTCGCAGCACTTCCTCCATCACATTCCTCGCATTTATGACTGAATGGATCAGTACCGGCAAATCGTTAACGAAAAGTAAATAAAGCGCGGATATTTTTGCGCGCGGCATCTTATAGTTTGGTTAACGATTTGGTCGTAGCCTGCCCGCGGAGGTACTCCAATGGGACCGTCCGCACGCACTTACCGGCTGCTGATCGTTGACGATAACGAGCTCGATCGCCGGCACTACATCGCCGCGTTGCGGCGCCAGGCGGGCGGCGCCTGCGCGATCACGCAAACGTCGAACGGCGCCGCGGGCCTGGCCGCGCTGCGCGATGAAACCTACGACTGCGTGCTGCTCGACTTCAACCTGCCGGACATGACCGGGATAGAATTCCTGGCGGCCGCCCGCATCGATGCGGAACTGCCCAGTGCCTTCGTCCTGATCACCGGCCACGGCAACGAGGCCGTGGCGGTCGAGGCCATGAAGCTCGGCGTGCAGGATTATCTGTCGAAGGACAAGGTCACGCCCAGCAGCCTGTGGCGCGCGGCCACGCGGGCCGTGACTCAGGCCGAATTGCACAGCCGCCTCGCCGCCTCGATGCGCGAGCTGACCGAAGCCAACGCCGCCCTGGAACAGGAGATCGCCAGCCGCACGGCCACCGAGGCGGCGTTGCGGGCCGCCAAGGACCTGGCGGAACAGGCCAGCCAGGCGAAGACCCGCTTCGCCGCCATGGTCACCCACGAGCTGCGAACGCCGCTGAATGGCATCCTCGGATACGCCCAGCTCCTCGGCATCGACGACACCCTCTCGGTGCAGCAGCGCAAGCGCGTCGACGCGATGATGCGGGCCGGCCACCACCTGCGCGACATGATCGAGAGCGTACTGGACTTCGCCAGCATCGAGACCGGCCGGCTGGAGCTGCAAACCGCGGTGATCGCGGTCAACGACCAGATCGAGAACTGTCTCGCCTTCATCGAACCGATGATGGCCGACCACAGGCTCAACCTGCGCATCGTCCGCGCCCCCGGCACGCCGGCGCATATCCTCGCCGACCCGCGGCGGCTGCGCCAGGTGCTGCTCAATCTCCTCGGCAACGCGGTGAAATACACCGAGTCCGGCAGCGTCGAGCTGCGCGTGCTGTCGGCCAGCGCGTTCCCCGGCCTGCGCGTCGAGATCGCCGACACCGGTCCCGGGATCGACGAGGCCCACAAGGACCGCCTGTTCCAGTATTTTGAGCGTCTGGACGCCAACACCGCCGTCGAGGGCGCCGGCATGGGCCTCGCCATCGCCTCGCGGATTGTCGGCGCCATGAATGGCGCGATCGGCTACCATCCCAACCCTGGCGGCGGCAGCGTGTTCTGGGTGGAGCTGCCGGTCGGCGACGCGGTCTGCCCCTTGCCGCCCTGGGCCGCCGCCGTCGAACCCCCGCCGGTGGGGTGCTCGATCCTGCTGGCCGAGGACGTCGCGATGAACCGCGACGTGATCGGCGCATTCCTGCGCACCGCCGGCCATGTGGTGACCGAGGCCACGAACGGGCGGGAGGCGGTGGACGCCGCTGCCAGGACCGACTTCGACCTGATCCTGATGGACGTCCGGATGCCCAAACTGGATGGCCTGGAAGCAACCCGCCATATTCGCGCCCTGCCCGGCCCACGCGCGCAGGTGCCGATCATCGCACTCACCGCCTATTCGTTCCCCGAACAGATCAAGCAGTGCCGCGACGCCGGCATGAACGGCCATATCGCCAAGCCGGTGGAATACCGGACCCTGATCCGCGCGATCGCCGATATCACCCAACCGGCCGCGCCTGCACCACCATCCCCCGACGATGCAAGGCGCGACGGCGGTCCGGTGCTCGACCGCGACCTGTTCGACGGGATGGTGCGCTTCCTGCCGCCCGCCGCAATCGACGGCCACTTGCGGTCATTGCGTGAACAGGTTGAACGGATCCTGCCCCTGCTGGCGCACCCGGATGCACCCGAACTGTCCAATATGGCGCATAGCCTGGCGTCCACCGTGGGCATGTTCGGCTTTCTGCCGCTGTCGCGCAACGCGCGCGATCTCGAACATGCGCTGACCGGCGATCCGCCCGCGGTGATGCCGCTGGCGCAGGCGGCGCAGTCGAAGGCCAGGGCCGCCATCGCCGCGCTCGACACGTTGATCGGCGAATACCGGTGCGAGCCCGTATGACCCAGTTCATCCCCAACGCCGTCATCGTCGCCGACAACGATATACAGATGCGCGGCCTGATCCGTTCGGTTCTGACACACGCCCGCCTGCAGGTGTTTCAGGCGGTCAACGGCACCGAGGCGGTGGAGCTTGCCCGCCAGTTCCGCCCCGGACTGATCCTGCTCGATATCGCCATGCCGAACGGCAACGGGATGGAGGCATGCAAGGCCATCCGGTCCCTGCCCGACTATGCGGAGGTGCCGATCGTGATGCTGACGGGCTACGCCCACCCGCGGCTGGTGGCAGCGGCGCGCCAGCTCGGTGTCAACGATTTCATCACGAAACCGTTCCGGCCTAACGCACTGCTGGCGCGCATCGCGGGCTTCGTGGCCATCCCGCCGCATCTGCTGGCAAGCAATCTGTCCGACGGCACCCCCGACCTCGCCGCCAATTCGATCCAGTGGGAACGTCCGCCGCCGTCCGGCGGGCCGGCCGGCGACAATCCCGAACTGGCCAAGGCGCGGGAGATCATGCGCATCGTGCGGGCCGTCCAACGCTGACACCGGCCAGGGCTTGCGTCCCGCGCGCGCGGACGACCCGCTGGTTGCGGCGGCGATGATCGGGCGTATCGGCGGAGCGTTACCCGCATTGCGCCAGCAGAGGCTTCAGCAGCAGCGCGCCCTCCTGCGCGTGGCCGGCGGCGGACAGGCCGCCGGCGACATCGTGCTCCGCGCCATGCACCACGCTGCGGACGGCGGTGCAGCCGAGCCGCTTGCCCAGCGCGTCGAGCTCCTTCACCAGCGCATCCAGCACCGCCGACGGGTCGAGCAGGTCGACCGCGACGAAGTGCTCCGCGATCAGCATCCGGCCGTGCTCCAGATCGTTATCGACCCGATAGCAGAACAGGCCGCTCGGGAAGCTGCGCCCGTCGCGCCGGGCGACGACGATGCCGGACTGGCCATTGCGCCGCACCGTGGTCAGTTGGCGCGCGAAGCGCAGCCAGGCCGGAAGGTCCAGCCCGGGTATCACCTCGCGAATCAGCGGGAACACCGACCGGATCTGGTCCGGCCGAAGAGTCTCCACGGTGAAGCTCAACATGCCAATCTGCCTCGGGTCATCCGCGGCAAGGTGCCCCGGAAGCAACCGCCGAGGCGTTGATTCAAATCAAAGTCTTCAATTTGTGACGGATTAAGCAGGGCTCGGGCCATGACCATGCCGGGCCCGGCTTGCGCGCGGGCGATAAATGGCGGAGGAGTTGGCGTGTGACATAAAGGTGTCCGATGAGCGTGCAACTGACCCGTCCCCTGGTGCTCGATCCGCACGCCGGCGCGGAACCCTGCGCCCATTGCGATGCCCGCGGGCTGAGCGTCTGCAACGCGATCCCGGATGCCGAGATGATGCGGCTGGCGACGACCGCCGTGGTGCAGGAAGCGCATCCCGGGCACTGCTTCATCGAAGAAGGCGAGCCGGCGGCCAATTTCTTCAACGTGACCCGCGGGACGGTGAAGCTGTTCAAGCTGCTGCCGGACGGGCGGCGACAGATCACCGGGTTTGTCGGGGTCGGGCATTTCCTGGGCCTGGCGGTGTCCGACACCTATGCGTTCAGCGCCGAGGCGATCGATCACGTGCGCTATTGCCGCTTCTCCCGGGTGCGGCTGCGCCGGCTGCTGGACGATTTCCCGCTGATGGAAAAACGGCTGCTCGAGGTCGCATCCAATGAACTGGTGGCGGCGCAGGAGCAGATGTTGCTGCTGGGACGCAAGACCGCGCGCGAACGCCTGGCGTCATTCCTGGTGATGCAGAGCCGGCAGGGCGTGGCCTGCCAGCATCCGCGGGCGCATTTCTCCCTGCCGATGACGCGCGGCGATATCGCGGATTATCTGGGCCTGACGATCGAGACGGTCAGCCGGACGCTGACCAAGCTGCGCACCGAGGGCATGATCGAGATCCCCAATACCACCGAGATGATCATCCGCCATCGCGGCGCGCTGGAGAGCCTGGCGGGCGGGCTGACATAGCGGCGGCCTGATACAGGCTCATCGTGGCCGCAAATGCACCAGCGGCTGGTGATCCGGCTGGGTGGTGACGATCGCCACCGGCATGACCGGCCGATCCCCAACCAGCGACACCTGGAACCGCTGTATGATCGCGGTCAGCACCAAGGTCGCCTCGGTCAGCGCGAACTGGGCGCCCACGCAGACTCGCGGACCGGTGCCGAAAGGCAGATAGGCATGGCGCGGCGGCGGCGGCTGGCCGGGCATGAAGCGTGACGGATCGAAGGCGTCCGGATCGCGCCAGAACCCGTGATGCCGGTGCAGCACCCAGGGCGCGATCATCACCACCGCGCCCCGGCGCAAATCGATGCCGGCGACCCGGTCCGGCCCGATCGCCTCCCGCGCCATCGCAAAGGCCGGCGGGAACAGCCGCAGCGTTTCGCTCACCACCGACCGGGCCCGGGGCAGGTTCGGCAGGGCAGAAAACGCGGTTTCGGCATCCAACCGGACCGAAGCGGCTTCATCGGCCAGCCACCGCTGCGCCTCGGGCGCCTGGGCGAGCATCACCAGCGCCCAGAACAACGCCACCGCCGTCGTCTCGTGTCCCGCCAGGATCAGGGTCGCCACCTGGTCGCGCAGCGCCGCCGGGGAGAAGCCGGCCCCGGTCTCCGGGTCGCGCGCGGCGCGCAGCAGGTCGAACAGGTCCCGCGGCACGTCCGGGTGCGGGGCGGCCAGGCGATCCGCCATCATCGCCTCGATCAGCGCCATCCAGCGCTTCTGGAACCGGGCCCGGCCGAGGTCGCGCCAGGTTGGGACCGATGGCGGCAGCAGCATGTCCAGCAGATGCGGCGGCGCGTGGCGTTCGGCGTATTCCGTCAGCATCCGCCGCATGGCGGCGCCGTAGCGCTGCATCTCCATCGAGAACATCGACCGCCCGGCGATCTCCAGCGCCAGCCCCTGCATCGCGGCGAGCAGATCGAGCGGCCTCTGCACCACCTGCGCCGGCAGCCCGTCCAGCCGCTCCGCCGTCACCGTGACGATATGGCGCGCCAGCATCGGCATCACCCGCGGGGCGAGCGCCGGGGCCACGGTGCGGCGCTGCAATCGCCACGCCTCGCCTTCGCTCAGCAGCAGCCCCTGTCCGGTGACCGGCCGCAGGATGCGGACCGAGGCCGGGGAACGCCGGTAGTTTACGGCATTGTCCACCAGGACGCGATGGATGCCGTCGGGTGCGTTCAGCAGCAGATTGTGCCGCCCCAGGAAGTGGCGATCCACCACGTCCTGGGTGTAGGCCTGGCGCGGGAAGATCGTCAGCGCGTTGGTGCGGATGGCGCGGAGATACAGCCGCAGCGGCAACGGATTGTCCGGCGGCGGTGGCACCGGCGGGACGAAATGCACGGCGACGGGGGCATTCATCGGTCCGGCAGGACGGCGATGGCGTTCATCTCGATCAGGTAATCGGGATGCGTGAAGCCGCTGACCGCGACCATGGTGGAGGCCGGCGGCGGATCGGGGAAATATGCGCGGCGCACGCGGTGGATGATGTCGAAGCCGGCCATGTCCTTCACATAGACATCGACCCGGCAGATGTCGGCCATGCTGCCGCCGGCGGCCTCGACCGCGGCCTGGACGTTTTCGCACATCTGGCGGGTCTGCGCCTCGATGTCGCCAACGCCGGCGATGCTGCCGTCGGCGCATTTGGCGGTCATGCCGGAGATGAAAACGATGCGCCCGCGCGCCTCGATGGCGTTGGCCTGGGAGAAGTGGCCGCTGGGCTTGCCGATGCGGTCGGAGACGATCTGCTGGCGCGGCATGGCCGGTTCCTTTGGTGCGGCGACGGATGAAGCGACGGTCGGCTTGTGCGGTCAAGCCAAAAGGGACAAATGAGCAATTGACGGGATTGCTCCTTCTCGTTGTCTACGTTGGGACCGCCATTGGCATAACCCAAATTATAAACCGACACGATCGGGCATGCCCGAAAGTCTTGATTTATGCATCAGCCGGCCGCCCCTGTGGATAACGCGCCATGACGGCCCTTCGCATTCCTGCAACCGGGAAGGCAAGGTTCACCGGCAAGTTCGATGGGGGTCGCTGGCCGAGGCATGTTCAATGGCACAAAACGCTTGGATACTGCTTGAACTCGCAAACCCGCAGGCCGTGCGGCAGCACGATGGTGACCATCTCCCTGGACCCGCGGTAGATGCATCCCAGCGTGAAATCGGGGATAATCCGCGACCCCGGCTCATCCAGGTCCCACCCGCCGTCTCTGGGAATGAGTTCCACACGGTGCGACGGCGGACCATCGAACAAGCCGACATCCGCAAGCGGCCTGCCATCGTGCCAGGGGGGACATCCGATCCCGTTCCGTGCAGTGTGGACGCCAGCCATGTTCGTCCACACAGCGGTCGCGAGGCTGATCAGCATCAGCCTGTCCCACCACACGGTATGACTCTCCCCGGTTCATGAGGGCACGCTGTGGTTGTATCCTATCGGCGCCCGCGACCCGTGCGCCGGCTGCGCAACGGGGCAAAACTCTGAAAGTAATCCTTGACGCGCCGAAGGAAACATGTCCTGATACGCCCATGCCCGACGCGACCACCCCCGACGCGCCTCCCGACCGCCCCGGTCCCACCCCGGATCCG
>Ga0302279_10002045_pt1 | contig 27430 bp, 20 predicted proteins | sample III_Bog_N3_3_FD_194541 | JGI IMG/M metagenome (GOLD analysis project Ga0302279, IMG submission 194541) | Peat permafrost microbial communities from Stordalen Mire near Abisko, Sweden - III_Bog_N3_3 | ecosystem: Environmental > Terrestrial > Soil > Wetlands > Peat | place: Sweden: Abisko... | reverse complement strand
AGGCGCCACGAGGAACGCCAGCACGGCGCAAAACAGGAACACATCCGAATAGGCGAGGACCTGAGACTGTTTGCCGAGTGTTTGGTAGACCAGGCCGACCGCAGCGTCGTGCACGGTGATCGGGGCGCGTCCCAGATCGGTCAGGGCCTGTTCGTTTCGTGCCACCAGCGCGTTGTACGGCGGGTTCAGCGGCGTCAGCCAGGTGGAAAGATGGGCAGACCACACCTGGGTTCGGTCGGTCACCATCGCCGTCGCCGCGGAGATGCCGATCGAGCCCCCCACATTGCGGAACATCGTGTTGAACGCTGCGGCGTCCCCGCCCTGCTCCTTGCTAAGGCTGCAGTAGGCCAGGGTGTTGATCGGGGTGAACAGAAAGGCCAGGCCGGCGGTTTGCGCGCAGCGCATCAGCATCAGCGTGGTGAAGTCGATGTTCGGAACCAGCGTGCTGCTGTAGACCAGCGAGGCGCCCATGATCAGGAACCCAGCCATCACCACGAAGCGTGATTGAACGAAGCGCATGGCGACGGCGACGACCGGGACCAGCACGATGACGACCAGTCCGCCCGGGGAAAGAATCAGGCCGGCGAGGGTCGCGTCATAGCCGATGACCCGCTGCGCGAATTGCGGGATCAGCACGGCGCTGGAATAGAGCACGAAGCCGAGCGCTCCGATCATCGCCGTGCCCACCGCGAAGTTCCGGTCTGCGAACACGTAGATGTCCACCACCGGTTTCTTTGCGGTCAGCAGCCAGCCGATCGCGCCCACGATGCCGGCAAAGGCAAGGCAGGCCATCAGCACGATGAACGGCGCGCCGAACCAGTCCTCGTCCTCGCCGCGGTCCATCATCACCTGCAGACATCCCAGGCCGAGCGAGATCAGCGCCAGCCCGATGTAATCGACGCCGCTCGGCCGCCGCTTGGCCCAGGGCGGGTCCTCGACGAACGCCATGATGGCGAAGGTGGCGACGATGCCAACCGGAATGTTGATCAGAAAGACCCAGCGCCACGATGCGTTGTCGGTGATGTAGCCGCCCAGCGTCGGACCGATCACCGGTGCAATGACCGTGGCCATCGTGGTCAGGGCGAAGGCCTGGCTGCGTTTCTCCGGCGGAAATGTATCGAGGATGATCGCCTGCTGGGTCGGTTGCAGCCCGCCGCCGAAGAATCCCTGCATAAGGCGGAACACGATCAGTTGCGGCAGGCTGTCGGCAATGCCGCACAGGAACGAACACGCGGTGAAGGCCGTGATGCACAGAAGGAAGTAGCGCTTGCGCCCGAACACGCTCGACAACCAGCCGGAAATGGTCAGCACGATGCCGTTGGCAACGAGATACGAGGTCAGCGTCCAGGTCGCGTCATCGTAGCTGGAGGACAGACTGCCGGCGATATGCGGTAGCGAAACGTTGACGATTGTGGTGTCGAGGATCTCCATGAACGCAGCGAACGTCACTGTAACGGCGATCAGCCACTTGTTGCTGCGCGGCCGCCATTGCTGGCCGCCCTCCGCCGGTTCGCTCACTTCACGGAAACCGTCGGCTCGACCGAGATGCCGAGCGGCAGCGGGATCGCCGGGTCGAGACCGCTGTCGATCACGATCTTCACCGGCACGCGCTGCACGATCTTGACGAAGTTTCCCGTGGCGTTCTCCGGCGGAAAGGCGGTGAACTTGGCGCCGGAGCCGAGCTGCAGGCTGTCCACGTGGCCACGCAGTTTCAGGCCGGGATACGCGTCCACGGCGATGCTGACGGGCTGTCCCGGCCGCATCCGGTTGAGTTGCGTCTCCTTGAAGTTGGCGGTGACCCAGACATCGGGCTCGACCAGGGACATGATCTGCTGGCCCTGCTGGACGTAGCTGCCGCGCTCGACCGCGCGCTTGGTCACCCAGCCATCGCTCGGCGCGGTCACCACGGTCCAGCCCAGGTTCAGCTCGGCCTGCGCAAGCTGCGCCTGGGCCTGCTTCACCTGGCCGTCGAGTTGCTTCACCAGGCTGTCGGACTGGCCGATGTTCTGCTCAACCGGCTCCGCCTGCCGCACATCGGCCTGGGTCTGCGCCACTTGCGCCTCGGCGGCACGGAGATTGGCGGTGGCGGTATCGACCTCCTGCTGGGTGGTCGCCGCGTGCGGCAGCCTGATCTGCCGCTGATAGTCGGTCTGCGCCTTGAACAGATTGGCCTGTGCGCTGGCAAGATTGGCCTGCGCCGCGGCCAGCCGCGCGGGAAAATTCTTGCGCGCCACCGCCGCTCCATAGGCCGCGCCGGCCAACTGGCCCTGCGCGATCTCCAGCGCCCCCTGCGCCTGGTTGCGCGCCGCGAGGTAGTCGCGCGGATCGATGTGGATCAGCGGGTCGCCGCGGTGGACAAACTGGTTGTCTGTGACATCGAGGCTGGCGACATAGCCGTTGACATGAGGCGCCATGCCGATCGCAAACCCGTCGGTGTAGGCGTCGTCGGTGCCGACCTCGTTCCTGGTGGACCACCAATGCCAGCCGCCGCCGATCACCGCGACCAGCGCCAGCAGCCCGAGTCCGATCCGGACGAACGGCAGGGCGCGCTGGCGCCGGTTTTCGCGCTCGCGGTCGCTATCCTGATCGGGCGTGCCCTGCTGCGGCTTTTCCTGCTGCCGGGTGCGGTTCTCAGGCGGGCTTTGCTCGTCCAGCGGCATCTCTCAGACTCGTGCGGGTGATACCGGACATCTACGCGGTGGGCGGGCCGGTTGCTGCGCTTGCGGCGTCGCGATCCTGCCGAATTGAACGACTCCGCCGGGGTCAGGCGGGCGCAAAAACGGGGAGCGGCGGGCCGCCCTCGCCCGGCACGAACCGCAGTGTGACCTCCATGCCAATGCGGACGCTGTCGAAATCGCAATCGACGATATTGGTCATCATCGTCGGACCCTCGGCCAGTGTAACGTACGCGATGGCGTAAGCCACCTCGGCCCGCTGCATCACGCTGAACGCGTAGATTGTGCCCCGGCCCGAAGCTTCGATCCACTCAAGCCGGCCGCTGAAACAGAACGGACACAAGCCGCGCGGATAGTGGTGCGCCTTGCCGCATGACAGGCAGCGGCGGACCAGCAGTTTGCCGGCCGCGCAGCCGTCCCAATAGGGCATGGTCTCCGGGTTGGTATCCGCCGCACCGATGAACGACAGTGGCCGTGCCATCGCTGCGTCACTCCCGTTCCAGGATCAGCGTCGCCGCGCCGTGACGGGTGCCGAGCGAGCCGCCGGTACCATGCGCCAGGGCAAGATCGCAGTTGGGGACCTGCACCATCGGATGCGCCTCGCCGCGGAGCTGCCGGACCGCCTCGATTACCTTGGTGATGCCGCCACGGTTGGCCGGGTGGTTGTTGCAGAGCCCGCCGCCATCCGTGTTGAACGGCAGCCGGCCGACGCCGGAAATCAGGTTGCCGTCGGAGACGAAACGGCCGCCTTCGCCCTTCGCGCAGAACCCCAGATCCTCGATCTGCAGCAGCACAGTGATAGTAAAGCTGTCGTAAATCGACGCGTATTTGATGTCCGCCGGCATCACCCCCGCCATCCTGAACGCCGCCGGACCGGACCAGCGCGCGGCCGTATAGGTAAGATCGACCTCGCCCCCCGACTGGCCTTTCACCGCCTCGCCGGCGCCGGTGACCGAAACCAGAGGCCGCTGCAGGCTCCTGGCAATCTCCGGCTTCACGACCACCAGTGCGCCGCCGCCGTCGGTAATCACGCAGCAGTCGAGGCGATGCAGCGGGCTGGCGACGATCGGCGACTCCAGCACCTGCTCCACCGTCACGACGTCCCGCAACATCGCGTGCTCGTTGAATTGCGCGTGCTGTGAGGCGGCGACCTTGATCCAGGCAAGCTGTTCGCTGGTCGTCCCATACTCGTGCATATGCCGCTGGGCACACATGGCGTACATGTTCACGATCGTCGGCGCATAGGGAAACTCGAACTGCAGGTCGGGTTGGGCAGGGTTGCCGGCGCGCGGGGCCGTGCCGATCGCCATCCCCTCGCTGCGTGGCCGCCCGGCAAGCGTGATGAGCGCGACGTTGCATCGTCCGGCGGCGATCGCCTCGGCCGCGTGCGCCACCAGAACCAGATAGGACGCGCCGCCGATGTCGGTCGCATCGACGTGACGCACCTTCAGGTTCAGGTAGTCCACCATGGAGAGCGGACCCATTCCCGGAGCATCGCCGGCACAGAAATATCCATCCACATCATCCTTGGTCAGGCCAGCATCGGCGAGCGCGCCCCTGGCACACTCGGCGTGCAGCAGCGCCACCGATTTGTCCGGCGCCTTGCGTGTCGGATGTTCGAACGCTCCGGCGATGCAGGCTTTTCCCTTCAGACCCATGGTTCACTCCCCACATGACCTTTCCCGATGCGGCCCTGGCCGGCAAGTAACGGGCCGCACCGTGTGCCCAGGGGGAAACGAGGAGGCCGACTGCATGGACATCGCGACGCTGGTAACCCCGCCGCGGTCGCCGGTCCCGGACCGCCCCCTGTCCGTCCCGGGCTTTCTACGCGCGATGCGGTCCAACGCCCTCACGATGTGGCCTGACTCGGCGTACGTTGATGACGTCCAGTTTCGCTCGCTGTTCGGCCGCCCGTTCGTGCTGATCAACGCACCGGAGGCGATCCATCACGTTCTGGTTGATAACCCCGAGAACTACACCCGCTCGCCCGCCTCGGTTCGTATCCTGCGGCCGCTGGTCGGCAACGGCCTGCTGCTGAGCAAGGGCGAGTCCTGGCGGCTGCAGCGCCGCACCATCGCCCCCGCGCTGGCGCCACGTGTGATCCCCTTGCTGGCGCGCCACGTCATCGCCTGCGCGGAGGAGGCGATCGTTCGGCTGACGCATCAGGCCGCGGAGCCGGTGGACCTGCTGTCCGCGATGCAGCTCCTGGCGCTGGAGGTCGCCGGGCGTTCGATGTTCTCGCTGGAAATGACGCGGTTCGGCGCGGCCATGCGCGCCATGCTGGTCGAGTACAGCGTGCGCCTCGCACCGCCGCATCTGCTGGACGTGCTGCTGCCGCCTTCCGTGACGACGCTGCGTGACTGGCAGCGGCGGCGGTTTCAGACGCGGTGGATGGCGCTGGTCGAGAGCATGATCCACGAGCGGATGAGCCTGCCGGAGGTCGACTCGCCGCGCGATCTGTTCGACCTGCTGCGCGCCGCGCGCGATCCGGAGACCGGGCAAGGCTTTTCCCGGGAGCAGCTTCGCGACCAGGTGGCGACGATGATCCTGGCCGGGCACGAGACCACCGCCGTGACGCTGTTCTGGGCGATGTATCTGCTGTCACTCGACCAGGAGGAGCAGGGGCGCGTCGCGGACGAGGTGGGCGACGAACCGATCACGCCGGACACGCTGCCGCGTCTCGTGCGGACGCGCGCGGTGATCGATGAGACGCTGCGGCTCTACCCGCCCGCCTTTGTGCTCGTGCGCGCCGCGCTGGGTCCCGACCGCCTGCCCGGGTTCGACGTCAAACGCGGCCTTATCGTCATGATCGCCCCCTGGGTGCTGCACCGGCACCGCAGGCTTTGGCGCGACCCGGATGCATTCGATCCCGCTCGCTTTCTGCCGGACGCCCCGAAGCCGGCGCGTTTTGCCTACCTGCCATTCGGCGCCGGGCCGCGAATCTGCATCGGCGCGCAGTTCGCGCTGACCGAGGCGACGCTGGTGCTGGCAGCTCTGGTGCAACGCTTCCGCGTGGCGCTGGCGCCGGGCGAACGGGTGTTACCGCGGGCAGTTGTGATCACCCAGCCGGATCACCCGGCGCGCTTCGTGCTGGAAAAGAAGTAGGGCGGATAAGCTCTTGCGCCATCCGCCATCGCCGCCGGCCGCACCGCAAGTGGTGGACGGCGCGTTGCTTGTCCACCCTACGGTCCACCTCACAACGGACCCGGGCTGATCATGCGCATCGCGAGGGATGCTCAGCGGTCTAACTTCACGCCGAGACCAATTGGAACTTTGGCATCATCGCGGCAAGACGCCGCGGTGCTCTCGGTTGCGATGCCGAAGCGCAGCATGTAGTCGCGGAACTTGGCCCGCTCGGCAGCGCCATCCAGGCCGTGTTCTTCGAAGCGGTAACTATGTATCCCGTAGCCGCCGTTCGGCTTCGCGGCGACCAGCCGGCCGATTGCCGTCGCGGCCCGGTCCGGCAAGACCAAGCCGAAATGGCGATAGACTTCCTGCACCGTTGTAACCGGGTCGGAGACCAGGTCCAGGTAGTGGACATGGCAGATCGGCTCGGGCAACCCGGCATCGTCCCCTGCCGCCATCATGCGGTGGGCGCCTTCCAGCCAACGGGCGCTCTCCTGGCGGCCGATCGCCGCTTGGTCGATCCGGCGGGTGAACGGCTGACGCAGCACCTCGGTCAGTCTGCTGACAGACAGCAGCACCTTCACCGGATCGCGATGCACGAACACAAGGCGCGCGTCCGGATAGACCGCGCGGATCGCGTCCAGCGAGAACACGTGGTCGGGGCATTTCAGCACCCAGCGCGGGGGCACCCCGGCCAGTCGGCCGGGATCGGTCTGGTGCTGCAGATGTTGCAGAAAGCGCTTATGGAACCGATAGGCTTCGAGGTGGCCATCGGCATCCAGCCAGCGCCGATACGATGGAATCTGATGCGTCGTTTCGAACCGCAGGCTGCGAAATACGTGCGCGTTGATCTCGCCGCATTCCTGTGGCGATCTGGCATCCAGCGGATGCAACGAGCGAAATTCCGGTGCAAGGCGCTCGAACGCGCGAAGCTGCCGCTGCACCTTGTCGATGCGCTGGTCGGCGCCGCCGCCGGGCAGCGGATAGGGATAGATCGTCTCCCAGACCAATGGAGCGCGGTTCGCCTGGTCCCCCATCATCAGCCGGTGCAGGAAGCTGGTGCCGCTGCGTGGCAGTCCGGTGATGAAGATCGGCGCCGCGACCGGTGCGCGCAAGATTGCGTCGTCCTGCCGCTCCTCATCGCGCAGACGTAGCAGGTTGGACAGAAAACCCACCACCTCCCAGCGCAGCGCGAGGCGACCGACCACCGAGAGATCGGCCTCCGCCACGCAGGCGTCGAGCAGGCGGCGGAGCGGATCGTCGAACGCCGTCTCGCCGAAATCGGAGAGTCCGGTGCGCCGTTGCGCGATGGTGATCAGCTTATCGGCCACGAACCGACGGCGGAGAATGCCGAACGTGCCTGCCATACCATCCAGCATCGACAGGGTAGCCGCCTCTATCGACAAGGGTATCCCCTCCTCTGACGAGCCCGGAATCCGACCGCCTTGGAATCGACAATAGTCCTGCGGACCAGCGATACTGACACCTCCACGCGGGCACAAGGTCGTGACCTGGATAAGGCTGTTTCACCCCCTCGGCTGCATGGCAGACTCCCAACAACAGCAGGTCCGCTTGCCGATCCGAAATCCAGCCCCCAGAATCGTACGTGTGTCGACCGACACTGAAACAGGTGACCGTGTCGCTGGCTTCTCGGGCGCGCTGCTTGCCCGCGGAAACCGGCGTTTGAACGAGGATGGCGAGATGCCGCCCGCTCCGATCGATCGCCGCACTGCGCTGCGGCTGGCGACTCTCTTTATGGCTGGTACCGCCGCGGGCGTTGCCCGCGCCCAGGCGAGTCCGGTCACCCAGATCCAGAGGCTCTGCGCGACTCTTGTGAAGATCATGCGCATGGGCCGCTCGTCTCCGTTCGAGCAACGTTTCCAAACACTGGCGCCCGTGGTCGACCAGGTCTTTGATCTGCAGGCGGTCCTGGAGATCTCGGTCGGCCCGACCTGGCGCGACATGCCCCCGGCTCAGCAGGCGGCTCTGCAGGCGGCGTTTCGGCGCTACACCGTCGCTTCCTATGTCAACAGCTTCAACAACTACACCGGTCAGCGGTTCGATGTGTCGCCAGAGACTCGCACCCTCGGCAATGGCGACCAGGTGGTGCAGAGCAAGATCATCCCGCCTTCCGGCGACTCGCATTCGCTTGATTACGTGATGCGCGAGGGCGAAGGCGATTGGAGAGTCGTGGACGTGCTCGCCGACGGCGCGATCAGCCGCGTCGCCGTGCAACGCTCCGACTTCCGCAGCCTGCTGATGCGGGGCGGCGCACCGGCTCTCGCCGCCAGCCTGCAGCAGAAGACCGCCGATCTCGGGGGCGGCGCCGGACAGTAGCGCCGCGGGCGGCTGCTCAGCCTGGCTCGACGGTGAAGCCCGCGTCGCGAATCGCGGCGGCGAGGGACTCCTGGGTGGCGGTGCTCTCTACGCGCACCCGTTTGCCGACGAGGTCGGCGGCAACGGCGGCCGCGGGGTCGATCTGCTTCACAGCATTGGTCACCGAACGGACGCATCCGTCGCAACTCATGTCCGGGATAAGGAACTCAGGCATTTGTGATCGCTCCGCGGCAGGGGCATCCCAACCGTCTGGTCCGCAGCATAGGCGAGACGCAGGTTACGATGCACGCGGCCCGATGCGGCGCTGCAGCCGCTCGAGTCCCCGGTCGTTCAGGCCGAGTGCGTGCAGGGCGGCGATCGTCTCGGCGAGATAGGTGGCGCAACTGCCGAGCGGACCAGCGGCGAGGGCGATGCGCGCGGCGATCACCGCCTCGTCCAGCCGGCCCGCGTAGCGTGGGTGGTGCCGGTTGGCGACGAAGGTGACGGCGCGAACGGTGCCATGCCCGGTCTCCGCGCGCACCCAGCGTGCGGTATAGGCACCGGTGAACATCTCGCGCCGCCATGCGAGCAACAGCTCGTTGCGGGCCTCTGCAGCCCGGATGCGGAGCGCCACGCCGGCGCAGCGCCCTCCGCGGTCGAGCGCCAGCATCAGCCCGGGGTTGTCCGGCGTGCCGCGGCCAAGTGGCAGCCACAGGCAATAGCCCCGATGCCAGCCGCGCACGCGGGCGGGGAGGCGCTCGGCGAACCGGATCGCCGGGTTCCACATGAGAGAGCCGTAGCCGAACAGCCAGGCGTCCTCGCCTGGGGGCAGCGACGCCAGCGTCGTGTCCAGGCTGGCCTCGATCTCGGCATCCGTGAGCAGCGTCGTTCCAGGCGGCGCGCGGAGCCTGGCCGCCCGGATCAACGAGCCATCGAGCAGGCCTTCGCGGGTGATGGTGATGGTCTGGCCGGTGCCTTGGCTGTTCTTCGTCATCAGGGTCTGGCTAAGCCATGCGTGACCGGTACCCGCTCAAGATAGCTTGGATGGCGGAAAAGTGCGCGTGCACGTGCGTCAATCCGGGCAATGCCAACCAACATCGCCATATGTACTAGTGGCGGTGCCTTGCCGTAGATCTTTGCAGCCGGCGGTGATCGTAAATCTGCGACAAAGCGGAGGAGTTCGTGGCAACCCTGAAGAGCAAGTTCGAAGCGACGCCTAAACACGCTTGTGCTGCCGACGTGCTGACCAACCAACGGTATCTTCTGTTCGCCCAAAGCGCCCAGACTTCGGGCCTTCAGCACGCTGCGACGGTGTTTCGCGCGATGGCGGACGGTTACTCGCATGCCAATGGCACCGCTGGTGCTGCTCGTACCGTGCCGGACGAAAACCGCACCTCAGCCGGAAGATTGGCCGGTAACCGGAAAAGTCAGGTAGCGCCGGACAGGGCATACAAGGTCTCATCAAGGAAGGTCTTGTAGCCCAGCGGATTGGCGGTTGTTCAATGATCGCGCTGCTTTCAGCGCGAGAGCGAAGCTCCGGCCGCCGTAACGGCGAAAAGCACCAGAATCGTCAGCCAATCTATGCGGTGACCAGCCAGCCAGGGGTGAGGCCGCCCGCAAGGTCAATACTCGAACCGATACCTCAACCCCACGCTGGCGCCGTCGGCGGAACCGTTGGACCCCGTGGCCGAACTGGTCCCCGATCCCGCCGTGGCCTCAAACTGCAATCCCTTGGTGATATCGACCTGCACGACCCCCTGTGTGCCCGAGCCAGTCGCTGCCTGCCTCGCGCCGACATAGACCCCAGGCCTGATGTAGCGGCCGGCCTCCACCGTCGAGTTGCCGGTTGGGCCGCTGCCGACCGACAAGCGATCGAGACCCAGCGCGCCGCGGATCTTGCCCAGCGGGTCAATCGAGCCGGTTGCACCCGACAACTGCGCCAGGGCGGCGGCGATCTGCGCCAGTTCCAGCGGGCCGAGATCGCTCGCGCTGCGGTGGAACAGGAGCTGCGCCAGCACTTCGTCCTGCGGTAGCTGAGGCGTGCTGGACAGCGTGATCTTCGGATCGCGAGCGCTGCCGCTCACGGTCAGCTTGGCGACCGTGGCGCTCGTGCTTGCAGTGGCGACCAGCAGCAGCGATGGGTTTTCGATCCCGCCGCCGGCGAAGTCGATCGTGCCCTCGGAGAAGGTCAATGTCTGGCCGGCGATCGAGAACGTGCCGTGACGAAGCTGGAAGCCGCCGCTCGGCAGCGGCCTGGCGGCAGTGCCGGCGAGATGGACCTTGCCGCCCAGTTCCACGTCCAGACCGCGGCCGCGGATGAAAATCTGTTCCGGCGCGTCGATCGTGAGGTCAAGCGCGATGTCGGGCGGCGGTGCCGGCGGCGGTGGCGGCGGCTGGCCCGGGAAGCGCACCGGCAGGACCGCGACGCTGGCCGGCAGCTTGTCCGGCACCTGGATATCGGCGCGGCGGACATGAAGCGTGCCGCCGGCGGTGAGCTGCCCGGTGGCCTCGCCGCGGGCGAACAGGTTTGCGTCGATCAGCGCGGTGAAAATGTCGGAGGCGATCGGCCGCGCATCGTTCGCGGTGATGGCCAGGTTCAGCGGTATTCCGGTGCCGAGTCCGACCGTACCGTTTGCCCCCACCGTGCCCTGCCCGGCACGGCCAGTGAATTGCGTGAGCCGGATTGTGTCGCCCTGCGCCTCGACCAGGGCGGTAATCGCCGTGATGTGGGCACCCAGGGTGACATCCTGAACGTCGCCATTGGCGAGCCGGGCGGTGCCGGTAACCCGCGGGGCCGCAATGGTGCCGCCGATCGCGCTGTCCAGCGTGACCATGCCGCGCGCCCTCCGGCCCTCGGCCGCGAGGAGGGGATCGGCCATGGCAAGATCGACCAGGCCGGTGGCGCGCAGGGCGAGCGCCCCTTGGCCTCCGAGCGGCGCCGTGCCGGTGATGGCCAGATGCGATGGCCCGGCGGTCATGCGGGTGTCGATCTGCGCGCTGGTCCCGCGCAGGTCGGCATTGGCGGTGAGGTTCGCGGCCGGCAGCCCCCGGCCGGGTCCGCTGCGCAGCCGCACGCCGCTGGCGGTCACGCGAACGGTGCCGACTGGCTGCGCGCTGGTGCCGGTCAGGCGGGCTTCCGCATTCACCGTGCCATCGGCGGCGAGCGAGGGTGCGGCGACCGCGGCGATGTCCACCGGCAGGTTGCGCAGCGTGGCGGTGAGATCGAGTGTCGCGCCGGCCCGTCCGGCGGCCTCCAGCACGCCCTGGCGAAGCCCGAGGCGCAGGCGGTCCAGCGACACCCCGTCCGCGAAGCCGATCCGCACGGGTGCCAGCAGGCGCACGGGAAGCTGCTTCCAGTCGGCCTGCAGGTTGGCGAGCGTCAGCGCCTTGGCCTGCACATCCAGCGTTCCGGCGGCCGCGACCCGCGCGTCGGCACCCTGGAAGCCGGGGACTGTCGCTGTCAGCTTCAGCGCCAGCGCGTTCTGCGGCCCGTTCGCGGTCAACCGTGCACTGCCGCCACGCACGGTGCCCGCGGACACGCCGTCCAGCGCCAGGGTGCCGTCCACGACCGGCCTGGTCGTGGGATCGGCGATCGTGGCGGCCAGGGTGGCGCGGCCGATCGAGGCGGTGCCGGGCAGGCTGGCATCCCGCGCGTCCAGCGTCAGCCGGGCCTGGTTCGCGTCGGACTGGAGCGTGGCGGTCACGCTGCCGGACAGGTCTTTGCCGATCACGGGTGCCAGATCTGCGAGCCGCGTCATGCGAAGCTGCAGCTTGCCTTGTGGGATTGCCCCAAAGGGGGCTGTCGCCGCAGCGGTGGTGCCCGGCGGGGTCGTGCCCGGCGGGAGAGTGCCCGTCGAGGACGTGCCCGGCGGGGTCGTGCCCGGCGGGGCAATCCCCTTGGGGGTCGTCGCCGCCGTGTGGATTGTCAGGTTGCCCTCGGCATGGGCGCTTTTCCACTCGGCGCGATCAATGGCGACGCGCAGCGCGCCGTTGACCGGCTCGGCTGCCACCGCCAGGTCGAGCGGTGAGTCGAGCAGCATGCCCTGCGCGGTAACCCGGCCGGCGGGTGCGCCAGGCAGGTGCTGGGCCTCGACATGCGCCGTAACGTGACCCGGCTTGATCTTGCCCGAGCCAACGTCGCCCGCGACGTCGGAGACAAGCGCCAGATCGTCCTGCGTCCCGCTGACATGTCCCTCCGCCTGCAGCGTGCCGGTGAGCGTCGGCTGGAGCGCCGTGAGGTTGGCGAGCCTTGCGGACCAAGTCAGGTCAATCGCTGGCAGCGCCACCCGGCCGTTGGCGGCGGCGGACAGCGCCTTGCCGTTCACCTCCAGCCGGGACAGCGTCACCTCCTGCCCGCGCAGTGTGGCGGCGGCGGCCAGATGCGCGTCGTCGCCGAGCAGCGCCGGGACCGGCGCCGTGCCCCCGGTCACGCCAAGCGTGCCGTTCGCATCAAGCGTGGTGGTGTCCCCCTGCATCGCGACACGCAGGGTCAGTGCCAGCCGGCCTTGCAAATCGGTGCTTCCGGCCGCCGCCAGCGGCGCAAGGTCCGGCAATGTCAGCGACACGCTGCCCTGCAACGCCCCGGCGGTCTGCGCCGTGCCGTCTGCGCCGATAAGCGGATGACTGAGCGTGAACCGCACCGGCCGGTCCGCCGCGTCCAGCCGTGCGGTAGCGTCCAGCGTCAGCGGAGCGGCTGCCAGCAGATCGGGCTTCGCGCCGGGCACCCGAAGCCCGTCGGCCGAGGCATGAAGGTCCACCTGTCCCGCATTGCCGCTGAGATCGGCGGCAAGATGCGCAATCGCAGCCCCGGCAGCGTCCAACTGTTCGATTCGCACTCGCCCGGTGGCGTCCGGACGGGCAAAAGGTCCATGAACGCGCGCAGTCACGTCCACTGACTGCCAGGATACGTCTGGGCGAGGCGTCATGGCCGGGGCGCTCGCTGTTACCGTCAGGTCGGCGGTATCATTAACAAGGTCCACCATGCCGCCGGCATCGGCTCGCAGCGGCCCGGCGCTGATCGCGACCTTGGCGGCAACCGCGTCCCGCGGACCGTGGAGCTGTGCATCCAACGCCAGCGCGCCCAGATCGGGCACCCCGGCCAGGCGCGACAGCAGCCCGTGCGCCGGCTCGCCGGCGGTGATGGCCGCCTCGATCCGGTCCGGGTCCAGCGTCCCCTCCAGCGCGTATTGCCCCTCGCCGTCGAGATTTCGCAGGTGAAGGACCACATGGCCCTGCTGCAGCGAGCCGGCGACCGACCCTGTGCCGTCAGCACGGAGGGTGGCCGGCTGGCCGGCAACCGCAGCGCCGACCGACAGCCGGCTGATCTGCAGGTCGCCGATGGAGATGCGGACCGGCAGCGTGAACCCGCCGCTGCTGCTGCTGCTGCCGCCTTTGGAGACCGGGAGCCTGGGAACATCGACGCTGTCCGCGGCCACCCTATCTATCTGCGCTTCGCCCCGCAGCAGCGCGAGCGGCGAAAAGTCGAGCGTCACCCGGTCGATCGTGACGTAAGCCCCGCTCGCGTCACGGATTTCCACGCGGTTCGCTTGCAGCGCCGTCGGGAAGAAGCCCGACAGCCCCGAGACGCGCAGCACATCGCCGGTGACCGCCGCCAGTTCGCGCTCGATGAGCCTTCGGCCCGGGTCGGTGTTGGCGCCGGCAAGAAGCGCGGCCACCAAAAGCCCCGCCAGCCCCAGCAGCGCCGCAGCCGTCCAGCCGAGCCATTTCAGCGCGCGTCGCATCCGACCTCAGAACGCCTGACCGATGCCGATATAGACCTCGAACGAGTCATCGCCCGGACGCTTATTCAGCGGAACCGCGAAATCCAGCCGGATCGGCCCGATCGACGTGTAGTAGCGCGCCCCGATGCCGGCGCCCACCTGCCAGGAGCTGCTATAGGGTGAGCCGCGCGCCGTGACCTGCCCGGTATCGACGAACGCGACAACGCCATAATTCTCCAGGAAGCGCTGGCGGAACTCGATGCCGCCCGCGGCGATCGCGGTGCCGCCGGTCGGTTCGCGATTATTGGGGAATTGCGGTCCGACCGATTGATAGCGATAGCCGCGCACCGTACTGCTGCCGCCGGCATAGAACCGCTGGTCCGGCGGCAGGGAGAATACGCTGGCGCCGCTGGCCTCGCCGATCAGGCCGCGCACCGCCAAAATGCTGCGTCCCGTGCCGCTGAAGTCGAAATATGTGGAGCCGGACGCCTGCACGATCGCAAACGCGCTGTTGTGATAGCCGCCGAGCGATTCCAGCGGCGTCGCCGACAGCACCACGCGGATGCCCTTCGTTGGGTCGAACAGGCTGTCCGTGTCGTCGTACTTGGCGGTGACCGGCAGGCCGACCAGGTTGTAGTGGCGTTCGACGCTTTCCTGCGTGATGTTCTCCTGCTCGCCGAGCACACCGACGCTGCCGGTCCAGTGGTCCGACAGTTTGCGGTTGATCGCGATTTTCTCGGTCACGGCCTTCTGCTCATAAGCCTGCAGGCTCTGGTCGATGATATTGAGGTCGGCCTCCAGCGACTGGTCGCGGGCCAGGAAATCCGGCTTGATGAATTGGATGCCGGCCAGGAACCCGGGTTTGGTGACGGCGGTGCCGCCGAACTGGTTGCCGGCGGTGATGTTGAGCTGCTCGGCGTTGCCGAACAGATTGCGGTCGTGCCACCCGACATTGAAGTTAGGTCCGAGATCGGTGGAGTAGGCGGCGCTGATGTCCACCGAATGCAGCTTCCGCTCGGCGACGTCGAACGTGACCGGAAGCTGGCCCTGGGCGTTCAGGTGCTCGGCCGGCATGGCGCGCACCTGCGAGAACACGCCGAGCGAGGCAAGGTCGGCGCGCGCTTTCTCGATCGCCGCCGGGCTGTAAGGCTCGCCCTCGTGCAGCAGCAGCCGCCGGCGCACGAAGTCCTCGTTCATGTTCTTGAGGCCGGTGACGGTGACCGGGCCGATCACCGCCTTCGGACCGGTATCGGCCTTGAAATCGACATCCAGCGTATCGGTGGCGAGCCGCACCGTGGCTGGCGGCATGTCCACCGTCGCGAGCGGGTAGCCGGCCTGGCGGATGGCATCCAGCAGGTTTTGGCGGGCGGCGAGCACGCTGGCGGCAAGCGCCGGCTGGCCCTGGACGAGCCCGAGTCCGGACCTCGCCTCCGCCGGAACCGTGCCCTGGATGTCGACCTGGCCGATATGGAACAGCGGTCCGAGATCGAAGCTGGCCTGCACCGGCACCGGCGGATCGGCCGGCGCCTGGTCGAGGAACGGCACCAGGCCGGGATCGTCCAGCGCGCGGTTGGCGATCGAGATGGCGATATGCGCCTTGTAGTAGCCGAAGCTGTTCAGCGCCGTCCTGAACCGGTCCTCATCCTGTTGCGCGCGGGTGACCAGGGCGAACGGCCCGACCGGCGCATTCTTCTGCAGGCTGATCAGGCTGGCGGACGAGGTCAGCGCGGCATCCAGGGCAGCGTTGCCGGTCGGCTTCAACGTAACGGTATAAGGCTGTGGGTCGGCGGCGCGCGCCACCACCCCGCCGAGGGCGACCAGCAGAAGGCCGATGAAGCCGGCGGTCGCGCGGTGCGGTGCGGTGCGGGCCATGAAACCACCGTATACTGAAACGGGCAGCAGGGAAGGTTCGCGGAACATTCATCGTTCCGCCATTGTTGGGACCTCTTTGGCGCAGTATCTGGCTTGTCATGTTGGACGAAGCTGACCAGGAACCGGCCAACCGGGAGTCGCCGCGGCGACCGCGCCGGATTCGCACCCGCCATCCGCTGCTGCTGGGCAAGCGGAGCGCACCGGGAGAGCCGTTGCTCGGCGGGACATGGCAGAAGCGGCGCATCATGCGGCGCGTCCGGGCGGTGCGCCGCGGCCTGACGGTGCTGCTCTGGACGCTGCCCTGCATGCTGGTGCAGGCGCTCTGCTTGCTGTTGCCGGGCCGCCCGAAAGTGCTGTTTCCCCGGTTTTACTGGGCGACGATGTGCCGGCTGATCGGCATGCAGGTGCGCGTCGTCGGGCACTTGCCGCCGGGGAAGGACGGGCGGCCGGTGATCTACGTCTCCAACCATTCCTCCTGGCTCGACGTGCTGGTGCTCGGCGGCCGGCTGCCCGGCTGCTTCGTCTCGAAGGACGACGTGGGCCGCTGGCCGGTCATCAGCAGCATCGCGCAACTCGGCCGCACCGTGTTCGTTAGCCGCAGCCGCGGAGCAACCGTGCGCGAGCGGGATTCGATGCGTGGCCGTCTGAACGCCGGCGATAACCTGATCCTGTTTCCGGAGGGCACCTCGTCCGACGGCTCCCGGGTCCTGCCGTTCCGCTCCTCGTTCTTCGCCGTGGCCGAGGGGGATCATCCGCCGCTGGTACAGCCCGTATCGGTGGTCTACGACCGGCTGGGCGGGCTACCAACGGGACGGGCGACTCGGCCGCTGTTCGCCTGGTACGGCGACATGGACCTGGCGTCGCATTTCTGGCGGCTGGCCCAGCACCGCGGCATGCGCGCGACGGTCCTGCTGCACACGCCGATCGACCCGGCGCAATTCGCCAACCGCAAGGCATTGGCCCACGCAGTGTGGCACGTCGTCGCCGATGGCGCCTCGACCCTGCGGCAAAACCGGCCGGCGACCCCGATCGCGGTGGGTCAGGCCGCCGCTGCGGATGCCAGCCAGCCGGCCTACGCGTGACACGTATGGAATGCCGGAATGTGGTGGAAGGTCGGGATGTGGTGGAATGTCCGGATGCGGGAGTGTAGGGTGGATAAGCGTAGCGCCATCCAACTCTTGCAGTGCAGCTTGCGGCATTGGTGGACGGCGCAAGAGCTTGTCCACCCTACGCTCCCGTCAGCCAGTGCATGATTGGTCACGGCCCCACCCGTTTCGGTAGGTCAGCACAATCGGCCCCCGTCAGCACAATCGGTCCCCGACGTATGATAGGTCGCGGTTGACACGGCGGCGTGTCTTGCTGGCAGACTGCAATCCTTGATTGGGGGTAGATTCGCGGTTTTGACCGTCCGGCATATGACGATGGCCGTTTGTGACGACGCGTCCGGCCCGGGCCGGACGCGGCGCCCTGATCGTCGTTGATGACCCACCCACCACCCCAAGAGCGCGAAAACCGGAAGCGTCTGCACGTCATCACCTGGGGCTGCCAGATGAACGTGTATGACAGCGGCCGGATGGCGGATGTGCTGGCGCCGCTCGGCTACGCGCCGGCGGCCGAGCCGGACGGCGCCGACATGGTGATCCTCAACACCTGCCATATCCGCGACAAGGCGGCGGAGAAGGTGTTCTCCGAGCTGGGTCGCCTGCGCCGGCTGAAGGAGGCGCGCGCGGCCACGGGCGAGCGGATGATCCTGGCGGTGGCGGGCTGCGTCGCCCAGGCCGAGGGGGCGGAGATCCTGGCCCGTGCTCCCTATGTGGACATCGTGCTCGGGCCGCAGACCTATCACCGGCTGCCGGAGATGGTGGCCAAGGCCGCCCGTGCCGGCGGTGCGGTGATCGAGACCGACTTCCCGGCCGAGGCCAAGTTCGACCTGCTGCCCGAGGACTCGGCGCCGCAGGGCGTGGCTGCGTTCCTCAGCATCCAGGAGGGCTGCGACCGCTTCTGCTCCTTCTGCGTCGTGCCCTATACGCGGGGCGCCGAGCACAGCCGCCCGGCCGCTGCGGTATTGGCAGAGGCGGGACGCCTGGTTGCGCATGGCGCACGGGAAATCACGCTGCTCGGCCAGAACGTGAACGCCTGGCATGGCGAGGCGCCGGATGGCGGGACCTGGGGTCTCGGGCGGCTGATTCGGGCGATGGCGGAGATCCCGGGCCTGCTGCGGCTGCGCTACGCCACGTCTCATCCCCGCGACATGGACGACGCGCTGATCGCGGCGCATCGAGATGTGCCAACACTGATGCCGTTCCTCCATTTGCCGGTGCAGTCGGGCTCCGACCGGATGCTGGCGGCGATGAACCGCCGGCACACCGCTGCCGACTACCTGCGCATTGTGGAGGCTCTGCGGGCCGCGCGGCCCGACCTCGCGCTGTCGTCGGATTTCATCGTCGGCCATCCCGGGGAGACCGAGGCCGATTTCGAGGCCACGATGGCGTTGGTCCGCACCGTGGACTTCGCCCAGGCCTACAGCTTCAAATACTCGCCGCGGCCGGGGACTCCGGCGGCCATCGCGCCGGACCAGGTGCCGGAAGACATCAAGGACCGCAGGCTGCAGACGCTGCAGGCGCTGTTGCGGGAGCAGCAGGCGCGGTTCAACGCCGCCTGCGTCGGCCTGACCCTGCCGGTGCTGTTCACCGGCCCCGGCCGTCACCCCGGCCAGGTGGTCGGCCGATCCCCCTTCCTTCAGCCGGTGCATCTTTCCGGTCCCGCCGAGCTGATCGGAACGGAACTGCTCGTGAAGATTGCAGCCGCACTTCCCAACTCTCTGTCTGCAACCCTGAGCCAAGCCGGCTCCCGGCCTGCCGCGTGACCTCGATCTTCACCCCAAAGGAGCGAGCCTGCGCTTGAGCCACATCGCAGCCACCCCAGCAACTTCCACCCATGGCGGCAAGGCCGTCACCCTCCAATTCAGCGACAATACGCTGCTCCCCCTGCTGCTCGGCGACCACGACCGGCATCTGGTGCGCATCGAACAGGCGCTCAGCGTGCGCCTTTCGTGCCGCGGCAACCGGGTGGCCATCGCCGGCGATGCCTCGCGCGTTGACGCCGCGCAGGCGATGCTGGAGGGGTTGTGGCGCCGGCTGGAACGCGGCGAGAGCGTTGGCCGCCCCGAGGTGGAGGCCGCCATCCGGCTGGCGGATGCCGAGACCGATCCGCGTCTGCCGCTGTCCGACCTGCCGGCGATTCGCACCCGGCGGGGCTCGGTCGGGCCGCGCAGTCCCGGCCAGGCCAGCTACATGGAAGCGCTCGCGCGACACGAGATGGTGTTCGGCGTCGGTCCGGCCGGCACCGGCAAGACCTATCTCGCTGTGGCGCAGGCGGTGGCGATGCTGCAGGACGGCAAGGTGGACCGTATCGTGCTGGCCCGCCCGGCAGTGGAAGCCGGCGAGCGGCTTGGCTTCCTGCCAGGCGACATGAAGGAGAAGGTCGATCCCTATCTCCGCCCGCTCTACGACGCACTGCACGACATGATGCCGGCGGAGCAGGTGATCCGGCGGCTCGCCAACGGCGAGATCGAGATCGCGCCGCTGGCCTTCATGCGCGGCCGCACTCTGTCTCACGCGTATGTAATCCTGGACGAGGCGCAGAACACCAGCCCGACACAGATGAAAATGGTGCTCACGCGCATGGGCGAGGGCACGCGGATGGTGATCACCGGCGACCTGACGCAGGTCGATTTGCCGGCCGGCACGCGCTCGGGCCTGCGCGATGCGCTGGACACGCTGGAGGGCGTTGCCGGCATCACCGTCGTAAGGTTCGACAAACGGGACGTGGTAAGGCATCCTCTGGTTGCGCGCATTGTGGACGCGTACGATCAGCGCGCCGCGGCGGAAGGCGACAAACGACGCGAGGCACGCCGCTCGCGCGAGCAAACGAGCGATGGAACCGGGGGCAAGTAGAGGCCCCGCGCAAGCGGGGCTCTCAGACGTACAGGTGATCGTGGCGGAGCCGGCCTGGCGCCGGCTGGTGCCGCACGCCGAGGCCGTGGTCACCCGCGCCGCCCGTGAAGCGGGTGCGACAGGCACCGTGGTGCTGGCCGCCGATCGCGTCGTGAAAGATCTGAACGCGCGCCATCGCGGCCAGAATAAGCCCACGAACGTGCTAACCTACGAAGCGCCGGCGCCGGAGCTGATCCTGGCGCTGGGCGTGGTGCGGCGCGAGGCCGCCGCCGCTTCGCGGAGCCCTGCGCATCACCTCGCGCATCTGGTCGTGCACGGCGCACTTCATCTGGCGGGCCTCGACCACGGCGCGGCCGGCGAGGCGCGGCGGATGGAAATGGCCGAGACCCGCATTCTGCACCGTATGCGCGTACCCAACCCTTGGAAGCGAGTATGATTACGACGGCTACGAGAAACGAGCCATCGGCGATTCCCCGACCACCTGGGCGGGCGCTGGTGTCGTGCACGGGCTCGCCCGCGAAACCAAGCCAGCGCCGGCGCACGAGATACTTGGCGGCGATCCGGCGGCGGCGGACCGGTCATCGGAACGGGCCGCTCGCATGAGCGGGCATGTGCGGGCCAGCCTGCTGGCCAAGGTTCTGCAGATGCTGGGGCGGCAACAGCCCGAGCACAGTTTGCGGGATTCGATCGCGGAACTGGTGCAGGAAGCCGCCGAGGCGCAGCACGTCCCCGGCGAGCTGCCCGAGCTGGATCGCCAGGAGCGGTCGCTGATCGCCAATGTGTTGCGGCTGCGGGAGACCAACGCCGACGACGTGATGGTGCCGCGCGCCGACATCGTCGCTATGCGGCTGGACGTCACGCTTGAACAGGCGCTGGAGCAGCTCCGTGCCGAAGGGCACTCACGCTTGCCGGTGTATCGCGAACAGCTCGACGACATTGTCGGCATGGTCCACATCAAGGACGTGTTCGCCTATGTCGGGCGGACCGAGGAGTTCTCGCTGGAGAAAATCCTGCGCAAGCCGCTGCTGGTCGCGCCGCAGACGCCGGTGTTGGACCTGCTGCTGCAAATGCGGCAGCAGCGCATGCATCTCGCCCTGGTGGTGGACGAGTATGGCGGCATCGATGGGCTGGTGACGATCGAGGACCTGGTGGAGACGATCGTTGGCGACATCTCCGACGAGCACGACGAAGTGCAGTCGCCGATGGTGACCGAGCGTCCCGACGGGGCGCTGGACATCGATGCGCGGATGCCGGTGGAGGCGTTCGAACAGCGCATGGGCTCGGTGCTGTCCGAGGACGAGCGCGACGCCGATATCGACACGGTGGCGGGTCTGGTGTTTACGCTGGCCGGGCGGGTGCCCGCCAAGGGCGAGGTGATCAGCCATCCCTCGGGGATCGAGTTTCGCGTGCTCGACGCCGATCCGCGGCGCATCCTGCGGGTGAGGGTGCGACGGCCGTCGCTACAGGCGGCCGCCGCGGAGTAGAAATCCGTCCAGGGATGACCGGTGCCCGCTTAACATCTGTAATGGTGTTGCCCGGGGACTTCTCGGTGAGGGGCGGCAAAAAAGCCCGATTCGCCGAGCCGCGATCGGGCCACTCAGTTCGCATGACCTAAATCCGGCGGTTCGGCGACCCAGCTCGCCGACCACGGGGCGGGCCGCCTGGCGTCGTTACGCCGGCTTCGGCCTAGACTCGTTCCAGATACCTTGCGTTCTTTGCGAAGCTTCGCGTCTTCGTCTCGGCGACTTCGTCGAGCAGCGTTCGCAACTCCGCGATGGCTTTCTGCTCGGCGACCGACAGGGGGCCTTGAGGCCTGAAATGGTCCAGCAACACGACGAGGGCTTCTTCGATGCGGCCGAGCTGCCTGCCGTAACTGGCTACGTCGGCCAGGATCACACCTTCGACCTCGGGCGCGGATGATTTGCCTAGTTCGATGGCAAGCTTATCCGCTTGGGTGGCAACGGGGTTGAAATGCCAGGTCAACGGGTTGGACGACTGCGGGGCGTCCCGGGAGAGCGGCATGCGAAACGTTGGCACGTGGGGGTTTCCTTAACATGCGTGATTGCGAGCCGCGTCAGCTTCGTGCGGTCCACCCGATGACCCCCGGGTGTGTGCCAGCCCAAACCGGCGCTGCCCCACTATAGCGCCTTTCAGGCAACACTTTCCAAGAACTTTCCGAACAAAAGGGCCTTTGTCACGCGATCGCGAGGCGATTTTATCAAGATGCATGGATCGGTAGGGCGCCAAACGTGATCATATCGGTAATAAAGAGCAAGATTCCTAAAAATGTGCGCGATAGCACTAGTTCTCCATCGGCGGCTGCCAGAAACCTGGACTGCAATCGAAATGCGCTCCGTGCATGATCAACCAGGGCGCCGTCGCAAAGGGAGCGCCTTCGCCTTTGGGCCGCCGCCGCTGGCGCATGGTCGAGCCATAGCCGAAACCCCGTCGGCAGCGAGCGAGGATCCCCGGCGCGCGGCGCCAGCCCGGTGGTTGGCACCGGCTATCGGAGGCGCCGCCGAAGAAGATTGGGTCGCGGCCCCCCAAGGCAAATGCCAGCGCATCCGGTATGATCCGTCCGCCAATGCGACTCGATCCTAAAGGATATTACGCGGAGCTGGACGTGCAGCCCGGGGCGCCGGCGGCGGAGATCACCGCCGCCTACCGGCGCAAGGCACGCAATGTGCATCCGGACATACCGGGCACCGGCAGCCTTGACGCGTTCTTGCGTCTGCAAGCGGCCTACGACGTGGTGGGCAACCCCGTGCGGCGCGCGGCGTACGATCGTGCGGCGCGCACGCCCAACCGACCGCTTCCGGCGGCGCGGCAGGGCGCAGCCGCATCCGGCGGGCCGGCCCGCGCGGACGTGCCGTCAGGGCTTCGGGTGGCCGGGCTGCCTGTGCCGATCGCTCTGCTGCTCGTCGGCGTTGTGTGCCTCACCGTGGTGACCGGGGTGCTACAGGTGATGCGGGCTCCTCCGCTGCGGCATGAAACCATTCCGCCCAGGACTCTGCCAGCGCTGCCGCCGGAGCCCGAGGCGCTGCAGCCGGTCCCCCCGGAGCCGGTGCGGCTGCCTGGCTCGCCGACCCACTTCATTGAACCTGGACCTGGCCCTGCCCGGCTGTGGCGCGGCGATCCGGAGCAGCGCCTAACCCCCGGCGAGGCGTTGCCGCCGTTCACTGCGGTGCATATGCTGCAACTGCTGCCGCGCGACGGCCTGGTTCAGATAGAACTGGCTGACGGGCGCAGCGGGTATGTCGATGCGGCGCGGCTGGTGCCGGGCAGCGAAGCGGCAGCCCACCGCGCCTTCTGCGCTTACAATGCCGGCCCATTGCCGGAGAACGCCGAGGTGCTGGAGCGGCACGGCGCCGGTGCCGGCAGTCTGCGGATCGAGAATCATGGCGCTCAGCCCGCGGTGGTGAAGCTGCGGACCGTGGCGGACGAGACTGCTGCGAGCGTGTTCCTTGTCCCAGGCGGTGCCGCGACGGTGGACGGCCTGCCTGACGGTCCGTATCTGCCCGAATTCGCCATCGGCGAGCTTTGGAGCCGCGCCTGCGACGCGTTCGCCGCCGGCATGCGCTCGCAGCGCTTCGGCGCCGTTGTGGGCCTGGGTCTGGTGGTGATTCCGCCCGATGCCTCCGCGGCTGCTCCGCCGATCGATATTCCCGACTCTGTGTTCGGGCGCGACTGGCACAAGATCGATGGGTCCGAGTGATGCGGGGGCGGCCCCCTCGCCTTGCGGCGTCCTCAATGCTGAAATGCGTAAATGCTGACCACGCTGGTTATTCTTCTCGCCGCCGCTGCGGTGGCAGTACCCGTCACCCGGCGTGCCGGCTTCGGCAGCGTGCTCGGCTATCTGCTTGCGGGCGTCGTGATCGGCCCGGCCGCGCTCGGCCTGGTGACCGACGTGCAGCAGATCTCGGACATCGCCAGCCTTGGCGTCGTGATGCTGCTGTTCCTGATCGGGCTGGAGGTGCGCCCGCGGCGGCTGTGGACCATGCGCCGGGCGGTGTTCGGACTGGGCGCGGCGCAGGTGGGACTGTGCGGCGCGGCGCTTGCAGCGCTGGCGCGTTTCGCCGGAGCGACCTGGTCCGGCGCGGCGGTGCTGGGGGCCGGGCTGGCGCTGTCGTCCACCGCGATCGTCCTGCCGATGCTGGGCGAACGCGATCTGCTGAACAGCCGCGCGGGGCGCGACGGGTTTGCGGTGCTGCTGTTCCAGGATCTGGCCTTCATCCCGCTGGTGGCGCTGGTGCCGCTGCTGGCGACCGACCACGTTCCCGACCACCTGCCGCTGGCCGACGTGGCGCGCGCTGCCGGGGCCATCGCGGTGATCCTGGTCGGGGGGCGGTTCCTGATGCGCCCGCTGTTCAAGATGATCGGCGGGGCCAGCTCGCCCGAGCTGTTCACGACCGTGGCGCTGCTGGTGGTTGCTGGAACGGCGTTCCTTGCCAGCGAGGCCGGCCTGTCGCCGTCGCTGGGCGCCTTCATGGCGGGCGTATTGCTGTCGGAATCCGAGTACCGGCACGAGCTGCGGGCCGACATCGAACCGTTCGAGGGGCTGCTGCTTGGCTTCTTCTTCATCTCGGTCGGCATGGCGGCCGATCTTGGCCTGGCACGGGCGCAACCCGCCATGCTGGCGGCGGCCACGGCGGCGGTGCTGGCGGTAAAGACGGCGATCGGGTTCGGCGTGGCGCGCGCAGCGGGTCAGGACCGGGCGAACGCGGTCCGGTTCGCGCTGGCCTTGCCGCAGGCGAGCGAGTTCAGTTTCGTGCTGTTCGGGGCGGCGGTGTCCGCCGGCGCGCTGGCGCAGCAGCGGGCAAGCATGGCGACGCTCGCCGCCGCGGCGTCGATGGTGGCGACGCCGATCCTGTTCGCAGGATCGGAGAAGTTCCTGATGCCCCGCCTGATGCGCCCTGCCGAGCCCGAATATGACGCGATCGACGGCGAGGCGGCGGCGGTGATTATCTGCGGCTTCGGCCGCGTCGGGCAGATCGTCGGCCGTGTGCTGCGCATGCACGGCATTGCGTTCACGGCGCTGGAGCGCAACCAGGGGCAGGTGGATGTGGTGCGCCGCTTCGGGTCGAAGGTGTATTTCGGCGATCCGACACGGCCCGATATGCTGCGCGCCGCCGGCGCCGAGCAGGCGAAGCTGATCGTGGTGGCGATGGACGACATGGAGGCGGTGCTGCGCACTGTTGAAGTGGCGAAGCGGACCTTTCCGGACCTCGCGATTCTGGCGCGGGCGCGAAACCGGCGTGCCGCGTATCTGCTGATGGACCGCGAGGTGGACGGGCAAATTCGGGACACGTTCCTGTCGAGCCTGGAGCTGGCCCGGATGGCGCTGGTGCAACTCGGGATCGAGGCGCACGCGGCCGAGGACGCGGTGGCTCTGTTCCGGAAGCAGGACGAGAAGAATTTGATCGAGACGCACGCGATCTATCGGGACGAGCAGCAGCTTATCCAGAGCGTGCAGCAGGCGGCGGAGGAACTTACGGCGCTGTTCGAGGCCGATCAGGCGGGGCAGCCGCGTGCTGGCGAGAAGAGCAGACAGGCGCGGGAGAAGTCAGGCGCGCGGGGATGAGGTGCTGTAGCGGTGATGGATGCCGTTGCAATACGGGTTCAACCGCCGCCACTGGAAAACTCATTCGGCAGCAGATCTGCGGGTTCGGTATCCTTTTTTGGGGCGAATGCCCTCTCGGGCTGCTGAGGTGGTTTTCCGATAGGGCTGGGGCGCGACCGCTGACTCGGAAAAATCCCCAGTCGCCCGCAGAAAAGTCGGAAAATCGACAAAGCGGCCCAAGAACGCGATATCGAGCTTTGTGGCGATATCAATGAGCGTCTGAAGTGTGACCTTGCCGTAGTCCTCATTTTCGAGCCGCGATACGACACTTTGCGGCTTGCCGATCAGCTCCCCGAAAGCCTTCTGCGTCATGTCGCCGCGTAAGCCACGAATCTGATCTGCGAGAAAGGCCCGGAGATGATGCGCCATGTAAGCCGCGCGGAACTCGGGATCAGCCAGGCTGCTCCCGACGGCTGCCATGCGATTGGACGTGGCACTCTCGGGCGCGGGTTTGATCGTGTTCAACACGTGATTTCCGCTTCTGAGCCTCTGGGCAAGCCAGGCGATATTCCGGGTCGAGGTCCTTTCGGAAAGCGCAAAGCAGCACAAAGGATGCCGAGGCTTCGCCGAAGAACCCCAGAATACGATGGTGTGTTTTCGGCGGCTCTTCGATCCGAAGTTCGCCGAGGCCGGAACACAGCTTTCCACGCAAATCCGCGTACGGCTTTCGGCGCCAACGATCGCGCGGCCGGTGCCGTAGTGTCTCGACAACAGCGACGATCGCGCCTTGTACACCCGGCGATTGCGCTTCGTACCATAGCCGGACCTCATCATCTCCGGACGTCGAAACATAGCACATGAAGTCGATCATCGTATAGCGTTTTTGCGATTAACACCTCGCCACAAATCCCATCAATCCATCGCAGATCCTGCAATAGCGAGCGAAGGCAAGCCGATCAGGCCCTCCGGACGGCCGGCGGATAAGACCGAGAACTACGCTGAAATCGTAGCCGGGACGTTAAGCGCGGTCGGTCGCCATTGGCGCGGGTGTCCAAAGCACCGTTGGCGGGGCACGGCCAAGATACGGCGACTCACCCCGCCGCCGGCTTGCGCGCGGTCAGCACGCAGTACCGCATCGACCCCGTGCGATAGGCCAGCAGCAGCCGCACCATGGTCAGGGCGAACACCCGGTTGCCGGCATTCTTGTCCAGCAGGAACCGCAGGTAGCGCCGGTCGGTGACCGCCTTGCCGGCCAGCCGGCGCAGGCAGATCGCCCAGGTCCGCCCGACCGAGCGGCTGATGTCGTCCACCTGCAGCAATTCAAACCCGGCCCCGCGCAGCAATGCCTCGTAGTCGGCCTGGTCGCCCATGGCGGGCAGCCGGCCCTCGCGGCAGATCGGTTCCAGCAGGTGGCGCACCTCCCAGGCGCGCGGAGCCGCGCGGGCGAGCCAGGCGCAGACCACCAACAGCCCGCCGGGGCGCAGGGTGCGGAACGCCTCGTCGAAGAATCGCCGCAGATCGGGCATGTGCTCGGAGCTTTCGAGCGCATAGGCGCGATCGAAACTGCCATCGGCGAAGTCGTTGCGCAGCCAGTCCTGCTGGCGAATATCCAGGGTGCCGCGGGCCGGAGCCCGCCGGGCCGCGATCGCCGCCTGGGCGGCGGAGATCGTCACGCCGGTGACGGCGACGCCGTGGCCCTCGGCCAGCATCTCGGCGGTCGCGCCATAGCCGCAGCCGATGTCGCAGACCGCCTGGCCGGGGCTCAGGCGCAGACGCTCGGCCACCAGTCCGACTAGCGCCTCGGCGGCCTGTGCCGGGGTTTCCTGCCCAGTCGCCCAGAAGCCGTGATGAACGTGCTCGCCCCAGATGTCGCGGTAGAACGTGTCCAGCTCATCATAGTGGTCCGCGACCGCGGCCGAGGTCTGCGCTGCTTGCGGGAAAATCATCCGTGATCCTGTCGAGGGGCGGCGGGTAAACCTCAAACCCAGTCCGGCCTGCGGACTGGTCAGCCGTGCCGGTGGCGCAAGGAGAAGCATGCCAACCGGCCCGGTTCCGCACAACTGGCGCGCCTGCCCATCAAGTGCCAAAGGCGCGTCCGGAGCAGCCGATTCGTGCGTTCGACACATGCTCGCTCTGGTTGAGCCGGTCCCGCTGGACCGCGGCCCATCGGCGGGGTAGTGGAACGGCATGGCCCGCACGGCAACG
>Ga0302279_10002043_pt1 | contig 27450 bp, 22 predicted proteins | sample III_Bog_N3_3_FD_194541 | JGI IMG/M metagenome (GOLD analysis project Ga0302279, IMG submission 194541) | Peat permafrost microbial communities from Stordalen Mire near Abisko, Sweden - III_Bog_N3_3 | ecosystem: Environmental > Terrestrial > Soil > Wetlands > Peat | place: Sweden: Abisko... | reverse complement strand
AAGAGCTGTTAGCAATCAGCTGTCAGCTGGCTTTCAGTAGCTGCGCACCCACTCCAGGATTGAGCGCACGGCGAAGCCGCTGGGGCCCTTGGCAATGTAGGAGCGGGCATCGTCGATCCAGGCCATGCCGGCGATGTCCAGGTGAATCCAGGGTGTGTCTTCGGCGAAGACGTGCAGGAACTCGGCAGCTGTGCTTGCCCCACCTCCGCGTCCGCCGGTGTTCTTGATGTCGGCAATGTCGCTCTTGATCTGCTCGGCGTACTCCTCACCCAGCGGCATCCGCCAGAACTTCTCGCCGGAAGTGGCAAGCGCCGCTGTGAACTTGGCAAAAGCCTCATCGTCGTTGGAGAACGCGCCTGCATTGTGAGTGCCCAGCGCCACGCCGATGGCGCCGGTGAGCGTGGCCGCATCGATCAGGTGCGTCGCGCCCAGCTGGCGCGCGTAGCTCAGTCCGTCGGCCAGCACCAGGCGCCCTTCGGCGTCGGTATTGATCACGTCGATTGTTTTTCCCGACATCGCGGTCACCACGTCGCCCGGCTTGTAGGCCCTGCCGTCGGGCATATTCTCCGCCGCGCAGACAATGCAGATCACCCGCACTTTGGACTTCAACAGCGCGATGGCCCGCATGGCGCCCAGCATGGCCGCGCCGCCGGCCATGTCGTACTTCATCTTCTCCATGTTGTCGGCCGGCTTGATGGAGATGCCGCCTGTGTCGAACGTAATTCCCTTGCCGACAAGACCCAGCACCGGCCCCTCGGTCACGCCCTCCGGCTCGTAGCGCAGCACGATGAGCGCGGGCGGCTCGGCCGAGCCCTGCGCCACGCCCAGAAACGCGCCCATCTTGAGCTCGACCAGCTTCTCGGTCGAGTGAACCTGCCAGTCTAGGCCGACGGCGTCGGCCATCTCCGCGGCGCGCTGGCCGAGGATGGTGGGGGTGAGCTTGTTGCCCGGCTCGTTGACCAGCGCGCGAGTGAAGTTCTGGCTCTCGCCCGCAATCACGCCCTCAGCGAACGCGGCTTCTACCGCTGCCCGGTCTGCGCCCGGCGCGGCCAGCGTAACGGACTGCACGCTGCGGTCCTTGCGGTCGCTGCGATAGGTGTCCGAGTCAAAGTCGCCCACGATTGCGCCTTCCACCAAAGCCCGCGCGCTGCGCGCCGCGTACTCCTCAATCTCCGGCAGGGCGACCACCAGCTCGCGAATGCCGCGCGGCTTGGCGAAGCGGACGGCCGTCCCAGCCGCGTTGCGCACGGCCGGGGAGGCGAGCTTCCCCTTCTTGCCCAGGCCGACGACCAGCAGTCTTTTTGCTGCGAGTCCGGCAGGGGCGTGCAGCAGCAGGGTCTCGTTGGCCCCGGCCTTGTACTCACCGCTCAAAAACACCTGGGCCACGGCGGCGCGGACGGCCTGATCCGCAATCAACAACTCCGGCTGGGCTTCGGCGTCCGGCCCTTTGGCGGTTTGCGTGTCGGCGGCCAGGACGGCCAGCAGTTCCGTCTCAATTCCAGCAAGATTGGCAAACTTGAGTTCGGTCTTCATGAATTCCATTCTTTCACCCCGTGGCGGAACGAGCCAACTCGCAGAGTCAACAGACCTGCCGCAAAGCCGACCTGCAAATGCCACCCGCGAACGAGGATGGCAGGTGAAAGAGTTTTGACATTTTCGAGTGAGAATGTCATTATCGAATGAGATGTCAATCATGGAAACGAGTGCTAGAACAATTCTCCGTGCCAAGACCTCGTTGAGCCCCAACGGTCGCATCGTCATCCCCGCCGCCATCCGGCAGGAGATGGGCCTCGCAGCGGGCGATGCGCTCCTGATGGATGTGGAGGACGGAGTTCTGCGAATCGAGTCGTACACGGCTCGCATTCGCCGGATTCAGCGGGAGTTCGCACCCTATATCAAGCCGGGTGTTCTGGCCTCGGACGAACTAATTGCTGAGCGCCGCGAAGAGGCCCGGCGCGAGGAAGAGGAGATGGCGCGGGACCGCGAATTCGACCAGGATCGCTTGCGGATGGCGGGCCTGCTTGGCTGACCTGATCGTCCTCGATTCGTCGGCTGTTCTGGCCGTGTTTCTCAACGAGCCGGGCGGCGAGATCGTCATTCCACACCTGCGCGATGCACTGCTCAGCACCGTTAATCTGGCGGAGGTTCACACCCGGATGCTGGATCGCGGGGTACGGGCCGACCACGCCTGGAGCCGGATGGAAAGTGTGCAATTCGAGATCTGCTTCTTCACGGACGAGCAGGCGCGCATTGCCGCGGAACTGCGCTCCATCACGCGCCCGTTCGGACTGTCGCTCGGCGACAGGGCTTGTCTGGCCCTGGCCATCGAACGCAAAGCTACCGTCTACACAACTGACCGAATCTGGACCAAGCTCAATTTGGGAATCCAGATTGAAGTGATCCGCTGATCTGCCAGCGGCCATCCACGGAAAAACTGAAGCTGGCTTACCGCCCCATGCGGTGCTTGCTGGCGTTGACGGCGGCGCGGGCCTCGCGGTCGCCTTCGCGGCGTTTCTCGGTTTCGCGCTTGTCCCAGTCCTGCTTGCCCTTGGCCACGGCCAGCTCGCACTTGACCCGCCCGTTGCGAAAATAGAGCCGCACGGGGATGAGCGTGTGGCCTTTGATCTGCGTCTTCTGGTGTAGCTTGCGAACCTCTTCCCGGTGCAGCAGCAGCTTGCGCGTCCGGGTTTCGTCGTGGTTGGCCAGGTTGCCGTGGGAGTAAGGACCGATATGCAAGTTCAGCAGAAACGCCTCGCCGTCCTTGATGAGGCCATAGGAATCCTTCAGGTTGGCCTTGCCCTGGCGGATGGACTTGACCTCGGTGCCGCGCAGGGCCACGCCGGCCTCGAACTTTTCGAGCAGAAAGTAGTTGTGGCTGGCCATGCGGTTATGGGCCGCGTCGCGCTCGCCGCTGGCCACCGGGTCGCGGGGCCGCACCGGCTTTTTAGGGCCGGCGTCTTCGGGCTGCACGATCACGTGACTGGTTTGGCGGGCCATGGGCATGCAACCTCGAATCTTCATCGTAGCATCGAAATGGCTTCCGCTCTCCAGCCGGACCGCCGCCTTCCCCGCGCAACAAAGGGGCTTTGCTAAAATGGAGCATCGTTGGATGGCACAAATCGTCACTCTAGCTGTTCTCCAATTGCCGTACGCCGAGGACAAGATGATAAGTGGCTTTTTCCTTAAGAAAAAGCCGCCTTGCAAGCAACCAAACGGGGCACACGAATTGGAGAACTGCTCTAAGACTTGTGTCAGAATTCGCGACAGGAATTGCGTCGGGGGCGGCCAAGGCAGCCCGCAACAGTCTGGTCCGGAATGCGGGCTGCACAGGACGCCTGGGAGTTCGATGAATCGCCGCGCTCATGTACCGGCTGGCTCCAGACCGGCTCTCGCCGCATCCGCTTTTTCGCACAGCCCGCTCTGGTTCGCGCTGTTGGCCGTCTTAGCCCTGACGAGCGTCACGGCCCGCGCCCAATCGGCTGCCTCCATGTTCAAGCACGGTGAAACTGCCGAGGGCCACGAAGACTACGACACCGCCTTTGACCTCTACCAGAAAGCCGCCGCCAAGGCCCCCAACGATCTCACCTACAGGACGGCCCTTTTCCGTATCCGCGTCTCTGCCTCTGCCGTGCACATGGCCAAGGGCCGCAAGCTGCTCCAGGGCGGCGACGAGCAGGGCGCGCTGGTCGAGTTTCTACACGCCGCCGAGATCGACCCCGGCAACGAGGCAGCCCAGCAGGAGATTGCCCGGGTTCGCAAGCGCCAGGGCGAAGCGCCGCCGCAGGCAGAAACCAGCCTGGCCCAGGAAGCCGGCACCGAGCAGGAACTAGACTCGATGGGCTCTCCGGTCGCGCTCAAGCCGCTCTCCAACGAGCCCCTGACACTGCACTACTCGGAGGACGCCAAGGTGGTCTATCAGGCCATCGGCAAAGCCGCCGGCCTCAACGTACTCTTTGACCCCGACTACACTTCGAAGCGCATCCAGGTCGATCTCAGCAACTCTTCCCTGATGGATGCGCTGCGCATTGTGGGCACCATGTCCAACACCTTCTGGCGCCCGGTCACCGAGAATACGATCTTTGTGGCCCAGAACACCCGCCAAAAGCGCACCGACCTGGATGAAACCGCGGTACAAACGTTCTATTTGACCAACGCCTGGCAACAGAACGATTTGACCGACGTGCAGACCGCCATTCGCAACGTGCTCACCGGAATCAAGATCTACGGCGTTCCCAGCCAGAACGCGATCGTCATCCGCGGCACGCCCGACGAGCTGCTGCTGGCGCAGAAGCTTGTCAACGACCTGGACAAGGCGCGTGCCGAGGTGGTGGTGGACATCTCCATCCTGGAGGTCAGCAAGAACTGGGAGCGCACCCTCGGCATCTCCTGGCCAAGCAGCGTGGGCATTGCCCTGCAGTCGCCCAGTTCCAGCACTTCGACTACCTCTACCACAACCACCACGACTGGCACCACCGGGTCCACCAGCAGCACCAGCCCGTCTCTCTACGACCTGGCCCATCTCAAGGCATCCCAGTTTGCCGTCACCATAGGCGGCGCAACCGCCAACCTGCTGCTCACCGACTCGAATACCAAGGTTCTGCAGAATCCCCGCATCCGCGCCACCGACGGGCAGAAGCAGACAATGAAGATTGGCTCGCGGATTCCCATCGCCACCGGCTCCTATGGGGGGGGCGGCTTGGGCGGCGTGGGCGGCGTAGGCGGACTCGGCATCGGGGTACAGACCCAGTTCCAGTACCAGGATGTGGGCGTGAACATCGAAATGACGCCCAGCGTCCATTACGACCACGATGTAACGCTGAAGATGAAGATAGAAGTGACCGCCCAGAGTGGCTCGGTGACCATCAGCGGCGTCACCGAGCCCATTCTCTCGCAGCGCGTGGTCGACCAGGTCATCCGCCTGCGCGAGGGCGAGGCCAGCATTCTGGGCGGCATTCAGGATAAGCAGGAGACCCTGAGCTGGACCGGCATTCCCGGACTGAGTTCGATTCCTATCCTTAAATACCTGTTCGGTTCCAAAGATCACACCGTCAACGACGACGAGCTCGTCTTCCTGGTGGTCCCGCACATCGTCCGCACGCAATCGCTGGACCGGGCCAACCTGCGCACCATCGATACCGGCTCCGGGCAGACCGTCGAGCTGCGCCACATCTCCACCACGCCAGACGCTTCCTCGCCTGCAACTGTTTCTCCGGCCTCTGAGCCAAGGTCCAGCATCGGCGTGGTTCCAGGCCAGAGCGCCATCGCGGCTGCCCCGGCGGCGCTGGCGCAAATGAGCGCCTCGGCCGATGCCAACGGGCAAACGGCGACTGCTGCTGTCGCCAACCCCGCAGCCGTGCCCCCGCGGCCCATCCAGGCCGGACAACTGAACCCTGCCCTGGCACCGCGTTCGCCGGGCACTCCTGACACGCCAGCGCTTCCCGGATCTCCCGGACTTGGCGCCGTGAATATGATGTTCAGCCCGCCCGGCAACCCGGTCACTACGGGATCCACATTCCAGGTTCCGGTGGTCCTCGCGGGAGGAAAAGATATCGCCTCGGTGCCGTTGCAGGTTCAGTACGACCCCGCAAAGCTTTCTTTGGTGAACGTTACTGTCGGCGATCTGCTGGGCCGCGATAATCAGGCTGTGGCGCTCATCCACCGCGACGACGGCCCCGGCTCCATCACCATCAACGCCGCGCGGCCGCCGGGAGCGCCAGGCATCACTGGCGCTGGCGTGGTCTGTGTGATCAGTTTCCAGGCCAAAGCGCCAGGAGAAACCATGCTGACGCTGGTTCGCGCCAGCGCTATCAACAGCGCGCAGCAGCCGGTGCCGGCGCAGGGAACGCGCGCCATCATCAATGTGCACTGACCGAAAGGCGCATGAGGCCAACAACCCCAATCCGGACACACCGTGAACAGGAGCGCGGCCTTACGCTGGTCGAGTTGATTGTGACCGTGGCGATTCTCTCCATCCTGGCCTCGGCCGCCGTGCCGGTGACCATATTCACGGTCAAGAGGGATCACGAGCACGAACTGCGCCGCGATCTGTGGGAGATGCGCGACGCCATCGACGCCTACAAGGACGCTGCCGACAGGCACGCCTTTCAGACCAAGGTCGACAGCCAGAACTATCCGCCCGACCTGGATACGCTGGTGAACGGGGTGGATGTGCAGGGCAAGAAGGTCAGGTTTCTGCGCAAGATTCCCATCGACCCCATGACCGGAAAGGCCGAGTGGGGCATGCGCTCCATGCAGGATGATCCGGATTCGGACTCCTATGGCGGGCAGAGTGTCTTCGACGTATTTTCGAAAGCCCAGGGAACGGCCCTGGATGGAACCAAGTATTCGACTTGGTAGGGACTGGGCTCGATGTGAGCCGGGTTTTGAAAGGGCGCGGCTTTAGACGCGCCGCATGCGCCAACTGAATAAGCTGGGCTTTAGCCCCTGAGGGAATGCCGCAAGCCAGCGATTGAAAAGGGCAACGAGGTCGAACGTGGGCAGAGTCAAACGAGAAAACGCGGGCTTCACCCTGGTCGAGCTGATGATCGTCATGGCCATCATCGGTATCCTCATGGCAGTCGCCGTGCCCAGGTTTACCTCAGCGCTCAAGCATGCCAAGGAAGCCGTGCTCAAGGAAGATCTGCATGTGCTGCGCGCGGCCATCGACTCCTACACCATGGACAAACAGAAGGCTCCTCAGTCGCTAGACGACCTGGTGCAGGAGGGCTATCTGAAGGTCATCCCCGAAGACCCCATGACCCACACCACCTCCAGTTGGGTCACCGACACCAGCGACGCCATGCACTCGCTCGACGAAACCGACCCCGGCGTCGATGACGTGCACTCCGGCTCCGACGAGACAGGCTCCGACGGTCAACCCTACAATACCTGGTAAGCGTAGATTGGTTTGTAGCCCGGCTCTTCCACCGCGCAGCAGATCTGTACGCCCAACTCCGGAGGCAACCAATGGTTTGTCGTGCCCCCCGTCTGTTCCTGCTGTTTGTATGTATTGCTCTTGTTTGCGGGCCCGCGATTGCGCAGAACACCATTACCATCCGCATGCTCGATAGCAAAACCGGACGCCTGATTGCGACGTCGAACTTCCTGGTGCGCATCAACCACCTGCAGGAGTCGCACGGCGACTGGGTCAAGCAGAGCGAGGATGGGACCGGCAGCCTGGCCCTGTCCGCCAATGCCGAAGTCATCTCGGTGCATGCTACCTACGACAGCGCCACGCACATCTACGCCAACTGCGACGCCGACAAGGATCGCGGAACAGCCGAGCACGCGGCAACTCTCGATCGCTGGTACCCCGTCGCCCTCATCCTCTCCTCTGGAGTCGTCGCTCCCAACCAGTGCGTCGGCAAAAAGGTCCCTGAGAGGCTCCAGGTGGTTGCCAAGCCCGGCGAATTCGTCTTCTTTGTCCGGCCCCTCAACGCCATCGAGCTATACCGGGAATAAGTCGCACTACCTCACCCCCCGGCACACGCCGGAATCCTCAGGACCACGCCAAGCCCTTCCCTTGTTCCCCGATCCCATCCCGCCGCCGGCACTCGAATTCGCACTCCAGGTGGAGCGCCTCTATGCTGTGCTGCTGCGCACCGCGCCTGCCTCGAGCGAGCAGGAACCGAGCCTGGGCGGCAATCTGCTATATGCCGGCGAACTGGCCCAGCACGGGCGCGCGCTGCTGGTGGCGGGTAACATTGCCGGTGCAGCGTCGCTGGCCGCAACCGCCATTACCGCGGCGCAGAAGCGGTCGATTCGCGAAGGCGTGGCCGACTTCCTGGTCAACTCCCTCGACGAAGCCCTGCGCATCCTCAAGAACGAAATCCGCAAACGCGAGACAGTGGCTGTGTGCATCGCCGCTGCCCCGGAAGCCGTGGAGCGAGAGATGCTGGAGCGCGGCGTCATTCCCGATCTTCTACCGCCGGCCGTACTCGCCGCCGCCGCATGCGGACCGTCGATCCTGACCTGGCGCGTAGCCGCCGCGCCGGCTCTATGGCTGCCCAAACTGGACACAATCGCCCTCGATTGTCTCCATGAGCTTCCCGATCAAGAGTCCGCCGCCGCGCGCCGCTGGCTCCGCCTTGCCCCGCGCTATCTGGGCCGGCTGGCGCAGGGTTTCCGCGTTCTCCGCTGCGAACCGGACTTGGCAAAACTCTTCCTCGCCCGAGCGAGCGAAGCCGTGCAACGCGAGGAGATCCCCGTCGAGGTAGAAATCACGCGAGACGACGGTGAAGGAGTTCTCCGCTTCCATCCGCCCATCAGCTCCGTGCCCCATCCTTGAGGCAGATTTATCGCTGCAAGATTCTCTGTTGGGAAGCAAGGATTTTCGGTGGGGATGGATGGGATTTTCAAGGCATGAGGGGTCTATCCCTCCGATGGTTGTTTTGGCCGGGCGAGGGTAACCCCCCGCTCGGCCTCCGGTTCATCGTCAGGATGAGCCCGCCAGGTTATCCCTCGGCCTGGTTGCTTCCCAGCAGAGCCCGCTTCCGTTTCACCTGGCGAGGGAGATTGTAAATCTAAGCTGGCTCGAGTTGCGGGAAGAGCTTGCGACCGTCGTAGGGAGTACGGCTGCGGAGGACGCCATAGATGGCATGGAGCAGCTTTCTTGCGACGGCGATCACGGCCTGTAGTTTTGTTTTGTGACGTGTCTGGAGAAGCTCATAGAAGGCTTTCATATGCGGATCCCATCGCACCGCTGACAGGGCCGGCATATAGAGGGCACGGCGCAGGTAGCGATTACCGGCGCGGCTGATGCGCGAGAGTTTATGCACGGATGTGCCCGAGTGCTGATGTACCGGGTCCAGCCCGCTATGCGCCACCCATTGCCGGACATTCATCTCCGGAGCCAGCAACGCCAGCTCGCCCAGGATCTGCACCGCACTGGTAGCCGCGATGCCCGGTATTCCCGTCAGCAGCCGGAACCGCTGCTGGACCTCGGTATCGCCATGCACCAACGCCATGGCCTCACGCCTCATCTTCACGATCCGCCGCTCCAGTGAGATCAGCGAACGCTTCAGATCCTGGACCACGCAGCGCGGTGTAGCCTGAGAGCCAGCCGCTGCATGCAACCGATTCTGCTCGCGCGTATGCTGGACCACCAGAGCCACGATATGGCGACCCACGGCGCGCAACCGAAGCGCACTCAGGCTAGGCGGCCGCCAGGCGGTAAAGGGCATCCGACAGCTGTACTCGGCCAGCACCAGCGCGTCGGCCGCGTCGGTCTTCGATCGCCTCAGCGTCTGGGCAAAACGGTTGGCCATCTTCGGATTCAGCACCGCAACCTCGATGCCCGGTGCATCATTCAGAGCCAGCGCCAAGTCCAGCGAATAGATGCCGGTGGCCTCCAGCGACACCCGCACCTGCGCTTTGCGCTTGCCCAGCCAGCCGATCAGCGCCTTATGACCGCTGGCCCGGTTGACGAACTCCCGCTGTTGAAGGGGTTGATCCTGCTCGATTACGGCTACGGCCAGTGTGGCCGCACTCACATCGATGCCGCAAAATACGGTCGCCTGCGAACAATCAATCGACTTGCTCATGAGCCTCCTCTGGCGCTACGATCAGCTCCAGCAGCCGTCCCTGTCCGCGCTCACGGACTTACTCTTCGCGCCGACCTTGAACATGCAGGCTCAGAAGGCCTTCGATTCTCCACGGCGTAGCAAGAGAGGGACGGCGGCCGATCTTGCGATCAGGCTCAACTCACGCTGGCCTAGGGTGGGAACGGCCTCTCCGCCGAAACGCAACATCGTTACGCCTCTGAACGCAACATACAAGGGTGGGATAGCACGACACTCAGGTTCAACGGCGTGATCTGGACTTCACAATGGTCCGGCCCAAATCCCCAACTCATGTTCGATCTCCCCCAACTCGAAGAATCCCTGGCCGGCACCATCTTCTCCGGCAAGTTCCACTTTGCCGCCGTCACTGACTCGACGAATACCGACGCCCTGGCCGCGGCGCGCGCCGGAGCGCCGCACGGCTCAGTTTACTTTGCCGATGAGCAGCTGGCCGGGCGCGGGCGCGGCAACCATGCCTGGCACTCGGCGGCCGGGCAGGGGCTTTATGTGAGCGTGCTGCTGCGGCCTGCCATCCCCGCCGTGCGCCTGCCGCTGCTGCCGCTGGCTGCGGGACTGGCCGCCGCTGAAGCCATTCGCGCAACCACCGGCATTCACGTCGATCTCCGCTGGCCCAACGACCTGCTGATTGGGCCCAGCAAGACAGGCGGAATCCTTGTCGAGGCAGGCGCCGGGTCCAAGAGCCTGCCCCAGGCCGTAGTTAGTTCACGCTACGCAGTAGTTAGTCTGCCCTACGCAGTGGTCGGCATCGGCATCAACGTACACCAGAGCAGCTTTGCCGCCGGCCTGGCCACGCCGGCAACCTCGCTCGATCTTGAAGCGGAGCGCCACGCCGTCGCGCCCGTATCGCGGCAGACCCTGCTCGTCGCCCTGCTAAAATCCCTGGAGGACGAGGCGCTCCGGCTTGCCGACCCTGCGGCTGTTCAAACCATTCCGCGCCGCATGCAGGCGGCTTCCACCTGGGTCAGCGGGCGCAGCGTCCAGGTACACGGCCCGCAGGCCTGCAAGGGCGTCACCGCCGGCCTGGACGCCAACGGATTCCTGCTGGTTGATACGGACGCGGGCCGCGTGACGGTGCAGACCGGCGGCCTGCGCGCTCGAACTCAAGCCTGAGGACAACCATGCTGCTAGCACTCGATGTCGGCAACACCAACACCAAGCTCGGCCTCTTCCGGCTTGACGCCCAGGCCCCTCCGCTGGCCGCCAACTGGCGACTCACCACCCATCGCACCCAGACCGTGGACGAGTACGGCGCGCTGTTCATCAATCTCTTCCACATGAAGGGCATTGACCCGGCCGAGGTCAAGCACATCATCATCTCGTCGGTGGTGCCGCCCATCGACTCTACGCTCAAGCAGATGTGCGAGACCTACTTCCACATCGATCCGCTGTTCGTCGAGCCGGGCATCAAGACCGGCATGCCGGTGCTGGTGGATAATCCGACGGAACTCGGCGCAGACCGGCTCTGCGATTCGATTGCCGCGTTTGAAAAGTACGGCGGCCCGTGCATCGTGGTCGACTTTGGGACAGCGACCAAGTTTGAAGTCATCTCCGAGCGCGGCGAGTACCTGGGCGGCATCATCGCGCCGGGGCTCGGGCTCAGTGCGGATGCGCTGTTCGACCGCGCCGCCAAGCTGGCCCGCGTCGACATCAAGCGCCCCGCCAAGGTCATCGGCACCAACACCGTCGGCCACCTGCAGAGCGGCCTTTACTACGGCTACATCGGCCTGGTCGATGGCATCCTCGACCGCATCGTTGCCGAGCTCGCCACCGCCCAGCCTGCACTCGCCGATCCTGGCCTCGCCGACCCCGCTCAGAAGCCGCGCGTCATCGCCTCCGGCGGCCTGGCGCACATGATCGCCCCCGACTCCCGCTACATCGCCGAGATCGACGACATGCTCACCCTCGACGGCCTCCGCATCCTGTTCGACCGCAACCGGGCCGCGCGTCCGCGCAGCCGGCACTGACGCGTGCTGGTGACACGCATCCAGACCAGCACAGCCGCGTCGATCATCGGGGCTTTGTATCAGTCCTCCATGGGCTTCGCCGACCGACGGTAGGTGAAACGGTCAACGCATTTTCTCCCGTAGGGAGAAGCGATAATAGCCCAGGACAAGCGCAGCGCAGTCCTGGGTTAGCATTGACCAACAGACCCTCCGTCCCGTAGGGACGGAGCGAAGCCCGCTTGCACCATTCACGCAAAGCCGCTGAGGAAACATTTTTCGGAAGGCCGCAACCAGCCCCGTGCAGAACTACTTCAACTACTTCACCGAGATCGAGGAGCGCTTCCAGCAGCGGAGAGGCGCGCTGCTGCTGCTCTCCACGCTGGACTGGGCGCTGATTGAGACCTGGCGCGAGGCGGGCATTCCGCTGGAGGCGGCGCTGCGCGGCATTGACGCTGCCTTTGACAAATACGAAGCCCGGCAGAAGAAAGCCCGCATGAGGAAGGTCAACGGCCTGGCCTGGTGCGCGCAGGCGGTGATGGAGGCGGCAGAAGAGCTGCGCGAGGCGGCCATTGGCACCGCCGCGCCCAAGACGGACGCGGAGGCACCCGAGTCCGGCTTTGAGCACGACCGCGTGGCCGCGCACCTTGAAACTGCCGCCGCCGCGCTCGACGCCGCAACCGTCGCGCCGGAAGCCTGCGCGGCAACCGCGGCCCGGCTGCGCGAGTTGGCCAGCGCCGTGCGCGGCGAGGCAAGCGCCGCAGCAGACGACAAAGCAGCTGCGGAAAACCTCGAAGACCTGGAGCGCCACCTGACCGTGCTTGAAGGCAAGCTGTTTGCCGCGCTGAACGCTGCCGCGCCGGAGGACCTCGTCGTCCGCCTCAAGGAACATGCCGACCGAGAACTGGCGCCGTATCGGAGCCGCATGGGCGCGGTGCAGATTCGCCAGGTGAAGCAGCAGTTCGAGCAGAAGCAGCTGCTGGTTCACTACAACCTGCCGCGCCTGAGCCTGTTCTACATGAGCCAGCAATGAAAAGCCGTAAGGCAAAATTCGGGAACAGGGGCACGGCTTCCGGACAGGCTCCGCAAGAGACTCCCTCAGGGGCTAAAGCCCATGTCGATTCCATGGCTCTTGCGGCACGACTGAAGTCGTGCCCTGACACAAAGCTCCTTGCCGCCGCGCCTCAGCCTGTTCTCCATGAGCGAGCAATGAAGAGCCGCAAGCCAAAGTCCAAGAGTCAGGGCACGACTTCAATCGTGCCGCAAACCTCTGCCAAAATGCACGGGGCTTTAGCCCCTGGGGGGGCTGTTCCGAACAAGGATAACGATCTCGTCGAAATCACCAAGCCCGTCTACGGCGGCGCATTCCTGGCCCGCGCGGAAGGCAAGGCTATCTTTGTCCCGCTCACGCTGCCGGGCGAGCAGGCGCGCATCCGCATCACGCAGAGCAAGTCCGGCTACTCGACCGCCGAGGCCGTCGCGATCCTCATGCCCTCGCCCGACCGCATCGCGCCCCGTTGCCCTTACTTTGGCGCGTGCGGCGGCTGCCACTATCAGCACACCGGCTACGAAAACCAGCTCGCGTTCAAGCAGGCAATTCTGCACGAAACCTTTGACCGCGCCGGCGTCCCCGTCCCGGAGAGCATCGCCGTGCTGGCCGCCAACCCCTGGTCCTACCGCAACCGCATCCGGCTGGCCTTTGACGCGCAGGGCAAACCCGGCTACCGCGGCCGCAAATCCCACGCCGTCATCCCCATCGGGCAGTGTCCCATCGCCGCGCCGCTGCTGCTCACGGCCGCCCAGGCCGCGGCAGAGATTCTGGAACGCGTCCCGGCGAATCTGCGCCCGGCCGAGCTGCTGCTGTTCTGCGATCCGGCTGAATCCGCGCTGCTGGCCACGTTCTTTGCGCCGGAGGCGGCTGGAGTCCGCCTCGAACCACTTGCCCAGGCCCTGCAGGAGCGGATTCCAGCTCTCAAAGGCGCGCAACTGGCGGCCGACGGCCGTCCCGGCCATCCGCAGCGCACGCTCGCGCAATGGGGCAGCGCAACCTTGTCCTATCCGGCTGCCGGATTCGACTATCGCGTGGACCACGGAGCTTTCTTTCAGGTCAACCGCTGGCTGGTCGACGGGCTGGTGGAACAGGCGACTGCCGGTTACAGCGGCAAGCTGGCCTGGGACCTCTTCGCCGGCGTCGGCCTCTTCACCCGCAAGCTGACCGCAGGCTTCGACCGTGTCGTGGCTGTCGAATCCGCGCCGCCGGCCGTCAACGCTCTCGAAGAAAACCTGAAGGGCACTTCCGGAATCGCCGTACGCGCCGCGACGCTCGACTTTCTGCGTGGCAAGGCTAACCCAGAGTGCCCCGACTTGATCGTCGTTGACCCGCCGCGCACTGGGCTGGGCGCGGAGATCGCCACACTGCTCCCCGCAATTCAGGCCCCGGCGCTGGTCTACGTCTCCTGCGACCCGGCCACCCTGGCTCGCGATCTCCGCGCCCTGCTCGCCGCCGGCTACCAGATCCACTCAGTCATCCTGGCCGACCTCTTTCCGCAAACCTTTCATCTCGAAACCATCGTCCATCTGCGCCGCGCCTGACCGGCGTCTCATGCAATCGTCTGCGCGAGGGACCGCATGCACGTCAGCCCCATGGCGGCCCTGCTACCCCGAATGCAAAAAATGGATTACGCTTGACGGCCATAGAATCGTTTTGAATTTTGGCCGCGATGCAAGCCGAGTCCCCCAGCTTCGGGCAAAGCCCTGCCAGCCCCGCATCCGCCCGGCTGACTGCCGTCCCCCTGTTCCATGCCGCCTGCCTCTTCGCCCTGGGGATTACCGCCGCGCACTGGCTCTGGCTGCGCCCCAGCCTGGTTCTGGTTGCGCTCCTGCTGCTGGCGGCTCTCTGCGCCCTGGCTGCCTTCCGCGCCCAGCGCATCGCGTCGGTTCCGCTAGCGGCCTTGTGGCTTCTGCTGGGCGCCTGGTGCGCGGAGATGGAACCCCACCCCGCTGCGGCAACGCAACTTGCCGCGCTCTCAAACGGCCTGCTGCGGACTGTTGAAGGCACGGTGATCGACACCGGCCCGGTTCATGCGGAGGTGGAGGAGAACCTCGACGAGCCCGCGCCGGCCGCCCGGTCTTCTCAGCGCATCGACCTCCGCGTTTCCACGCTGGAGGTGGTCAGCGACGAAACCGATGCGCAGGCCCCCACTTCCGGCAACGTCCGCCTGACCGTGCGCTGGCCCTCCGCACAGGAATCGGCACTCTCCGCGCAGCCGCTCAAGTGCGGCGATCGCATTCGAGCCGTCGCCCGCCTGCTCCAGCCGGAAACCTACCGCGACCCCGGCGTCTGGAGCCGCGAAGAGTATCTCGTCGACCAGGGCATCACCGCCACCGCCACTTTGAATCTCGATCAGGTTGAGCGTCTTGGCCGCTCCGGTGCAAGCTCGGTGGCCTGCCGCCTGAGCGGCTGGCAGCACGCCGCCACCACGCGCCTGCTCGCACTTCCGGCCACCATGCGGCGCTTGCCCGCGCCTCTGCGCCTGAGCCCCGACGATGCCGTCATGCTGGCTGCCATGGTCGCCGGCGACCGCACCTACCTCAACCACTCCATGCGCGTCGGCTTTGAGCGCACCGGCTCCTTCCACATGCTGGTCGTCTCCGGCTTTCACCTGGCCATCGTCGCCGCATGCCTGTTCTGGGCTGCGCGGCGGATGCGTCTGCCGCGGGTTCCGGCGACTCTGGTGACGATTGCCGCTTCGTTCGCATACGCGTTCTTCACCGGCTTTGCCACGCCGGTGCAGCGCTCGCTGTGGATGGTCACCCTCTACCTGCTCGCCCGCCTCCTCTACCGCGAACGCAGCCCGCTCAACACCATCGGCTTCGCCGCGCTCTGCCTGCTCGCCTTCAGCCCGCGTAGCCTGTTCGACGCCAGCCTGCAAATGACCCTGCCGGCCGTGGTCGCCATTGCCGGCATCGCCGCACCGCTGCTCGGCGCCACCATTCAGCCCTACGTCACCGCCACACGCGACTTGGGCTTCACCGCCATTGACGCCAAACTGCCCCCAAAACAGGCGCAGTTTCGTGAAACTTTGCGTGTCTTTTACGGGGTCTTTGAGGAGGCCCGCTTCGAGCGCATCGGCCGCCACGGAGTGCCTTTTGCCGTGCGATTTTTCCTTCGCGTGTGCGAGTTGCTGGTGGTTTCCTGCGTCATCGAGCTGGCCATGACCCTGCCTATGGCCCTCTACTTCCACCGCATCACCCTCTTCGCCCTGCCGGTGAACCTGTTCATCCTGCCGCTACTTCTGGTCCTCATGCCTGCCGCACTGGTCACTCTCATCACCGCGCTCATTTGGCCCGCAGCGGCCGCGGTCCCCGCCATGTTGGTCGCACTGCCGCTCCACTTCGGTGTCTGGCTGGTGCATCTGTTCGGTTCGTTCGCGCTGGGCGACTTCCGCATCCCCGCCCCGCTGCTGGGGCAGTCGGCCGCCTTCTGCGTCCTGCTGGCCGCAGCCACGGTGCTGGCGCGCGGCTCACGCTGGCCACGCCGCGCGGCCTGGTGCGCATTGCTGCTGGCCGCGGTTGCAGCGGTTGCCCCACGGCCCATTGAGCATCCGCGCGACGCGCTGCTGGTCGAGGCCATCGACGTAGGCCAGGGCGACTCGCTGCTGCTGATCACCCCGGACGGCAAGACCCTGCTGGTGGATGCCGGCGGCTTCGGCGGCGGCCCGCACCAGGCTCCCCAAGACTTCGACATCGGCGAAGAGGTGGTCTCCCAGACGCTGTGGTCGCGCGGGATCCGCCAGCTCGACGCCGTCGCCCTCACCCACGCACACTCCGACCACATGGGCGGCATGCCCGCCGTGCTGCGCAACTTCCACCCCGCCGAGCTGTGGGTGGGCAACAATCCCCGCATCGCCGCCTACAACGCGCTGCTCAACCAGGCCGACGGTCTCGGCGTGCGGGTCCGCTCTCTGCGCGCCGGCGACGCAATTTCCTTCGGCGCCGCGCAGATCGCTGTGCTCGCACCTTTCCTTAGCTACCAGCCCGGACCGGAGCCCACCAACAACGACTCTCTCGTCCTGCACGTCTCCTACGGCGCAACTTCGGTGATGCTGGAAGGCGATGCCGAAGCCCCCATCGAGCAGGCCATGCTGGCCGAGTCCGGCCTTGAGAGCTCGCTGCTCAAAGTCGGCCATCACGGCAGCATCACCTCCACGCGTCCGGAGTTTCTGGCCCGCGTTGCCCCGCAGTGGGCCGTGATCTCCTGTGGACTGCGCAACCGCTACGGCCATCCTCGCCAGGAGGTGCTCCAGGCCCTCCAGACGGCCAAAGTCCGCACGTTTTTGACCGACCTGGACGGCGCGACCTGCTTCCGGCTCGACGGCAGGACTGTCTCCCCTGACCCGGCCTGCGCCACGCCGTGAGTACAGATCGCTCGCCACGCTACAATGCGAGGGAACCCGCTCTGACCCGCTCTGATCTGCTCTGCTCAAGGAGTTTTCCCGATGAGTTCGATTTCGCCTGCGCAGCCGGAACGTGGCTTCCGATCCTCCGCCAACTTGAAGCAGCTCAGCTTCATTTGCTGGGGACTGCTGCTGGTCGGGTTCGTTGTCCCCTTCACCGTCATCGTCCTCATCAGCCATCGCCCGCCCGACGGAGACTTCGCCGGCTTTTACGCCCTCGGCCGCATCCTCAACACACACCCCATGGCCGACCTCTACAACTACGAGTTGCAAAAGCAGGTCTGCAGCCAGGTTCACGCCCGCGCCGGCGGCTATGGCCTGCTGCCCTATCCGCCGTTTGTCGGAATCTTCTTCCAGCCCTTCGCGCTGCTGCCCTACGCGGCCGCCTATGTCCTGTGGCTGCTCATCACACTGGGGCTCTATGCCGCCGGACTCAAGCTGCTCCTCGACCGCTTTCTCCCGCTGGACCCCGTCCGCCGCTCCCTCGTCTTCTGCTTCGCGTTCGCTTACTGCCCCTTCCCCATCGACACGGCAGCCAGTGGCCAGCTCTCCGCCGTGGCCTTCTTTGTCCTCTCTGCCGCTCTCTGCCAGGACGACGCCGGCCATCTCTTCCGCAGCGGCCTGCTCATGTCTCTGTGCCTCTACAAGCCAACCCTGCTGGTCCTGCTCTTGCCCATGCTCCTCGTCACGCGCCGCTTCCGATCCCTGCTTGGCTTCGCAACCGGGGCCGTGGCGCTCGTCGGTCTTCCCACCGCCATCGGTGGCTTTGGCATCTGGACCATTTTCCTACGCACCCTGCTCACCTTTGGAAAGATCGCGGGCGGCACGCAGGCCGGCGGCACGCTCATCCTGGTCAAGTACGTCGACCTCACCTCGTTCTCTTCCTTTGTCCACGGCGGCCGCTCGCGGCCCGGTCTCGCACTGCTTCTGCTTTGTGCCTCGGCAACGGCGGTCTTTCTTCTCCGCTTCTGGTGGACAGCGCCCCGCCGCGGCAAGCCCTTCAATGCGCTGCTGTGGGCAACAACCATCACCTGGACGCTGCTCCTCAACGTCTATGTCCCCATGTACGACTCAATTTTGATTGTGCTGGCGCTCCTGGTGACCGCGGCGGCTTTGCAGCAGATTCCCGGACGCCCCATGCAACGGGCCTTCGCCGCGCTGTGGATTCTGATCCTCGCCGGCTCCTGGTTCTCCGGCTGGCTCGACGGCCGCACCAGCGTGCAGTTGCTCACCTTGCTTTTTGCTGCTCTCGGTGTGCTTGAGTTTGTGGCGCTCGGCCGGATTTCGCTTGCGCAACCAGGTTCTGCGCATCCAGTTCCAGGATCAGCTGCGACAGATCGTCCCGCTTGCGCCGGCTCATCTCCGTAAAGCGAACCTCGAGCAGCCGCTCGGCGTGGGCCTCGGTCGTCATGCCGGGAAGCCGGAACGGCAACCCGCGCAGGTGGAAATCCACCTCGACCTGGGCCTTGAGGCGCACTGGGATGGTTGGCGCCAGCCGCACCAGGCAGCCATCCTGGCTCACGTCGAGCACGCTTCCCGCCAGGGTCGTGCCCTCCGCCACCAGGTACAGCACGGCGGGCGACTCGCCCTCATCCAGCGTCAATACTTTGTACTCGCTTTGGAGTTCCGGCCGCCTGGGCTTCTCAGGGGTGGGCGGAGGCGCCTGAAACTCTTCTTCCTCGGCGGCCTCTTCCACCACCGCAGGCTCCGGCTCGACTGGCTGCGGGTGCTCTAGCGCAATGATCGGGCTACCGACCGTCCGCGCCGACTCGGCAACGGCCCTCTTCACCACATCGGCCGCGCTGGTGTCCACCAGGCAGGTCAGCAGCGCGGCCAGCTGGTTGCGCGTCCGTCCCGTGGGATGAATGAAGCGAATCCCCACCGTCCGGTCCCAGGTTGCCCATTGCGTCACGCCCCAGATGCTGAGCACCATCTCCTGGATTGCCAGCACGACCTTCACCGATTCCAGCGCCCCCGCTGTAAATGGCCGCAAAGTCTTCAACCTGCAGCCGCTCAGGCTGATGTCGAGCATCTCGCAGGGAATCTTGTCTCCCTTGTGAATCAGGCTCCCCGACGCCCGATTCAGCTCGAACCGCTCATCCACGCGCCGATCCCGTCCGCCTGCATTGCTGCTGGCGCCCGTCGCCCGCTCGCTGCTCGATAAGCTTGCCGTGGCCACCCCCACTCATCCCGACGAAGGGAATCCCTGTCTCTCCTTTCGGCCAAACTCCGGCGCAACTTGAGGATGCGCGGCAACTTGCCGATTGCCCCATCCCCCTTTCACCGTGCCGAACCAGCGATTCGGGAGCATTTCCCTGGCGCCTTCCTCCGTTCTGCGCAGCCGAGTTGCCCTTCCCACCCGTCAAGCTCTATGGTGACTCGGTGAGGCTTTCCCAGCGCCAGATTGGAAAACAGGATTGTTCGGTGACGCTACCGTGCGGCGGTGGACGCCCGAACGGCTCGGCAGAAGGGGGCTCCGATGCCCACCAGTAGGCGCAGCATGCTGTGTGGTTTAGGCGCACTGGCTGGCGGCGCTTTAAGCAAGGGATGGGCACAGACGGCGCCACCAGCAGCTTCCCCCATCCGCCTGGTCAACGGCGCGCGCACGGCCGGCCTCGACTTCCAGCTCCGCAACGGCGCCACCGGCCGCAAGTTTCAGGTGGAGACCCTCCCCGGCGGTCTCGGCGTCATCGACTTCGACAGCGATGGATGGCCCGACCTGTTCTGCACCAACGGCGCTTCGCTGCCCGAGCTGACCAAGACCGGCCCCGAGTATTGGAACCGCCTTTACCGCAACAACCGCGACGGCACCTTTACCGACGTAACCGCCAAGGCCGGCCTTCAAGGCGAGGGCTATTCCATGGGCGTGGCCGTGGGCGACTACAACAACGACGGGCACGAGGATCTGTTCGTCGCCGGGGTCCACGGCAATCATCTCTACCGCAACAACGGAGACGGTACGTTTACCGATGTGACACGCGCCGCCGGCCTGGCCGGCCCCGGCTCGGTGGGCCATCCTGTCTGGTCCGTGGCCGCCTGCTGGATCGACTACGACAACGACGGCCGGCTCGACCTGTTCATCTCCAACTACTGCGACTGGACGCCCGGAATCGATCCTATCTGCGGAGGCCTGGATGCCGGTGCGCGGGCCTATTGCCATCCCGACCGCTACCGCGCCGAGCCCATGCAGCTCTTCCATAACAACGGCGACGGCACCTTTGCCGAGATCACCCGCAAGGATGGCCTGCCCGACCTGCTGGGCAAGGGCATGGGCCTGGCCATGGCCGATTTCGCCAGCGACGGCCATCCGGGAATCTTTGTGGCCAACGACAACGCACGCAACCTGCTGCTGCGCAATCGCGGCAAGGGCTTCGAGGAGATCGGCATCGATGCCGGCGTGGCCTTCAACGGCGACGGGCGCAATATCTCCGGCATGGGGGCGGACTTCGGCGACATCGATGGCGACGGCCGCTACGATATTGTGATGACCGGCCTGAAAAACGAGACCTACGATGTGTTTCTCAACCAGGGCAAAGGCGAGTTTGAAGACGGTAGCGTGGTGTCCGGGCTGCTGAACCTGAGCCGCCTGTGGAGCGGCTGGGGATGCGGCCTGGTTGACCTGGACAACGACGGCTGGCTGGACTTTTTCGTGGCCGGCGGCGGCCTGGACACCGCGGATGCCCAGCCCAACCGGCTCTTCCGCAACCAGCGCGGGCATTTTGACGACGTCTCCGCAGCCGTGGGCGTGGATTTCGCCCGAGCCGCCTTGCATCGCGGCGCAGTGTTTGCCGACTTTGATCGCGACGGCCGCCTGGACATCGCGGTCACGGCCCTGAATGCGCCCATCGAGTTGTGGTGGAACCGGACTTCAGCAGGCCCGGCAGCTCACTGGCTGCAACTGCGGCTGACCGGCCGCGCCAGCAACCGCTCGGCCATTGGAGCCGAAGTCCGCTGCCAGTCCGGCGGGCGCACCCAGCTGCGCACCGTCAATTCCAGCGTGGGCTATGCTTCGTCCTCTGACCTCACCGTGCACTTCGGCCTGGGCGATGCCACGCGCGCCGTGATCGAGATTCGCTGGCCGTCGGGGCGGGTGCAAACGCTGGGCGAAGTGGCGGCCGATCAGCGCCTGACTTTGACCGAGCCGGCAATCGCGAAATGAGCCGGAGTTCCGCATTCCCAGCCTCGCCGGGTGCTGCGAAGATACTGGGTATGCTGAAACACAGCAGAACACGCAGGCTGAAAAGCGCGGCCCTGGCCGGATGCTTCGCCGTCTGCTGCACAGCCGCCGCAACCCAAGCCCCGCCGGCGAAGATCGTCTCCAACTCCACGGTCCGCATCTACTTGCGCGATGAGCCGCAGGCCCCGCGCCTGGCGTGGATCGAGGGCTCGAAAAAGAATGCCTGGTTCAATCGGGGCACCGAACCGCTTCCCGCCAGCGTGGAAGTCAATGGCGCCGATGTCCCTGTAACCTGGCAGCTCAAACCGGAACTCGGCCACCACGATCCCCGCAAGGCCGTCTTCGTCTATGAGTCTGCCTCTCCGCATCTGCGCTTGAGCTGGATCTGGGAAGCCCGCGCCGATTTCGGCCCCATCGAGCATCGCATCGCCGTTGAGAACCTGAGCGGCCAGGAGCTGTGGCTGCCCATGGTCGACTCGCTCCGCCTCGATTGGACAACCCCAACCCGCGACCTGCGCAACTTCTACGTCGAGAAGGGCGCTGACACACCCTCGGTCGAAGGCACGCATCTCGATACTGTGAGCGAGGGCTACAACTGGACCGGCAAATCCTCCACCTATGCGCACCCCGTGCCCGGCGAGAAGCGCGAAATCATCCCCGCCGAAATCGTCTATGCCGCCGGCGGCTCCCAGGCTGGCTGGTATGCGGGCATCGAGTTCAGCGGCCGCACCCGCATCTCCCTCGAGTGCGATGGCGCCAGCTTGAAAACCGTCCTCGGCCTCGATCCCGATCCCGGCCCATTCCGCACCCGCCTCGCGCCCGACGAAAGCTTTGAGACGCCCGCTGTTTTCCTCGGCACCTTCAGCGGAGGCCCGGATGGCGCCGGCAACCAGCTCCGTCCCTGGGTGCGCGCGGTGCTTGGCAATCCCATCGCCTGGCGCGATCCGCAGTACCCGCTGCTGGTCAACAACAGCTGGGGCAGCGGCATGCAGGTGGACGAGCCTTTGGCCCTGAAGATGATTGCCGAGTCGAAGGAACTGGGCCTGGAGATGTTTCACCTGGACGCGGGCTGGTTCCGCGGCGTCGGCGACTGGGTTCCCAATCCGCAGAAGTTTCCTCACGGCCTGGCCGCAATCGCCGACCAGGCCCACCGCCAGGGCCTTCGCTTCGGAATCTGGACCGACTGGACCCAGGCCGCATTGGACACCGAGCCGGGCGCGCTCAATGTCCGCGACCCGGTTGTCGACGACTGGATGGTGACCGACCTGAAGCCCGATTGGAAGCCGGAGGAGTTCAAGGGCCAGACCATCGACATCGGCGCTCCCGCCGCGCACGACTGGGCGGCCAAAGAGGTCAAGCGCATCGTTGAGGACTATCACCTGGACATGCTGGAGCACGACGGTTACCTGGTGGCCCAGGGCTGCGTGCGCGACGACCACCCCCACGCTCCGCCCAACCGCAGCACCATGCGCATCCTCCACGACTGGGCGTCGGACTTTGTGCTGGCGTCGAACTCCACCGACGTCAGCTACCACGCTGTCCGCGCCTACTACGACATTTATGGGAAGACACGCAGCGAGCATCCCGGCCTGCTCTTCGAGATCTGCAATGACGGCGGGCGCATGGTCGACTTCGGCTCCGCTGCCCACGGAGACTACTTCTCCATCACTGATACTTACGATCCCTTGTCAAACCGCCGCGCCTTCTACGACACCAGCCACCTGTTGCCCGCGGCCATGCTGGAGACCTACGTGGAGAAATGGCCAGCACCCAAGCTGGAGAACTTCCTCTACATGCTGCGCAGCGGCATGATGGGCTGGACCAGCATCATGACCGACACCACGGCCTGGACGCCCGAGCAGCACCAGGCTGCGCGCCAGGCCTTTGCGCTCTACAAATCCCGGCTCCGCCCGCTCATTCGCGATGCACGACTCTATCACGCTTCAGACCGCCCCGACGGCGTGCACTGGGACGGCCTTGAATACTGGGACCCGGCTCGCGGCAACGGTGTCCTTTACGCCTTTCGCGGCTCCATCGCGGACGAGCCCGAGCATCGCTTTGTGCTGGCCGGCCTCAACGCCGCGAAGCGCTACCGGCTGCACTTCGAAGACCGCAGCTCTGCCGACCGGGAAGCCACCGGCAAAGAGCTGATGGGCTCCGGCGTGGCCGTCCGCCTGCGTGACCCGTTGAGTTCGGAGCTGGTGTTTCTGGAAGACGGCACTCGACAAAAGTGAGCAGGCAGGCGGCTTTTCTCATCGCCGCTTAGGGCCTCGTCGCGCCCTGGGATTGCTTCGCGGACGCAGCATTCGCCAGCGAAGACGGCGGCTGGGGGTGCGCGGCGATGGCGGACGCGCCATTCAGGAACGCAGGGTCCATGGATGCAATATCCACCCGGAAGCTGACCGCATTCGCGGTGGGAAAGCCGGCCGGAACCCTTTGCGTCACGCGGCCGGTGGCGGCCCATTCCGTGCCGCGCTGGAAGGTGGCGATGAAGCCCACGCAGCTGAGCGCCGCCACGTCGTGGCCCAGCGTTGTGTGGAAGATTCTCCCCTTCCCGTAGTCGAGCACCATCAGCATGGGCTCGTCGTGGCCGGTGCCGTGGTTCTTCGGGTCGGAGTGCGCGGTGGCCAGCACCGTCATGTTCTTCCCTGGCCCGCGCAGCGTGCCGTAGAGCTCGTCCGCGGCATGCATCCACACGGGCGGCAGGCCACGCAGGATGGGATGCTGGGGTTGCCGCGCCGTGACCTGGAAAGGGAGCCGAGCTCCATGCGCGCCGGCTGAGCCGGGCGTGGGGTCGGAAGCCAGCCTGCCGTCCTGGAAGTACCACATCGGCCCATTCTTCTCGGTGCGGTCGCGCCAGCCGCCGACGCCGATCATGAGGTTATAGGCTGGCCAGTGGGGAAAGGCATTGTCCGCGGCGTGCACCACCACCAGTCCTCCGCCATTGCGGATGAAGTCCTCGAACTGGGTTCGCAGGTTTTCCGGCCAGTCGGGCGCATCGAGGTTGGAGACAATCACCTGGTAGTCGCTGAACTCCGGATGGAAACCGCTGAAGTCGCCGTCGGACTGGGGCGCGGTCGCCACCGTGACCTGGAACAGCCCCGTCTCATCCAGTTCCTGCTTGAGCACCGGAGTGGTGAGCCGCCAGTTGTGGTAGAGGCCGCCGCTCTGGCCGTCGAGCAACAGCACGCGAATGGGCCGCGAGGTGTGGGACGGCGGCTGGGCAATGGAGACGGCAGAGAGACACGCCAGCGCGGTCACATAAGCTGCGAATGCAATTCCCTTCATGGGCAGATCCTTTTTCCGGGGGTTGAGGGGGTTGGGATTGAGTTGGGTGCGAAGAGGAAGAATACACCTCCAGCCCTCCGCCCCGCCCGGCAACGCTGCGGGCCGGCACGGATCAGAGAGACTCGATGGCGTTGATCTTTTCTCGCACGTCCATCGCCAGGGTCTCCAGCTCGGAATGGAACGTCCCACGCTCGCGCGGCGGCAGTTCCTGGGTCAGCTCGGAGAAGGGAGTTATTTCACATCCCGGAAACGCGCAAAAGCCTGCTGTATCCGCCAGCCTGCAGCTGATCTTGATCAGCTCCGCCATGCCCCACACGCCATCCATGCGGCGCGGCGCGTGATGTTCGTCCACGATCCCATGGAAATCGGAGGGTAGCTTCCAGTCGGTACTCAGGTGCCGTCCCGCCTCGCAGTGATCGCAGCCGAACAACTCCGTTTCCATGGCCAGGATGCTCGACCCCGAGCCCTGGTGCGTGGCCAGCAGAACGGCATATTCCTTGGGCCGGATCACAGCCAGGGCCAGCCGTCCAATGTCGTGCAGCACACCTGCGGTATACGCCGTGTCCTTGTCCATGAAGCCGGCCGCCGCAAGCTGTTGCGCGATCAGGGCGCAGGCCAGGTTGTGGCGCCACACATTGCGGATCAGCGGATGGTTCAGCGAACTGCCGAGGTACGATCGCACGCCCACCGTCAAACACATTCCCTGCAGGTGATTGGCGCCCAGCACCGCGATGGCCTGCAGAATGGTGCAGGCGGGAAAACGCGGCGCATACACCAGCGAGTTGGCGATGGTGAGAACCTCGCTGGCAAAGGCAGCGTCGGAAGAGATGAGTTCGCTCAACTGGTGCAGCTGCACGTTTTCGTTGTTGGTCAGCTGCAGCACGCGAATCGCGACCAGGGGAAATGGGGGAAGACGCAGGTGTGCCCAGGGTGGCTGGACTGCTTCGTTCCTTTGCATCTCGCTGCTCACGTTCCGATTCTCCACTCCACGAATTCCCGGTCCTGGCGTGCAGCCCGCTCCAGTTCACATATCGGTGGGGGGGTGCGTTATCCATCGCGTGCGAAACCGGCAGGGAGTTTGTCGGCAATCCAAGCGCACTTCAATAGTTAAGAATTTTCTTAGGATTTTTCCATTGCTTGTCCATAGAATCGTGCGGCGAGCCCTAGATTTTGTGCCCCGTGCGCGCCAGGCGGGGAACCGCGATGAGGGTGAGCGCAAACAGGAAGAAAGCAGCGGCGATGAAGGCGAGGTGGCCATGGCGCAAGTCTTCCAACAACAATTTGGCGGCAAGAAGGGCCAGCGAGGCATAGGCAATTCTTGTCAACTCCAGCCGCTGCCAGCGGGCGCCAGCAAAGGCCACGGCAAGGGTCACGGCACAAAGGATCAAGGTGCGCAGGAAGGCGACGTGATGGACCTCGGGAGTGATGCGCAGCGATGCAAGAACCAGCAGCCCCTGGACGAGCATGGCGGCTAGCGCGCAAACCGACAGGGCCGCCGGAACCAGGTGAAGCAGTTGCCGCTGCCAGGTCTCCCCGGCTGCGCGCTTGCCCGCTGCATAGCAAATCAAGGCGCATACCGCGGCAATCCACACGCTGGCCGCAAGGTGATCGGGCATCGTTCCCGCCAGGGCCTGAAAGGCATACCCCAGCAGACCGGAGGCAATCGCTGCCGACACCAGGAGCAGCAGGCCATGCACCAGCAGTGCGAGACGGCCGAGTCGAACGCCCAGCACAGTGGATGCAGTCGCCGCAAGCCCCAGCACCAGCGCCTGAGCCAGCACGGGCAGGCACAACAGGCTTCCTGTCATCAGCAGCGCCGTGCTCCAGGCGGCAAACACCTGCGGATTACGGCCCGCCGCGAACCCCTTGAAGACGGCAAAGACCATCGCGATACACGCGGCCGAAAGCAGCAAGCACACAACACCCAGCCCAAGCGCGCCGAATTGCGGCGCAAAATAAAGCACACTGGCAGCGGACAGCAGAAAGGCGATGATGGCCTGCACGATTTCGAAGACAGTGATGTTCTGTCCCAGCAGCGCCGTGCGCGATCCCAGGCTAGCGGCATGGAGAACAAAGAGCACGCAGGAGGGAACCAGCAGCGCCGCCATACCGAGCGGCGGATAATCGGTGCGAGTGATTTGCGGGCTGGCGTAGATATAGATCAGGGCCCAGACAGCCACGTCGGCAGCCGCGGCCACAAACGGCCGCAGGCTCAGTTCGTGGCTCATCTGCGCTGCGCCTTCGCACAGCAGAACCATGAGCAGAAGCACGGCGAGGAACGGGATGAGTTGATGAGTGGCGACGGCCAAGACCAACGCCGAGGCAGCCGCAGTCCCGTTGGCAACCCAGAGAACAGGCGCGAGGTCGCGTTTCCAGGCCAGCGCTGAAGCCGCGGTCACGAATAGGGCGAGGATGGCCGCGGTGGCCGAGGGCGCCAGTACCTTGAAGCTCAGCGTCAGCTCCCAGAGCATGGGCGCCAGAATCAGTGCCGAGGTGCAGGCATACACTGTGCCGCCCAGCCATGCCTGGGCGGGAACGCGCACCGCACCCACCAGCCACAGGAGAGCGTACACAATGGCGACGACCGCGATGGCCAGCTTGGGCAGCGAAGTGGACTCGGCCACCGCCCGCAGCACATAAGCGCCGGCAATCCCCAACATCGCCTTGCCCAGCACGGAGAACAGTCCGCCGGCCTGGGCCAGGGATGGGCTGTCGCCCGCCGGCGGCGCTTGCGATGCGGCGTCTTCCATGGCAACCGCCGCTGCGTTGTCCGTGCAGGGATGCTCGAGAAGAGAAACGCGCTGCTCGAGCTCGACGAGCCGTGCCGAGAGTTGTTCGAGAGTGACGGGGAGGTCGTTCATGGATTCCACCCGTGATGAAAAGAAACTCCACTCCGGCTACTATTGATCCGGCCCTCAAATAGAAGGACCGTGCCCCATCCATTTCGCAGGTTTTATCGCGAAATGGGTGGGAAGCCTACACGCGATTGAAGGGCCGTATCACTAGTC
>Ga0302279_10002042_pt1 | contig 27454 bp, 16 predicted proteins | sample III_Bog_N3_3_FD_194541 | JGI IMG/M metagenome (GOLD analysis project Ga0302279, IMG submission 194541) | Peat permafrost microbial communities from Stordalen Mire near Abisko, Sweden - III_Bog_N3_3 | ecosystem: Environmental > Terrestrial > Soil > Wetlands > Peat | place: Sweden: Abisko... | reverse complement strand
AAGTTGAGCACGGGAAGCGTGTAGGCAGGTGCGTTCATCGCGCCCCCAGCAGAAGATGCACGAGCAGGCCGAGCACGGCGAGCAGGAAGGCCATGGCGAGATACTCCGGCGCACGGAAGATGCGCAGCTTGGCGGAGAAGGTTTCAATCAGCGCCAGGGCGGCGCCGGCGAAGATGAGTTTGAGCAGCAGTGCGCCGATCGCAAGGAAGACGGCGCCGGCGGAGTCCTGGCCGGCGGTGGCGATGCCCCACGGGATGAAGAGCGCGAAGCCGATGCAAGCGTAGTTGAAGAGCTTGAGGCTGGAGGCCCACTCGACCAGTGCGAGGTGGCGCGCCGAGTACTCCAGCAGCATAGCCTCGTGGATCATGGTGAGTTCCAGGTGGGTGGAGGGATTGTCGATGGGCAGGCGGGCGTTCTCCGCCAGCAGGACCATGGTGAATGCGATGGCGGCAAAGACGACGCTGGGGTCGATGATGGAGCGATGGCGCGAGGAGTTGTCCACCAGCGTGGGCAGCGCGGTGCTGCCGAAGAGCAGGAAGGCGTTGAACAGCACCATCAGCAGCGCGGGCTCGGCCAGGAAGCCGACCATCATCTCGCGGCGCGCGCCCATGGTGCCGAAGGCGGTGCCGACGTCCATCGCCGCCAGCGACAGGAAGACGCGCGCGGTGGCGAAGAGGCCGATGAGCGCGATGGCGTCCGCGGCGCGGGCGAAGGGAAGGTCGGTGGCCAGCGAGGGAATGATCCCCGCGGCCAGCACCATGGTGCCGAAGAGGATGTACGGCGTGGTGCGGAAGAGGACGGAGGCATCGTTGGCCAGCACCGCATCCTTCTGGAAGAGCTTGCGCAGCATGCGGTACTGCTGGCGCAGCGGCGGCGCGGTTCGATTCTGCATCCAGGCGCGGCATTGCGCAATCCATCCGGTAAAGAGCGGCGCAATGCCGATGGCGAGCAGCATCTCGCCGAATTGACGGACGATGGTGATGGGCCTCATAGGACGAATACCAGCAGGACGATGAGCGTGAGGAAGCTGTACAGCAGATAGATAGAGAGGCTGCCGCCCTGCAGACGGCTGACCCGGTCGGCGGTCCATTGGGTGGCCGTGGCGATGGGGCGATAGAGGGTGCGCCAGATGCGGTCCTCGATGCGTACGCGATAGCGCGGCGCCAGGTCTGAGGCGGCGGGCAGTTCGCGCTCCATGGCGAAGAACGCGCCGAACATGTGGCGGATGGGCTGGCCAAAGCCTTCGGCGGTGTCCTGCATGCGCGCGGTCTGGTGCGGGTAGCCGCAGTCCCATGCGGCGGCGCGGCGCATGCGGCCGTGGGCCAGGCGGCGGACCAGCAGGAAGGTGATGCCGATGACGCCGACGATGCCGGCGAACAGAATGAGGCCTCCGTAGGAGGCGCGGTCCTGGGCGATGGGCGCGATCCACCAGACGGACGAGGGGCTGATGTTCTGGCCCAGCAGCTCGCTGGTGACGGCGCCGGCGGGCGCGAGCGCGAGCTTGGGGATGACACCGAGGAGCACGCATCCGGCGGCCAGCCAGGCCAGGCCGAGCCGCTCCAGCCAGTTGGCGTCGTGCGCCTGCGCCAGGGATGGCTCGCGATGCTGGCCCAGGAAGACCACGCCGTAGAACTTGACCATGACGTATGCAGCCAGCGCGGCGGTGAGCGCCAGCACGGCCGCGCCCAGCGGGACAAACATGTTCACAAAGGCGTGCGGAATCTGCTCTGTGAAGAGGAACGATTGCAGCAGCAGCCACTCGGAGACGAAGCCGTTGAGCGGCGGCAGTCCGGCGATGGCCAGCGTGCCGATAAGGGCCAGCGCCGCGACCCACGGCATGCGGCGGATGAGGCCGCCCAGCTTGCCCAGGCTGCGCTGGCTGGTGGCGTGCAGCACGGAGCCGGTGGTGAGGAACAGCAGGCTCTTGAACAGCGCGTGGTTGAGCGAGTGGACCAGCGCGGCGCACAGGGCCAGCGCGGCGAACAGATGCAGGCCGGCGGTGTCAAAGAGGATGGCCAGGCCGATGCCGGTGAAGATGATGCCGATGTTCTCGATGGAGGAGTACGCGAGCAGGCGCTTCATGTCGGTTTGCACGGCGGCAAAGATGGCTCCGTACATGGCGCTGAAGAGTCCGAGGATGAGCATGGCCACGCCCCACTGCCAGTGGCGCGCGTGCAGCAGATCGAAGCTGACCCGGAGCAGACCGTAGATCGCGGTCTTCAGCATGATGCCGCTCATCATGGCGGAGACGGGCGAGGGCGCGGCGGGATGCGCCTCCGGCAGCCACACATGCAGGGGCACCATGCCGGCCTTGGCTCCGAAGCCCAGCAGCGCCAGCACAAACGCCGTGCTGGCCCAGAACGGAGTGAGCGATGCGCCGCGCATGGCGTCGAAGGTGAACCGCCAACTGCCGCCCTGCAGCACGCCGAAGCTGAGCAGGATGCAGAGCGCGCCGACATGGGCCATCAATATATAGAGGAAGCCGGCGCGGCGAATCTCCGGCAGGCGATGCTGGGTGACGACCAGGAAGTAGCTGCTGAGCGCCATGGTCTCCCAGGCGACCATGAAGAGGTAGGCGTCGTCCGCCAGGATGACCATGGCCATGCTGCCCAGGAAGATGTGGTACTCCAGGCACATCAGGCCGGGCGAGCTGCCGTCGCCGGGGCGGAAGTATCCGGCAGAGAAGGTGGAGATGCCGGCGCCGGCCACGCCCAACAGCAGCAGAAAGAATGCGGAGAGCGCGTCCAGCCGCAGGTGGAAGGGAAGGTCCGGCAGGCCGAAGGGAAGCACCAGCACCTGCGCCGCAGCGCCGCGGACGAGGAAGATCGCCGCCAGCGCCGCAACTCCCAGGCAAACGACGGCTCCGGCCGGGAAGAGCAGGCGCGCCACCATGCGTCCGCGCGGTTGCAGCAGGCCGGCCAGGCCGAGGACTCCCCAGGCTGCGAGCAGGATCAGCAGGCCGGAGAGCTGGTGAGCCGCCAGGCCGGAGAGCAGGCCCGCAGCGGCGGGGAAGATCCCCGTTGTGCCGGAGAAGATCAAGGACGAACCTCGTCGGCGCCGGCCTGGGCCCGGGGCTCCATCTCGCCCAGCAGCTCCATGGCTTCCTGCAGGTGGCTGTAGAAGTAGTGCCGCATCAGTTCCAGCACCCGGACGATGGTGGGATCGCGCACGGAGTAAAAGACCTGGTTGCCGGCCTTGCGGTTGACCACCAGCTGCTTGGCGCGGAGGACGGCGAGGTGCTGCGAGACGTTGGCCTGCTCCATGCCGAGCTTCTCAATCAGCACGCCGGCGGAGAGCTCGCCGCCGACCAGGAGCTCGATGATGGCGATGCGGGTGGGATGGGCGAGCGCCTGGAAGATGTCGGCTTTGAAGCGGCGGAGCGCGTCGGGCATTTCAGCACTTCTATTCATATATGAATATTCGATAGTACGCATATAGTGTAACAGAGAGGGACGGGGGGCGGTGACTCCAAAGGGTCAGGAGGGGAACCCGTTGGGAGGATGGAGTGGGTCGGAGTGGGGGTGGTGGCGGTACGAATGCGGGGATTCTTCGCTTCGCTCAGAATGACAACAGTAATCAGAGTGACAAGCAGTAATCAGAATGACAAGCAGTAAAAAGGGCTCGGAATGGTCGGAGGCTATGGAGGGATGGAGGCTTAGGCCGGGAAGGACGGTTCGGGTGGGGATGGAGCCTTCGGGTGGGGTTGGCGCTCCGATGGGGAAGGACGGTTCGGGTGGGACGGACGTTGCGAAACTGCTCTAATATGGTTGGCACGGTGGCGCAGGGGGATGGTGTGTATCGATGGCTGGCGTGGGTGCTGGGGGCGATGGTTGTGCCAGTGGCGCTGGCGCAGGCTCCTGCTCCGGCTGTGCAGGCTCCTGTTCCGGCTACGCAGGCTCCCGCTGCGGCAACTCCATCGACTGCGGCGGCTCCGGTGGTCAATCCGGCGGCGTTCGATGCGGTGCCGGCGAAGATTGGGTTCGATGTGGTGCAGTTCAAGCGCTGTCCCGATGGCCAGTATGGCGATATGAAGGTGGACATGCCGCTGGACTCCGACTACATTGCGTACCACTGCGAGACGGTGTGGCGGCTCATCTACTTTGCGTATAACGGGTCGGTGAAGTCGTACAGCCTGGTACCGGGCTACCCGGCGTGGGTGGACGACGATCGCTACCAGTTCATTGCCAAGGTGTCGCCGGAGGACATTCCGGCGTGGCAGAAGCTGGACATCTCCGGCCGCCGGGTGCTGATGCGGCAGGTGCTGGCGGATGCGCTGAAGCTGAAGATCCACGTGGATACGACGGAGCAGGCGATCTATGCGCTGACGGTGGCGAAGAACGGACCGAAGATGACCGCGTACCACGCCGGCGACCAGGTGAAGCTGCCCAACGGGCAGATGCAGGACAAGCGCGCAGCCGCGGACTGGCTGGGCATGAATGTCTACTTTCTGGGCTTCACCATGGGCGAGCTGGCCAGCAACCTGACCTCGCACCTGGACCGCCCGGTGGTGAACCAGACCAACCTGACCGGGAACTTCAACCTGGTGCTGCCGATTACGCCGGGGACGGGCTGGGATCCGAACCGCGGCCTGGGCGAAGACGGCGTGCCGCTGATGGACGCCGTGCGCGAGTTCGGCCTGCGGCTGGACGCGTCCAAGGCCGCGGTGGCGCGGCTGGCGATCGACCACATTGAGAAGCCGGCGGAGGATTAGCGGAGATGGGCGGGGGCGACCCTGCGGCAAGCGCAGGGCCAGAAGGACAAGCAAGGGCAAGGGCAACGGCAAATGCGGGGATTCTTCGCTACGCTCAGAATGACAAGCCATAACAATGGCTCAAGGGTGACAATTCTTTGCGCGGGCACGCTCGAAGGAAAAGGTTGACGTACGAAACTTGTCGTACTATTGTGGACGGAGAGTTCGAGGACGGTCCCAGTCGATGGGGGCGAGTGTGCGATAGGCGGACTGAATGCGCGATAGGCGAACGTTAAGGAAATGCCGAAAAAATAAATCCGGTACACTTCAGTACATTCCCGTATTCGGAAACGTCTGTTAACCGACCCCTGTATCCCGGAACTTTTTATGGAACCGTTTGTGGTGTTGTTCCGTAGTTGTAGTTATATGGAAAGCTCCGAAGAACTGCATTCCGCCTGACGTGTGCGTGCGTACCGACGCATCGCCATACGAAGCGACATCGATCGAACGGCGGAGATGTGCGCAATTCGCACCGGCGATTGGCCATCGCCTTCCTCTGTTTTACCCAGACGTTACGGCGCGCAACGCCGTTAGGGATAGCCATGAGCCGTAGTTTGTCTTCTTGCACCTGGAAACCAGCACAGAGCGCTCCGCACGACGAGCATGAGGCGGTGAACGAATGAACCTGCGGCGCAGATTGAACTGCCTCCTTCTGGTGTGCGCGATTGTGCTGCTGGGCGTTGCCACGATGGGTACGGCCATGGCGGCGGAATATCACGGCCAGGTCACCTTCAGCAATCTGCCGGTGCCGGGCGCTACCGTCACGGCCACGCAGGGCGACAAGAAGCTGTCCTCTATCACGGACGACCAGGGCCTGTACTCGTTCCCGGACCTGGCGGACGGCAAGTGGAGCATCGCTGTGGCGATGACGGGCTTTGCGGCGGCGGCGCAGGATGTGACCATCCCGCCGGGCGGGCCGGTTGCGGCGATTGAGATCAAGCTGCTCTCGCTGGAGCAGATTCGCATCGCGACCAACCCGATCAAGGTGGACGCGAGCGCGCCGGTGCAGATGGCTGCTGCCACCACGCTGCCGTCCGCGCCCGGTGCTGCGGGTGCGCCCGGGGCGTCAGGGGCCAAGGGCGCCGCTGCTCCCGCGAAGGGCGCCGGGGCCAAAGGGGCAGGCTCCACGGAGGCTGCGGCACCTGCGCCTCCGGCGACCGACTCCCAGTCCAACGACGGCTTCCTGATCAACGGCAGCGTGAACAACGCGGCGACCTCGCAGTACGCCATGTCGCAGGCCTTCGGCAACACCCGCAACGGCCACTCGCTTTACAACTACGGCTTCAGCCTGCAGTTGAACGACTCCGCGTTGAACGCGCGGCCGTATTCGCTGAATGGTGAGAATACAGTGGTCCCGGCGTACGACAACATTGTTGCGGGCGTCAGCTTTGGCGGGCCTATCAAGCTGCCACACTGGAACCCGCGCAACTTCCGCATCGACTTCCTGAACTATCAGCGCACGCAGGACAATTCGGAGTCGACGCCGAACGAGCTGCTGCCGACGCTGGCGGAGCGCGGCGGCAACCTGGCGCAGGTCACGACCCCGATCAACGTGCCGGCGGCCAACCTGCTCTCCTCCGCGTGTCTCAGCTCCGGGGTCAAGCCGGGCCAACCGTTTGCCGGCAATCAGATTCCCACGGCGTGCATCAGCAGCACCGCTGCTGCGCTGCTGCACTTCTATCCCACGCCCACGGACCCCACCAACCTGGTGGACAACTACCAGGTGGCGCTGCCTTCCAACACGCGCGGCGATGCGGTCAGCCTGCGGTTGAGCAAGCCCTTCGGTAACAAGGATTACCTGTTCGGCGGCATCAACCTTTCCAGTTCGCGCACGGGCAGCACCAGCATGTTCGGCTTCCATGACTCGACCGACGGCTTGAACCTGGGCGGCAATATCACCTGGAGCCATCGCTTCAGCCAGCGGCTGTACATGAATCCGAGCTACAGCTTCACCCGTTCGCGCACCAAGTCCACGCCCTACTTTGCCAACCGGGAGAACGTGGAGGGCGGCGGCGCGACGGTGGGCGGCGTTGCCATTCCGCAGATCAACGGCGTGGACACGGATCCGAACTACTGGGGCCCTCCGGGTCTGGGGTTCTCCAGCGGCGTGGCCGGCCTGGGCGATAGCAGCAGCTCCTACAACCGGCGCGAGACCAACTCGGCCTCGTTGGAGGTGGACTGGAACCGCTCTCGCCACAACATCGCGGCGGGCGGCGACTTCAACCGGCAGGAGTTCAACTACCTGTCGCAGGCCAACCCGCGCGGCTCGTTCGGCTTTACCGGAGCTCTGACGGGTTCGGACCTGGCCGACTTTCTGCTGGGCATTCCGGACACCAGCTCTATCGGCTACGGCAATGCGGACAAGTATCTGCGCCAGTCGCAGTACGACCTGTACGCGCGCGACGACTTCCGCGTGAACCCGGAGCTGAGCATCAACTACGGCGTGCGCTGGGAGTATGGCTCGCCTACCACGGAGACCAAGGGCCGGCTGGTGAACCTGGATGTTGCGCCGGGCTTTACGGCGGAGGCTCCGGTGCTGGCCAGCAATCCCAAGGGCTCGGTGTCGGGCATCGCGTATCCAACGTCGCTGGTGCGGCCGGACAAGATTGGCGTTGCGCCCAACGTGGGCATTGCGTGGCGGCCCATCTCCGGCTCGTCGCTGCTGGTGCGCTCCGGCTACCAGATCAGCCACGACACCGGCGTCTATCAGCAGACGGCGCTGTTGATGGCCACGCAGGCGCCGCTTTCCATCAGCTCGAACTTCAACAATGCCACGCTGCTGGCGGGTTCGGGCTGCCCGGCATCGCTCACGCTCACCCAGGCCTTCCCGGCGGGCTGCTCGTCCAGCGTGCCGGACAACTTCGGCATGGACCCCAACTTCCGCGTCGGCTACCTGCAGCTCTGGTACCTGACTGTGCAGCGCGACCTGCCCTTCTCGCTGCAGATGATCGCGACCTATCAGGGCAACAAGGGCACGCACGGGGTGCAGGAGTTTCTGCCCAATACGTACGCGTACGGCGGCACGGACCCCTACCCTTCGACCTATCCCGTGGGCTTTCTGTATCGCACCTCCAATGGCAATTCCACGCGCGAGGCTGGGATCATGCAGCTGCGGCGACGGCTGCGCAGCGGCCTGGCGGGCGGCCTGACCTATACGTATGCCAAGGCCCTGGACGACGACTACTCGTTTGGCGGCAACCAGGGATCCAGCTCCAGCCCGCAGGTGGCGCAGGACTGGCAGCACCCTAACGCGCAGCGCGGCCTCTCCACCTTTGACCAGCGCAACTCGCTGTCGGTGCAGTTGCAGTACACCACCGGCATGGGCATTGGCGGTCGCACCCTGATGAGCGGATGGAAGGGGCTGATCTACAAGGAGTGGACCGTGCAGACCACGTTCGGCGTGGCCAACGGCACACCGGAGACGCCCGTGTACACCGCGACCGTTCCCAGCACCAGCTCGTCCAGCGTCTTCCGCGCCAACCGTGTGGCTGGGCAGCCCCTTCACGGCTCCACACCGAACGTGTACATCAACCCCAACGCCTTTGCGCCGCCGGCGCCGGGGCAGTTTGGCAATGCGCGGCGCGACTCGATCCCCGGGCCGGATACGTTCAGCCTGAACGCGTCCATGGCGCGCAACTTCCGTGTTCGCGACCGCTACAGCCTGAACGCGGAGATCGATGCGAGCAACGTGCTGAACCACGTGGTGTATTCCGGGTACTACACCACCGTCAATACTCCCGTGCTGGTTGGGGGCGTGCTGACTCCCAGTCCGAATCCGCTCTTTGGCACACCGTCGAACACCAATGGAATGCGCAGCCTGTCCGCCACCCTGCGTCTGAGGTTCTGAAGTATGAGATTGCGAGACTCGATACCGCTCCACTCCATGCTGGCTGCCGCGCTGTGTGTGTGCGCACTGCCGGTTCGCGCGCAGTTGAACGGGAGCAACAAGCCCGCCGGCGGCAGCAGCGACGTTACCACCATCTCCGTTGTCTCCCGGCTGGTGATTGAGACGGTGACGGTGAAGGACAAGGCGGGCAAGCCCATCGACGGGCTGACGGCCAAGGATTTTACCATCACGGAAGACGGCGTGCCGCAGAAGATCAGCTTTGCCGAGCACCAGAACCTGCCGGAGACGACGACGCCGCTGGGCCCAGCGACCGCCGGCAAGGAAGACATCAAGATCTTCAACCGGCTGGGCAGCACGCAGATCACCTCCGAGGCGCCGGGCGAGGTCCGCTACAAGGATCACCGCCTGCTGGCGCTCTACTTCGACATGGCCGGCATGCCGCCGACGGACCAGTTGCGCGCGCTGCTGGCCGCGCAGAAGTTTATCCGCGAGAACATGACCGACGCGGACCTGGTGTCCATCATGCGCTACGCCGGCAGCTCGGTGGACATTCTGCAGGACTTTACCGGCGACCGCAACCGCATCCTCAGCATCCTGGAGACGCTGGTGGTGGGCGAGGGCCAGGGCGATATGGCCACGGAGGACTCCAGTACCGCCGCGGACACCGGAGCGGCCTTCGGCCAGGACGACGGCGAGTTCAACATCTTTACCACGGACCGGCAACTGTCCGCGCTGCAAACCGCGGCAGAGGCGCTGTCGCACCTGAACGAGAAGAAGGAGCTGATCTACTTTGCCAGTGGCATGGTGCTGAGCGGACTGGACAACCAGGCGCAGCTGCACGCCACCATCGACTCGGCGATTCGCTCGGGTGTCAGCTTCTGGCCGATCGATGCTCGCGGCCTGGTGGCCACCGGCCCGCTGGGCGATGCGACGCACGGTTCGCAGGGCGGCGCGGGCATGTATACGGGGGCTGCACAGTTGGGCATGAACTCGCGCTTCAACCAGTCGCAGGACACGCTGTACGCGCTGGCTGGCGATACCGGCGGCAAGGCGCTGCTGGACAACAATGACCTGGGCAAGGGCATCATCGACGCGCAGCACGCGGAGTCGAACTACTACATCCTGGGCTACTACACCACCAACATGACGCTCAACGGGAAGTTCCGCAAGATCAAGGTGACCGTGTTACCGCCGACCGAAGACGCGAAGCTTGACTATACCCAGGGCTACTACGCGGGCAAGGAGTTCGACAAGTTCACCACGGCGGACAAGGAGCGCCAGTTGGAGGATGCGCTGATGCTGGGCGATCCCATTACGGAGCTCACCGTCGCGATCGAGGTCAATTACTTCCAGCTCAACAAGGCGGAGTACTTTGTGCCGGTGATGATGAAGATCCCGGGCCGTGAGCTGGCGCTGGCGAAGAAGCGCGGCGCGGACCACACGCTGATCGACTTTATCGGCGAGATCAAGGACGACTACGGCGGGACCACGGTGGAGAACATCCGCGACCACGTCGACGCCAAGCTGACCGACCAGACGGCCGAGCAGTTGGCCAAGCGCCCCATTGAGTACGCCACCGGGTACACGTTGCTGCCGGGCAAGTACACCATCAAGGTGCTGGCGCGCGACGATGAGACGGGCCGCATCGGCACGTTCCAGAGTTCGTTCGTGGTGCCGAACCTGAACAAGGAGACGAAGCGGGTTCCCATCAGCTCCGTGGTGCTGTCCAGCGAGAAGAAGTCGTACGCGGACGCGATCTACAACGTCGCCAAGCAGAAGGAACAGGCCAAGGAGGCTGCGGCGGACCCGCTGGTGCAGAACGGCCAGCAGATGCTGCCGTCGGTCACCCGCGTGTTCAGCAAGACTCGCAGCATGTTCGTGTATCTGCAGGCGTACGAGGCTCCGATGGCGGCGCCGGCGGCAGGTGCGCCGGTGGCGACGCCGGTCTCCGCGCCGGTCGCTACAGGTCCGGTCGCTACAGGTCCGGTCGCTACAGGTCCAACACCGCTGCTGGCCTTTGTCAGCTTCTACCAGGGCACGACGAAGGTGTATGAGACGCAGCCGGAGGAGGTGTCGCCGCTGCCGAATACACGGCTGGAGACAGCGCCGATGAGCTTCACCATCGACCTGAACCCGCTGCCGCCGGGCAAGTACGACTGCCAGGTGACGGTGCTGGACCCCACCGGGCAGAAGACCGCCTACTGGCAGGCGCCGATTGCGGTGGTGCAGTAGGAATAGGTTCGAGGGAAAGGATCGAAGTACGGCGTTGCTTGTTTGAATGGGGAGGCACGAATCGTCAGGCCTGCGCGCTACAATAGGCCTTGTGAGTACAATGCCGAACGCGGATTGCGTGCAACAACGCCAGCAGGTTCATCTGCTGATCGACATGTTGCCGGAGGAAAAGCTCTCGGTCGTGCATGGACTGTTGGAAGTCCTGGTTGAGCCCCTTTCCCGTACTCTGGCCACGGCCCCGGTAGAAGATGAAGACCTTACCGCAGATGCCGCTGCCGCTCTGGATCGTGCCCGCGCTTCTCTCGCTCGTGGCGAGGGGGTCTCGCACGACGAGGTGCTCCGCGAGTTCGGTCTGTGAGTGAAAGTGGACCGCGGTTGTCGATTCGCTGGTCGGGCGAAGCCCGTGACGATCTCCGGCGCATCGACCGCCAGACGGCGCTGGACATCCTCCACTGCGCGGATCGCTATCTCGCTACCCGCAACGGCGATGTGAAGAAGCTCAAGCCGCCCCAGACTGGCTTCCGTCTGCGGTGCGGCGATTACCGCCTTTTCTTCGAATACAGGAGTGAGAGCGGGATTGAGATCCTCGGGGTGCGCAACCGGCGCGAAGCCTACCGGTGACCAGTTTTCAAGAACGGCAGTCGAGTGCCGGAGCCGGTGGCGGGATTCGCACCGCGGTACTACATGGACGGCACTCGCAGGCGCAGTGGGGTAAGATGCTCGGGTGAAGATTCGCCGGTTGTTTTCGATTGCCCTGAGTGTCGGCCTTGGCCTAGGTCCGGTATATGTAACAACTTTGGTGGCACAAATTGCGGACCCCGCCCGCGACGGAAAAGCTGTCGCGAATGGGGCACCCGCAACGGGTGCGCAGCCGCTGCCGGATGGCAAGCCGCATAGCTTCAGCGTGGATGGTCACAACTTCACGCTGGATGGCAAGCCGTTTCGCGTGATCTCCGGCGAGATGCACTACCCGCGCATTCCGCGGGAGTACTGGCGGGCGCGGCTGAAGATGGCGCGCGCGATGGGGCTGAACGCCATCACCACCTACGTCTTCTGGAACGAGCACGAGCCCACGCCCGGCGTGTACGACTTCAGCGGCAACAACGATGTTGCGGAGTTCATCCGCGAGGCGCAGCAGGAGGGGCTGTGGGTGATTCTGCGGCCTGGTCCGTATGTGTGCGCGGAGTGGGAGTTTGGCGGCTATCCCGCTTGGCTGCTGAAGGACCCGTCGACGCTGGTGCGCTCGCAGGACCCGAAATTCCTGGAGCCGGCCACGCGCTGGCTGACGCGGCTGGGCCAGGAGCTGGCGCCGCTGCAGGCAGGCAATGGCGGTCCGATTGTGCTGGTGCAAGTCGAAAATGAGTACGGCTCCTTTGGCAACGACCACGTCTACATGGAAGCGAATCGCAAGGCGCTGGTCGATGCAGGGTTCACCAAGGCGCAGCTCTACACCGCGGACGGGCCGGGCGTGATTGCGAACGGCTCGCTGCCGGACCTGCCGGTGGGCATCAACTTCGACGGCAATCGCGTGGGCGAGGCGGAGAAGGGCTTTGCGACGCTCGCGAAGATCCGGCCGGATGGTCCACTGTTCAACTCGGAGTTCTGGGCGGGCTGGTTCGATGCCTGGGGCGGGCCGCACGCGCACACCAGCACGGAGACGCAGGCCGCCAACCTCGACTGGATTCTCAGCCACGACGCGTCGGTCAGCATCTACATGTTCCACGGCGGCACGGACTTTGGCTTGATGAACGGCGCGAACTCCAGCGACAGCAAGAAGGAGTACGCGCCGGACGTGACCAGCTACGACTACGACTCCGCGCTGGACGAGAGCGGGCGGCCGACGGCGAAGTTCTTCGTCTTCCGCGACGTGATTGCGAAGGCGACGGGAGTAACGCCGCCGGCGGTGCCGGAGGTGGCCGCGCCGATTGCGATTGCGCCGTTCAAGCTTACGGAGGGTGCGTCGCTGTGGGACAACCTGCCCAGGCCGATGGAGAGCGACCACCCGCTGGCGATGGAGGATATTGGCCAGAACTACGGCTACATCCTGTACCGAGAGCGCGCCGGAGCCGACACCGGCAGCCTGACCATCCATGACTACGCACGCATCTACCTGGACGGCAAGCCGGCGCAGATCCCCGAGCTCGACCGGCGGAGCGGCGCGGCGGACTACAGGAACGTGGTCTCGTCGTCCAGCGCGGTGGCGTTTGCGCAGGGTCACCAGTTCGACTTCCTGGTGGAGAATGCCGGGCGCATCAACTTCTCCAAGCAGCTCCGCCGCGAGCGCAAGGGCATTGTGGACTGGGTGGCTCCGGCGCAGGGCGACGCGCCCAAGTGGTGGATGTATTCGTTGCCGATGTTGCCGGGCGACCTGGCGAAGGTGCGCTTCAAGAAGGCTGCGTGCAGCGGGCCGTGCTTCTATCGCGGCAGCTTTACGGTCGATCATCCGGGCGATACGTTCCTGGACACGAGCAACCTGACCAAGGGCGAGCTTTGGGTGAACGGCCACGCGCTGGGGCGGTTCTGGAAGATCGGGCCGCAGAAGACGCTGTACATTCCGGGGCCGTGGCTGAAGCCGGGCGCGAACCAGGTCGTGGTGTTCGACATGGACGGCAAGCCGGGCGCGACGCTGGAGGGATTTGCCAAGGCTGACCTGGGGCAATAAGGCAAAGGCTTAACACCGATCAACACCGATAGAAGCACGGATTTAAGAGCGTGTTTTGGTTAGAAGCTGCTGCTTTCCGGGGCGTGACCCACATTTAGATCGAAAGTGGTTACATATATTTGTTGTGTTCTGTAGAGCAAATTTCCTGATGATGTGCAGGTGTTCGATATGTCGGGCCTTCAGCCCTCGGGGTTTCGGCGGTCCCCCAACCTAGGCCTTCGGCCTAGGCTGGTATGTGTCGGGCCTTCGGCCCTATCAAGACGGTCTGCACATCCAGGAGCAATTTGCTCTAGAAGCACGGATTGGAAGCGTGTTTTGGTTAGAAGCCGGCGCTGCTGGACGGGTCGACCCTAATTTAGGCCTTAAGTAGTTACATATACTTGTCTTGTTCTTGAAGTCCGTGCTTTTATCCGTGTCATCCGTGTTAAGCCTTTAGCGGGCTACATGTAGTCGACGCCATACTGGACGGGGATCTGGGTGAAGGCGATGCGGGTGGGGGCGGATTCGCGGGCGGGGAGCATGCCGGCGAAGTGCAGCGTGGTGTGGCCGTACTTCAGGTTGAGCTTGTCCATGGTGGCGGCCAGCTCGCCGCGGTGGTCGGGGTCGCCGAAGAGCGAGGCCTGGAACTCCGACTCCGGGATGAGGTTGTGCATGGTGACGCCGACGAAGAAGGGGCGGGCGAACTCCGGGCCCTCCGGGCGCTTGGCCCATGCGCCTCGCAGGGCTTCCAGCAGGGTGAGCGTGTCCTGGCAGGCGGGAAAGCGGGCCTCCATGCCCCAGCCGGAGTGGCGGATGCCGCTGAAGTGCTTCTTGGTCTTCTGCAGGCGCTCGGCCTGTTCGCGCGACAACTGGTAGCGGATGGAGACGTGCATGGAAGTGGTGTAGAAGTGCTCCATGCGGAGGCGCATGGCGGCCTTGTGCAGCAGCTTGTGGGCGACGGCCCAGGCGCCATCGGGCGAGCGGTGCTGGGGCGCCATCACGTGGGAGTGGCCCAGCGACTTCTGGATGCCGGAGCTGACGGGGGCGCCGTCGTCGCCCGTATCTCCGCCTCGGAGCCAATGAAAAAGACGGTCGCCCCAGACGGAGTCCCAGAGGGCGTGCATGCCGGCGCGGTCCAGGGCAAGGAGCTGCGGCATGGTGGCGATGCCCTTGGCGTTGAGGCGGACCTCAGTGCGGGCGCCGACGCCGGGCAGGTCGCGCAGGTCTAAGTGAGCAATTGCCCTTGGCAACTGCGATGGGAGTAAACCGATGAGGCCGTCGGGCTTCTGCATATCGCTGGCGATCTTGGCCAGGTAGCGGTTGGGGGCCATGCCGATGGAGCAGCGCAGCGCCTCGCCGACGTTTTTGTAGATGGACTGCTTGATGCTGAGGGCGATCTGGCGGGCGCGGGGCGGCTCCTGCTCGCGGCCCATGAGCTGGCAGACCATCTCGTCGATGGAGGGGGTGTGGGCGACGGGGCAGCAGAGTTCGACGGCCTGGGCGATGCGGTGGGAGTATTCGGCGTACTCGGCGTGGTTGCCCTCGATGAGGACGATCTCCGGGCAGATGCGCTTGGCCTCGCCGACCTGGGTGCCGGTCTTGATGCCGAGGGCCTTGGCCTCGTAGCTGGCGGCGATGCAGCAGGTGGTGTCCGCCTGGGTGGGGACGACGGCGAGCGGGCGGCCGCGGTACTCGGGGTGGATCTGCTGCTCGACCGAGGCGAAGAAGCTGTTGAGGTCGATGTGCAGGAAGCCGAAGCGGTCGGGTTGGGGGACCATGCGCGCCTCCGGTGCCTCCGATTATATTCGCCGTTTCTTTGCCTTTCGGCAAGAGGCCGTGTGGAAATTGATGTGGAGAAGGATGACCGCGAGGTGGAGAGGCCGCGCAGGAGATCGACACCGTCGAAGCGGGGAGTTGCGGCGGCGATGGGGGCGGATGGAGGCAACTCGGTTGATCGTACGATGCGGTTTCGAGAGAAAAAAGGGAGTGGGCAATTCTAAGGCTGTATCGACATATAAGCGAAGCCGACGAAGGCATATTATCGCCCGAAAAAGGGGCAAACGTCTCTGCTTGGCAAGTTGAATGGCAGGTTCCTTCGGCAGGCTCAGGACAGGCTCTTCGACTTCGGCTCTCGCGATGAAGCCACGAGAGCCTCCGCTCAGGATGACAAGCCTTGGTGGGGCCTCAGGGGCAGGAGAACAAGCGGCATCGGTAACAAGCGGCAGAATGACAGGCGCTTGTGGAGGTGCGCCGGCGGTCAGTTGATTTTGCGGATCCAGATGTTGCGGACGGAGACTTTGGCGGGGGTGCCTTCGAGCTCGATGCCGATCTTGCCAGGCTGATTGTTGGAGGAGTTGGGATCGTCGTCAACGAGGACGGCCATGAGCTGGCCGTTGAGGATGTGGATCATGGTGCCGCCGCGGGCGATGACCTCATACTGGTTCCAGTCGTTGACCTTGACGTAGCCGCCGAGCGCGGTGCGGTCGCCGATGGAGCCGACCAGCCTGGCGCCGGCCACGGCGGTGGAGTTGACCACCTCTCCGCGCCAGGCGACGATGCCGAGCGGCGTGTTCTCCGAGTAGAACTGGCCGCTGTAGGAGGCGTGCAGCGGGTTGACGGGGAACCAGAAGTCGGCCTGCGGGCCGGTCATCATCCAGTCGAGGTTGCGGGGCTTCTCTCCGGGGCGCTGCGGCTTAGTCCAGGGCAAGCCGGCCTGGCTGCGGTACTGGATGCCGCTGCCGCCGGCGATCTCGCACTTGATTTCGAGCTTGAGGTCGAAGTCTTTGGCGATAAGGTCGCGGCGCCAGATGTAGGCGTTGGTGACGAAGTTGTCCTTGCTGGATTCGCCGACGATGGCGCCGTTCTCCACGCGCCAGACGGAGGGATCGCCGTTCCAGTCGGCGAGGCTTTGGCCGTCGAAGATCTGGGTGAAGCCGGTGTGGTCGCTAAAGTCCATGGCGGCGGGCTCGTGGAACTGGGAGCGAACGGGCGGAGTGCCGGATTGGGGAGCGGCGGGCGCCTGGGCGAGGGCAGCGCCGGCGGCGAGCAGGAGGATGCCGTGCAATGTGATGCGATGGGACAGGATCATTGGGAGCCCTCGGAGGCCGGGAGGAACAGGCAGAAGAAGTATAGCGAAGGGCCACGGCCGGCGCGCGGCTGTCAGACGCTGACCTCGGTGGCGGCGGGGACGTTGGTGCGCAGTGCGGCGATGGCGGCGATGAGTTGCACGGCGAGGTCGTCGGAGGGTTTCTCTGCGAGGCCGCCGTAGTGGATGGCCGCGAAGCCACAGGGGTTGGTGCGGTAGTCGTATCCAAAGACGCCGCCGGGGAGTCCGTCGAAGAGGGGGAAGTTGTAGCGGCGGCCATCCAGCTCGCAGGTTGGGCGTTGTGCGTAGAGCATGGCGATGAGGCCCTGTTCCCACAGGAAGGGCAGGCCTGGGTTGACGGGGCAGCGGAGCGCGGCGGAGGCGATGATGCGGGCGGGCGGAATGTTGCGAATCCAGTAGAGGCCGGCGTTGAAGCGGCCGGTGGGCAGCGGCTCCGGGCAGGGCAGAAGGCGCTGCCACAGGCGCAGGAATCCTCCGCTGAGATCCTGGTCGGGAGCGTAGACGAGGTCGCAGCGGGTGGAGGCCGCGACGGCGTCCGCTACCGGGCCGAGGATGAAGACGTCGTCGTCCATGAGGCAGGCCTGCTGGGGCGGAGCGGACAGGGCGACGAAGGTCTTGGCGACGAACCAGTGGCGGCGGGCCAGTTCCACCAGCGGAGCTCCACCGGTGTTGCGGATGCTCTGCCACAGATCTGCCTGGGGAACCACGGTGGCGAAGGGCAGGAGGCGGCCGATCACGCCGCGGCTCTGCGCGGACCACTGCTCCTGCCCGTAGAGGAGGACCTCCGACGGGGTGTAGCCGTTGAGCACCATGCTGTAGACGGCGGCGGCGAGGCGCAGCGGGTGCGACGCGGAGGTGTAGAGCTTGAGCGGCGGACCGGTGGGCGAATGCAGCATCTGCCGGACCGCGGGCAGCAGCGCGAGGAACTCATCTTCGGGCGAGGCGTCGGGCTGGCCGGGGACATGGAGCAGACCGCACCACATCCATCCCCAGCCGAGTTGCCACTGGGCGAACTCCAGGATGTCGCCCTCGGCGACGGGGATGGAGTGCGGGGTGAGGGCATGCGCGGAGCGGTCTTCATGCACGATTTCGCCGTTGCGGCGCACGATGGAGCCGTCGTCGTCCCAGAACTCGAGGGTGCCGGACTGATAGATGGAGATGCGAAAGACGACGTGGAAGCCACGCATCTCTCCCGCGACCCAGGGGTCGTGGGTGCGGACGCCGGTGCGGAAGAAGTCGCGCCAGTCTACGGACCAGGTGACGAGGCCCTCCAGAATGCGCAGCTTGAGCGCGGGCACGGTGTCCATGGACGGGGCATCCCAGGCGGGGGCGGAGGTCCAATGGTTGGCGGCGTAGTGGGCGGGCTGAGGCCAGCAGACGTTGAGAATCTCAAACGGAGGCTTCATGGCGGACCCTCGCTCGGCGATTTTTTTGCGTGGTTTTGGGAATGTATCGCACCGGCGATGGTGGAGGCAACCGGGTGGAGAAAGATCGCGAAAAATAATGATAAAAAGTTGACAATTTCCGTTGGAATGGTCGCCACGGAATCCGCCGAGCGGATATACTTTGGCAATTCCACGGGAACCGAGTGTTGCTGCCAGGGCTGGCGCAGCATCGGCAAAGATGGGCTGGAGGACACGGTCCACCCCGCTGGGCAAGAGCCACCCCTTTCCTCAGGTCGGGATTGCTATCAGGGCGTTTGTTGGGGCCACGGATTGTTCGTTGTCCATCGTTACGGCGATGGGCGCGAACGGCGGCGAATTTGTCCGAAGGGTTTTTGCCCAATGCCTACCGGCGTATCGATTATCGAGAATCCGCAGCCTGCGCTGGCTCTGGGGCTGGACCCGGTGCTGAAGAGCGCGTGCCTGGACGTGTTGCAGCGGGTGACGTGGTCCTGCTTCAACCCGGAGCAGTTGCGGCGTGTGAACCCGAGCCTGGTGGTGGTGAATGCGGCCTGCGGAGGGGAAGGCCCGCGGCGATTTTTCCACTGGCTGCTGGAGCACTCGCTGGGCGCGCCGACGCTGGCGATTGTGCCGGAAGACGACGCCGCACTGATCCAGCTTGCGGCCCGGGCGGTGGATGATTTTGTGATGGGGCCGGTGCGGGAGGACGAGCTGTATCACCGGCTGATGCGGCTGCTGGGGCCGGCCACCAGCAGCCGCGAAGAGATCCAGTCCGCGCTGATCGGCCAACTGGGATTGCGGCAACTGGTGGGCAACGACCCTGCTTTTGTGGATGTGCTGCTGCGGCTGTCGCAGTTTGCGCGCAGCGATGCGGCGGTCTTTCTGACGGGCGAGACGGGTACGGGCAAAGAGCTGTGCGCGCGGGCGATCCACCTGTTGAGCGGGCGGCGCGAGGGACCGTTTATTCCCGTGGAGTGCGGCAGCATTCCCGAGCATTTGTTTGAGAGCGAGGTGTTCGGCCACCGGCGTGGAGCCTTTACCGACGCCAAGGAGGAGTACAAGGGGCTGGTGGCCATGGCCCAGGGCGGCACGCTGTTTCTGGACGAGATCGATAGCCTGTCGCCGGCGATGCAGGGCAAGCTGCTGCGGCTGCTGCAGGAGCAGACCTTCCGCCCGCTGGGATCGGAGCGGTTTCTGAACGCGGAGCTGCGGGTGGTGGCGGCGACCAACTGCGACCTGATGGCGCTGGTGCAGCAGAAGCGCTTCCGTGCGGACCTGTACTTCCGGCTGGATGTGCTGCGCGTGCACCTGCCGGCGCTGCGGGAGCGGCAATCGGATGTTGGGTTGCTGGCTCGCCACTTTGTGCGCGAGCTGTGCGCGAAAGAAGGCATGCCGAACAAGACGCTGACACCGGCGGCGCTGCGCAAGCTGGATTCGCATCCGTGGCCGGGAAACATTCGCGAGCTGTACAACTGCATGCATCGCGCGGTGCTGTGCGCGGCGGGGAGCGAGATTACGCCCATGCAGGTGTGTCTCGGCGTGGAAGGGCTGCGCAAGGGACCGTGCAGCGAGACGGCCGGGACGGAGCTGCAGGACTTTCGCCATGAGAAGCGCCGCGCGATTGAGCGCTTCGAGCGGGAGTATGTCCACGGGCTGCTGGAGAGCTACTCCGGCAATGTGACGCGGGCGGCGCGGGAGGCGGGCAAGGATCGGCGCGCGTTTGGCCGGCTGGCGAAGAAGTATGGGCTGACTCCGGAGCAGTAGCGACCTGCGCCACACCGATGGGATGTTGTGCGGGTAGAGAGGGCCCGGGGTTAAAACCCCGGGTGATTTTGATGCCGGATTACCGCAGGCTGAAGCCTGCTGCTAATCCCAAAGGCGCCGAGCGAAGTCCTGACGCCGGTTATGCAGGCTCAAGGGTATGCATGCTGGCTAGATGGTGGGCAGGCCGGCGAGGGCCATCGCGATCTCCTCTTCGGGGTAGTCGTAGTTTTGCAGTTGGCCGGCCTGGTAGGCGATGTAGGACTGCATGTCGAAGTGGCCGTGGCCGCTGAGGCTGAAGAGGATGGTCCGGGCGACGCCTTCCTGCTTGCAGCGGAGGGCCTCCGCGATGGCTCCGGCGACGGCGTGGTTGGCCTCCGGCGCGGGGAGGATGCCCTCGGCGCGGGCGAACTGGATGCCGGCGGCGAAGGCGTCGAGCTGCTGCACGGAAACCGCCTCGATCAGGCCGAGGTTCATGACGTGGGAGACCAGGGGCGCCATGCCGTGGTAGCGCAGGCCGCCGGCGTGGATGCCGGGCGGGACGAAGGTGCTGCCCAGGGTGTGCATCTTGACCAGCGGGGTCAGATGGCCGGTGTCGCCGAAGTCGTAGGTATAGCGGCCGCGGGTAAGGCTGGGGCAGGCGGCGGGTTCCACGGCGATGACGCGCGGGTTGCTGGCGTGGCCCTTGATCTTGCGGCCGAGGTAGGGCATGACGAGGCCGGCGAAGTTGGAGCCGCCGCCGGTGCAGCCGATGAGGATGTCGGGCTCGTCGTCTGCCATGGCCATCTGCTCGATCGCCTCCAGGCCGATGACGGTCTGGTGCAGCAGGACGTGGTTCAGGACGCTGCCGAGGGCGTACTTGGTGTGGGGGTCCTGGGCGGCGACTTCGACGGCCTCCGAGATGGCCATGCCGAGCGAGCCGTTGCAGTCCGGATCCTGGGCGAGGATGGCGCGGCCGGTCTGGGTCTCGATGCTGGGGCTGGCGGTGACGGACGCGCCGAAGGCCTCCATGAGCGCGCGGCGGTAGGGCTTCTGGTCGTAGCTGACGCGGACCATGTAGACCTTGCACTCCAGGCCGAAGAACTGGCAGGCGAGGGCGAGGGCGGAGCCCCACTGGCCGGCGCCGGTCTCTGTGACCAGGCGGCGGGTGCCGTCCTGCTTGTTGTACCAGGCCTGGGCGACGGCGGAGTTGGGCTTGTGCGAGCCGGCGGGGCTGACGCCCTCGTATTTGAAGTAGATGCGGGCGGGGGTATCCAGCGCACGCTCCAGGCGGCGCGCGCGGTGCAGCGGCGAGGGACGCCACTGCGCGTAGACCTGGCGGACCTCGCCGGGGATCTCGATCTCGCGCTCGGTGCTGACCTCCTGCTGGATAAGGCTCATGGGAAAGAGTGGGGCGAGGTCGTCGGGGCCGATGGGCTGGAGTGTGCCGGGGTGGAGCACGGCGGGCATGGGCTCGGGCAGGTCGGCCACAATGTTGTACCAGGCCTGGGGGATGCGGCTTTGCGGGAGGCTGTACTGGATCGTATCCATGCGGGCCATTCTATACACGCGTGCGGAGTGGTGATGTGACGGCGATGACAGAGGATGCGGGTAACGGCACGCGCCGGTGGCGCGAACAGGCCCACGGAGATGCGCAGGTGCGGGGGCGTGTGCGTGACGTAGCTCACAGAGAATTCTGCACGGGCTATGAGAGATTGAGAGTAGTCCCGCAGAAATCCCGCGCCGATTGTTCTGAGCGTGCGGCGAAGGCCACATGTGTTTGCGGGAGATTCTTGCATCGCACGCCGGAGGTGTGTCTCCGGAGAGGAGCCTTCGAGTGACTGTTGCTGCCGCAGAGAAGACCACCGGATCCGTAATCGACTTCAAGGCGAGCTGGAGCTCGCTGGACCTGCCCGCCCATGTGGTGGAGGTGCTGCGCGCCGCGCCGGCGCTGTACGTGCCGGAGGGCCGCGAGGACCTGCTGAACTGGGCGCTGGGCCGCGAGGCCGGGGCCACCGACTGGCGCCATGCCAACCGCGAAGACAAGGGCCAGTTCCAGGCCGCCTTTGATGTTCCCGGCGTGGGACGCGTGGTGGAAGCCGTGGTGACCAAGGCGCGCAACGGCATTGCGGTGAACTTTCCCGATGTGCGCATGCGCCGCCGCGACCCCAACGCGATGGTGATTGGCGACAATCTACCCACGGACAAGCCGACGTACTTCGACCGCTTTGGCGAGAGCTTTGACCAGACGCGGCAGAAGACGCTGGACTGGCTGAAGGGGCAGGAGCTGATTGTGGTGCCGTTCTACTCCGGCCCGGCGAACCTGCGGTATGGCTCGCTGCTGGTGTGCCCGCGGCAGGCGGGATTCTTTGCCGGCGCACTGGCGGACCTGCAGGGCATGATTGCGGGCAGCGCGGTGCCGGCGGACTTCAAACTGAGCGGCGGTGTGCTGTTTATCGCGCCACCGTTCCGGCATACCCACTTCGACGGCAAGCAGGTGGTGGTGCACTATCGCACCCACAGCCACCAGGAGATCTACGCGTACAACCTGTATCCGGGGCCGAGCGCGAAGAAGGGCGTGTACTCCATCCTGCTGGATGTGGGCGAGCGCGAAGGCTGGACGACGAACCACTGCGCGGCGGTGGGCGTGGTGACGCCGTACGACAACCAGATTGTGATTATGCACGAGGGCGCCTCCGGCGGCGGCAAGAGCGAGATGACCGGGCATATCCACCGCATGGAAGACGGCCGGCTGCGCATGGGACGCAACGTGGTGACCGGCGAAGAGCGCACGCTGGTGCTGCCGGAGGCGTGCCATCTGCGCCCCATGGCGGATGATATGGCGTGCGCGCACCCAAGCTACAACCAGGGCGAGACCAAGCTGCACATTACGGACGCGGAAGACGGCTGGTTTGTGCGGGTGGACCACATCCGCAAGTACGGGACGGACCCGAACCTGGAGCGGCTGTGCATTACGCCGTCGCGCCCGCTGATCTTTCTGAACCACTACATTGTTCCGGGGGGCAACACGCTCTCGTGGGAGCACGACGAGGATGCGCCGGGGGTACCGTGCCCCAATCCGCGCATTATTATTCCGCGGGACATGATCCCGAATGTGACTGATGGGCCGGTGGCGGTGAATATCCGCAGCTTTGGCGTGCGCTGCCCGCCCACCCATAACGAGAGCCGGCAGTACGGCATTCTGGGCATGCTGCATATTTTGAGCCCGGCGCTGGCGTGGCTGTGGCGGCTGGTGGCGCCGCGGGGGCACGCCAACCCGAGCATCCACGACTCCAAGGGGATGCAGTCGGAGGGTGTGGGGTCGTATTGGGCGTTCTGCACCGGGCGGCGCGTGGACCAGGCGAACCTGCTGCTGCGCCAGATCTGCGCCAACACGGAGACGCGGCACGTGCTGATCCCCAACCAGTACATTGGCGCGTGGAAGGTCGGATTCATGGCGGAGTGGCTGAGCCGTGAGTACCTGGCGCGGCGGGGCAGCGCGCGCTTCCAGCGGGAGCAGTTGGACGACAGCACGTGCCCGCTGCTGGGGTATGTGCCGCGGCAGATCCGCATTGAGGGCACGCTAATTCCGCCGGTATTCCTGCGGGTGGAGACCCAGTTGCAGGGCGGGCAGGAGGTGTTCGACGAGGGTGCGCGGCAGTGGCGGGAGTTCTTCCATCGCGAGCTAAGGCCGTTCCTGACGCCGGACCTGGACCCGCTGGGGCGGACGATTATTGAGGCCTGCCTGAACGATGCGAAGCAAGAGGATTACTGGAAGCTGATCCCGCACGTGATCTTCAAGGAGTTCTGAGGGGGAATCTATGTAATCCGGCAAGAAGGCTTAACACGGATGACACAGATAGAAGCACGGATCAAGAACAAAGCAAGCGCGAAATAGAGGCAGAGGCGAGGGCAAGCCAGGCCCGTTCCGCTACTTCCAGCAACTGGTGAGGGGAAGGCCCGGGGGTTAAAACCACGGTTGATTTGATGCCGGTTTACCGCAGGCTGAAGCCTGCTGCTAATCCCGAGAGCGCATTGACTGCCGTTTCGCTATTTGCATGGGCGCGGGTGCGTCTTTTTGGGGGGCGGCAACGTTTTCAGAGTGACCCCATGCAGTGGTTGCGCTGCGTCCGTGCGGAGTGCGGCGCGTCGTGTGCTGGGATCTGTCTCTATAATTCCATTGCGTCGCGGGTTGCCTTTTGTCGCGTGCCGAACGAAGCCGCCGAACCCTCGATGCGCAACGTGCTGAAGCCAATCGGAAAGGACCCACCCGCCTTATGTCATCGCGCCCTGTCACTCGCCGCCAGTTTCTTGAAACTTCGAGCCTTCTTGGATTGGGTCTGCCGCTGGTGCTGGGCCGGGCGTATCCGGCCTTTGCCGCGGGCGACGCGGCCGGGGCCGTGTATGCCGCGCCCAAGTCTGCGCGGGCCACGTTCAACTTCAACTGCGACTGGAAGTTCATCCGCGAGGATGTGACGGGCGCGGAAGCGCCGGCGTTCGACGATGCGCAGTGGTCCGACGTGGCGCTGCCGCACAGCTTCAACGACGTGGACTCGTTCCGCAAGATCATCGCGCATGGCGGCGGCGACACCGGCACCTACAAGGGCCTGTCGTGGTATCGCAAGCACTTCAAGCTGCCGGCCAACCTGGCGGGGAGCAAGGTGTTCCTGGAGTTCGAGGGGATGCGCCAGGCGGGCGACATCTATCTGAACGGCAAGCAGGTGGGGCTGTATGAGAACGGGGTGAACGCGTACGGGGTGGACATTAGCGATGCGCTGGTGTTTGGCGCCAAGGGCAACGTGCTGGCGGTGAAGGTGGACAACAGCACGCGCTATGTGGAGCGCGCGTTCTGCGCGGCGAACCCGAAGAACGCCGATGGAACCGACTGCGTGCCCACTGGGTTCGAGTGGAACGCCAACGACTTCAATCCGGACCACGGCGGCATCAACCGGCATGTGTGGCTGCATGTGATGGGCAAGATCCACCAGACGCTGCCGCTCTACTACGGCCTGGAGAGCCAAGGCGTGTATGTGTATGCCAATAACTTCAACATTGCGAAGAAGACGGCCGATGTGACGGTGGAGGCCGAGGTGCACAACGCATCCGGCGACCGCGCCACGGTGGGGCTGTCCGTGGCGGTGGTGGACCATGCGGGCCGCGTGCGGGCGCAGTTCGACGCCGACCCGGTGGACATGGTGGACGGCGAGAAGAGCGTGCAGACGGCCACGGGAAGCCTGAAGGACGCGCGCTTCTGGAGTCCGGAAGATCCATACCTGTACGACGTGTACTCCATCCTGAAGGTGGATGGGAAGGTGGTGGACGTAAACCGGCTGGAGACGGGCTTCCGCAAGGCGGAGTACAAGGGCGGCGTGGGCACGGGCGGGGTGTACATCAACGAGAAGTTTGTGTACCTGAAGGGGTTCGCGCAGCGCTCCACCGACGAGTGGGCAGGGCTGGGGCTGGCCTATCCGGACTGGCTGCACGACCTGACCGCCGGGCTGATGCGCGACAGCCATGCGAACTACCTCCGCTGGATGCATGTGTCGCCGCAGAAGGTGGATGCGGACGCGCTGTGCCGGTGGGGCATCGTGCAGGTGTGTCCGGCTGGCGACAAGGAAGGCGACCGCCAGGGACGGCAGTGGGACCAGCGTGCGGAGGTGATGCGAAACACGATGGTGTACTTCCGCAACAACCCGAGCATCCTGTTCTGGGAGGGCGGCAACACCTGGGTGACGCCGGTGCAGATGCAGCAACTGGTGGACATGCGCAAGCAGTGGGACGCGAATGGCGGCCGGGTGATTGGCACCCGCGGCGACGGCAACAACGACGCGAACACGGCGAACACGCCGATTGCGGAGTACTACGGCGTGATGATCGGCCAGGCTCCGCAGACCGACGCGCTGAAGGGCCCGAAGGACATGTTCCGCGCCTACTCCGCCGAGCGCCGCGACCGCGCTCCGCTGACGGAGTCGGAGGACTTTCGCGACGAGGGCGCGCGGCGGTTTGCGGACGACTTTTCGCCGCCGTACTACGGCTTCAAGAAGGGGCCGAACGACACCTACCAGTACACGTCGGAGAGTTTTGCCGTGGCCGGGGTGCGCCGCTACTGGGACTACTGGTCGAATCGCATCTCCAACCCGGACCCGGCGCACTCCAAGTGGTCGGGGTACACGTCGATCTACTTCTCCGATTCGGATGCAGACGGGCGGCAGGATTCGAGCGAAGTAGCGCGGGTGAGCGGCAAGGTGGACGCGGTGCGCCTGCCCAAGGAGATCTACTATGCGCATCGGGTGATCCAGAACGAGGCGCCGGACCTGCATATCCTCGGCCACTGGAGTTATCCGGCGGACCGCAAGACGGTGAAGACGATCTACGTGATTGCGAATACGGAGCAGGTGGAGCTGTTCGTCAATGGCAAGTCGGCGGGCGTGAACACGAAGCCGGACAGCGGATGGATCTTCTCGTTCCCGGCGGTGGAGTTTGCGCCGGGCAGCCTGAAGGCCGTGGGCAGCAACGGCGGCAAGGCGGCGGCGCAGCAGGAGTTGGTGACGGTAGGCGCGCCGGCGGCGATCCGGCTGACGCTGATTGTGGGGCCGAAGGGCCTGCAGGCGGACGGCGGCGACGTGGCTATGTTCGACGTGGAGGTGGTGGACGCAAAGGGCATGCGCTGCCCGACGGACGATGCGCGCATTGACTTTACCTGCACCGGACCGGCGACCTGGCGCGGCGGCTACAACAGCGGCAAGGTGAACTCCACCAACAACCTGTGGCTGAATACCGAACTGGGGATCAACCGGGTAGCGGTGCGGGCCACGCGAACGGCGGGAGCCGTTACGGTGACGGCGAAACGCGACGGATTGAAGCCCGCGCAGGCGACGGTGGTGTCCAAGCCGGTGGTGGTGACGGACGGGATCGCGACGTTCCGGCCGCAGCAGCGGACGGGGCCGGCGGAGAAGTAGAGAGGCCCTGTTCCCTGTCCTTAGTTGGCTGGGAGTTGGCTGGTGGTCCAGCCGCCGCCGAGGGCCATCTGGAGCTGTGTGCTGGCGACGATGCGGCGCGCGACCAGGGCGGCTGCGGCGCGTTCGTCGGTCAGCTCGATGGTCTGGTTGGTGAGGACTTCCAGGTAGACGGCGAGTCCCTGGCGGTAGCGCAGCAGCGAGAGCTGGGTGCTGCGTTTGGCGGCGTCGACGGCTCGCTGCTGGACGGCGGCTTCCTGCTCGAGCACGCGCAGCGCGGAGAGCTGGTCTTCGACATCGCGGAAGGCTGAGAGCACTTGCTGGCGATAGAGGGCGGTGGCCTGGTCGCGCTGGGCGAGTGCATAGTCCATCTGGGCGCGGCGGCGGCCGGCGTCGAAGAGGAGCTGGTTTGCGGAGATTCCGGTGTTCCACTCCGCGCTGCCGGAGTTCAGGATGCGGCTGAGGGCGTCGGTCTCGATACCGCCCTGGGTGCCGAGCGTGATGTTGGGGTAGAAGGCGGCTTTGGCGACGCCGATCTGCGCATTGGCGGCGGCGACCTGGCGCTCGGCAGCGGCGATGTCCGGCCGGCGCTGGAGCAGCTCGGAGGGCACGCCGGTGGGAATCGAGGGCGGGTCGCCGGCAAGCGGCTGCGCGGCGATGTGGAAGTTGCTGGCGGGTTCGCCGATCAGCACGGCGATGGCATGCTCGTACTGCGCGCGCTGCACGCCCAGGTCGACGAGCTGTGCGCGGGTGCCCTCCAGTTGCGCCTGCGCCTGGGC
>Ga0302279_10002039_pt1 | contig 27492 bp, 21 predicted proteins | sample III_Bog_N3_3_FD_194541 | JGI IMG/M metagenome (GOLD analysis project Ga0302279, IMG submission 194541) | Peat permafrost microbial communities from Stordalen Mire near Abisko, Sweden - III_Bog_N3_3 | ecosystem: Environmental > Terrestrial > Soil > Wetlands > Peat | place: Sweden: Abisko... | reverse complement strand
CATCGATTGAAGATTTGCGCCGCATTCGACAAATCGTGATGGAAATCCATGAGACGGTTCACACCGAGGGTTATCGGGTCGAGGCGCTGTTGGGGCGGCTAGCAGAGGCAGGACTGGCGACGGCAATTCAAAGAAGAATGCGCTACAGTGACCAAGGCACTTTTCACGTGGCAATTGCGAAGAGGAAGACGCCCGTTGCTGGTAGCGGACCGACGGACGCATAGGATCGAGAGGCTTTTCGCTTGCTGCCCTTTGCTCCCAATTGATCGTAGCGGCAAAAGTCCGTGATGGGCAGGAGGACAGTCACGCTCTGGCATCCGCTGTCACTTCCTTGCATTCGGATGAAATGGCTGCCCGGGCTGGAATCGAACCTGCGACCAAGTTCGGCGGCTAGGCAGCCGGAGCCGCCTTGCGCTTTTTCCAGTCCCAATACCAGGCGATCCAGATGCAGATCTCGTAGAGCAGATAAAGCGGGACGGCCATGGCGACTTGGGTGATGACTTCCGGCGTCGTGAGGATGGCGCCGAGGACGAGCGAGACGACGATGACATGGCGGCGGTACTGCGCCAGCTGCTGGTGGGTGACGAGCCCAAGCTTGACCATGAAAAGGACCACCAGGGGGAACTGGAAGCCGAGGCCCATGCCGAGCAGGAACTTGCAGACGAAGCTGATGTACTGGTCGGCCTGCCAGTCCGCGGCGCTGAAGCCCAGGAGCTCGGAGTACTTGATCGACGCGCGTAGCGCCACCGGCAGGAGCAGGAAGTAGGTGAGCAGGATGCCGGCGATGGCCAGGATCACGCCCCAGCCAAACCAGGCGCCGATGGCGCGGCGCTCATTGGACTTGAAGGCGGGGACGATGAAGCCGCCGAGGAAGAAAAGCCAGAAGGGCGAGGAGACGACGATGGCGGCGTAGAGGGCGACGTGGAAAGCGACGAAGAAGGCCTCGGCCGGGCTGAGATTGAGGAGGCGGACCTCGACGGTGGTGGTGGGTTGGGCCGTGGGGTCGAGGTGGAGCGTCACGACGTCCTCGTTGCCGATCCGGGTAGTGCCAAACCGATAGACGTAGGATCCGCCCGGCTTGTCGGGCAGCCCGGGGAAATCCTTCCCCGTTACGGCGAAGGGCTCCAGCTTCTTCTCGCCCCACTGCAGGGTCACCATCGTCTTCGGCGTCTCGAACATCCGCATCCGTGCCAAGGGCCGCTCCAGGAGGGCGACTATCCGCGAATCGAGAAACAGGCAGACGATCAGGGCGACCCCGAGGGCGATGACCGACTTCACCAGGGCCCCGCGGAGGTCCTGGACGTGCTCCCAGAAGGATTTCCGTGCGCCGCCGTCTTCCGGATCGAACTCGGCTGGATCGGACATCAACCGCGGAGTTTACCGCTTTTCTGCTCAGCCAGGAAGCTTTGATAGGCCTGAACCAGCCCGGCGGTCAGGCCGATGCGGGCCTTCCAGCCCCGGCCCGCCAGCCGGCTCTCATCCATCAGCTTGCGGGGGGTGCCGTCGGGCTTGGTCGCGTCCCAGACAATCTTGCCGGCGTAGCCGACGGTTTGCCCGATCGCGATCGTGAGCTCCTTGATCGTCACCTCCGCCCCGGTCCCGATATTGATCCAGTCCGGCGGATCGGGGAGCTGAAAGAGGAAGGCGCAGGCGTCGGCCAGGTCGTCGACATGGAGGAATTCCCGCCGGGGCGAGCCCGAGCCCCAGGCCACCACCTCAGGCCGGTGGGCCACCTTCGCCTCATGGAACTTGCGGATCAGGGCCGGGACCACGTGCGAGCCCTGCAGATCGTAGTTGTCGCCCGGCCCGTAGAGGTTGGTCGGCATGGCGGAGTGGAAAAGCACTTTGTATTGGCTCCGATAATACTGACAGAGCTTCAGCCCGGTGATCTTGGCAATGGCGTAGGCCTCGTTGGTCGGCTCGAGCGGGCCGGTCAGCAGGCTGTCCTCCGGCATCGGCTGGGGCGCGAGCTTGGGGTAGATGCAGGAGCTGCCGAGAAAAAGCAGCCGGGCGACGCCATGGCGATAGGCGCTGTGGATGGTGTTGGCCGCGATCGCGAGGTTGTCGTAGAGGAATTCGGCCGGGCGGGTGGCGTTGGCCTGGATGCCGCCGACCCGGCCGGCCGCGATGATCGCGCCGTCGGGCTTCTCCGCGGCGTAGAAGGCCTCGACCGCCGCCTGGGAGGCGAGGTCGAGCTCGCGGCGGGAGCGCAGCACGAGCGTGACGCCGGGTTCCCGCTCATACCGCCGCACCAAGGCGGCCCCCACCATGCCCTGGTGGCCGGCGATAAAGAGCTTCAAACGCTAGTCCTTATGGTTCGGCTCACTCGCGAGGCGGCCCACGGCCGCCTCGTGCTTGGCCAGGGCCAAATCATGGTCGACCATGATCTTGACCAGTTCCTTGAAGCGGACCTTCGGGGCCCAGCCCAATTCCTTCCGGGCCTTCTCGGGGTTGCCGACCAGGAGCTCGACTTCGGCCGGACGCTCGTAGCGGACGTCATACTTGACGTATTTTTCCCACTCCAGGCCGAGCTGGCCGAAGGCCTCGACGCAAAACTCCCGGACGCTGTGAGTCTCGTTCGTCGCCACGACGTAGTCGCCCGGGTTGTCCTGCTGGAGCATGAGCCACATCATCTCGACATACTCCTTGGCGTAGCCCCAGTCGCGGCGGGCCTCGAGGGTACCCAGATAAAGGCTGTCCTGCAGGCCCAGTTTGATCCGGGTCGCGGCCCGGGTGATCTTGCGGGTGACGAAGGTTTCGCCCCGGCGGGGCGATTCGTGATTGAAGAGGATGCCGTTGTTCGCGTGCATCTGGTAGCTCTCGCGGTAATTGACGGTCAGCCAGTAGGCGTAGACCTTGGAGCAGCCGTAGGGCGAGCGGGGCCAGAAGGGGGTTTTCTCCGTCTGGGGCACTTCCTGGACCTTGCCGAACATTTCCGAGGAGGAGGCCTGGTAGAACCGCACTTTTTTGACCAGATCGGCCTCGCGGATCGCTTCCAGGATGCGCTGGGCGCCCAGGCCGTTGACGTCGCCGGTGTACTCCGGGATGTCGAAGGACACTCGGACGTGGGACTGGGCGCCCAAATTGTAGACTTCCTCCGGCTGGAGTTCGTAGAGCAGTTTCACCATCTGGACGGAGTCCGCCAAATCCCCGTAGTGCAGGAATAGCCGGGTCCCGTTGACGTGGGGATCGCGGTAGAGATGGTCGATTCGGGAGGTATTGAAAGTCGAGGCCCGCCGGATCACGCCGTGCACCTCATAGCCCTTGGCGAGAAGGAGTTCAGCCAGGTAGGAACCGTCTTGCCCGGTGATGCCGGTGATAAGGGCCTTTTTCATGCAGGGGGCTAATCAAAGGCGTCCGCCTCGGCCCGGCAAGTGCACAAATGAACTAAGCCCGGCCAGGCCGGAGCCGGTCCCAGGGAAAGGCTGGCCAAAATGAACAAATCGCCGGCGCAGGGGTCACGGTCTTTCCCGCCCCTTTTCCGCCCATGGCCGATGAAAAGCCTTCCTTCCTCTCTCGCCGTAAGTTTATGTCCTCGCTGCTCACCGCCGGGGTTGGCTCGGCCGCCCTCGGCCTACGAGAACTGTTTTCCCGAAGCCTGCATGATCCAAAAAGCGTCGGTGGCCGGACCCGCGGCCTGGGCGGGGAAGACCGTCCTATTTCTATCCGACATCCATTACGGCAATTTTTTCGGCCCGAAAGAGGCTAAAGCGCTGCAGGCCGAAGTGGCGGCGCAAAAGCCCGATTTCATCATCCTGGGCGGCGATCTCGGGCACACCCCGCAGACCGACCTGACGGGATTCTTCGCCGTCTGGGCGCCGCCCTGCCCGGTGGTGTTCGCGCCGGGCAACCACGATCTGGAAATCGGCGAGTGCGACAGCCCCGTCCTTATCCAGGCCGCCGCCGCCGGCGTGACCGTCCTCTGCAATCAAGTGGAGACCTGGAACGGCCTGCGCATCGTGGGCGTGGCCTCGGCCCTGCGCTACCGTCAGGATTTGGCGCTCTTGCGCCGGCGCGAGCCCGGCTTCACGCTGCTTTTGGCGCACGAGCCCGATGTCTGGGACCGCCATGCCGAGCCGAATGTGCTGCAATTGGCTGGGCATACCCACGGCGGGCAGATTCGGCTGTTCGATCGGCCCGTGCGTCTGGCGCCGCTCGGGCGCAAATACGTGCGGGGATCCTTTACCGCGGCGAACCAGCGCCGGCTGATCGTCAGCGCCGGCCTCGGCTGCACCGCGCTGCCCGCCCGCTTCAACTGCCCGCCGGAGTTCCACCGGCTGGAGTTTGTCTGAGCGGCCCGCTTAGGAGTTGCGGGCGAGGAACTGATAGAACGCCTCGGCTCCCGCCGTCAGTTCCGAGCTCGTGATGAATTCGTCCTTGGTGTGGGCCTGAATCGCGCTGCCCGGGCCGAAGGCCACGGCCGGGATACCCGCCGCGGCGAAGATGTTGGCGTCGCAGAACCAAGGCGCCTTGGCCCAGCCGCAGCCGACGGCGCGCAAGCGCCGGGCCCACGGATCGGCGCGATCGGTCACGAAAGGCGGCGCCCGGCGAATTTCCCGCAGGCGGGTGGCTCGGCCGAATTTTGCCCGGGCTCTTTCGATCAGGGCCATGGCTTGGTCCGCGGTGCAGGAAGGATGGACCCGCAGGTCGATTCCGATCCGGCAGGAATCGGGCACGATGTTCAGGTCCCGGCCGCCGGTGATGACGCCGAGATTGAAGCTGGCCGGGCCCAGGACGGGGTGGCGCCGGGCGGCCAGGGCCGGGGCCACGTCGTCCCGGAGGGCCCGGGCCAGATCGAGCACTTTGTAGACGGCGTTGTCGCCGCGGTCGGGCCGGGAGCTGTGGGCGGCGATCCCGTCGGCTTCGATCCAGGCCCGGACCACGCCTTTGGCGGCATAGACCACCTTGCGGTCGGTCGGCTCGAGGGCCACGGCGAAGTCGGGCCGGAAGCCGGTTTCGACCAGGGCTTGCGCCCCCAGGCTGCCGGACTCCTCGGCCGAGGTCGCAGCGAAGATCCAGCGCACCCGCGACCGGCGCGCGGCGACCGAGCGGGTCCAGCGGTGAAACGCCCAGAGGGCGGCCGCCATCGGCCCCTTGGTGTCGCAGGAGCCGCGCCCATGGAGGCGGCCGCCCCGGCGGGTGAGCGCGAAGGGCGGGACGGTCATGCCCTTGACGCCGACCGTGTCGAGATGAGGGATGAGCGCCACGGTTGCGACAGGCGGCCCGGCTGGTTCAAAAATTCCCAGCAGGTTGGGCCGGCCCGGCGCGAGCGGCCGGTCCGAGACGTCGGCTCCGAGCTGGCGGAGCAGGGCGGCCAGGACCTGGCCCATCGCCGTTTCGCCCGGGGTCGAACCGCCGGCGTCGCCCTCCGGTGTCACGCTCGGGGTCGCGACCAATTGGGCGAGGAGGGCGGGGAGGGAGGCGGGGAACCGGGCCATGGCAAAGGCAGGTGGGAGGCCTAGCTCAATTCCCCCGCTGGGCGGGATGGATCAGGGCGGCGATGGCCGGTTCGGTCATGTTCTCCGGCGTGACCAGGACGGCGGCGGTCTTGACCACCCGCTCGACCTTCTGGCCGCGGAGGAGCGAGGAAATGGCTTTGACCCCGAGGTACCCCATTTGGAAGGGATTTTGCACGACCAGACCCTGCAGGTCGCCGGCCTTGAGGCCCGCGACCAGGATTTCGCCGGTGTCGAAGCCGACAAACTTTACCTTGCCGCCGGCGAGCCCGGCGTCGCGGAGGGCCTGGAGCATTCCGGCCGCGGAGGATTCGTTGACCGCGAAGATGCCGTCGACCTCCGAGCCGAAGCGGTTGAGCAGATTTTCCGCCACCTGCTTGGCCGTGTCCCGGGTCGCCCCGGCATACTGGTTAGTCGAGATCAATTGAATCCCGGGAAAATCCTGCGCCATCACCTCGAGAAAGCCCGTTTCCCGCTCGCCGGTGCTACCGATTCCCGGCATGCAGCGAAGCAGGATCGCCTTGCCCTTGCCGCCCAGGAGCTGGCCCAACCGCCGGGCGGCCAGCCGTCCGCCCTCCCGGTTGTCGGTCGCGATGAAGCTCGACCACACGGGCGTGGCCAGGACGGAGTCGACCAAGACGACCGGGATGTGGGCGCTGACCGCTTCCTCCACCGGTGCCACCAGCGCCCGGTCGTTGAGGGGGGCGAGGACGATGCCGTTGACGCCCCGGCCGATGAAATTTTCCACCACTTGGATCTGCTGGTCGCGGTCGTCCTCCCGCAGCGGACCCTTCCAGATGATTCTGACCGGGATGCCGGCGGCGGAGAGCTCGGTCGCGGCCGACAGGGCCCCGGCGTGGATCGACTTCCAATATTCGTGCGTCGTGCCCATGGGAACGACGGCGATCGTTTCCGTGTCGGCGGCGCCCAGGCTGCCCGCGCCGCAGGCGAGCAGGAAGGGGAGGAGCGCTCGGCGCAGCCGCACGGGCTAGACGAGCTTGCCGGCCGTAAAGCCACCGTCGATCATCAGGCAGCTGCCGGTGACATAGCGGGACTGGTCGGAGGCGAGGTAGAGGGCGCCGGCGGCGATTTCCTCCGGCTCGGCCATGCGGTTGAGCGGATGGCCGGCCGAAAGCTTCTCCCGGAAGGTCTTCTCGTCGGGATATTCCTTCAGGCGGGCCTGGACGAAGGGAGTGAAGACCCGGCCCGGGCAGATGCAATTGACCCGCACGGCGGTGGCCGCGTGGTCGATTGCCATGGCCTTGGTCATGCCGACGACGGCGTGCTTGGTCGTGACGTAGGCAAAGCGGTCGCCCAGGGCGGTGACGCCGACGCTGGAGGCGATGTTGATAATCGAGCCGGCGCCTTTGGCGATCATGGCGGGCAGGGCGGCCTTGGAGAGATGGAACATGCCCTTGACGTTGACGGCCCAGAGGCGGTCGAAATCCTCTGCGCTGGTCTGAAGGATGGTCCCGACCATGCCGATGCCGGCGTTGTTGACCACGATGTCGAGGCGGTTGCCGTTTTCCGCCAGGACCGAGGCGACCAAGCGCTTGCAGGCGTCTTCCTGGGTCACGTCGAGGGAAGCGAAGCGGGCTTTCTTGCCCTTGTCCTCGATGGCCTTGACCGTGGCCTTGCCGCCGACGGCGTCGCGATCCGCGACGATCACGAGAGCTCCCGCTTCCGCGAGAGTCATGGCGATGGCGGCTCCGATGCCTGAACCCGCGCCAGTTACGATTGCGACCTTGTCCGTGAGCTCAAACATAGGAACTTGCGGATAGGTTGGGACGGGCGGCTTGTCAATCTGTCCCGCGGTAAGTCGTCCGTCCGTTTGACAGTCCTGCCTCCCTGACCGACTAGAATGGAATTATGGAGATCAAACGCATTGGTTCGCAACCTTCAGGCAAAGGTCCTGCCGACTGGTTCACCGGGACGGTGCGCATTGACCCGCTTTTTCAGGCCGTCGACCCCGCCCGGGTGGCCGGTGCCAGCGTGACCTTTGAACCCGGAGCGCGCACGGCCTGGCATACTCACCCCCTCGGACAAACCTTAGTCGTCACGGCCGGCTGCGGGTGGGTTCAGCGGGCCGGCGGGGCGATCGAAGAAATCCACCCGGGCGATGTCGTTTGGTTTGCCCCGGGAGAAAAGCATTGGCACGGCGCGACCCCGACCACGGCTATGACCCACCTCGCCATTCAGGAGCGATTGGACGGGAAGGCCGTGGAATGGATGGAGCACGTGAGCCCCGAGCAATACCGCCGGTGAATCTGGACTCGCGCTGACCCGTCGGCCTACTTCTTCGGCCCGACCAGCTTGTCCCATTCCGAGGGATTGATGAGGAAGAGAGAGGGGTTGACGGTCGTGGCGTTGATGGCGGCGAAGACGTCGGCCGGAAGCGGGCCCTTGGCGAATAGCGTAAGATTGGCCTGCAATTGCTCGGCAGTGTCGACGCCGACCACGAGCGAGCTCAAGTCGGGGCGGCTGAGCATAGCGCGCAGGGCCATCTCGCCAAACGGGATTCCGGCTTTTTCCGCAATGGCGCGGAGCGGCCGGCGGATGGCAATCACCTCCTGGAGGTGGGCCGGGACCTTGGAGTCCTCCATCAAGAGCAGGCCCTGCAGGTAGGTACTGCGGACAAAGACAATGATGCCGGCCTGGTGGGCTGCCTCGGTCACGCCGGAATGGGTGAAGCGCCGGTCGAGGAGGTTGGACGGCAGCTGGATCGCCTTGAGCTCGCGCAGGGCCAGCGCGGTGCGGGCCCCGTCCGGGTTGACCACGGAAACGCCGGCCGCCGCGATCAGGCCGCGGTCGCGCAGGGCCAGCAGCTGCTCGGTGTAAATCAGGTTCTCCTGCCGGTGGAAAAGGCAGAGCTCCAGGCGCTCCACCCCGAGCAGCCGGACCGACTTCACCACCGAGGCTTCGATCCGGGCCGCGGCCTCCGCGGCCGTCAAATCGACCGGCAGGGCGCCGACTTTGGTCACGACTCGCATCTTGCCGGACAGGCCGAGCTGTTTCAGGGCTTTGCCGAGGACCTCCTCGCTGTCGCCATAACCGGCGGCGGTGTCGAGGGTGTCGACCCCGCCGGCGTAGGCCTGGCGGAGGATCCCGCAGACCTGTTCGAAGGAGGGCTTGCCGGTTTGATTGGCGACGCCGTAGTTGAGGCCGAACTGGACTGTGCCGAGAGTAATGCGGGACGGCGGAGTTTGCAGGAGCGAGGACGTGGTCATGGGCAGGGAAAAGCATCAAGGGGCTGGCGGACCGCACAAGCACTTTGTTAAATGGGTTCCGTGCGCCCCCGCCGATGAGTTCCGACATCCTCCGCCATCTCCTGATCGACGGTTCGAACATCTTGCACGCCTGGCCGGAGTTGCGGGCGCTCCTGGCCCGGGACCGCGACGCTGCCCGGGCCACGCTGGCCGCGGCCGCTGCCGGCCTGGAGGAGGCCGAGCACCTGCGGGTTTCCCTGGTGTTTGATGGCCGCGGCTCGGAATTAACGCTCGAACATCCCTCCGGCCGGCCCGAATTCACGATCTTTTACACTCCGGCGGGGGTGACGGCCGATGAGGTGATCGGGCAATTGGTCGCCAAGTCCCGCCAGCCGGGCGACTGCCTGGTCGCGACCGATGATCGGGCCGAACGCCAGACCATCGAGTCCTTGGGGGCTTTGGGCCTGTCCTCGGCCGACTTGGCGGCCTGGGTCCGGCAGTCATCCAGTCGGATGGGGATGCGCCTGCAGGATCGCAATCGCGCCAACGACCGGGACTGGCGCAAGCCCGGTTCCTAGGGGCCTTTATGGCCGCCACCCCCATATCTTGTGGTGGGTGCTCAAGTTCGGCACAACCTAATGGGCCCAAGGCTGTTATTTGTGCCGGGCCGGGCTTGCCCTCCCGGCAGGAATTTGATAGCAGAAATGCGCAATAGGGTAACCCGTGCCCCACCACAAAGCAGCCCGCTCCCCACCATCCCGTGCCTTGATCTTCGCCGCCCTCCTGGCGTGCGGCACGGGCTTGTCCATCGGCCGGGCCCAAGTCGACCTCGATTCTCTGCGCATCCGCGCTGAGCAAGGCGACGCGGATGCCGCTAACGCGCTCGGGAGCGCCTACGCCAATGGGATGGGCCTGACCCGCGATCTGAGTCAGGCGCTCCATTATTATCAGCAAGCGGCGGCCCGGGGCATCCCGGCGGCGGAGTTCAACTTGGGCACGCTGTATGAGCTGGGCCGGGGCGTGCCGGCCGACCCTGCCACCGCCTTCCGTTATTATTTGCAGGCGGCGACCCAGAACTACCCGCCCGCGCAGTTCAACGTCGCGAACATGTATGCCAACGGAGTCTGGGTGAAGAAGGACTCGATCGAGGCGGTGATCTGGTACCGGCAGGCGGCCAAGGCGGGGCTGCCGGAGGCGCAATACAATCTGGGCCTGGCCTATGAATTCGGCCGGGGCGTGGTCAAAGACGAAGCGCAAGCGCAGGAGGCTTACCGATCGGCCGCCGCCCAAGGCTACACGCGCGCCCGCTACAATCTCGCTCTGATGCTGGAAGAGGGCCGCGGCTCCGCGCCGGACCCGGCCGCCGCGGCGGCGTTGTACCGCGCGGCCGCTCTGCAGGGGTATGGCCCGGCGCAGAACAACTACGGCATCATGCTGGCGGAAGGCCGGGTCGGCCCCGGCGCCGATCTGGTCTCGGCTTATGCCTGGCTTACGCTCGCGATCGAAAATGGGGTGAGTTCCGGGGCGAGGGAATTGGTGGCGCAGCGCCTGAGCGCCGCCCAGAAGGACGCGGCCATCGCCAAGGTGGCAGCATTGCGCGGCCAGGTCGGAGCGCCGCCCTCCCGCGGCTCGGCCTTGCCCGCCCGAACTTCGGAGGGGTCGGTCTCGGCTGAGACGTTCCAGCACTTGGCGGCGCAAAAGGCCGCGGCCGAGCGCGAGGCGAACGCCCTGATGCAGCGGGCGCGGGTGGCCGAGAGCCGGGTGGAGAATCTCAAGCACCAATTGGAGGACAGCGACAAGGCGGTGGACGAACAGGCCCAGAATGTCGCCGAACTCACCGCCCTGAGCGAAAAGGCCAGCGCAGAAAAAGCCGCGCTGGTCCAAAAAGTGGCGGCGCTCACCCAGAAATTGGCCGACGCCGATCACATCGGGCGGCAGGCGGACGCGGATTTGTCGGAATTGACCGGAGCCAAGGCCGCCCTGGAGCGGCAAATCCAGCAGGGCCGGGACGCGTTGGCCAAGGCGGCGGCCGAGGTGGCCGACATGAAGGCCCGGATGAGCGCCAACGTCCAGGCGACGGAGCTGGCGACCGCCCAGGCCAAAGCCCAGGCGGCGACCACGGCTGAATTGCAGGAGGAAGAGAAGAAGCTCGCAGTCGACCTCGAGAGCGCCCGGGCCGACAACGCCCGGCTCAACGCCGCGGCCAAGACGGCGGCGCAGGGCCAGGCCGAGGCGGTGCAGAAGCTGGCCCTCTTTGCCCAGAGCGCGGATGAATTGCGCAGCCAAGTCCGTTCGGCTCGCGCCGAATTGGCCAAGACCCGGTCCGAATCGACCGAGATGCAGGCCAAATTGGTCGAGAGCGCCAAGACGATGGTGCAGCAGGGTTCGAACGTGGCGGAGGTGGCGTCCCAGAACGCCAAATTGGCCGCCGCCAATTCCGTCCTCGAGCAGGAGCTCGATCGCTCGGCCAAACAGGCGGCCAAAACCGGCGCCGATCTGGCCGACCTCAGGGACCGTTTGGCCACGGCGGAGCAGGCCTTTGCGAGTCAGGCGATGCAGCTCCAGCAGCTGACCGCAGACCGCGAGCGGCTGCGGACCCAGACCCAGGATATTTCCGCGCAAGTCGAAAAATTGCAGGCGGAGAACCTTCGCCTGGCGCAGGCCAGCCAGAAGGCCACTTCGCTCCAGCAGAGCGAGGCGCAGCGGTTCGCTTCGGCGGCCGCCGCCACGGCGGCGGCGCAAGCGAGCGCCGAAGCCGATAAAGCGGCGTTGGAAAAACGAGTGGCGGCGGCCGAGGCGGCGCAAAGCGCGGCCGACCGCGCCGCCGCGCTTGCCCGGCAGGACCGGACCGCCGCCGGGGCCAAGGCCGCGGCGAGTGCCACGGCGGCGGCTGAGGCCCTGGCTCACTCCCGGGAGTTGGTGGCGGCCAATGAAAAATTAGCGGGTGAGAAACAGGCATTGCTGGGAGAGTTGGCGCAGAGCCGACAGGCGACGGCGTCGGCGCAGGCCAGTCTGGCAATGGACCAAGAGCGTGCGGCCGCGGCGGCGAAAGCGGCCGCAGCGCAGCTCGCGCAAGAGCAGTCGGCCCGGGCCTCGGCGCAAGGGGATCTGGCCGCCCTGCAGCGCAAACTCGAGGCCGCCACCGCCGCCCAAACTGCCGGGGAAGCGGCGCTGGCGAAAGCCCAGGAGCAAGCCGGGCAGGCCGGCCGGCAATTGGCCGCCTTGCAGGCAAAAAATTTGGACGAAGCCAAACGGGCGCAGGCCCAAGTGGCCTCGGCGCGATCCGATCAGGCCGCGGTCGCCGCCGAGCTGGCGGCCGTGCGGCAAAAGCTGGCCGCGGCGGAGGCGGCGCAGGCCGATTCGGCCCGGGCGGCAGCCGCCGCAGGCCTGGAATTGACGGCGCAGCAGAGCCGCTACGCGGCGGAACTGGCGGCCGCTCAAGCCCAAGTCGCGGACCTGAAGAGCCGCCTCGAGCAATCCGGCTCCGCCCTGGCGCAAAGCACTCGCGCCGCCCAGGAGCAAGGCGACAAGGTCGGCACCCTCGTGGAACTGAACGAGAAATTGGCGGGCGAAAAGGTGCGACTGCAGCAGCGGATGAGCCAGCTCCAGGCCACCGCCTCCGAGGCGGCGGCGGCAGCGGCGGCCGGACAGAAGCAATTGGAAGCCAGCCGCCAGGGTCTGGTTTCTGCCAATGGCAAGCTGCAGGCTGAAGCCGACGACCTCTCCCGCCGGGCCGAGGCACTTCGGGCGGATAACTCCCGTCTCGTTCAAACCAGCCAGACGACCGAGCGGGCCTTGACCCACTCCGAGCAGACTCTCGCCCGGACCAAGCAGGAGTCGAACCAAGCGATTGCGCAGCTGTCGGCCGCCGCCGCTGACCAAGCGCGCCGGCTGGCCGACATGCAGGACAAGCTGGCGGCCGCCCTGGCCTCGCAAACCGCCGACGGCCGGACGCTGGAGTCGCAGCGGGAGCGCATTGCCGAGACAGAAAGTCGATTGAAGCAGAGCGGAAAAAATGCCGTCCAGCAGGGCACAGTCCTGGCAGTGATGGCGGAGACGAACCAACACTTGGCAAAGGATAAAGTGGCCCTCACGGAAAAGATCGCCGCCCTGACCGAGGTCCGGCAGGGCTTGGAAAAAGATCGTGATGACTTGCAGGCGCAGCTGGCCGCCAGCCAGAAGCACGAGGCGGAGGCGATGCAGCGAGCTCAAGCGGCGAGCGAGCAGGCGGCCGCCCAAGTGGCCGCGGTCAAGGCCGATGCCGCGCAATTAGCTCAGTCTCTGCAGGGTTCGGAGAAGACTCGCCTGGAATCAGAGCATCGGGTTTCCGACCTGGCCGCGGCCCAAACGGCGACCGCAGGCGAATTAACCGAGGCGAAGACCCAGCTCGCCGCCGCCGCTGCCGAGCAGGCCGCCGGAGCGGCGCTTTTGGCCGGGGTACGGGATCAGCTGGCCGCGACGCAGCAGAAGCTCGCGCAATCCGTCCGGCAGGGGGCCGAGCAGGGCGCCAAAGTCGCCGCCCTGGACGAGCTGAACGAAAAGCTCGCGGGCGAGAAAGTGCGGCTCCAGCAGGAGGCTGCCCGCCTCGACGAAACCGGCAAGCAAACGGCCGCCGCTCTGGCCGCCGCCCAAGCCCAGGCCGAGAAGCAAGCCGAAGCGCTCGCCCTCGACGAGACGAAGATCCAGGATCTCACCAGCGCGACCGACCAGCTTCGGACCCAGAAACAAGCGCTCCAGGCCGAGGCCGCCGCCGTCCGGACGGAAAATTCCCGGCTCGCGGCGGATTTGGAAACGGCCCGGACCGGGCAGACCCGCAGCGACGAAGCGTCCGCCGGGCTGAAGAAGCAATTGGCGCAGTCGGCGCAAAATACCTTGGAGCAAGTCGCGGCTGTCGAGCGCGAGACCGCGAGCCTGCGGCGCCAGCTGGCCGAGCGAGCGCAGGAGGAGCAGGCGACCGCGGCCAAACTCGCGGCCGTCACCGCGGCCCGGGATGACCTGATTCACGACAAGGACTCGCTCGCGGCGGCGCTGACCCAGGCTCAGGTCCAGGCTCGGGCTTCGAGCGCCGAGGTCCAGTCCCTCCAGGCCTCGGCCGTCCGCCAAACGGCGGCCGCCGATGCGGCTCGGACCGCGTCCGACCGCGCCTTGGGCGGCCTGCAGCAGCAGCTGGACGACGCCAAGGAGACGAACCGGCACCAGGCGGAACTCGCCGCCGCCGAACTCGCCGCCCGGACGGCCGAACGGGACCATCTCGCCCGGGAGAAAGGGGCGCTCACGGTGGCCTTGGGCCAGGCCCAAGGCCAGGCGAGCGATCTGGCGGCCAAGGTGGCGGGGCTGCAGACGGCCGCCGCGCAGCAGACTTCAAGTGAACAAGCCAACGCCGCCGCTGCCCGCCGAGCTCTGGCGGATTTGCAAAAACAGCTGGCGGAGAGCGCGGCGGTTGCGCGGGGCAAGATTGAGCAATTGCAGGCAGCTAACTCCGTTGTCCGGGCGGAAACGGAGCGGACCGCCGCCCAACTCAAGTCCGTCCAAACGGAAAGGGACGGCCTTGGTCGGGAAAAGGCAGCGCTGGAAAAAGGCGTGGCCCAGGCCCAAGCGCAAACGAGCGATCTCCAAGCCCAACTTGACCGCCTGCGGTCGCAAAATGCCGCCTTGGCGGTAACGGGGCAGGCGGTCGCCCAAGCCGGCGCTGCCGCTGCTGCGGCCCGGGACCAACTTCAAGTCCAACTTAAGGAACGGACGGCGAAAGCTGCGGCGGAGCTGGCGGCCCAGGCGCAGCAAGTGGCGGAGCTGCATCGGGCGAGTGCCGCCGGCGAGGCCCGCGCCAACGGGCAAATCGCCGAGCTCCAGGCGGCCAATGCGGCCGCCCTCAGCCAATCCGAACGCGCCGCCGCCCGGCTGGCCGCGGTCACGACGGAGCGAGACAGCCTGCGGCAGGCGGCGACCCGCAGCGCACAGCAGGTGGCCGAGGGCCAGCAGCAGTTGTCCGCGACCGCGGCGGAGCGCGACACTCTCAAACAGGAAAATGGCCGTTTGGCCGAACTCGGCGGGGCTGCGGCCAAGGCCCGAGACGAGCTGCAAAGCCGAGTGGCGAGTCTGACCGCCCAAAGCGACGCCGCGACCGCTGCCGGCGCTCGCGCGAAAGCGGAGTCGGCGCGCCAGTTGGCCGCCATCGTCGCGGAGCGCGACACTCTCAAACAGGAAAATGGCCATTTGGCCGAACTCGGCGGGGCCGCGGCCAAGTCCCGAAATGAGCTGCAGGGCCGGGTGGCGAGTCTGACGGCCCAGAGCGACGCCGCGGCCGCCGCTGGCGCTCGCGCGAAAGCGGAGTCGGCGCGCCAGTTGGCCGCCATCGTGGCCGAGCGCGACACTCTCCAGCAGGCAAAGATCGCCCTGGCCGCCGCGTTGGCGCGAGCGCAAGCCCATCAGGCGGACCTGTCCTTACAAGTCGCATCCCTGGGGACGGAGAAGGCCCGGCTGACGCAAGCGGGCGAAGTCGCGGCCCGAGCCAGTTTGGCGGCCGCGGCGACCGAGAGCGAACTCCGGGCTCGAATCAGGGATCTGGCCGCCCAAGGCGAGGCGACAGAGAAGGCCAGCGACCGTCGGATCGCCGATTTGCAAAAACAATTGGCCGCGGTTGGCGGCGAGCGCGACCGCTTGGTCGGCGCCAGCGCGAGCCTGGAGCTCGCCAAGGCGGCGAGCGACCGCGCCGTGGCCGACCTGCAACAGCAGGTGGCCGCGGGGACAAGCGCGCGGAATGACCTCGGCCAGGAAAAGGCCGCCTTGGCCGCCCAATGGGGCCAAGCGAAGGAACAACTCAACCGTGAAGGCGAGGCCAGTGCTCAGCTCGAGAAGGAACTCGCCTCCACCCGGGCGACGGCGGCCGCCACCCGCGACACTTTACAAGCCCAGGTCAAGGCGCTGACGGCGAAAACGCAGTCCCTGCAGGCGGCCAATGACCGGGCGCAGCGCCAGGCCGAGGCCGCCTCCGCCCGACTCGATGCACTGACCCAGGCCCAGGAGAAGGCGGCGCGGGACAACGCGGCGCTGGCGCAACAAGGGGCGCAGGACCAAGCCGCCTTGCGCCGGGCCGACGGAGAGATCGCGGCCGCGGCGCAGAAGCTCGCCGCCGCCGACCAAGCCCAGGCCTCGGCCTCGGCCGAGCTGAAGCGGCTGGGACGCGAGCTCGCCGCGGCGCAGGAACAGGTGGCGGCGGGCGAGCGGACTTCGCTGGCCCTGAAGGCCGCCCAGACGGTCCTGGCGGCCGGCGCCGCCGCGACCACCAGCCTCCGTTCCGAGTCCTCCGCCCTGGCGGCCGAGCGCGACCGCCTGGCCCAGGCCTTGGCCGACAGCCGGGCGGCGGCCGGGCGCGACGCCCAGGAGCACTTGGCCCAGATCCAGGCTGGGGAGGCCAAGCTCGCCGCCGCCCAGGCTGAAGCGGCCAAGGTCCAGTCGGATGCATCCGCTCTCCGCCTCGAACTCCGCGGCCGGCAGGATCAGATTCATCAGCTCACCGGGCAACTGGACGGCGAGCAGAAGAGTTCCGCGCAAAACGTCGCCGCCCTCGCCGCCCAGCTGCAATCCGCCCAGGAAGCCTCCCGGTCGCTGGCCGAGGCCAATCGGGCCCTCCTCGAAACGCGCAACGCCGAGATGGCCGCCGGCAAGCAGGAACGAGAGCGCCTGGCCGCGGCCGTCGATGAGAAAACCGCCGCGGTCGCCGCGCGGGAGCGGGAGGCGACCGGCTTGAAGCAGCAGCTGACGGAAGCGGCGCGCGCCGCTCAGGACGAGGGGGTCAAGCTGGCCAGCCTAGCCGCCGCCAACCAGGCCCTGGAGCAAGAGAAGACCGCTTTGGCTCAGGCATCCACCCAGCTCCGGCAGACTTCGGAGCAGACCGCTGCCGCCCTGGCCGCCCTGCAGACGAAGGTCGCGGCGAACGGCCACGAATCGGACCAACAGGTGGCGGATCTCAAGCAGCAGCTGGCTAAGGCAGACGCCGACGCCTCCCACGCTGCGGAGGAAAGCCTGAGTCTGCATAGCCAACTGGCCGATCTGAAGATCAAGCTGGCGGACCGGGACCAGGCCGTGAAGGACGCCGTCGCCAAGACGGCCGAGCTGGCGGCGGCCAACGAGAAGACGGCGGCGGAAAAGACGGAGCTGGCCCACCAGGTGGCTCAGGCCCAGGAAACGGCTGACAAGACCGCGCTGGCCCTCAACGAGTTACAGGCGCGCATGGCCGCCGGCGACGAGGCCTCCTCCCAGCAGGAGGCGAAAGCGACCCAGCTGGCCCAGGCCAATGCCGTCCTCCAAACCGAGGCCAAAGGCCTGGCCGCCCAGCTCGACGGGCTCCGCGCCGAGAATGCCCGCCTGGAGAGCGCCGCTCAGGCGGCCGCGCGCGAGCGCGACGCCCGGATGGCCCTCCTTCGCCAGGAAAATGCGATTCTCGGGGCCCGGCTGCGTCAGGCGCAGGGAACCCTTGACCAGATCGCCAACGTCGCCCGCATGATCAACAACGGCGGAGCGAGCGGGGCCGGTTCGCCGCCCTTGCGGTCCAGCCAGGCCCCGACGAGCTCAGCGGCGCCCGGCGCCCGGATCCATGTCGTCCACGACGGCGATTCGCTGACCCGGATCAGTCTGTTCTATTACGGCACCACCGGCCGCTGGCAGGAGATTTACGCCGCCAACCGCGAGGTCCTGCAGGGCGAGAATGCGCTGGTGCCCGGCCAGCGGCTGCGCATTCCCTAGGGATTCAGGCGGCCGCGGCCTTGGCCGGCATGAGGGTCGAGAAAAAGGCGTCCCGTCGGCGTCTAGCCGTGGCCAAGTCCTTGGTGCCGAGGGAGCGGCGGATCCTCTCCTTCGTAAAGGAGGTGGGATGGACAGTGTAATGCAGGAACCAGGTCCCATGGTTGTTCCAGAGATGATGGTTCGGATTTTCCAGGGAGATGCGTAGTCCCGGAAGCGGAGTGAGGAGGTTCATGATGCGTGAGGGTTGGAAGGACGCATCCGGAGCAGAAAACAAAAAACCGACCTGGGCATCAGGTCGGTCATCGCTTTCGGGAGCGGTTGGTTCGCGGCCGGAGGGCCGCGCACATCTGGGCTTTCGCCCAATCCACCGTGACCGCTCCCGGTCCGGTTGGCAGAACCCCAGCCCGTGCCGAGATTCGTTCCTGATGCGAAGGGGAGCATGGGGAGCCGGGGGATTTTGTCCAGCCCGTTTGCGTGTCATAAACCGGCCGGGCGGTGGGCCGGGTCGGAAAAGGTACCACGGTTCAAAACCGTGATTTGTTTTGAAAACCCAGGAATTGTGGTTTGATTGGCTTTCACCTCGTTTAGGAGAGTCCGGGGCGCCGGACTGAGAAAGGGGCGCGATCCGCCGCTGAATCCTTCGAACCTGATGCGTTTAATGTCGCCGAAGGAAAAACAGGACTAGCCGCGATGAGCGGCCGGGAGCCTGAAATCCTGGCAGCGGCCTTGGGCGCTACCGCCAGATCCCACCTCCTATGCGCTCCTCCTCCGATGTCTCGGCCTCTTCCACCGGCCACCGCCTGTTCCCCGCCTCGCGCCGCGTCTATCTGCAGGGGTCGCGCCCCGATCTGCGCGTGCCCATGCGTGAGATCGTGCTTTCGCCTACTCGTCTGACCAATGGCACCGAAGTGCCGAACGAGCCGGTGCGGGTTTACGACACCTCGGGACCGTGGGGCGATGCCGACTTTGGGGGGGACCCTGCCGCCGGCCTGCCGTCGATCCGGGATCCGTGGATCCGGGAGCGCCAGGACGTGGAGGAAATCACCGGCCGCCCGGTCCGCCCGATCGACGACGGCTACCTGTCGGAGAAGCACCGGGAGCAGGCGGAGACCGAGGGCCGCCGCAATCCGATCAAATATTTCGATCGGGGCGGCCGCCCGGTGCTGCGGGCCAAGCCCGGGATGCGGGTGAGCCAGCTGCACTACGCCCGCCAGGGCATCATCACGCCCGAAATGGAGTATGTGGCCCTGCGCGAGAACACCCGACTGCAGCGGGCGCGCGATCTGCTCGAGATGACCGAGGCCGGGCCGCGCAACTCCCTGTGGCGGCAGCATCCCGGCCAGAGCTGGGGAGCTTCGATTCCGCGCGAGATCACGGCGGAGTTTGTCCGCTCGGAGGTGGCGCGGGGCCGGGCCATCATTCCGGGCAACATCAACCATCCCGAGGTCGAGCCGATGATCATCGGCCGGAATTTCCTGGTGAAGATCAACACCAACATCGGCAACTCCGCCGTCGCCTCCTCGATCGACGAGGAAGTGGAGAAGATGCGCTGGTCGATCAAATGGGGCGGCGACACCCTCATGGACCTTTCCACCGGCCGGAACATCCATCAAACCCGCGAATGGATCCTGCGGAATTGCCCGGTGCCGGTCGGCACGGTGCCGATCTACCAGGCCTTGGAGAAGGCCGGCGGCCGGCCGGAGGAACTGACCTGGGAGATCTTCCGCGACACCCTGATCGAGCAGGCGGAGCAGGGGGTGGACTACTTCACGATCCACGCCGGCGTGCGCCTGGCCTACATCCCGCTGACCGCCCGGCGCATGACCGGAATCGTCAGCCGCGGCGGCGCCATCCTGGCCAAGTGGTGCCTGGCGCACCACAAGGAGAACTTCCTCCACACCCACTGGGACGACGTCTGCGACATCATGGCCGCCTACGACGTCTCGTTCTCGATTGGCGACGGGCTTCGGCCCGGCTCGCTGGCCGACGCCAATGACGAAGCGCAATTTGGCGAACTGAAGACGCAGGGCGAGCTGACCCAGCGGGCCTGGGAGCGGGGGGTCCAGGTGATGTGCGAGGGCCCCGGGCATGTGCCCATGCACATGATTCCAGAGAACATGGAAAAGCAGCTGAAGTGGTGCCATGAGGCGCCCTTTTACACCCTGGGGCCGCTCACGACCGACATCGCTCCGGGCTACGACCATATTACCAGCGCCATCGGCGCCGCCATGATCGGCTGGCACGGGACCGCGATGCTATGCTACGTCACGCCGAAGGAGCATCTCGGGCTGCCGGACAAAGACGACGTCCGCGCCGGCGTGATCGCCTACAAGATCGCGGCCCACGCCGCGGACCTGGCCAAAGGCCATCCGGCGGCGCAATACCGCGACAACGCCCTCTCCAAGGCCCGCTTCGAGTTCCGCTGGGAGGACCAGTTCAATCTCGCGCTCGATCCGGAAAAAGCCCGGGAGTACCACGACGCCACGCTGCCGCAGGAAAGCGCCAAGACCGCGCATTTCTGCTCCATGTGCGGCCCGCAGTTCTGCTCGATGAAAATCACCGATGACGTGCGGCGGTACGCCGAGGAGCAGGGGTTGGCGGCCGGCGAGGCCCTGGAGGCCGGGATGAAGGCCAAGGCGGAGGAATTCCGCGAAACCGGCGGCAAGATCTACGCCGAATGAGTTCCGCCACCGCCCAGACCATCTACGTGAATGACCGCCGCCAGGAGATCCTGGCGGAGAGTACGCTCGTCGATCTGATCCGGGAACTGGGGCTGGAGGGAAAAAAGGGCGTGGCCGTGGCCGTCAACGGCCAGGTCGTGCCGCGAATGGAATGGGGGAGCCGAAGCCTGGAGAAAGAGGCGCGGGTCCTGGTCATTCAGGCGACCCAGGGAGGCTGACCCGATGGCGCTCGCCCGCAGCCAACGCTTTCCGCTCATGGCCATCACCCAGAATGGGGTGGACCTCGGGCATGCCGAACAGGCAGAGCAGCTCTGCGCTGCCGGCGTGCGCTGGCTGCAGCTGCGGATGAAGGAGGCGTCGGCGGCGGACTGGCGGGCGACGGCCGCAAAAGTGGCCGCCACCTGCCGGCAAGCCGGGACGGTCTGCATCGTCAATGACAGCGTGGACATCGCCCTCGAGGTGGGGGCCGACGGCGTGCACCTCGGCCGGACGGACCTGGACTGGAAGGCGGCCCGGCAGCGCCTGGGCCCGGAGAAGATTTTGGGCGGCACGGTCAATTACACCTGGGAGGCGGAGAAGGCGGCCGCGGCCGGCTGCCTCGACTACGTCGGGGTCGGGCCGCTGCGCTTCACCCGGACGAAAAAGGAGCTCGCCCCCTTGCAGGGCTTTGACGGAATCCGCGGGCTCCTGGCCCTGCTTCAGGGTTTGCCGGCCTGGGCGATCGGCGGGATCGAGGTGGCGGACGTCGCTCCGCTGCGCGAATTGGGGGTGGCGGGCACGGCCGTTTGCTCGGCCCTGTTGCGGGGCGGCACGGTCGCGGCCAACGTCCGCGGATTTTTGGAGGCTTGGCCCGCATGAAGCCGCTGACGATCGCCGGCACGGAATTCAGCTCCCGCCTTTTCGTGGGCACGGGCAAATTCAGTTCGGGCGAGGCCATGAAGGCCAGCTTGGCCGCTGCGGGCACCCAGCTGGTCACGGTCGCCCTGCGCCGGGTGCGGACCGATGGGACGGCCGACGACATTCTCGAGCACCTTGAGCCGCACCGCTATAAGCTGCTGCCCAACACCTCGGGTGTCCGCGATGCGCGCGAGGCCATCCTGGCGGCAGAGTTGGCCCGGGAAGCCTTGGAAACGAACTGGCTGAAGCTGGAGATCCATCCCGATCCGAAATATCTCATGCCCGATCCCGGTGAGACGCTCAAAGCCACCATCGATCTGGTGAAACGCGGCTTCATCGTCCTGCCCTACGTCCACGCCGATCCGGTCCTGTGCAAGCAGCTGGAGGAAGCCGGCGCCGCCGCGGTCATGCCGCTCGGCGCTCCCATCGGCAGCAACCGCGGCCTGGAATCGCGCGCCTTTCTCGAAATCATCATTGCCCAGGCCCGGGTGCCGGTCGTGATCGACGCCGGCCTCGGCGTGCCCTCCCATGCCGCCGCCGCCCTCGAAATGGGGGCCGACGCCGTCTTGGTCAACACCGCCATCGCGGTGGCCGCCGATCCGGTGGCCATGGCCGAGGCCTTCCGCTTCGGGGTCCGCGCCGGCCGCCTCGCCTTTGAGGCCGGCCTTCCGCCGACGGCGGCCAAGGCGATCGAGGCCAGCGCCACCTCTCCGCTCACCTCCTTCCTCGCCGAACGCGGCTACTGACATGGACTTTGTCGACGAGTGGAAGCAGCACGATTTTGACGCGGTCGCGGGTCATATCGCCGCCCGGACCGAAGGCGACGTGCGCCGGGCGCTTGGGCGCCGGCCCGGCGGGCTCGATTTGGAGGACTTTGCCGCCCTCCTTTCGCCCGCGGCGGCGCCCTTTCTCGAGGAAATGGCGCAGCAGAGCCAGCGCCTGACCCTGGCCCGCTTTGGCCGGACCATGCAGCTCTACGCCCCCCTCTACCTTTCCAGCGTCTGCGCCAATATCTGCACCTATTGCGGCTTCAGCGCCGAAAACAAGATTCCGCGCAAGGTCCTGAACGACGCTGAGATCATCGCCGAGGCCGAGGCGCTGCGCGCCCTCGGCTTTAACCATGTCCTGCTCGTCACGGGCGAAACCGGAAAAATCGGCCGGGCGTACTTTTCCCGCGCCCTGCAGCTCCTCCGCCCCTATTTTTCCAGCCTCTCGATCGAGGTCCAGCCGTTGCCGGAGGAGGAATACGCCGCCCTGGCCGCCGACGGGCTCAACGCCGTCCTGGTCTACCAAGAGACCTACGATGCCGCGGCCTACCGCCGGCATCATCTCCTCGGCCCGAAGGCCGACATGGAGTACCGGCTGAACACCCCCGACCGGCTGGGCCGGGCGGGAATCAAGAAGATCGGCCTGGGCGCCCTCTTCGGCCTGAGCGATTGGCGGGCCGATGCCTGGCACGTCGGCCTCCATCTCAAATATCTCGAAAAGCGCTACTGGCGCACCCGCACCAGCGTTTCCTTTCCCCGGCTGCGCCCGCACGAGGGCAGCGCCATCCCGGTCACGCCCTTCGACGAACGCGAGCTGGTGCAGGCGGCCTGCGCCTTTCGCCTCCTGAGCCCGGAGTCGGAACTCTCGCTTTCCACCCGGGAAAGCGCCGCCTTCCGCGACCGCGCCTTCCGCCTCGGGTTCACCTCCATGAGCGCCGGCTCCCGCACCAATCCGGGCGGGTACGCCACCGCACCGGATTCGCTCGAGCAGTTCGCGATCGACGACGCCCGCAGTCCGGCCGAGGTGGCGGCCTTCCTGCGCGGCGCCGGCTATGAGCCGGTGTGGAAGGATTGGGATCCGAGCTACGACGGCTGGGCGGGCCGGACTCTGGCCGGAGCGTCGGCATGAAAGGCGCCCTCAGCGTGGCGGAGTTCGCCCGGTATCAGCGCCACCTGACCCTGGCCGGCTTCGGCCCGGCCGCCCAGCGGCTGCTGAAGGGCGGCTCGGTCCTGGTCATCGGGGCCGGAGGCCTGGGCTGTCCGGCGCTTCTCTACCTGGCTGCGGCCGGGGTCGGCCGGATAGTGATTGTCGACGACGACAGGATCGAAATCTCCAACCTGCAGCGCCAGGTGCTCTTTTCCGAGGCCGACGAGGGCGCCCCGAAAGCCGAAGCGGCCGCCCGCCGGCTGCGTGCCCTCAATTCCGCGATTGTGATCGAACCACGCGTCGAGCGGCTCACCCGGGACAATGCGCTCGCCCTGGTCGGGGCCTGCGACGTCGTGGTCGACGGTTCGGACAATTTTTCCACCCGTTATCTGGTCAACGACGCCTGCGTCCTGGCGGACAGGCCGCTGGTTTACGGCGCGGTCCAGGGCTTCTCCGGGCAGCTCAGCGTCTTCAACTGGCGAGGCGGCCCGACTTACCGGTGTCTCTTTCCCGAGCCGCCCGAGCCCGGCTCCGTCCCGACTTGCGCCGAAGCCGGGATCCTGGGCGTCCTGCCCGGCTTGATCGGCACGGCCCAGGCCTGCGAAGCGATCAAGCTGCTGACCGGAATTGGTGAACCGCTGAGCGGCCGCCTGCTCCTGTGGGACGCCCTGACCATGACGACCCAGACCGTAAAACTCGCCGCCGATCCCCGCAGCCGGGAGATCTGGGAGTTGCCCCCGGTGGGCTATGGCGAAGTCTGCGCGCCGCTGGCCGAAAGCCCTATGGAAATTGATGTCCCGGACCTGCGCACGGCCATGGCCGGCACCCCGGCCCTGCAGCTGATCGATGTGCGCGAAGGCTGGGAGCGCGCCGCCGGCTCGATCGAGCCCTCGCTGCACCTGCCCTTGGACGAAATGGCCCGGAGCCTGGCCTTGCCCAGCCTGGCCCAGTTCAACCCCGCGCTGCCGACCATCGTCTATTGCGCGGTGGGGGTGCGCAGCCTTTACGGAGCGCAGATCCTACGCGAGCGCTACGGCTTCCGCGAGGCCGTCAGCCTGCGCGGCGGCTACAAAGATTGGGTCCGCCGGCAATGACCGCGGTTCCGACCTGCGTCCTGACGATCGCCGGATCCGACAGCGGGGCGGGAGCGGGGGTGCAGGCGGATGCCCGGGCGATCCACGGCCTGGGCGGCTACGCCCTCACCGCCCTCACGGCCCTGACGGCGCAGAACACCCGTGGCGTCGAAGCCTGGGAGGCGGTCTCGCCCGCTTTTCTCTCCGCTCAAATCGCCGCCGTCCTGAAGGACTTTCCCGTCCGGGGAGTGAAAACCGGCCTGCTGCCGGGTCCGGCGGCGATTCGGGCGGTCGTTCGGGCCCTGGCGCGCCACCGCCGCATCGCCCTCGTCGTCGACCCCGTGATCGGCTCGACCAGCGGCACGCTCTTCCTGAGCCCGGCGGGCGTGCGCACGCTCCAAAGGGTGCTCCTCCCCTACGCGGCCCTGGTCACGCCCAATTGGCCCGAGGCGGCGCGCCTGAGCGGGCGGCCGGTGACGAACCGGGAGGAAGTGAAAGCGGCGGCGGCGGTGATTCTTCGCACCGGCTGCCGCGCGGTCCTGATCAAGGGCGGCCACGCCCCCGGCGAGGTGTGCCCCGACTATTTGGCCATGGCCGACGGCACCCGGCGCTGGTTCACCGGGCCGCGGATTGCGACCTGCAACACACATGGCACGGGCTGCGTCCTCTCGGCCGGCATCGCCACCGGGCTGGCCCAGGGCAAGTCGATGGTCGCGGCGATCTCCGCCGCCCGAAAATTTCTCGGCCAAGGCCTGCGCGCCGGACGGAGGATTCCGTGGGGCGGCCGGGGCCCGGCGGTCCCGTAGCGCCCCGCCTCCCCGACGCGCTACGCGGCCGGGCCCGCCTCAGCTCAGGGTCACGCCCTTAGCCTTGGCCGCGCGGACGAGGGCATCGGCCATATCCGAAGGTGTCGCGGCCACTTCGATGCCGCATTCTTTGAACACGGCGATCTTGGCCGCCGCCGTATCCTCGGCCCCACCGACAATGGCGCCGGCATGGCCCATGCGGCGTCCCGCCGGAGCGGTGGCCCCGGCGATGAAGCCGGCCACCGGCTTCTGGCAGTTTGCCTTGATCCAGCGCGCGGCCTCGACCTCGGCGGTCCCGCCGATTTCGCCGATCACGATGATGCCGTGGGTGTCGGGGTCGGCGTTGAACATCTTCACGACGTCGAGATGCGAGGTGCCGTTGACGGGGTCGCCGCCGATGCCGACGCTGGTGCTCTGGCCGATTTTCCGGACGGTCAGCTGATAGACCGCCTCGTAGGTGAGGGTGCCGGAGCGGGAGACCACGCCAACGTGGCCCTTGCGATGAATGTAGCCGGGGGCGATGCCGATGCGGCAGCCGCCGGTCGAGCCCGGGCCCGTGCCGGGCGTGACAATGCCGGGGCAGTTCGGCCCGATCAGTCGGGTGGCGCCGCCGGCCATGGCCCGCTTGACCCGGATCATGTCCTTGATCGGGATGCCCTCGGTGATGGCGATGACGAGCTCCAAGCCGGCATCGGCGCCTTCCAGGATGGCGTCGGCCGCAAAGGGCGGCGGGACGAAGATGACCGAGACGGTGGCGCCGGTGGCGGCCTTGGCGTCAGCCACCGAGTTGTAGATCGGCACGCGCGCGGAGCCGTGCTCGAAGAATTGGCCGCCTTTGCCCGGCGTGACGCCGGCCACGACCTGGGAGCCGTAGTCGAGCGACAGCTTGGCATGGCGGGCGCCGAAGTCGCCGGTGATGCCTTGGACAATGAGCTTGGTTTGGGGAGTGACGAGGATGGCCATGGGAATCAGGCGACGAGTTTGACGATTTTTTGCGCGGCATCGGCCATGGAGTCGCCGCTGACGATGGTCAGACCGCTCTGGGCCAGGGTGGCCTTGCCGGCGGCGACATTGTTGCCTTCCAGCCGGACGACAAGGGGCAGCTTCAAGCCGACCTCCTTCACCGCCTCGACAATGCCGGTGGCGATGACGTTGCAGTCCATGATGCCGCCGAAGATGTTGACGAAGATTCCTTTCACCGCCGGATCGCCCAGGATGATCTTGAAGGCGGCGATGACCTGCTCCTTGGAGGCGCCGCCGCCGACGTCGAGGAAGTTGGCCGGGCTGCCGCCGAAATGCTTGATGATGTCCATCGTGCTCATGGCCAGGCCGGCGCCGTTGACCAGGCAGGCGATGGAGCCGTCGAGCGCGATGTAGCTTAAGCCGTATTTGGAGGCCTCGATCTCCTTGGGATCCTCCTCGTTGAGATCGCGCAGGGCGACGATCTCGGGCCGGCGGAAGAGGGCGTTGTCGTCGAACGAAACCTTGGCATCGAGCGCCAGGACCTCGCCGGTCGGCGTGGTGATCATGGGATTGATCTCCACCATGGCGGCGTCGGTTTCCCAAAACATCGTGTAGAGGGCGCGGATCAGTTTGGCCGCGTTCTTCGCCTCGGCCCCGGTCAGGGCGAGCTTGGAGACGAGCTCGCGCACCTGGAAGTCGGCCAGGCCGTAGGCCGGATCGACCAGGACCTTAAAGAGCCGCTCCGGGGTGTCATGGGCGACTTTTTCGATTTCCACGCCGCCTTCGGTCGAGGCGACGATCACCGGCCGGGAGGAGGCGCGGTCGAGCAGGATCGCCAGGTAGTACTCCTTCTTGATGTCGCTCGCGACCGTGAAGTAGATCGTCTGGACCTTGCGGCCGGCCGGGCCGGTCTGGGCCGTGACCAGGACGTTGCCCAGCATGTGCCCGGCGACCTCGCGGGCCTCGGCCTTGGTCTTGCAGAATTTCACCCCGCCCTTGTAGCCGTTGGTGAAGACGCCCTTGCCGCGGCCGCCGGCATGGATCTGGGACTTCACCATGGTGGGACCTTCCGGCAGCTGCGCCAGGGCGGTGATGAATTCCTCCGGGGAGGTGGCAGTGGCGCCTTTGGGCACCGGCACGCCGAATTTCTCAAAAAGGGCTTTGGCTTGATACTCGTGGATGTTCATGGAGCGGAACGCAAAAGGTGGCGGGCGAGGAATTCGGCCTGGAGGGTGGCGAGCTCGGCCAGGCCCTTTTGGGCCAGGGCGATCAGGCTTTGCAGCTGGGCCCCGGAGAAGGTGGTTTCTTCGCCGTTGCCCTGGACTTCGACAAAACGGCCCTGGCCGGTCATGACGACATTAAAATCGACCTCGGCGTCCTTGTCCTCGACGTAGGCGAGGTCGAGGAGCTCACGGCCGCCGAAGAGGCCGACGCTGACCCCAGCGACCGAGTCAGCCAACGGGTTCTGGGCCACGCGCTTGGCGTCGAGGAGCCGCTGCACCGCCAGCCGGGTGGCGAGATAGGCCCCGGTGATGGCGGCCGTCCGGGTGCCCCCGTCGGCCTGGAGGACGTCGCAGTCGATCCAGAGCGTGTTCTGCCCGAGTTTTTCCAGGTCGACCACGGCGCGTAGCGCCCGGCCGATCAGGCGCTGGATTTCGACCGTGCGGCCGTCGAGCCGCCCCTTGTTGATGTCGCGGGGCTTGCGGTCGAGCGTCGAGTAGGGGAGGAGTGAATACTCGGCGCTCAGCCAGCCG
>Ga0302279_10002038_pt1 | contig 27495 bp, 19 predicted proteins | sample III_Bog_N3_3_FD_194541 | JGI IMG/M metagenome (GOLD analysis project Ga0302279, IMG submission 194541) | Peat permafrost microbial communities from Stordalen Mire near Abisko, Sweden - III_Bog_N3_3 | ecosystem: Environmental > Terrestrial > Soil > Wetlands > Peat | place: Sweden: Abisko... | reverse complement strand
GCGGCGGATAGCGTTCGCAACGACGGTCAGCGCAGCATCCTGGCCGACCACGCGCTCGCGCAGGCGGTCCTCCATTTTGATCAGCTTCGCCATTTCGCCTTCGAGCATCTTCGCGACTGGGATTCCGGTCCACTTCGAGACGACGGCGGCGATGTCTTCTTCGTCCACCTCTTCCTTCAGCATGCGGTGCGACGTCTTGGAGTCGGCGGATTCAGTGAGCTTATGCAGTTCAGCTTCAGCCTTGGGGATTTCGCCGTATTGCAGCTCGGCTGCGCGCTGGAGATTGCCCTTGCGGGTTTGCTCATCGGCTTCGAAGCGCAGTGCTTCCAAGTGCGTTTTCAGCTCGGCGATTTTACCGATGGCTCCGCGTTCAGTCTGCCAGCGGGCGCGCAAACTCTTGGCTTTCTCGCGGACGTCTGCGAGTTCTTTCTGGATGATTTCGAGGCGTTCGCGCGAGGCTTCGTCCTTCTCGCGCTTCAGGGCGGCCTGTTCGATTTCGAGCGATGTTGCCTGGCGTTCGAGATCGTCGATCTCGGTGGGGACCGAGCCAATCTGGTTGGCCAGCGCAGCGGCAGCTTCGTCGACCAGGTCAATGGCCTTGTCGGGCAGGAAGCGGTCCGAAATGTAGCGGTGCGAGAGCGTGGCCGCGGCAACGATGGCGGAGTCCTTGATGCGCACCTTGTGATGCGACTCGTACCGCTCGCGCAGGCCGCGCAAGATGTTGATGGTGTCCTCCACATTGGGCTCGCCGACGTAGACGATCTGGAAGCGACGCTCGAGCGCGGCATCCTTCTCGATATATTTGCGGTACTCATTCAGCGTGGTGGCGCCGATGGCCCGCAGACCTCCGCGAGCCAGCGCCGGCTTCAACATGTTGCTGGCGTCCATCGCACCTTCGGCCGCGCCTGCGCCGACCAGGGTGTGCAGTTCGTCGATGAACAGAATGATCTCGCCGTTGGAGTCTTCAATCTCTTTCAGCAGCGCCTTGAGGCGATCTTCGAACTCGCCGCGGTACTTCGCTCCGGCGATCATGGAGGCGAGGTCCAGGGAGACCACGCGCTTGTCTTTCAGAATCTCGGGGACATCGCCGTGGATGATGCGCCGGGCCAGCCCTTCGACGATGGCAGTTTTCCCAACGCCCGGTTCGCCAATTAAGACTGGGTTGTTTTTGGTCCGGCGCGAGAGTACCTGCACCACGCGGCGAATCTCCTCGTCGCGGCCGATGACAGGGTCGAGCTTGCCGCTGCGTGCCAGCTCGGTCAGGTCTTTGCCATACTTCTCCAGCGCCTGGAACTTCGCTTCAGGGTTCTGGTCGGTCACGCGCTGCGAGCCGCGCACGCTGGAGAGCGCCTTCAGCACGGCATCGTGCGTCGCCCCCATGGCCGCCAGCGCGTCGCGGACAGGATCGCCCTTGGCCTCGGTCAATGCGAGCAGCAGATGCTCTGCGGAGACGTACTCATCCTTGAAGTTTTCTGCCTCTTTGCTGGCGCGCTCCAGCACTTTGGTCAGCGCCGGTGACATCCCGGGCTGCGCGCCGCCCGAGACTTTGGGCAGCTTAGAGATGGCGGTGTTGGCGCCGTGCAGCAGCTCCTGGGTCCGCACGCCTGCGCCTTCCAGCACCGGCAGAACGACGCCCTCGCGGTCGTCCAGCAGGGCCGCCAGCAGATGCATAGGCAGGACTTCCGGATTGCCGTTCTCAGCGGCGGTGGACGCGGCGGCCTGGATCGCCTCCTGCGATTTGACGGTCAGTTTTTCCCACTTGAATGCCATATCACTACCAATCTACGCCTGAAGTTATCTGAGTGTTAGATGCGCAGATAAGGGTGAAGGTGCGGCGTAGGAAACCACCTTGGGTGTAAGCCGCCAAAGTGCAGGCTGGAGCAATGGAACAGGCACCTCGGCACCGACAATCCATGTGCAATGGCCCATAAGTTGCAGATGAATAAACGCTTAGAGGCCGATCATCGCCGATACCATTATTAGCGACACGAAAACCCTAACGGAGTCTCACGTATGCGCCTGAAATCCTGCCTGACCGCTCTCCTTCTCTCGCTCGTCTGTCTCGTCCCGCGCGCCGCCTTTGCCGACACGCTTACCCTGACCGGCGTCGCTGGCGGAAGCACGGACGGGGTCGACGTCTATCCCTACGAGTTCACCGTCACCAACTCGGGCGGAACCCAGACCAACGTCTTCCTGTCCTGCATCAACTTCAATCGTGAGATCACCTTTGGCGAGACCTGGGAGGTCGACCCGCTCAGTCTCTCCGGCGTCAATCCCGCCGGCACCTACGACCACGAGTCGGGCGCCAGCCTGCTGGAGGATGCGTGGCTCTTCAACCAGTACAACACCGCCGCGGGCACCAACTCCGAGATCAACTTCGCGATCTGGAGCATCCTGGATCCCGGCGACATCAACGCGTCCAACCCCAGCTACAACGGCGCAAATGCCTTCGACGCAACCTCCCAGGCACTCGCTGCCGATGCGATTGCCGCGGTGACGGGCTCGAACCCACTGCCGTCCAGCTACTTTGCAACCGACCTCGCCTACCTTCCCGATCCGAGCGGTAGCGGCACCTGGACCGATGGCGAACCGCAAATATTCCTGAATGACCCACCAGCAGCGACGCCCGAGCCCGGCAGCCTGTTCCTGCTGGGGACTGGATTTGCCGTGCTCGCCATCGCGGTAGCCGCCACCAGCCGGCGGCGGACAGCCGAGGCAAATGCTGCGCCTGCATGGACCAGCCCAGCCGTTTCCCCGGACGAGGTCTGAGCGACGTAGCATTCCCTACGGCATTGGGCCTGAAACTGATCCCGCCAAAAGTATCGGTCGAAAGTTTGGTGATCGACCACATCGAGCGGCCTTCAGAAAATTAGTGCGATAGAGTGATTTGCAACAATCCGCGCCGAGGCCGCAATCCGTGCGACTTGCGTAGGCGCGCGGACGTATACTCCCTGTCGAACGAAAATAAGCGTTTTCCCTGGAGTGTTTGCGATGAAGCTCGTGATGAAGTCTGCGCTCGTGTCTATGGTTGCGCCCATGATGTTTGGAACGATGCTGGTTGCGCAGGATCAGGCTGCGGGTGCGCGACCGTGGCAGCAGGTGGTGGTGCCCTCGACCAAAGAGGTGGCGGCGAACTTCAAGGCGCCGCCGCGGGAGTATGGTGCGATTCAGCCCTTCCAGAGCTGGAACGGGGCGAACGCGGGACAAAGGCTGCCGGGCATTCCGTATGACTCGGCCGAGGTGCGGGCGCGGATTGTGCGCGATCTAGACCGGCTGTCGGCGAGCGGGATTTTCATCATCAACCTGTCGCCAGGGCGCAGGGCGCCGGGCGAGCCTGCGTATCTCTCGCCCGGCCACATGGACCAGGTGAAGTTCACCGTCGCCGAGTTGGCGAAGCGCAACATGCGGATGTGGATTCAGGACGAAAGCGACTATCCCAGCGGATTTGCGGGCGGCTATATTACCGAGCGCTATCCGCAGCTTGGCATGCAGGACATCGTGGCCGATATTACCGTGCACGTTGCCCCCGGCCAGACGCTGCAGATGCCGGTGCCCGCCGACACCCTGGCGATCTGGGCGACGGAAACGGACGCCCAAGGGGCGATTGAGAAGGTGATTCCGATCCCCGTGCCGGCGGACATGCAGTTGAAGTATCTGACACCCGCCGAAGGCACCACGCCAAATGAGCCCCGCCACAGTTGGCAGGTGCAGTTTATGCGCCACGTGTATCTCAGCTCGCCGACGCGCAACTTCAACCGTGCGGACGGAACGCGGGCGAAGGACGCGACGTACACGATCATCGACTATCTCGACCCCAAGGCGACCGACGCATTTCTGCACACGGTGCACGAGACCTACTACGGCGCGGTGGGCGACCAGTTCGGCAAGATTGTGCTCGGCTTCTTCGGCGATGAGCCGGACTACAGCAGCGGCATTCCATGGACGCCGAAACTTCTGGAAGACTTCAAGGCGCAGAAGGGCTACGACCTGACGCCTTACATTCCGTCGTGGTTCGACCGCGAGCCAATCGCCGGGTCGGACCGCGCGCGTGCGGATTATTACGATGTGTGGAGCGGCATCTTCAAGGACTCGTTCTTCGGCGAGCAGGCGAACTGGGCCAAGGCGCACAACGTCGAGTACCTGGTCCACCTGAACCACGAAGAGACCATGCTGTCGCTGGAACGCAGCGAAGGCGACTTCTTCCGCGACGAGCGCTATGTTGAGGTTCCCGGCATCGACAACTTGAGCCAGCTAATTCCGAGCCTGGTCCATGTGCCCGACGGCACGTGGAACATCAACAACAATTTTCCGAAGCTGGCCTCGTCGACCGCGCACCTCTTCGGCAAGCCCAAGGTGTGGGCGGAAGAGGGCGGCGGCCCCGGCATCGACGGCAAGTACCAGTTGGACTTCCAGCTCGTCCGCGGGGTCAATGCGCTGGAAATTCGCGTGCCGGTGACGCGCTTTGGGCAGGACGCGAACGCAGCCGCGCCGCCACCTCCCGTTCCGCCTGAGGCCGCGATGATTGCGTGGTACGCCAATCGCGGCGGCTACCTGATGGCCATCGGACGGCCGGCGGCGCAGGTCGCGCTCTACCATCCCGGCAACAGCATATGGATGGGCGGCGACGCGGCCAGCGAGGCCGACCGCAGCACCACCAAGCTCGGCTGGCAACTCTTTGAGCACCAGGTGGACTGGGACTACTTCGACGAGCAGTCGCTCAGTTCGGTAGCAAAGCTCGAAAATGGCGGCTTCACCAACCTAAGCGGGCAAACCTACAAAGCCGTTGTGCTGCCGTCGATGACGGTGATTACGCGCACCGGCCTGGATCGCTTGCGCGAGTTCGCCAGGCAAGGCGGCAAGGTGATCTTCGTCGGCAAGACGCCCAGCCTGATCCTCGATAAGACCTTCATGGACGCGAAAGAAAAGCCGGACCTCAGCTTCGCTACGCTGGTCGAGTCGTCGGGGGACATTTCGCCGGCCGTAATTGCGGCGCTGCCCAAGCCGGACGTCAAGCTGGACGCGGACTTCCCGCGCCTAACCTACACCCACCGCCAGTGGACCGACGGCGATATGTACCTCTTCTTCAACGAGAGCAACAAGACAGAGTCGCGCGTGGCCACCATCGCTGGCCACGGCACGGCGCAGGATTGGAACCTCGCGACCGGTGAGATTCATCCCATCGCGGGCGCAACCGCTGCTGCGGACGGACTCAGCGTCCCGCTGGTACTCGCACCGTACGAGGCGAAGGTGATCGTGGTCGGCCCGCTGCCAAAGGAAGTGGCGGCGGTCGAGCCGTCGTTTGCGGCTGGCACTACGCTCGCCGAACTGACTGGCGACTGGAGCCTGACCCTCAACGGCAAGCCGCTGACGACGGAGCTGAAGTCGTGGGAGGACCTGGGCACCGCGGGCTTTGCTGGACCCGCCACCTACCACAAGCAGTTCGACACGGCGGCCGCACCCAAAGGCAAGCGCATCTATCTCGAGATCGCCGACGTGCATGACTACGCCAAGGTGACGATGAATGGCAAAGAGCTGGGCGCGGCAGGCTGGCAGCCCTATCGCTGGGACGTTACCGGCGCTCTGAAGAATGGAGCAAATGACCTGGTGATCGAAGTAGACGCGCTGCCCGCTGGCGGTCGCGGCGGTGCAGGTGGTGCTCCGGCTGCCGCGCCTGTGACGCCCGCGCCCGGCTTGGCGACGGCTCCGCCCGCGGGCGCTGGTGCGCGTCGCAGACCAGCAGGAGCCGCGGGTGCTGGAGTTACGCCTGCTCCAGCCGGTGCAGGTGGCCGTCCGACTACACCAGCCGCGGCTCCGACCTCCGGCCTGCTCGGCAGCGTCAAACTGGTAGCGTACTAAGAACCTGCGTCAGAGGAGAGACCGTTCACCCCGCGCAGAACAGGTTGGGGGGCGCATCTCACTGAAGGGCGTCCGGCCTGCGTTAGTGGCCGGGCGCTACCATGGCATCGTTGAACATCTTGAAGAACGCCAACTCATCGCGCTTGGCTGCGTGGCGCAGCGGCAGCACATTCTGCACGCAGACTTCTTCCGTATCGGTCGAGAGGATCTGCATGGTCTCCGCGATGAAGGCGTCGAGCGGCATGGCGCGTGGGTCGGTAGGCGTCTCGCCCATCAACTCAGTGGCGACCCACGGCGGAATAATCTCCAGCACCTTGATCGCGGTGTCTTTGAGCTGGTAGCGCAGCGACTGCGTGTAGGAGTGGATCGCCGCCTTGGTCGCGCAGTACGTCGGCGTCATCGCGAGGGGCACAAACGCCAGCCCCGAGGAAACATTCAGGATGGTCGCGCTGGGCTGCTCCAGAAAATGGGGCATCAGTGCGGCGGTCAGGCGGATCGGCCCAAGCAGGTTGGTGGCGACGATGGCTTCCGCGTCGGCGACCTCACCTTTCTTCAGCATCTCCGGGCGCATGATGCCGGCGTTGTTCAGCACGGCGTTCAGCGTGGGGAACTCCGCAAGCAGCTTCGGCACGGCGCTGGCAATGCTGGCGGCGTCCGCTGTGTCCAGCACGATGGACTTCATGCCAGGATTCGCGGCGGTGGCTGCGTCGAGGTTCGCCTTGCGCCGTCCGGCGAGGATGACCTGGTTGCCGCGCTGGTGGAACTGCTCGGCCAGTGCGAGCCCGATGCCCGAGCCGCCGCCAGTGATGAGGATGGTATTTCCAGTGAGATCCATAGTGCCCCTGACCTGTTGGTTTCCCGTTGGCGGCAAAGGCCGCCGACTTACGTAGAATAGATGAGGCTGCTAATGCAGTAGATGAATGGATAGGCGAGGAAGATGCGAGCGATGATGAGCGAAGTGTTGGCGGTACAGGTGGAGTCGGCGGCGAAGTCGGCCGGGCTGGTGGTGGTGTCGACTGAATCGGGCGAGAAGTATTCCGGTGGCGCGACGGCGAAGTTCACGCTGGCGTTGGCGGCGGACACGAAGAAGACTGAGCTTCTGGAACTGAGCGAAGGCTTTGAGTTTGGCCGCGCCGACCTCAAGGAGGGCGTCAAGGCGTACCTCGCTGAGTCCGCCAAACGGCTGAAGAATCCCCGCCCGGACTGCTACGTCACATTGCATGGGCTGCCGTTGAGCTTTGACCACTTCGGCTGGCCGTTCCACGAGTCGACCTCGGGCGCGGATACGTCGCTGGTACATGGTGAAGTGCGTCTGGAAGACGGCGGAGAAGCCATCCTGCACGCCAAGATCGCGGCCTCCATGACGGTCACTTTCCGCGACGTGGTGCCGGCGCCGGAGCAGCCTTTCGCCGAAGGCTTTATTTACAACGCGGTGCGCAAAACCATGGACCAGGGTCAGTTGGAACTGGTGAAGAGCGGCAATCGCCAACCCGTACCGTTGACGACACGCTACTACAGCGCCCGGCAGCAGAAGTTCATCTTCAACGACACCAACGAGCAGCAACGCAAGGACTTTCTGGCCTCGAAGCTCTACTGGCTGTCTGGCGTGCTGGGCGCGGGCGAGCCGGTGTGGCTGCTGGATCCGCGCGACGCCCAGTACCTCGATACGACGCTGGACGAGCTGCGCGCAGCAGCAGGAACATTGATGGCAGAGGGCTTATTGCGGCTTGCCCCGGATACGGAGTACGGCTCTTCTACGGCCAGATTGACGGAACGGAGCGAGGCTTACCAGGAGCAGTTGGCCCATACGCTGCAGGCGATCAAGCCCGCGTTCAACGAGGAGATGCGCGGCGGACTGACCAATATGTGACCTGTTCGGGATGCCTGAGAGGCACCCAAAAGGTTACATATTGCACTTATGTAACAAAAAGTGACATATATCACATACAGACTTGCCAAATGTTACTAGTGTGGTGTAAGTTTCGTTTGGCTTGGGGCTCTGTATCGCCCTTAAAGCACTTTTGAGGACACCATGAAGAAGTTAACCCGAATCGCAACACCACTGATTGCAGTGGCGATTATGAGCAGCGTTCCCTTTATGACGCTTGCCCAGAGTTCCCCAGCAGGGAATCAAACCCAAAACAGCGCAACCCAGGACTGGAACACGCCGCCTCCGGGAACGGAGCAGGCGCAGCAGGGCTACCGCGACGGTATCGAGGCAGCCAAGCTGGACACGCTGGCTAAGCGCAAGGTCGACGCCAAGGCTTCGCACCTGTATGTGCATCCGCCGGTTAAGGGCAACGATGCGCAGAATGCATACCGCTCGGCCTTCGAGGCCGGCTACGGAGCCGCTCTCAAGCACGCTTCCTAAGGCTGCCTGCCAGCATTCGCCTGGTTGACGTTGTTACAACTCAAAGCAGAGGGCCCCAGACCGGGGCCCTTTTCGCTGCGCGAAATCAGCTATCTTTGGAAGTTGGAACCGGAGTGACCGGAAGTTGCTGATTCGACGCGGAGGAATGGGTATGTTGGCGGGACGAGTAGCGATGATAGCGCTGGGCCTCGCGTTGGGGTTGGGAACCGCAGCGGCGCAAGATGTCGGAGAACGGCTGCCGGGAGCGACGCGCGTGGTGCGCCCACCCGAGGTCCCCGTGGCAGGGTTGGTAAAGCGCGACGCGGACTCGATTGCGTTTACGGTTCCGGGCAAGACCGGAGCCGAACTGCTCATCCACGATTTCGACTTCAACGGGGATCCCGTCACCACCGACAAGATCCATCTGCGCCAGGTCGCGCCGGGCGTGGTAGAGATTACCAGCGTGGCGTGGGAGGTCGGCTACTGGCGCTTCTACGTGAGCGATGCGGCCAGCTACTTCGGCCTCGGCGAGCGCTTCGACACGCTGGACCACACGCACACGGTCGTTAAAAATCTCTCCACCGACAACGAGGGCGTCAAAGGCACGTCGAGCTACAAGCCGATCCCCTTCTTCATGAGCACCACCGGCTATGGTCTCTGGCTGGACACCACCGGCGAGGCGTCGTTTGACCTGAACGCAACCGACAAGAACGAGATCGTCGTCGATGTCGCCACCGCCAAGCTACGCATCGTGCTGTTTACGGGGCCGGAGTTCCCCACCATCCTCGACCACTTCACCGCGCAGGCCGGCCGCGCCATTCTGCCGCCGTATTGGGCGTTTGCGCCGTGGAAGGCGCGCGACTACCACCAGAACCAGGCGCAGGTACAGGAGGATGTGGACAAGAATCGCGCCCTGGGACTGCCGGCCAGCGTCATCCTGATCGACTCGCCCTGGGCAGCGACTTATAACGATTACAAATTCAATCCAAAGCAGTTCGACGACGCGGGCGCGATGGTGAAGTACATCCACGCGCAGGGTTACAAGCTGGTGCTGTGGCACACACCATGGATCAACGTGAAGTCTGATCCTCCGAAGGAGGCGGGGTTCGCAGGCAAGATCGCGCCTCTGGCGGAGAACTATCAGTTCGCGGCCGATCAGAACCTGTTCGTGAAGAATGCCAACGGCAGCCCGTATGTGGGCCGCTGGTGGAAGGGCATGGGCTCGCTCATCGATTTCACCTATCCGAAGGCGAAGCAATGGTGGCAGGATGAAGTCCGCCAGGCGATCGCCGCCGGCGCGGATGGCTTCAAGGACGACGATGGCGAGGGCAACTTCTTCGGCGACGCGAAGTTCTTCGACGGCAGCGACGCGCGCGTGATGCGCGGCAAGTATGCGGTGCTCTACAACAGCGCGGTGGAGGAGCTGATCCAGAAGGACCTGAAGGGCAACGGCGTGCTCCTGGCGCGCAGCGTGACCGTGGGCGCAAACGGCATCGGCTTCCTGTGGGGCGGCGACAACGAGGCCAGCTTTTCCCCGCTCAACGGCTTGCCGACCGTGGTGACCGCAGGCCTCGGCGCTGGCCTGAGCGGAATGCCGCTGTGGACCGCCGACCTGGGCGGGTATCTTGCCACCCCGGACACCCCGAACGCTCGCCTGCTGGAACGCTGGACGGAGTATGCAGCCTTCTCCCCCATCATGGAAGTGATGTCGTCGAAGAACATCGGCCCCTGGGACTTCGATGCGAATGGTCCTGCGGGCTCGCACGAGGCTTTCGACATCTATCGCAAATATGCGGTGCTGCATATGAGCTTGTTCCCGTACCGCTACGCCGCAGCGCAGGAAGCCGCGCACACCGGCATGCCGCCAATGCGCGCGCTGGTGCTCCAGTACCAGGACGATCCGCAGGCGCGCGCGGCGAAGGATGAGTATCTGTTCGGGCCAGACTTCCTGGTCGCACCTGTGATTGATGCGGGCACGCAGCGGGCCGTCTACTTGCCCGCAGGCGATTGGGTGAATTACTGGACGGGCACGCCAATCGCAGGCGGCAAAGTGGTGGTCGCCGATGCGCCGGAGGATGTGATTCCCGTGTGGGTGCGTGCGGGCGCCGTCATTCCCAAAATCCCTGAAGACGTGATGACGCTGGTGCCGCAGTCCGAGAGCGGCAACACCTCGGTAAAATCACTCGACGACCGCCGCGTGTACGAGGTCATTGGGACTGGATCGGGCGATGCAAAGCTTATCGACTTCGAAGGTCGCGCAGTCGTGCGCGCAGGCAAGACGCTGAGGATTTCCGGCAATTCGGCCGCTCGCATTATTGTGCGCTGGCGCTTCGGATCGGCGGCCAGCGCCACAGTGAATGGCGTTCCCATCACCGTGCAGCCCACCCCCGACGGCCCCTCCATTGAGTTCGACCACGGAGCCGAAAGCCTGGTCGCGTGGCAGTAGCCTACGCAGGTCATTGCGGCATGATGCGCTGCAGTCTTGGAGGCTCTTCGCCCAGCCACTTCGGCGTCGCCGCCGTTCCGTCGAAGATCGACGACGTTTTGAAGGGTTCCCACTTTCCTTTCGCAGCGGCCTTGCGCGTGCGGTCCAGCAGAGCAGCTCGATCTGCGTCGGTAAACTTCGGAAACGTGCGGAGCGCAGTGAACGCTTGGTTGAGAATCTTCACCGAGTCGACACCGGCGATCACGACCGATGTCGGCAGCGAGAGAGCATAGTGGAGACACTCGATTGGCGTCACAGTCTTTGACTTCAGGATGATGCCACTCGCCATCGACTTCATGCCCAGGATGCCGACGCCCTCTTCCACCAGCCGCGGCACCACCAGCTTTCCAAACGAGCGGAAGTGGGCATCCATCACGTTCAGCGGCATCTGCACCGTGTCGAAGTGAAAGCCATTCTCCCGGGCTACGTCGAGCATGTAGAGATGAATGTGCGGATCCTTGTGGCCGGTGAATCCGATGAAGCGAATCTTGCCCGCTTTGCGCGCCTCCAGCATTGCCACGTGCGCACCGTCTTCGTCGAAGATGCGGTTGGGGTCTTCGAACCGCAGCACTTCATGGTGCTGTACCAGGTCGATGGTGTCCGTCTGCAGCCGCAGCAGCGACTGCTCAATCTGGCTCGCAGCTTCCTTTTTGGACCGGCCGTCAATCTTGGTCATCAGGAACGCCTTCTTCCGGTAGCCGTCCCGCAACGCCTTGCCCATACGCAGTTCGGAGAGGCCGTTGAAGTAGTCCCACGAATTGTCGAGGAAGTTGAAGCCGCGGTCCAGCGCAGTGCGGATCAGGCGCACGGCCAGTTCCACGGAGACGGTGGGCAGGCCAAGGTGCCAGCCGCCGAGCCCAATGGCGGACACCTTTTCTCCGGTCTTTCCGAGCGTGCGATAGGGAACTTCGAAGGTGGACATTTGGAGTTGGATGCGGGAAAGCGGACGGAGTTAGCCAGGCTCCGCTCCGTCCAGAGCATGCCGGTCTCGGCTAGATGGAGAAGCCGACTTGACGGTTCAGGAGTGGACTATCGCCTGTTCAGGCCCAGCAGGCTTAGGAAGAAGCTGGCGAAGATCGCCTCGACGCCCAACAGGCAGAGCGTGGCTGAGGGCAGCGTCAATCGCAACATACGCGTCGGCGACAGATCGCCGAAGCCCGCGGCGTGCCATAAGAACATCGCATATACCAAAATCCACGCGCCCAGCAGCAACAGCGCGCAGCCGAACAGCAACCCCGTCTCCAGCGTGATGTACTTGAACAGGCGTTCGAACGCGGGGTTTGGCGGCAGAAATCCCTCCTGCGTTCCAAACACCTTCGCCGACACCGCAAACACCGTAATGTGCGCCCCCATCAGCACCAGGCCCAGCGCGTAGGTCAGCGTGTCCACATCGAGCGTGAACGCCCGCTCGCCGAAGTGCAGTGTCAGCGGCCCGGGCAGCAGCATGGCCGAGGCCAGCAGGCCCACCAGCAGCACAGCAATACCGGGATAGAAGAAAAGCCAGCGCGGACTGTATAGCAGCAGGAAGCGCAGATGGCGCCAGCCGTCACGCCACGAGCGCAGATGCGGCGGGCGCGAGCGGCCATCGGGCGACAGCGTCGTCGGCACCTCCGTCATGCGCAGGCCGGCGAGCGACGCCTTCACCACCATCTCCGACGCGAACTCCATGCCCGTCGTGCGCAGGTTCAGCTTCAGGATAGCGTCGCGGCGAAACGCGCGCAGCCCGCAGTGAAAGTCGCGCACCGGGATGCGGAAGAAGATGCGCCCCGCAGCCGAGAGCACCGGGTTGCCGAGGTACTTGTGCAGCGGCGGCATCGCGCCTGGCTCAATGCCGCCGGCAAAGCGGTTGCCCATCACTAGGTCGTAGCCCTCGTCCAGCTTGGGCAGAAAGCGCGGCAGGTGTTCGAAGTGGTAGCTGGCATCGGCGTCGGCCATCATCACATACTTGCCGCGCGCCGCCTCGATGCCGGCGATCAGCGCCGCGCCATACCCCCGAGTCGACACGTTGACCACGCGAGCACCCTCGGCTGCGGCAATCTCCAGCGATCCATCGACCGACCCATTGTCCGCCACCACAACTTCGCCGCGCAGGCCGGAATCATGGATCGCCTTCGCAGCCTGACGAACGCAAATGGCGAGAGTCTCCGCCTCATTCAGGCACGGCATCAGGATCGTGAGGTCGAGATCAGGCATGGGGAGATGGTAGCAAAGTTGCGGGTTGCAGGTTGTTAGATATCAATTAGTTGCCGATGGTGGCCCCGGATGACCCGTGAGCGCTTTGACTGGCCACGGCCTTACCTAGCACTGAGGTTGAGCGGCAGCGCGTAGAACGTAGTCTCGTCCAGCTGGCGCCAGTTATGGAAGAAGGGATCGGCGTCGCTGACACGGATGAGGTCGAAGTCGCCCACCAGGACCTTGGCTCCCTGCCCGCGGACGACCTCGACCGCCTGATCCCGATTGGGCAGATCGGCGAGGAAAGGATAGACCGGAGCGTCCTTGTCGTAGATCTCGGTTAGCACGCGCACTCCCGCCAGCCGCGCCCAATAAGGATCGAAGAGGCAGGCAGTCGATCCAACGCACGCAACGGTATCCCCGGGACGCACCCCCATATCGTTCAACGCGTCGGCCACATGCCCTATCTTCGCGCTGCGCCAGCCGTACGGATAGCCCGCGGCGGAGAGCTGCCTGCGGTCCTCAAGCACCGTCGTCAGCGATTCACCCACAGCCAGCAGTGCAAGCAGAAGAATCATTGCCGAAGCGATCGGCTTCAAGTTTGCAGCGGGGGCCGGCGGCACGCGCAGCGTGGCAAACAGCGTCAGAATGATCGTCAGATACGCGACCGTGACGTAGCGCTCTTCCGTATTGACGATCCCGTAGATGACCCAGATCGACACGCCGAGCAGCAGCGGCACGATCCAGAACGCGTTCGCGCCGGGCTTCCATTCGAGCGTGAAGCGCGCGCCAAGCACCAGCAGCAGCGCCAGCAGGATCAGCGCCTCCGGATGGTTGAACAGGTACTTAACCACCAGCACGCAGTTGCGTATCGCGCGTGGAATCTCACGGCGCAGATCGAAGTGCGTCTTCACCCCATCGTTCCAGTAAGTGGCGTCGAACCAGTCCGGATAGGTCCCGTAGGGCAGCTCGGCGTAACTGAGAATCTGCGGAGAGTGCAGCAACTCGCGCTCCGGGTGCTTCAGGTGTACTTCAGCCGAGCCGAACTCCGAAGTCATATACGGCTGCAGGTGCATCTTCTCCGTGCCGCCGACGTACCACGCATAGTTCAGTGAGCCGGAGTCGCCGAAATCGAGCCGCCCATGCTGCCGCGACAGCGCGGCGACGTATGGCCCGGCAACCACAGCGAAGCATACGAAAGCCACCAGCGCAGCAGGAAGCACGCGCGCAGGTTGATGCTTCAGCCACAGCCACCGAAACACGACCAGCGCGGCGATGCAGAGAAACGCGACGACGAACGCGAAGGACTTTGTCAGATAACCGCAGCCAAGCGAGAGCCCCATCAGCCCCGCGTAGCGCAAACGGCCCGTCTCCAGATGCCGCAGCAGCGCCGCCAGCGCGAAGAACAGAAACGCCTGCAGCAGCGCATCCGGCCGTACCTTGCTCAGCGAAAGCTCCCTCTGGCTCGCGATCACCAGCAGCGCCAAACCAAGGTATCGCAAAGCATAGCGGTCCAGCAGATAACTCGAGCCCCGAACCCCGAACCCCGAACCCGATACCGCATCCGCAAACCAGACAATCGCGAGCATCCCCAGCAGGAATATCCCGAAGTTGACGAAGTAGTATGCGCGCAACTCGCTCGCCAGCGTCGCGCGGAACAGCATGTGACCCAGCGACAGAAAAGCCGGATACATGGGATGCCAGTAGCTGTTGACGACGCCCGCCCACTGGTGCGCGCGCAGATAATCCCCGATGTCCATATAGGCCACGGCGTCGCCGTCCAGTTGATAGTTGTCGTAGAGCGCATAGCCGAAGGTGACCAGCGCGGCCAGCACGCAGTAAAAGGGGAAGAAGCGCCGGAGCAGTGTGGAGATAGGAGAAGCGTCTTCGCGAGCGATGCTGCGCGGGCCCGGGTCGGCCTGAGCGGGGTTCACCTGCGATGCTGCTTCCATCCGTTGATTATCGCAGAGGCATCGGCGCGATTGCGGTAGTTGATTCTTGTTACCTTGCACTCCCCTCTGTCTGAGTGCGATCGAGAAACTATGTAGCTTCCAAAGTCTGGTACAGGAAAGATAAAGAGGGTTATGATTGCGCTCTACTTTAACTGGTGAATTAGAGTTGACCAGTATTCAAACGGAGGAAGGTTATGTCGATCAAGTCAGTTCTCAGCGCGGGAACGGCGGTCTTATTTCTGGCGAGCGTATCTTCTGTCTACCCGCAGCAGGACAATCAACGGCCGGCGCAGCAGCATGACCAAGCCGCACCGGCGCAGGGCCAGTCGACGCGCGGGCTACAGCAACCGTCACAGGCGCAGCATGCACCGGCAGCCGCACCAGCGCAGGGTTCGTCGACGCGCGGGCTACAGTCACCGTCCCAGGCGCAGCATGCGCCGGCAGCGGCACCGCAACAGGGAGGACAGTCAACCCGGGGACTCCAGCCGCAGGGACAGTCGACGCGCGGTCCACAGTCGACGGCCAGGCCTGCTCCCACCTCGCAGCGGCAAACCTACGGCGGCGTCTATCAAGGCGGCGTAAAATCCAGCGCGCCGACCAATGGAGGCGTCCATCCCAGCGGAGTTCCGCAACACCAGGGGCAGGTGCGCAGCGGCTTCCTGCAGTCGCGCGCCACCTCGTGGAATACGGAACATCGCACATGGCAACAACGCGGCGGCTACAACGGTTATCGCGTTCCGGACGATCGCTTCCGGCTCTACTTCGGCGCAGGCCACTTCTTCCACATCGGCAGCCTTCCGCTGCTTTTTGTCGGCGGCTATCCGCGCTTTCAATACGACGGCTACTGGGTTACGCTGATGGACCCCTGGCCCGAGACGTGGCCGCCGCTGTGGTACGAGGCTGACGACGTGTATATCGATTGGGGCGGAGACGGCTACTACCTGTACGACAATAATTACCCCGGCATCGGCATCGCCGTCACGATCTCGTTCTAGCCGGAAACGCCAGCCACAGAAGCTCTGCATCAACCGAAGGCCCCACATCTGCGACACGAGATGTGGGGCTTCCAGCAGGTTTTCATTTTCCGTCTTGACCTGTCGGCCGGGTTGGATCATCTTGGTGCGATGAAGACGTTGGCCGGCACGCGTGTTGCGGCTGTCTTGACCTCGCTGGCCCTGCTCACCCTGGGACCGGCTCACCGGACGCGGCCCGAGAGCCGAATGGACCGCCTGCCCCGGCTGACCGTGTGGGCGTGGGAGCGGCGCGAAGACCTGCGCGCGATCGACCCGGCGACGACGGCTGTCGCATGGCTGGATCGCACGGTGGTGCTGGACGGACGCGGTTTGATGGTTGAGCCGCGCAGGCAGGCGTTGCTGTTGCCGGCGTCCTCAGGCCTGGTGCGGATCGCCGTAGTGCGCGTGGAAACCGGTAGCGGGAGCCGGTTGAATGACCACTCTGCGCGCGCAGTGGCGCAGGCGATCGCGCAGGCGGTTCAGCCCGAAGTCGCCGCACTGCAGGTGGATTTCGATGCGAAGCAGTCCGAGCGGAGTTGGTACGCCGACCTACTCAGGCAGGTGCGAGCGCAGATGCCCGCGGGCCTTCCGCTTTCCATCACCGCCCTCGCTTCGTGGTGCAGCTACGACGGCGGCTGGCTGGAGGGCCTTCCGGTAGATGAAGCGGTGCCGATGCTCTTCCGCATGGAGCCGGACCGGCGGCGCGTAGGCGTCAGCGGATGGGGCGGGGGAGACTTTGCTATCCGCGAGCCGCTGTGCATGGGGTCGGTGGGAATCTCGACGACCGAAGCGTGGCCATCCGATCTGCGCGAGCGGCGTGTGTACGTTTTCGCCGACCGCGGTTGGGGTAGCGATGGATTGCAACAGACAGTGAGGAGCCTGGAATGAAGAGTTGGGGAAGATTAGTGGCAGTTGCCCTCACAGCGGCGGCGGTTCCGGCGTCGTTGCTGGTGTTCAAGGTCATCGCATGCGGCCCGGACTTCGAGCCCGAGGTCTTCGTCACCGAGCATCATCCAGATCGGCCCGCGCAATTTGTCGAAGGTCATCTCGGAATCCTGCAGAGCGGTTACTACCACGCGGAGTTGGTGATCGCCTACCGCTATCTCTCCGGTGGCAGCCTGAGCGGCGCGGAGAAGGCAGCGTACGGTCCGGCCATCCAAGCCTCGGACGACCTGTATGCCTGGAACGACCAGCGCGATAAGGCCGCGACCCTGGCCATGAATCAATGGCTCTCCGCGCGGGCAGCGGTGGTGCCGGGAACCGCTGCCCTGCCGGTCTCAGAGATAAAGACCGGCCAGCGGAACATGGGAACCTACTCCATCGAGGACGACGAACTAAACTGCACCGATGGAGCCTTCCTTACGGCGGCGAAGACACTCCAGGCCCGCGCCGCGACGTGGGGCGGTGGCAGCCCGGAGTTGAACGAGTGGCTGAGTGGACAGGATTCCGTCTTCGCCAACTGTAACGGGCCGGCGTCCATTCCCGATCCTGCAAAGCCGGACTGGAAAGCGTTGCTGCGCGAGGACCGCGCTTACCAAATCGCTGCGGCAAATTTCTACGCAGGGAACTATGACAATGCGATCGCTGATTTCGTCGCCATCGGCAAGGACAAGGTTTCACCGTGGAGTCATTGGGGCGACTACCTCGCCGCGCGCGCGGAGGTGCGCAAAGCCGCGCAGGCCGCCAAGCCCGCAGACATTGGCGACACGGCAACCTTCGACAACACTGGACTCCAGACAGCGCAGACGCGTCTCCAGAGAATTCTGAGCCAGACCTCGGACCCCGAGATTAGCCGCGCCGCGCAGACCGAGCTCAACTTCGTTCTGGTGCGACTCGATCCGTCGAAGAGGCTTGATGTTGCTGCAGTAGCACTCGCCGGACCCAACTCCGATCCCAACTTCGCGCAGGATCTTACCGACCTCGACTTCCTGATGGACCGCAAGGCGACCGGCAGCTCTGACCTCGTCCATTGGATTGAGGTCATCCAGAGGACAGTGCCGAAGTCTCAATCCGCCCCGCTCGGACCACTGGATCAATGGAAGCAAACTCGGAGCCTGCCATGGCTGGTTGCGGCAATTACAGCACCGCCCTATAGCACCTCGGATGCTCCATTGATGGAGGCTGCGGCGAAGGTGAAACCCGACTCTCCCGCATACGAGACAGTCAACAGCAACCGGGCTGCAAGATTGGTACAAGCAGGAAAATTGCCAGATGCGCGAGCGCTATTGACCGCAATGCTTGCCAGGCTGGACCCCGGTGATTCTGCATCGACAAGAAACGGTTTGCTGTGGTCGCGCATGGAAACGGCGCGAAGTCTGGCAGAGTTCCTTGCCGACGCGCCGCGCACGCTGATTGATCCCGAATCTTCCGCCGCAGATCTGGCAGCGTGCAGCAACGGCCAGCCGGCCGGCGCGAGTGGCTGCACGGGCGAAATCCCGTCGCAGCAGTTCGATGCCGATGCAGCCGGCTATTTGGACATCCAAGCGCCACTCTCTCTGCTGAAGCAGGCAGCAGAAAGCGGCACGCTGCCGGCGCATCTTCGTCAAGCTGTGGCCGAAGTAGCGTGGGTGCGCGCCCTCGGACTTGGAGACGCGGCATCGGTGAAGCAGATGTCGCCGCTGCTGCCTGAGTCGGTGCGCAAAACCGCCGGTGAGAGCGACGGCTTCCCTGCCACCCTCGCGCTCCTGCACGCGCCGGGCCTGCGTCCCTTCCTCGACCAGGGGGTGCAGCGCTCGGCTACCTTCGCGGAAGTCGACCCCTACCGCGACAACTGGTGGTGCGGCCGCTGGACCGACGGCAGCGTGCCGCCAGGGTCGTTCATCTATGGCCCGCAGCCTACCGTGCTGCCGCCGCTCGCATTTCTAACCACCGGGCAGCGGCAACAGGCCGCAGCCGAAGCGACTCGCCTGAACGCGCTGCCAGAGGGCCTCGCGTGGGTGGGTCAGCGCGCCATCGCCTATGTCAAGGCGCACCCGACTGATAAAGATGCGGCAGAGACATTAGCACTGGTCGTTCAGGGAACCCGCAGAGGTTGCGAAGGTGAGTACAGCCCCAAGGTCCAGACCAACGGTAGTCCGCAACACACGGTCAGTAAAGAAGCCTTCGAGCTGCTCCACAGCAAATATCCGAAGAGCGAGTGGGCGCTGAAGACGAAGTACTACTACTGAGCGCAGAAACAGGAAGGGCCGCAATCGATTCGCGGCCCTTCGCCTTCCAACTGACAACCAGCAACTACCGTTAGACTTCCTTCACGCCATCCACAAACGCCTTCAGCTTGCGGCTGCGGCTGGGATGACGCAGCTTGCGCAGCGCCTTGGCTTCAATCTGCCGGATGCGTTCCCGCGTTACCTGGAAGCTCTGCCCCACCTCTTCCAGCGTATGCTCGCTTCCGTCTTCCAAGCCAAAGCGCATCTTGATCACGCGCTCTTCCCGCGGCGTCAGCGTACGCAGTACCTGGCTGGTGTACTCCTTCAAGTTGACCGCAATCACAGCGTCTGCCGGAGAAACCGCCATGCGGTCTTCGATGAAGTCCCCGAGATGCGAGTCTTCCTCTTCGCCGATCGGCGTCTCCAGAGAGATGGGCTCCTGCGCAATCTTCAGCACCTTGCGCACCTTCGCCACCGGAATATCCATCCTGCGTGCAATCTCTTCCGACGACGCCTCACGTCCAAGCTCCTGCACCAGTTGCCGCGAGGTGCGGATCAGCTTGTTGATCGTCTCGATCATGTGCACCGGAATACGAATCGTCCGCGCCTGGTCCGCAATCGCCCTCGTAATCGCCTGGCGAATCCACCAAGTCGCATACGTCGAGAATTTGTAACCGCGGCGGTACTCAAACTTATCCACTGCCTTCATCAGGCCGATGTTGCCTTCCTGGATCAGGTCGAGGAACTGAAGTCCACGGTTGGTGTACTTCTTCGCGATCGACACCACCAGCCGCAGGTTCGCCTCAATCAGCTCCCGCTTCGCGCGCTCCGCATCCATGTCGCCCTGGATCATCTCGCGCTGCGTGCGCTTCAGGTCCACGATGGAGATGCCTGCATCCGCCTCGATGCGCTCGAGATCCGTGCGGCAATTCTTCTGCTGCCGGCGATATTCCTTGCGCAGCTCTTCGCTCTTCGACGCCTCGTGCTTAACTTCCAGCGACTTGACCTGCCGCTCCAGCGTGCGCATCGCGTCGACCGTCTTGTTCACCTTGTCCAGCAGCCGCTTCTTTTCGGAGTTGGTGTACTTCAACTCGCGCACAATGCGATTGATGAAGACGTGCTCGCGCCCGATCAGCCAGCGGCTCTTGCGAGTGTCGCGCGCCTTGGCCTTCGCGTCCTTGCCCGTGGGCGAGGCCAGCTTCTCTTCCAGCACCACCAGCTTCTTCTGGTGCTTCACAATCACATCGATGCGGCCCACGGTGGCGCGCACGCGAGCCTGCAGAATCTCTTCCGTCAGCTCCTCTTCGTCGAACGTCACCACTTCCTTGATGTTCCGCACGCCGCGGCGCAGGTCTTCTCCCAGGCCCACGATCTCGCGAATCACAATCGGCGAACGCGAGATGGCCTTCATCACGCGGTTCTGCCCACGCTCGATGCGCTTCGCAATTTCAACTTCACCCTCGCGCGTCAGCAGCGGAACGGTGCCCATCTCGCGCAGGTACATGCGCACCGGGTCGTTAGTCTTCTCCAGCGTGCCCGGCGAAAGGTCCAACTCAACGTCCTCGGACTCTTCCCCGGCCTCGGGCTCATATTTCTCGCCGCGCGCCTCGCCCGAGAGCACGTCAATGCCCTGAGTGTTAATGGTGGTCATCAGGTCATCGAGCTCATCCGGAGACGTTATGTCTCCCGGCAGCAGATCGTTGACCTCACCAAATGTGAGATAGCCCTTCTCTTTTCCGGTGTCGATGAGCTTCTCTATATCGTCTTCGTACTTGTCGTTTTCTTCAGCCACGGCCATGCGCACTCCTGCCTCAAAATTTTTGTGGGTTCGCCAGGAAAAACAGGCGGAACCATCCCTTCGTTGTTCCGTAGTGTGCAGGGAATGGATGCGGTGTCGACCGCGGTGGCAAGCCCGATAACCTTAGGAAGGTCAGGGCATTCAAAGGCGCACGTCCCCAGCAGATACTAGCGTACCACAATTTATTTGACGGCTACGAGACCTAAAAAGATTCGCGGTCCCGCAATCGCGACACACCCCAAAGGCGAGGCGCAGCTCAGACACTATCGATCCATGAACCAAGCTCTGCAAGTCAAGTGCAAGTTATTGATTAATATAGACCTCGTCATCCTGAGCGAAGCCTCACGCAGCTTCATCGCGGGAGGTGCAGTCGAAGGACCCGCCATACTGCACGTCGAGCCGGAATTCTCGAAGCTTTTCGGGCGATAATCCCGGATCCTTACCGCCCCAACTCTGCATCTACCCCTGCTTTCGCCCGCGCCACCATAAACGCCTCAAGAATCAACACCGCCGCCACCTGGTCGACGATGCGTTTGCGGTCCTGCCGCCCCGCCGCTCCCCGCCGGCCGCGCCCGCTTTCATCCAGCAACTGATGCGCCTCCCAAGTAGTCAACCGCTCGTCCACCAAATGCACGGGGATGCCGAACTCCGCCCGCAATTGTTCCGCGAACTCCTGCGCCTTACGCGCCCGTGGCCCCACCTCGCCCGACATATTCAGCGGATTCCCCACCACCGCCTCCGCCACCCCGTGTTTGCGCAGCAGCCGCCCAATCGACTTCATATCCGCCCGCGGTGTCTTTCGGTACAGCGTCATCAGCGGCTGCGCCGTAAACCCCAGCGCATCCGTCATCGCAATCCCAATCCGCTTGTCGCCGACATCAAACGCAGCAATGCGTTCCGGCAGGCTATTTGGGAGGATATCCATACTCCCCCAGCCGTTTCCTGCAAATCTCAATCTCTTCCGGCGTGAACAGGGGATGCCACTTCGCTTCCTCCAAAATCACGAACTCGACCGTCAGGTCCAGGCGCTTCCGCTCCCACAGCTTCGTAAATCCGGCGGCGTAATCCGGAGAATGGATGAACCGCCGCGCCGTCTCGAGGCCGCCATGCTCCCGCAGCAACTCGGCGAACAAGGGCGCGCTGAACTTCGCTTCGCGTTTCCCGCTGTGGTAGAGGTCCTGCATCCGCTTGTCAAACTCGTCTTCCAGCATCTCAGCCTCCAGGGCGGTCACTTCGTGACGCGTATTGGGCTTCGCGATGGTGCTCCCGATGGTCGCAACCGAACCTCGTGCCGACCAACGGGAGGACCACGCGAAGCTCGGCACGAGTCACGAAGTGACCGCGGCCCGCGCAGGGCACCCGTCCGGCAGGACAGCCTTGAAGCGGATTCTAAGCCTGAAGTCCCTCGATCGCCAGCGCAACCCGCAGCATGGTCTCCTCGTCGAAGTGCCGACCCATCACCTGCACGCCGATAGGCAGCCCCACCCTGGTTTCGCCGCACGGTACGCTCATCCCGCAGATGCCCGCGAGCGAGGCCGCGACCGAGTAGATGTCCTCAAGATACATCTGCACCGGATCGTCAGTCTTTGCGCCCAGCTTAAAAGCTGGCGTCGGCGTAATCGGCGACACGATCGCGTCCACCTCCGCAAACGCCGCCAGAAAATCCCGCGTCAGCAGCGTCCGCACTTGCTGCGCCTTGCGGTAGTACGCGTCGTAGTACCCGGCCGAGAGCGCGTACGTCCCCAGCAGGATTCTCCGCTTCACCTCCGCGCCGAAACCACGGTCGCGCGTCTCGCGATACATCTCCGACAGTGTCTCCGTTCCCGTACCCGCCCGAAACCCGAACCGTACGCCGTCGAACCGCGATAAATTGGCCGAAGCCTCCGCCGTCGCAATCACGTAATACGTCGGGATGGCGTACTTCGTATGCGGCAGGCTGATCGTCTGCAACTCGCAGCCCGCCGCCTTCAGTCCATCCAGAGCCTTCTCAATTGCCGCACGAATCTCCGGGTCCAGCCCTTCGCCGAAGTACTCCGTCGGCACGCCGATCTTCAGCCCGCGCACCGGCTTCTCCAGCGCGCCAACATAGTCGCCCACCGGCCGGTCGGAACTGGTCGCGTCCATCACGTCCTTGCCGGCCAGCACGCTCAGCATGATCGCCGCATCGCGCACGTTGGTTGCAAACGGCCCCACGCGGTCCAGCGACGACGCAAACGCAATCAGCCCATACCGCGACACGCGCCCATACGTCGGCAACATCCCCACTACTCCGCAGAACGCCGCCGGCTGCCGAATCGATCCGCCTGTATCCGTACCCAGCGTCGCCACGGCAAACCCCGCCGCAACCGCCGCCGCACTCCCGCCGCTCGAGCCGCCCGGCACGCGGTCCAGCGCCCGTGGATTCAGCACCGGGCCGTATGCAGAATTTTCATTCGACGAGCCCATCGCAAACTCGTCGCAATTCAGCTTGCCCAGCAGCACCGCGCCCGCCGCCTCCAACCGCTTCACCGCAGTCGCATCGTACGGCGGCAAGTAGCCTTCCAAAATCTTCGACCCCGCCGTCGCCGGCGAGCCCTGCATCACCAGCACATCCTTGATGCCCACCGGCACGCCCGCCAACACCGGCAGCGCCTCGCCCTTCGCCGCCATCGCGTCGATCTTCGCCGCCTGCGCCAGTGCCCGCTCCTTGCTCAGCGCCAGAAAGCTATGGATGTTCTTCCCACCAGCCCCATCGTCAGCCGCTATCCGCCCATAATGCTCCTCAGCCACCGCCGTAGCCGTGGTCGCCTTGCTCGCAATCGCGTTACGCACTTCCTGAATCGTCGTCGTGCTCAAAACCGCCCCCGCATTTCCTGACAACTGAGAACTGAGAACTAACAACTACCTCTCAATCACCTTCGGCACCTTGAAGAACCGCCCATCCGTCTCCGGCGCTGCCGCCATCACCGCTGCGCGGTCCAGCGATGGCCGCACCGCATCCGCACGCAGCGACGCGCCCATAAGCTCCGGCTCCGCGCCCAGCATTTCACCCACCTGTGCCATCGCCGGAACGCCCCTCGTGTCCAGCTCGTTCAACTGCGCAATGTGCCCCAGGATCGCGTTCAGGTCGCGCTGCATCCGCGGCACCTCATCGGCGGTCAAGTCGAGGTTGGCCAGCTCCGCCACGCGCAGCACATCCTGTTCGGTTACGCCCGCTGTTTCCGCCATCGATATCCTCCCCAAAGGCCTAACGCCGATTTGCACCGACGGCACCAACGCAAAATTCTATTCAGCCTTCCGTTCCATCTTCAGATCGGTGCCATCGGTTTTAAGTTTCTTTGTCCAGCTCGAAGCGGATTCCCGTCACCGGCAATCCCGAAATCTTGCCCAGGTCGCGCTCCAGAGCGCCACGCAGCGCGTACATCTGGTTCATCCACACCGCGTCGGCCACAGCGATGCGCACCAATCCAGCTTCGTAGCCAATCACTCGTCCGTGGTCGGCCATCGCACGGCCGCAGGCGACTGTCCATGCCGCCGCCAACCGGTCCTGTTCCTGTACTCCGCGCAGGCTCTTGCCCAGCGATCCCCGCAACACATCTCTCATAGGTTCCATTGCTGCACCGCCGCTACTTCTTCTTCCTCGTGGGCAACCGGTAGACAACTCCACCGGAGATCGCGAAGAACTCCCGCGTCTCATTGCCAAAGTGTTCCAAAATCAAGTCCGGCGACAACCGAATCGCCCAGTTCTTCGACCGGTTGAAGTCGATACTGCCGCCCAGCGCGATGATCGGCGCCGTATGGTCGGCGTACAGCCCGACAATCTGCGCGTTCGAAGCAGCGCTGGCGCCCGGCGTCGGCCCCGCGCCCGCGGTCCCGGCGTCGAATACGCCGCTCGCAATGCCGCCATATGCGTGCAGATCGAGCGCCGCATGCTGGTTCTTCAGCCACCGATACTGCACGCCGCCAAGCCCCATATTCATGTAAACCAGCGGCCGGTGAATGCCATACAACTGCGCGTTGGGGAACACCTGCGTGGTGCCCGCCCCGCCGCGATATTCCCCCGCGACGCCCCAATTCGGCGTCACCCACCAGGTGCCTTCGATCTCGGCGCCGCCCAGATTCATGCGCTTGGGCAAGTTCTCGCCAGCCTTGAAGTCCATATAGTTCAGGCCGCCGTACAGCTCATACTTGTTGTCGTACGTGATAGGCGGCGCCGGGCCAATCCTGGTCTGCGCCTGCGCACGGCTCGCAATCATCGGCAACACGCAAGCCGCCAGCACTGCCGCGGCGGTCAAACTGTGCCTGCACCCTGAAACCTTCACGGAGCTGCTGCCCCCTGCGGTTCCCGTCTCAATCTTCTTCGTCATCCTTGGCATTCTTCTCCAAATCTAGGGCCCCGGCCTGTTTGGCTCGCCGGAGTTGAAAACTGGCGCGGCTCGATCGCGCGCCTAAAACGCTCGCTAGTCAACATCTGGGCGTTCAAGCCCAGACATTCAGATCGCAAAGTGTCCATATCCAAGATATAACGTCCGGAGCTATCCGGGCGCTCCCACGCCTCCAACCCTGTCCAGAAGCTGAGAATTATTGTCCTGCCGGACGGACGCCCTGCGCGGGCAGCGGTCACTTCGTGACTTATATTGGGCTCGCGCGTGATGCTCCCGATGGTCGCAAGACGGATTTCGTGCCGACCAGCGGGAGGAATACGCGAAGCATTAAAAGGGCGTGTGAACGCCCGCCCCACGCGTAGTGGGCCCGTCCGGCAAGACATTTCTTGCATAGATCTCTAAGGCTGCTGCGTCAGAGTCAGCGAAACGAACCCCTGCATCCCCGTCGCCACGGCCACGCTCGTCACCTCGCCCACACCTGCAAGCTGCATCGGCATGGCGCTGACCAGCCCATTCGCGTCGGAAACCGCGGTCATGTTGGAGGCAGCCAGCACCGGCGCAATCGGACACGGCCCGCGCACCGGGCAAGCCATCTGCGCCGCGGCCACCGTCTGGTAGACAGATACCGCCGCGCCTGCAACTGGGTCGCCGCTCACATCCGTCACCATCACCACCACCGGTGCGAACACGGCAGAATCCGCCACCGTTTGCCCCGCACCGCTCTCCACCACAAGTCGCCACGCCGACGGATCCACCCCCACGGCCGCAAAGCTCGTACACACGGTAGTCCAGGCACAAGCCTGCCCAGTCGCCTGCACCCCCGCAGCCAACGGCCCAGCAACCGCAGCCGTCTGAGCCAGGCCCAGCGTGCTGGCCACGCTCGAAGCCGGAGACACCGCCATTCCCGCCGAAGAGGTCCATAAGACCGCAGTCCCCATCGCCGCCGCGCCGTTTTCGACCACGCTCACTCGTGGAGTCCACGCCACCACAGCCCCCGCCGCCACATACTCCACCGACTGCGTCGCCGTAACGTTGCGCGCCACCGCAGCGAATGCAGCCATCTCGACGGCGCCCACCGCGGCCGCCTGCACGCTTACCGAGCCGAACGCCGTCGCCGTCACCATCGCCGAAGCCATCCCGCTCGCGTCCGTCATCAACCCGCAGGGCGTAGCCGCGCACCCCGCAATCTGCACAGCCCCCGAGCCAACCGAAAACGTCACCGGCATCCCCGCTACCGGCGTCACGCCGTCGCCCAGCGTCACACGTACCGCAAATTGGCTCGCCGCGCCCACCGCGACGGTGCCCGGCGGCGCCAAGACCAGCGTCATGATATCCGGCGCAACCACTGCGCTATAGCTCAGCGCGCCCATCATCACCGTGGACCCTCGGGTAGAGAGATCGACCACCGTAACTCCTACTGGACCGGTGGGCCGCACCGCGAAAGCACTCTCCGGCGGCGCCACTGCCACAATCGCCGACGCCGTCCAGCTCGACACCGCCGCTGCCACACCGTTCACCGTCACTGTATTTCCCGCGCGAAAGCCCATCCCGCTGATCGTGATCTGTCCGCCGCTGGCGCTGACCGCCACCGGTTGGATTGAATCCGCATACAACACGCGCGCCCGGTAGGCAAAGTCCGGCCGCCCATCCCCGCGCGCATCCGCAATCACAAGTCGCACGCCCTCCGCCTGCGCCATCTCCACGCCGGTCGCCGTCATCCCCAGCGAGACGGTGTTGAACGCCGACGGAGTCGCCGCCAGCGTGGGCAGCGTTCCCGTCGGATCACTCGCGGCCCACGCGCCGATCAAAGGCATCGCCTTCGCGGTGGTGGCCAACCCGCCCTCGTCCAATGCCGTCACCTCGAGCGTCGCCGTCCGGCCCGCCTGCGCAGCAAAGCTCGACCAGGCCGTGTGTCCATGCGCGCACAGTACTCCCGTCCACCATCCGCCCACCGCAACCGGCAGAGGCTCCGTCTCCACACCGTCATCGGCAGTACTGCAGTTGCTCGCCGCATCGCCAGGCGCGAAGGAAATCAATATCGAATCCGCCGGATAGAAGTACGGCACCGCGGGGCCGTATCCGGTGATCGTCATGGGCGCGCCCGACGGCTCCACGTTCCCCGAAACATACGGCCCTACCGAATAGGCGCCGACGTACAAGGGATTGATCGCCTCAGTAGTGACCACGACATGCATCGGCCCGTTCAACGAGCCCGCAGGGTCGATGTCAGGAACCCACCCCAACGTGTAAAGGCCTTCCACCGGCCCCTCGGGCGAACCCATGCTCGCGGCCATCCCGGAAGTAGCCCCGGTTACCGGGTTACCGGAGTTTTGCTGAAACAGGAAACCGCTGACGGAAG
>Ga0302279_10002037_pt1 | contig 27500 bp, 26 predicted proteins | sample III_Bog_N3_3_FD_194541 | JGI IMG/M metagenome (GOLD analysis project Ga0302279, IMG submission 194541) | Peat permafrost microbial communities from Stordalen Mire near Abisko, Sweden - III_Bog_N3_3 | ecosystem: Environmental > Terrestrial > Soil > Wetlands > Peat | place: Sweden: Abisko... | reverse complement strand
TCCGCGACCGGTCATCCTGCGGAACGCCCGAGAGCGTTCCGCGACCGGTCATCCTGCGGAACGCCCGAGAGCGTTCCGCGACCCTTCAGAAGACCCCGATGATCTTGACCCCGGTGCCCATCGGCACGAGCCGCAGCGACGCCGCCGCAGGGGGCGTGCTACCGCTCGGCTGCGCCTTGGGCGCCAGCGCGAACCAGAGGATGGCCCCGGTCCCGACCCCGGCGAGCCCCACCGCCAGCAGCGCGTCGGCGACGGCCGTGTAGGTCTTGCCGGTGCTCTGCAGGTCGGCGTCGCCGGGGTTGCACCCGGTGTAGCTGGCCATGTTGGTGCAGTTCTGGGCGATGGCCGAGATGTTGTTGGCGCGCAGCACGAAGAACACGCCCGACCCAGCCAGCGCGGCGACGCCGATGGCCCCCGCGACCACCGCCGGCGCGCGCGACGAGCCGCCGGTGCTCGTCGCCGGGCCCTGCGGCGCGGAGGAGGGACCGCTGTCGGAGGCGGCGATCTCCAGCTTCTCGGAGCCCTTCTCGGCGAGCGTCAGCTCTTTGCGGAAGGTGCTCTTGCCGGCGCCGTCGCGGAGCTCGACGACGTGGGCGCCGGGGTCGACGTCGATCGGGCTGCCAAGATCCTTCTCCGCCACGGAGGCGCCGTCGAGGGTGAGCCGCGAGGTGCCGAGCTTCCCGATGAGCTCGATGTGGAGCCGAGCGATGCGCGCGTGGAGTGCGTCGGCGTGTTCCTTGGCGGGCGCGGCCACCTCGACCGCGGAGGAGCCGGCGGCGGTCGCCTCGGCCCCGGCCAGCTCGAAGCCGTGCAGCGCCGAGACCAGCTTGCCGAGGTTCTCCTCGCAGAGCGCCATGTGGAAGCGCACGTGGGGCGTCATCTTGGCGGCGGCGACCTCCTTGAACTTATCGAGCGCCTCGGCCCACTGGCCGTTGCCCTCGAGCGTCCGGCCCTCCGCGAAGACCTGCCGGAGCTGGGCCAGGTCGCCGCTCGGCTGGGCGAAGGCGGGCGCGCTCGCCAGCGCCGCGGCGGCTCCGAGCGCGATCGCCGCGACGAGGTGCCAGCGCTTCTGGCGGAGGGGCGGGGCCGGTCGCATCCGGAGCAAGATACCCGTACTTGCCTGGGCGGGGAATGATTCGGCGATGGCGCTCCTCCGTCATCCTGCGGGGCGCCGAGAGCGTCCCGCGACGGGTCATCCTGGGGGATGCTCGCGACGGGGCATCCCTCCGCCGGTCGGGCGCTACCTGCCCTCGCCCCGTCCGAGCGCCGCGCCGATCGCCAGCGTCACGAAGAAGCACGCCGCCAGCGCCAGCACCACCGCTCCGCCCGTGGGCACGCGGAAGCGCGCCGACAGGAAGATGCCGGCCACGCCGGTGAGCAGCGCCGACGCCACGCTCCAGCCCAGGTAGCCGCGCGTCGTGCGGGCCAGGTTGCGCGCCGCCGCCGCCGGCACGACCACCAGCGCCTCGACGAGGAGGGCGCCGATCACCTTGAGGCTCACCACGATGGCCACGGTGAGGAGCACCACGAAGAGGTACTCCTCCAGCGCGGTGTCCACGCCCGAGGCCGCGGCGAGCGGCCGGCCCAGGCTGTCGAGCAGGAGCGCGTTGTAGTGGCGCGCCAGCACCGCCAGCACGCCCGCGGCGGCGAGCGCGAGGAGGAGCAGATCGGTGTCGGTCACCGTGAGCAGGCTCCCGAACATCACGCCCTCGATCTGGTGGATGTTGAACTGCCGGGTCGCCGCGACCAGAAGGCAGATCCCCAGGCCCAGGGTGAGCGCCATGAACACCCCGATCAGCGTGTCTGCCGGCAGCCGCGAGCGCCGCTTGACGTACACCATGAGGATCGAGGACCCCAGGCAGAAGCCGAACATGCCCGCGTAGGGCGCGTTGATCGGCTCCCCCGCCAGGAGCCCCAGGGTGAGCCCGGTGAGCGCCGCCTGGCCCAGCGCGGTGCTGAAGAAGGCGAGCCGTCGCGCCACCACCAGGTGGCTCATCCCCCCGAGCAGCGGGGCCAGCACCAGCATCGCCAGCAGGCCGCGGGTCACGAACGGATAGCGGAGCGCGTCGGGGAGGTGGCCGGCGACGGCGAGCCCGGCGAGCCAGGCGTAGAAGCGATCCATCAGCGCGCGCCCTCCCCTTCGCGGGGCCGGAAGTCCCCGTCGGGGCCGAGCGGCCCGTCGCGCCGGACGGTGCGGTCGATCCAGGTCACCGCGTCGGCGAGGCGGCGGACCTGGTCGTGATCGTGCGAGACCATCAGCACCGTGGTGCCGTGCTCGTCGCGGAGCGCGCGCACGATCTCCTCGAGCCGGGCCACGCTCGCCGCGTCGAGGCCGCTCCCGGGCTCGTCGAGCAGGAGCAGCTCCGGCGGCGGATCCATGGCGTGCGCGAGGAGCACCCGGCGCAGCTCGCCTCCCGAGAGCGCGCCCAGCCGCCGCCCCGCGAGCCCGCCGAGGCCGACCCGGTCGAGCAGGCGCTCCACGGTGGCCCGGGTCTCCCGCCGCACCCCCAGGCACACCGGCAGCCGCTGCCGCGAGAGCGCGAGCATCTCGGCCACGGTCACCGGCAGCGTCGCGTCGACGGGGAAGCTCTGGGGCACGTATCCGATCCGCCCGCTCCCCTCGAAGTGGCAGCGCACCGAGCCGGTGAACGCCGCCTGCCCCAGCAGCGCCTCGAAGAGGCTGCTTTTGCCGCCGCCGTTGGGGCCGACCACCAGGTGCAGCGACCGCCGCGCCACCCGCAGCGAGACGCGATCCACGATGGGGCGCCCCTCGCGGAGCAGGGTGAGATCGGTGACCTCGAGCAGCGGCGGCAAGGTCATCGGCCGCCGTCGCGCCCGGGGGAGCCTCCGTCGAGACCCGCGGGATCCCAGGTCACGGCGGAGACGAGCGTGTCGGCGTTCTTCGCCATCTCCTTCTCGAACTTGTCGGCCGTGTACTCGCCCGAGGCGATGTGGGTGATCACGAAGACCCGCACGCCGGTCGCGTCGCGCAGCACCTGGAGCAGCTTGTCGGGGAAGCTCTCCTCGCTGAGGACCACGTGGATCTTCTCCCGCTTGATCAGGTCGATCATCTCCCCCAGCTCCGCCGCCGAGGGGATCAGGCCGTGCGACGGCTCGACCACGCCCGCGACCTCGATGCCGAACTCCTGACACAAGTACGAGTAGCCGTCGTGGACCGTGACGACGCGCGTGGTCTTCGCCCCGACGATGCGCTGCGCGGCGTCCGTCTTGATCTTGCGGAGCCGCTGGGCATACCGGGAGGCGCCCTCGCGGAAGCCCGCCGCGAGGGCGGGCCGCAGCCCCGAGAGCGCGCGCTCGATGACGTAGGTCTGCTGGATCGCGTTGGTGAACGAGATGAACGTGTGCGAGTTGACCGCGCCGCCGTGGAGCGATCGCAGCAGCGGCGCGCCCTCGTTGGGGTGGATCAGGGTGATCTTGTCGTTGCCGGAGGCCTTGATCATCCCGGTGATGAAGTCGTCGTGGCCGATGCCGTTGACGACGATGGCCTGGAGGTCCTGGAGCTTGCGGATGTCCTCCGGGCGCGGCTGGTAGTTGCCGGCGTCGACGTCGCCGGGGAGGATGGGCCGCACCTCGACGCCGGGGGCGTCGCCCACCACGTTCCGGGTCCACGAGTAGTACGGGTGCAGCGTCACCCCGATCCGCAGGGGCTCGGCCACCGGCGGCGTCGCCGGCAGCGCCGACGCCAGCGCCACGGTCGCGGCCGCGGCCGCGCGGGGGTCGCCGCCATCGGGGCCGCTGGCCGCCTTCTCGCCGGCCGGCGCGCAGGCGACGAGCGCGAGCCAGGCGCAGACGACCAGCATCGAGAGTCCACGGACGGGGTTCATCACGGGCCCCGGATCGCGCGGGGAGGGGGCCCCGTCAAGCGCGAGGGACCGTGCGTCACCGCAGCAGCGCGGGCACGTAGGCCGGCGAGGCGAGCGCCAGCACCACCACGGCCGCCGCCAGTACGGCGCCGCCGTGGAGGATGGCGAGGCCCAGCGAGGCCGCGAGGCCGCGTCGTTCCCGCCCGATCGCCGAGAGCGTGGCCAGAGCGTAGCCGAGCGGCAGGACCACGCCGAGCCCGAGCAGCGGCGACGCCGACTCCCCGCGCGAGACCGGCGTGGCCAGCGCCGCGATCATCAGGTAGCCGGTGAAGAGGTAGACGGTCGGGCTCTTCAGCCGCGCGGCGGCGCGGCGGCCGCGCCCCTCGGCGAGGCCGCGGCGCGCGCCCACGGCGGCGGCGGCCGCGGCGAGGGCGATCCACGCGGTGCAGGTGATCCAGGCGGCGGGGGACACGCGCGAATGGTAGCCTCGCGGCCTCCATGGGCGCAAAACGCACGGCGAAGAAGGCCTCCCCCTCGCTCACCCCCGACGATCTGGCGGCGCGAATCGCCGCCACCGGCCTCGCGCCGACGGCGTACCTGCTGCCGCGAGACGCGATCCACGGCCCCGGCGACTACGCGGCCATCGCCGCGGCGTTGCAGGGGCTCGCCGGTCACGACGGGGGAGCCCCGCCGACCGCCGGCGGTGCCTTCCCGCTCGAGCGCGTCACCGACAGCGTCGATCTCGCGGACGGCCTGGCCTCGCTGGAGCTCGCGCTCGACGGCGTCCACCACGTGCTCGAGGCCGAGGTGCGCGGGGCCCGCGTGGACGAGGGCGTCCTGATCATGCTGGGCGCCCTCTTCGACCGGCGCCAAGCTGCGCAGCCGCCGTCGAGCCGGCGCTCGTTCTTCGTCGACGCCACCACCTGCAAGGCGACGAAGACGCTTCTCCTCCTCTGCGTCACCCGCGAGGCGATGCTCGCCATCAACGCCGCGGCCGGCTCCGCGTTCGTCCCGCTGACCGAGATCTGAGCCGGTCGGCCCCGATCCCGGCGCACCCTCGCAAACGTTGCGGAACGTCCTTACAGTCACCAGCGACGATGCGGTCGAGGTACCTCGTGCGATAGCGTGAAGCGACCTGGGAGTGCGACATGGCCGGCAGTTCTCCAGATGACTACGAGGCGCTCCCGTTCCCCGCGGGCACCTCGCCGTTCCGCATCAAGGGCACCGCCTACCGTGGCCACCTCGACTACGCGGAGGCCCAGGTCCCCGGAGGCCAGGCGGCCATCGTCGCCCAGATCCGCGACCCGGCTCTGCGCGCCTTCCTCAGCCAGCCGTTCCTCGCCTCCAGCTGGTACGACATCCTCCCGATGCTGCCGCTCGGGGCCGCCGTGGCGCGCCTCGTCGGCATGCCGCTCGACGACTTCCTGCGCTTCCGCACCCGCCTCCAGGCCGAGAGCGACATGCGCGGCGTCTACAAGGTGCTCCTCCACTTCGTCACCGTCGAGAGCCTCGCGCTCCGCATCCCCCGCATCGCCAACACCTACTACGACTTCGGCAGCGCCGACGCGCGCGTCCTCGCGCCCGGGCACGTCGAGTCGCGGCGCACGGGGGTGCCCGAGTTCCTCCTCCCCTGGCACAACCCGGTCTCCGAGACGTACATGGAGAGGGTGATCGGCCTCGGCGGCGCCAGGAGCCCGAGCGTCAGGGTGACCCGGGTGGAGCGCGACGGCTCGGCCCATGGCGTCCGCACCGCCGCGGTCACCTTCGCGATGCGGTGGACTCCGCGCGGTGGCGCCGCGGGCTGAGCGGTCATCCTGGGGAACGGTCCGCGACAGGGCGCCCCGGAAACTCCGTAAGCTGCGGTTCATGCGGAACCGCAACCTTGGGGCGCTCGCCCTCGTCCTCGGCGCGCTGGTGCTGGAGAGCTTCGCGTTCTTCGCCACCGCCATGGTCCTCAGCCTGGACATGAGCCACCGAGGCGAGAGCACCCTGGCCATGGGCCAGCTCTACACGGGCCGCCAGGGGATTGTGCTGCTCGGGATCGTCGCCGGCGGGGCCGTGGCGCTTGCCCTCGGCCCGCGGGTCACGGCGGCTGCGGGGGCGCTCGTGGCCGCCGGTGGGTACCTGGCGATGGCGGCGGGGGCGCCGCTGCTGGTGGGCATGGGCGCGGCCGCCTTCGGCGCGGGCGTGTTGCGTCCGTGCCCCTGGGTGATCGCCGCCGAGGCGCTGGCCTGGGACGAGGGCAGCCCCGCGGCGCCCGCTCCCCACCGCTTCGCCGCCGTGGCCGCCTTCGCCGCCGCTGCGCACGTCGCGGCGAACGTCGGCGGGTTGCTGGGCCCGATGCTGGGGGGCTTGCTCGGCAACTGGATGGGCTTCGCCGTCGTCTACCGGTCGGCGGGCGCGTCGATGGTGCTCGCGAGCGCCCTCCTGGCGGCGGCTGCCGTGCTGGGGCGGGCCGCGCGGGGCGCCACGACGGGGGCGCGCGCGGCGGGTCCCTACCGGGAGGCGGCGCCGACAGCCGCCGTCAGCGCTCCCTCCGTGGGCCGCGTGCTCGAAGGCATGGCCATCCTCCTCGTGCCCCAGGCCGCGTACTGGGTCGGCAGCTCTCTCGGGCTCCCGCCCTCCTCCCTGGACACGAAGGCGTCCACCCTGGGGATCCTGCTCGCGCTTGCCAACGTCGTCGGGTTCTGTGCGTCGGTCGTCGTTTGCGCCATCCTCGCGGGCGCGCCCCTCGGGCGGGGTACCAAGCCGCCGCTCCTCTTCTGCGGTGCTGGCCTCCTGGTGTTCGCTTCGGGCCTCGGGCTCCTCGCCGCGGGGAGCTCGTCGGTGGTGCTCTTCGCCGTCGGATCCGCCGTCGCCGGGGCCGGTGGAGCCGCGGTGTCGAGCGTGCCCATCGCCTACGCCGCCATCGCGATCCGCGGCCGCGCGGCCACGCTGTTCGTCGCCGGCTGGAGCGTCGTGGGGGCCTTGGTGAGCCCCCTGAGCACGGGCCTCGGGAACCTGGACGGCGTACGGACGCCGCTCCTGGCCGTCACTGCGGCGCTCTGCCTGAGCGCGGGCGTGGGGCTCCTGCGGTACGGGAGGCAATTGCACCGCTACTTCGATCCGGCGCTCGGCGCGTGACGCGGCTGGACGCCTGACCGACGTCCTTCGCGAACGTCGCGACCGGACGAGCGCGGGCCTTGACGGTGCCTGCCGCCGCGGTGGGTTGCTGTCCGGGTGGGCGGGCGATACAAGGGGGGGTGATCCAGCTGCGCCAGCATCCCGTCCCGTTTCCTTGGAGCGCGGTATGCTGACGCGCATCGAGATCGACGGGTTCAAGACCTTCGCGGCGACGCGCCTGGATGTTCCACCGTTTCTGGTCATTCTGGGGCCAAACGCGTCCGGCAAGTCCAACTTGTTCGATGCGATCCGCTTCCTGTCGCAGCTCGCCTCGACGGATCTGCGCAACGCTTGTCGTGATCTTCGCGGAGAACCGCACGAGCTCTTTCGGCGCGATACCAACGGGAAGCCCGGGACCCGGATGACGTTCGCCGTCGAGGTGCTCTTGGAGCCGCGCGTGCGCGACCCCTGGGGGACGGAGGTCGAGCTCGTCCACACGCGAGTCCGCTACGAGGTCAGCATCGAGCTGCAGACCGACAGCCGCGGAATCGAGCGGCTCGTCGTCATCGACGAGCGCGCGCAGGCCCTGTCCCGCAGCGAGGACCGATGGTTCGGGCTCGGCGACAGACTGGTGGAGGGCGTCGTCCCGATTGTGTCCGAGGGGTTTCGCGATCAACGGATGAAATACGCGAAACACCGGCGCACCCCGTTCCTCGAGACGGTTCAGGACGGTGGCAAGCCCACCTTCAAGATTCATCAGGACGCCCGGCAAGGTCGGGATCGCCCCGCGGAGGCTGCCGAGGCCACGGTGCTCTCGAGCATGGCGAGCGCCGAGTTCCCTCATCTCTATGCACTCCGCGAGGAGCTGCGCGCCTGGCGCTTCCTTCAGCTCGACCCGGCCACGCTCCGGCGGCCGAGCTCCACGATTGCACGCGAGACTCTGGAGCCCGATGGATCCAATCTCGCTTCTGTCCTCGCACGCATCCAGGCGGGGACAGCGACGGATCAGCGGCCACGAGGCGCGCTCGTCGACATCGCTGCGGACTTGGGAGCCTTGATCCCGGGCGTCGTCGACGTGACGGTCGAAGAGGACACCCGCAATCGCGAATTTCGCGTCGACATCGGCCTGCGCAATGGTCCCCCCTTCAGCTCTCGAGTCGTGTCGGATGGTACGCTCCGCGTGCTTGCCCTGCTGACCATGCTCCACGATCCAAAGCATGGTGGGTTGGTCTGCTTCGAGGAGCCCGAGAACGGTGTCCACCCGATGCGGCTCCGGAAGCTGATCCACCGCCTTCGTGAGCTCGTTACCGATCCCGGCGAAAGCGATCCCAGCGGAGAGCCTCTCTCCCAGATCCTCATGAACAGCCACTCACCGGTGGTCTTGTCGGCACTCGAGGCGGGGCGGGAGCGGCCGATCGACGTCGTGTTCGCCGATATCGTCTCGGTCGCGGATCCGGCGCGCGGGGCGATCGACACGAGGACGCGCCTGCGCGCCGTCCCTGTAGGATTGCTCGTCGCCGTTGACGACGTCCACGTCACCCCCCTCGAGGTGGAGCGCTTTCTGGCGACCGTCGACGCCAGCGCCTGAGCTGAGGACGCATGGCTTACCTTCGCTCGGGGCTCTACGCAGAGGGCCCATCCGACTACCAGATCCTCACGCCCCTGCTCCGGCGCCTCACGGAGCAGGTGTGCCTCGAAGCTGCCCGCGGCATCGTCGAGGTCGAAGACGTGCAGGGGCTCGACGCGCCCAGGCGCTTCCATGTAGCCGACCGGGCGACGCGCATTCTCGAGGCTGCGCGAGGCTTCTGGGGAGGCGCCTGCGTGCTGTTCGTTCACGCGGACGGGGCAGGAGATGCAAACGCCGTGAGAGCCACGCAGTTCACCCCGGGAGAGGCGCGCATCCGGGAGGCTTTGCAAGGGGGCGCGTGCGTGCCCCCCGTGCGGGAGATCGAGGCTTGGGCTCTCGTGGATGGAGACGCGCTCCGCGAAGCGTTCGGTACCACGCTCGCGGACAAGGAGCTCCGCATCGCCAAGCGGCCGCGCGACGTCGAGAAGATCCTGGATCCCAAGCAGGCGCTCCGCGAGGCGATCCTCGCGGCTATCGGCCCGGCCCGCCGCCGTCACGATCCGGCAGATTTTTTCACACGTCTCGGTGAGCGCGTCGATCTCGCGAAGCTGCGTCAGGTGCCGGCATTCATCCAGCTCGAGCAAGATCTGCGAGGTGCGCTCCGCCACATCGGTGTCCTCCGACCGATCTGACCGCGAAGCGACCGGGGCAGCGGCGAGCGCGCGCGTCGACTGAGGGGTTTCAGCTCACTCCTTCCCCACCGCCTCCACCATGCTCGCTTGCGGCCCCTTCTCCCCGGGCTCCTCCTCGAAGCGCACCGGATCGCCGACCGCCAGCGCGGCGAAGCCCGCGCCGATCACGCCGTGCTCGTGGAAGTAGACCTCGACCCCGTCGGCGTTCTCGAGGAAGCCGAAGCCGCGCTCGGGGACGAGCCGGGTGACGCGGCCGACCGGGAGGGGCTCGTGGGGCTCGTGGCTCTTGATGAAGCCGCGGCTCTTGCGGGCGAGGTCCTGGAGCTCGCGCCGCATCCGGTCGAAGGCGTCGCGGATGGCGATATGGACGTCCTCGTGGAAGTGCTGCGGGGGCGGCTCGCTGCTGGCGACCAGCTCGGCGCCGGGCACGGTGACATCGATGCGGACGTGAAAGACGCTGCCCTTGAAGTGCCGCTGGTGGAGCACCTCGACCATCACCCGGCACGAGGTGATGCGGGAGTGGAACCGGTCGAGCTTGGCGGCGTGCTCGCGCACGGCCGCTTCGAGCGACTCGGACGGTGGCATGTGGCGGAAGGTGACCTCGACGGGGAGCAACATCGCGATCCCTCTAGAGCCGAGAGGCCCGCCGAGGGAGCCCGGGCCCCCGCTCACCGCTCCCGGAGGACGATCTCCACCCGCCGGTTCCTGCGCCGCCCCTCGTCCCCGTCGTTGGCCACGGCCGGCCGGCTCTTGCCGAGGCCGCGCGCGGTGATGCGGTCGCCGCCGATCCCCTTCTGCGCCAGGTAGGCAGCGACCGCCCGTGCCCGTCGCTCCGAGAGCGCGCTGTTGTACTCGTCCGTCCCCTGATCGTCGGTGTGCCCCTCCACCGTGACCCGGGCGCCGGGCGCCTCCCGGATGGCCTGGACCACGCGGTCGAGCGCGGCCGGGGCCCCGTCGGCGAGCGCGTCGCTGTCGAACGCGAAGAGCACCTCGCTCGGCACCGACACCCGGCGGGCCGACCCCAGCACCGCGACCGCGTCGATGTCGGCGCCGGGCCAGGCGTCGCTCTCGCCCCCCTGGAAAGCCACGTCGCGGAGCCGGACGAAGTGGAAGATGTCGTCCGGGCCCACGTACGGCCCGATGTCCACCGCGCACAGTCCGCCGGGCGCCGTGCCCACCGCGATCCAGGTGACGCCGTCGGCGCTGATCTCCACCTTCATCGCCTCCAGCCTGGGCCCGATCTCCCAGATGAAGAGATCGGGCCCCTCGCCGTCGAGCAGCGCTCCCTCGTCGAAGGCCAGCGTGATCGTCCCCCCGTTGCCCAGGCTCACCGCCCGCGGCCGCGACCAGACGTCCGCCTGGTAGTCGGGCGGTCCCAGCGCGGTCGCCGGGTCCTGCCCCTCCGGGAGCGGCGCGGGGGTGCCGACGTCGTAGGCGACCACGCGAGAGGCGAAGTGGGCGCGCTCGCGGGGGAAGGCGATCACGTTGCCGGCGGCGTCGTGAAAATCGACGGAGGCGCTGGGGCCGGGGGAGGGGTAGTCGCCGAGGAGTAGCTGGAGCTGGCGATCGGTCTTGGGGACGAAGCGGCTCCCGTCCACGGGCCCCTCCCGCCCCGTGCGGGAGCAGGCGGCGAGCAAGGCGAAGCCGGCGAGGAGCGGGCGGAGGTCCATGAGCGCTGGTTGGAACCCGGCGAGCCTACCGGGCTTGGGCGGGGCGGCGGGAGGGGGCGGAGCCCCGCCGGGAGGGATTGGATCGTGGCCGGGTGGGCGCTCTCTCGTGCCGACCCGTTCAGCGCCGCCGCCGCGCGAGCGCGAGGCCCACGGCGGCCAGCCCGGCGACCCACTCGGTGCCGCCGGTGGGCTCCTCCGTCACCCGGCACGTGCAGCCGTTGCTGCTCCCGGTGCTCCCGCTCCCGCCGGCACCGTCGCCGCTGCTCCCGCCGTTGCCGGTCATGACCGCGGGCGCCCCGCCCACCCCCGGAGGGGGCGTGCCGGGCGCCGTGTCGCTGGCTTCGAACGCGCCGATGGCAGGTTTCCCGTCGAAGGTGCGCGCCTCCGCGCTCCCCACGGGGATCAGCCGGCGCTCGGGCGGGTTGAAGGCCGGGAGCAGCAGCGGGTCGACGAAGGCCAGCGAGCCCGTGGCCGCGGTGTCGGTCGTGCCGGCGCCGACGAGCGGCGACGACGCGGCGAGGCGGTAGTCGTAGCTCGCTGGGGCGTCGAAGCCAGGGTCGGCGCCCGCGATCGTGCCCGTCCACGGCGTGGGGATGCCGGTCATGCCGGTGGAGATCCAGTTGTTGCTCCCGTAAAGGACGGCGGCCGGGCCGGAGCCCTCGGTGATGTCGTAGACCGCGATGCCGGCCGTCGGGGCCAGGATGACGTTGTTGTACATCTCCAGGGTGCTGACGGTGGCCTGGAGGGTGATCGTCGACGACATCAGGCTGTCGAGGATCATGGTGTTGTTGACGAAGCGGAAGCGCCCCATCGAGTCGCCGGAGCCGTCCCCGCCGATCCGGGCCACCCGCCACGAAGAGGTCTTGCGGAAGACGTTGCCCACCACGTCGGAGTCGCAGCGGCGCGGGCTCGATCCGGTGTCCGGCCCGACCAGGTCGAGCTCGTGGTAATAGGCACCCTCGATCCAGTTGTAATCGATCTCGTTGCGCTCCGAGCGGCTCTTCACGTTGTTGCCGCCCAGGCCGTCATGGATGTAGTTGAACTGCATCCGGAAGGTGGCGCCGGGGTACATCGCCTGGTCGGTCGTCATGTAGATCTGGTGCGAATACTCGCCGTCCCCGTTGGCGTAGAACTCCGAGTATTCGAGGGTGAGCGAGCCCGAGCCGGTGTCGTCGCCGACCAGGCCCGCCTGGTGCAGGCAACCGTGGACCACCAGATCGCGGAGCGTCACCTGATCGGCGCCGTGGACGAGGCAGTCGTCGGTGGTGGTGTCGCCGTCGCCGATGATCTCGAAGCTATCCATGACCAGGTAGCTGGCGTTGAGATACACCACCATGGTGTCGTACTGCCCGGGTCCGATCCCCTGGAGGATCGGGCGCTGGCCGTTGACGGGGATGCCCTTCAGGGTGATCGGCGCCGCGGCCGTGCCGCTGTGCCCGGCGTCGAGAAGGAAGGTCCCGGCGTAGGTCTGCCCCCCCTGGACCTCGATGGTGTCGCCGGGCTGGACGGCGTTCCAGGCGTCCATGATGGCGGCGTATTGCTGTCCGGGGCCGACGCTCAGCGTCGCGGCCTGCGCCGAGCGGGCCCACAGAAAGAGGACGACCGCCAGGAGCGACGCGAGAACGCGCATCTTCATTGGAGGGGACCTTTCACCGCGGTGGGGGGAAGGGCAAGGAGCGATGCCCCCATCCTACCGGGTGGGTCGGCCCAGGGGCCATCGCGCGGGAAAAGGCGTCGCGCGGGGGGTGACTGGCGCCGTGTGTCCCTACGGGACCGCCGTGACGGTGACCGGCACGCCATTGAGCACCGCCGTGCCGGTGATCGGATCGAGCAAGTGCTCGTCGGTGACCACGTTGGCATTGGGCCCGGGCACCGCGCCCGCCACGCGCAGGGTCGCCGCGGCCTCCGCGTGGCCGAAGCCGTGGGGGAGCGAGACCACGCCGGGCATCACGTCGGCGGTGATCTCGAGGCGCGCGGTCACCTCCCCGGCGCGGCTGGTGACGTGGACGCTGGAGCCGGTCGTGAGGCCGGCGCGCACCGCGTCCTCGGGGTGCATCTGGAGCGTGGCGCGGTCGGGCCCTTTGACCAGCGAGCGGAGGTTGTGCATCCACGAGTTGTTGGAGCGCACGTGGCGCCGCCCGATCATCGACAGGCGCTCGGGGGGAGGCGCGGCGATCCAGCGCTCCACGCGGTCGACGTTGGCCACCAGCGGGCCCGGGCAGAGCTCCACGCGCCCGTCGCGGGTGCGCACGCGCTCGCGGCCCATGGGCACCAGGGGGCCGAGGTCGATGCCGTGCGGCGCGCGACGGACCTTGTCGAGGTTGAGCCCGCCCCGCCACGGCCGGAAGCGATCGCCGTAGGGCCCCATCCGGAGCAGGGCGTCGATGGCGCGCTCGGAGCCGATCCTGCCGAGGCGCAGCGCCAGGCCGGCGGCTTTCTCGGCGAGCGGGCCCTTGCGCTTGGCGGTGAGGCGGAGGCTGAGGTCGTAGAGGATGTCCCAGTCGTCGCGGGTGTCGGGATCGGGGGGCATCACCGGCTCCGACCACTTGACGGTGTTGCGCACCGCGAGGGCGTGGAAGACGACGTCGTAGTGCCCGCGCTCCAGGGCGGACCGCGGCGGCAGCACCAGGTGGGCGTGGCGGGTGGTCTCGTTGAGGTAGATGTCGAGCGAGAGCATGAAGTCGAGCTTGCCCAGCGCCCGGGCCAGCCTGTCGCCGCCCGGCACCGAGAGCACCGGGTTGCCGGCGAGGGTGACCAGCGCGCGGATCTGGCCCTCGCCGGGGGTCTCCATCTCCTCGGCCATGGTGGTCGCGGGCAGCATCCCGCTCAGCTCGGGCAGCCCGCGCACCCGGCTGCGGTAGCGGCCATGGCGTGCCATGCCGGTGCTGCGGGCGATGCCGGCGATGTCGATGGCCGGCCGCGTGAACATCGCCCCGCCGGCCCGGTCGAAGTTGCCGGTGACCACGTTGAGGGCCTCGACGAGCCAGCTCCCCACCGGGCCGAACTCGTTGGTGCAGACGCCCACCCGCCCGTACGCCACCGCGCGCCGGGCCCCCGCGAAGCCGCGGGCGATGGCGCGGATGGTCGCGGCCTCGATGCCGATCGCGGCCGCCACCCGCTCCGGAGGGAAGCGCGCGGCGATGGCCTGGAGCACCTCGAGCCCGCGCGCCCGGCGCGCCACCGCGGCCGCGTCGAACAGCCCCTCGGCGAAGATCACCTGGAGGATCGCCAGCAGCAGCGCCGGGTCGCCGCCGGGGCGGATGAAGTGGTGCTCGTCGGCGTAGGCGGCCGTCTCGGTGCGGCGCGGATCGATGAGCACCAGGCGCCCGCCGCGCTCGCGCACGCCCCGGAGGCGGCCGCGCACGTCGCCGAGGGTCATCACGCTGCCGTTGGAGGCGGCCGGGTTGGCGCCCAGCACCAGGAAGTAGTCGGTGCGATCGAGGTCGGGGATGGTGATCGACGTGGGGTCGCCGAACATCATCAGCGAGGCGTAGAGCTTGGGGTTGGCGTCCTGCGAGTTGGCGTCGAAGCGGTTGCGGCTGCGCAGCGTCATCAGGAACGCCTGCCCCATCAGCAGCGCCCCGTGGTTGTGGACGTTGGGGTTGCCCAGGTACACGCCCACCGCGTTCTTGCCGTGGCGCTTCTGGATCTCGTGGATGCGATCGGCAGCCTCGGCGATGGCCTCGTCCCAGGGGGCCGGCGCGAAGCCCTGGGCGGTGCGGCGCATGGGCTTGCGCAGCCGGTCCGGGTCCTCGTAGAGCTCGCGCATGGCCGGCCCCTTGGGGCAGATGTGGCCGCGCGAGAGCACGTCGTCGCGGTCGCCGCGGATGTCGGTGATGGCGCCGTCGTCGAGCGTCACGACCATGCCGCACATGGCCTCGCAGAGGTTGCAGGTCCGGTATTTCTGCTCGATCATCGGGCCCATCGTAGGGGATGACAGGACCGCGGACGAGTGCGACCGTGGCGTGTGGCCACGCGCAAGACCCCGGCGAAGAAGAAGCCTCGTTTCCGTACCGTGATCTTCACCGTGCGCGAGTGGCCCCTGGCGGCGGCGCTGCACCGGGCCTTCGGCTTCCCCGACGGCCTGCTCGACCTGGCGACCTGCTTCGACCCTGGACGCGCGCCGTCCCCCTCGATCTGGGAGGATCGTCCCGAGCCGCCCTTGCCCATGTCCCACGAGGGCTGGGAGGACTGGCTGCGAGGGATGTCGCGCCTCGGCCACAGCGTCTTCGCGGACCCCCTCGGCGCGCACTTCCACGGCGACGCCACCACCCAGGCTCACAACAGCGCCACGCTCGCCGAGCTCGAGGCCTCGCTCGTGGCCGACGGCCGGGAGGTGGTGCGCCTCGGCGACGAGCTCGCCCGCCGGCTCGCGCCCGACACGGTGGGTCCGCGGGAGCGCGCCGCGATGCGCGCTCGCATCCTCTCCGACGAGGATCGCGCCGCGCTCGAGGCGGGGGTCGCGGGCGGGGCCTACCGCGAGGAGCTGGAGCGCGCCCGGTCGCTGCTCGCGTGGCTCGACTCCGGCGAGGGGACGCCGAGCCTGGAGGCCCTCCAGCGCGTGGAGCACCGGCTCCCCGAGCTGCCCCAGGCGGTGGAGACCTGGGGCCCGTTCGAGGCGCGCCTGTGCGCGGCCTGTGCGCGCCTCACCGCCGGGCGTGACGCGACCGGCGACGAGAACGACCACGCCCTCGACCTGCTCACCCGGGTGCTCCGCAAGGAAGAGGGGATCGTCGACCGCTTCGGCCTGCTCCGTGCCCACCTGATCGCCGCGGGCCTGGACGAGGTCGACATCCTCCGCGTCGCCTTCGGGGACCCCTACATGAGCCCGACCACGTCGGGAGAGGCGTACCTCCTCGCCGCCGACCGCGCCTCGCTCTTCGCGGCCGGTCCGAGGGTGCGGACCGCCTCCGGCCCAGGCACCTGGTTCGACGTGCTGGTCGCGGCGGCGATCGGCGCCGGGGAGGGCGGCATGGCCTCGCAGATCCGCCTGCGCGAGCTCGGCGCCGAGCTGGAGCGCGACCCCTCGCTGGCGAGCTGCCAGGGCTACCTGGCGCTGATCGAGGCGGACGCGGCGCACGCGTCGCTCGCCGCCCGGGGCTTGCTTCACCACCTGGAGCACCGCACGGACGACCCCTCCGGCCTGTTCGAGCTCGCCCGGAAGCTCCACCAGACCGACAAGCGCGCCCATGCCGAGCTCTACGCTCGCGGGCTCGAGGCGGCGCTGGGCAAGGTCCCGGACGCGTTCGGCGCGGCCTGCTCCCACCGGCCCCGCGCGGCGATGGCGTGGCTGGCCGACGAGCTGCGGGGCCGTCGCAAGGACGCCGAGGTGTGCGCGGCGATGCTGAGGGACGCGGGGAAGCTGGTGAAGAAGCCGACCCCCGCCGAGCTCGACGCCTTCGCCGCGATCCTCGGAGCCGAGAGCGACCCACGGCGGGGCCGGCCTCTCGCCGCGTTCCTCCAGAAGCACGGGCGCAAGGTCGCGATGAAGGCGCCGCCGGGGGACGTCACCGGGGTCGATGCCACGGGCAACGTGGCGCTCGACTCGGCGCTGGTGCGGGTCTTCGACCCCGCGGTGCACGACGCGTCGGGGGCGAGCCTTGGGGATCTGCTGAAGCTGGCCACGTCGGGCGCCGGGGTGGCCTTCTCGACGACCTCCGACGGCGTCTTTCGCGTCCACGTCACCGGCAAGGACGAGGCGCCCGAGAGCCCGTGGACCTACGGGCTCGAGGTCACCTCGGGCGAGGTCGAGGTGGCGGGGGAGGGGGGCGGCTTCACCTTCGCGATCCCCGCGGGGCACTACCGGGCGACCGTGGTGGCCGTCGCCGGCGAGGAGGTCGACTACCGGGTCTACCTGTCGGCCGGCGAGTTTGCTGCGCGCGAGGTGAAGGACTTCGACCGCATCGAGCCGGCGAGCTGACGTCTCCGCCGCTCAGCCCCCGGTCCTCACCCAGCGCGGCTCCTCGCTCCCGGGCGGCCAGCCCAAGAGCTCCTCCCGCGGGCCGAAGGCCTGCTTGTATTTGAGCGAGGGGCACTCCGCGACGGCGTAGCCGAGGTACACGTAGGGGATCCCTCTCGCCGCCGCGATCTCCACGCCGATCACCACGTTGGCCACGCCCAGCGAGCGCTCCGCGTAGGCGGGATCGTAGAAGAAGTAGACCAGGCTCCACGCCTCCGGCGCCTCGTCGCAGATGCTCACGCCCACCAGGCGGCCACCCGCGTCGTCGTCGTGGAGGGTGACCTCGCGCGCGCAGGGGTGGGGGAAGGCGAACTGCATCGCGTAGTCGTCGGCGTCGAGCGCCGAGGGGGACCACTCGCGGGCCTCCTCGCGATCGGCGTGCCAGAGGCGGTAGAGCGCGAGGCGCTCCTCGTCGACGCGGGGCGGGCCCACGGTGACCCGCAGGCCGGTCGCCTTGCGGCGCGCGCGGCGCTGGCTGCGGGTGGCGGCGAAGTCGGCGACGGGGAGGCGCGTGGGCACGCAGGCGCTGCAGGCGGGGCACGCCGGGCGGAAGTAGTCGGGCCCGAAGCGCCGCCAGCCGTGGGCGAGGAGCCAGTCGAGCTCCGCTGGGCTGACGTCGAGCATCAGGCGGTGATCGAGCGAGGCGCGGGTCCCGGGCAAGTAGGAGCACGCGCGCGGGGCCTCGCGGAGCTGCTTGAGCAGGCGCGCCACAGGGCCGGTCAGGCTCGCGACGGGAGGGAGGGGAGGGGCCCCTTGCCTCCGGCGCCCGAGGAGGCGCTCCCGGTGCCTCCGGAATGGGAAGCGAGGCGGAAGATGGCGACGCTCGCGGCCAGGAGCGCCAGGTCGCGGAGGACCGTGAGCAGGGTCACCGGGCTGGATCCCGCGCCGAAGCAGCCGCAGCTGATGTTGATGCCGCGCATCACCGCGGAGCCGACGGCCACGGTGAAGACCACCAGCAGCGCCGCCGAGGCGAAGGCCCCGGCGCGCAGCCACGGGCGCGGGCCGGCGAGGAGCGCGCCGCCCAGCGCCAGCTCGACCGCGGGCAGCGTGGCCGCGAGCACCGGAGCGAGCGCCGGGAAGAGCTGGTAGTTGTGGATCTCCACGGCGAAGGCGGTCGGGTCGGCGATCTTGAGCGCGCCGGTGACGAGGAAGAGGCCGCCGAGGCCGAGGCGGAGCGCCCAGAGGAGCGCGGCTTTCACCGGAGGTTTCATGGAGAAGAAGGCTCCTTGGAGCCGGCGATGGTGCAGTCGACGCAGGGGCCCGAGGCGCAGGCCAGGCCCTCGCGCTCCCAGGCGGCGAACCCGCCGCGGAGCACCCGCAGATCGGCGTGGAGGCCGCGGCGGCGGAGGGTCTCGGCCACGGCGCGCCCGTCGTCGCTGGAGTCGCCGTAGACGATCACCGTCCGAGCGTGACCGAGGCGGGCGATCGCGGCCTCCGCGCCGCTCTCGGTGGCGTCGCAGGGCAGGTAGACGGCGTCGGCGACGTGCCCCTCCTCGACGCGGGCGGAGGGGCGCGTGTCGGCGAAGATGACGTGGGCGCGACCGCAGAGGAGCGACGCCTCGCGGGCGGTGAGCTCGAGCACCGGCGCCTCGTCCACGGGGGCGGCGGAGCAGGCGGTGGGGGGCTCGAAGGCGAGCAGGGGGACGCCGCTCGGCCGGAGCGCGTTGGCGCCGAGGCCCGCCGCGCTGGAGCCGATCACCAGCGCGGCTGCTCGAACCAGCAAGGGGCGATCGAGCCGGAAGAACATCGCGCCGGGAAGCTAGCGCGGAACGCGGAGCGAGGCGAACCCGATCACTTGCGCGAGCCGAACCCCCAGGGGTCGACCACGTCGACCGCGGCCCCGGGGCGGGAGGCCACGTCGGACGACGAGCCCGCGGAGCGCCGGGGCGCGCTGGGGGTGCCGGTCACGGCGGCGAGGGCGCGCTCGATGCGGGCGAGCTCCTCCACGATCTGCGCGTCGCGCGCGGCATTGACGGCGAGCAGCCGGCGGACCTCGTCGGGGCGGAGGCCGCCCCGCCCGCTGCCGGTTGGCTCGGTGGCGCGCAGGCTCTCGGCCTGGAGCAGGTCGGCCCGCTCCAGCTCCAGCCGCTTGACCCGCTCGGTGAGGGTGCCGTTGACGGTCGCGAGCTGCTGGAGCTGCGCCTCGCGCTCGCGCTGGAGGGCGTCACTGCGCTGCTGCCCCTCGCGGAGCTGCTGGGCCAGGGTGTCGAGCTGCCACTGGAAGGCGCGGAGCTGGACGTCCTTCTGCGCCACGGCGATGCGGGCGCCCTCGAGCTGGGCGGCCGCCTTGTCGTAGGCGCCGGACTCGACGCAGCCGAGCTGGCCGAGGACCAGCCCGGCGAGGGCGAGCGCTGTGGGACGAGGCGCCATCAGGTGGGGGGCGGGGGCGGCGGCGGCATCGAGTTGTTCTGCACGCAGGACGAGAGGTCGAAGAAGAGGAACTCCAGCGCCGTCTGGTTGACCGCGTGCGAGCCGTCGGGATCGGCGTTGGCGCACTCCTGGGGGAACGTGGAGTCGTCCGACGTCCCCGAGAGGTGCACGTCGCTGAACACGGCGCGCCCGCACTGGTTCGCGGTCGCCGCGGCGGTGGGGGTGTTGAAGCTCATGTACATCGTCGCGTAGCTGGACGACGAGGTGCTGTCGGCGTTGTAGATGTAGCGGGTCGACTCGCTGTTGATGGTGTTCATGTCCCAGCGGGTGTCGGCGAGGGCGATCTCCCCGAGGGTCGACGTCGCGCCCACGTTCTGCAGCCAGGTGCCGAAGGCCGCGCCCTTGGGGAAGGTCATGTCGATGTAGTAGTTGTTGAATGGCGCGTTGCTCGACTCGGGCAGGGCCCAGTTGACGACGCCGTTGAGGTCCGAGGTGCCGGTCGGGGGGGCGAACCAGTTGTAGTAGTAGTGGGTGGCGAAGACCCGGCCGCCGCCGTTGAGGTAGCTGTCCATCGCCGCGTACGCGCCCGGCCCGCGGTCGTTGTCGTTGCACTCGCAGGCGTTGAAGACGATGTCGTACTTGAGCAGGTTGGCGGCCTTGGACCACCAGCTGTAGGTGGTCGACCACTGGTTGCCCCCGTTCACCATCGAGGCATTGCCGTCGGCGCTGAAGGAGTCGGCGTCCTGCCCGGTGTAGAAGACGACGTGACCGGAGGTGTTCCCCGGCGCGACGAACTCCGAGTCGTCGATGCCGACCTTGCGGAGGAAGCACTCCGCCGGATCGCAGCCGCTGGTGAAGGCGATCAGCGGCATGTCACCCTCGCTGCCCTTGGCCGGGAGGCGCAGCTTGCTGGCGGGCGTCGACGGGTCCGGCAGCGCGTTGGCGGTGCAGGCGGTGACGGTGGGGATGGTGAGCTGGCGGCGCCACTTGCCGACCTGGAGGACCAGCGGGACGTTGGTGCCGCTCGGCACGCCCCAGGTGTCGCCGGCCGCGTACGAGAGGGTGAAGTGGCCCTTGGCGTCGGTCAGCGTCCCGATCACCGGCGAGCCGGACGCGGGCGCCTCGCACTGCGTGCAGGTGGGGCTGCCGGCGAGGATGGGATCCGGCTTGCTGTTGGGGATGTAGACGTAGACGTTGTAGAGCGGCAGGGCGCCGGCCGGATCGTAGACCGTGCCCGAGATGGTGGTGAGCGCCTTGCCCTTGCCCGCGCAGTTGTCGGCCTGCGCGCTGCACTGCAGGCCGGAGCACTCGCCGGTGATGCCGCCATCCTGCCCGCCGATGGTGATGCCGCCCCCGTTGCCGCTGCCGTTGCTGCTGCTGTTCCCCCCGTTGCTGGTGGCGACGCCGTTGCCGCTGCTGCTGCTGGCGCCGCCCTCACCGAAATGGTTGACCGGCGGCGTGGCGCTGCAGGAGACGGCGACGGCGGCCACGATGACGACCAGAGGTGCGGCGAGCAACAAAGTCCGGAGGCGCATGGTGCCAATGCTAGGGCCAAATGGTCGGTAGCGTCCGCTGCGTTGTGACGCTCACCGGTCGATTCAGCGTGGCTGCGCGGCAGCGTGCCACCGCCGCGGTGCGTCGCTCGGGGCGCGCCTCGCAGGTTGTGTGCAAGCGGTCGTCACCGGGGGCGGGGAGCCGAGGCCGGCGGAGGCGGAGAGCGGCGGCGCCGGAGGGGCGGGACGCCCCGTCGGCACGGCGAGCGCGAGGATGGCGGTGCTGTCGGCCAGCACGACGCGAGGCAGCACGGGGCTGGCGCTCCCGGTTGGCGCGTGGGAGGGCATCAGGCTGCGGGCGCCCACGCCAGCCGCGATGGCCAGGACCACGGCGGCCGAGGAGCCCCAGGCGATCAAGGGGGCCCGTGGCCGCGCCGGCCGCGATGGTTGGGAGGGCTGTGACGAGGCGCGGTCGTCGGGGCGGCTCCCCCCGCGCGGGTGACGGGACTCCGCGACGGTCAAGCGCTCCTCGGCGCTGGAGTCGCGCACCATCGACGCGTCGGTGGTCACCGCGAACGCCGGCGTCGCCCGCGGCGCGGGGGGCGCGACGGGCAGGACCTTGGCAGTGACCGTCTCGGCCTCGATGTCGTCGAGCACCTGCTGCCGCTTCTCGAGGCGGGAGCGGGCGAGCCGCTCGACCCAGGCCCCCACCTCCCGCGGCGGGAGCAGCCCGACCGCCTCCTCCAGCGCGGCCGCCATCTCCTGCGCGGTGGCGAAGCGCCGGTCCCGGTCCCGCTCGAGGCCGCGGAGGACCACCCGCGCGACGGCCTCCGGCACGTCCGGCGCGACCTCGCGGGGGGAGGGGATGGCGCGGTTGACGATCTGCGACAGCACCCCGCCGTCGCACTCGGCCGAGAAGAGCTTGGTGCCGGTGAGCGCCTCCCAGAGCACCACCGCGGTGGCCCAGAGATCGGCGCGCCGGTCGACGTCGCCGCACATCACCTGCTCGGGCGACAGGTAGCGGACCTTGCCCTTCACCTGGCCGGCGCCGGTGTGGTGCGCCTGGCCCGCGGCCTTGGCGATGCCGAAGTCGAGCACGCGGGCGTTGCCGTCGGTGCCGACCAGGATGTTCTGCGGGGAGACGTCGCGGTGGACCACCCCGAGGGGCCGCCCGTTCTCGCCGGTGGCCTCGTGCGCGGCGTGGAGGCCCTGGAGGGCGCCGGCGACGACGTTGCACAGGATGCGCAGGCGCCCCGGGGTCCGCGGGTCCTCCGCGCGGGAGAGGTAGGCGAGCGACTCGCCCTGCGCGTACTCCATCACCAGGAGGATCTCGCTGCCGTCCGCGACCACGTCGATCACCGGCACCACGTTGGGGTGACGGATGCGGGCGGCGACCCTGGCCTCGTCGAGGAACATGGTCGCGAACTCGGCGTCGGCGGCGTACTGGGCGTGGAGGCGCTTGACGACCACCGTGCGCGAGAACCCCGCGGGCCCGATGAGCCGGCCGAAGTGGACGGTGGCCATCCCGCCGGTGGCGATGGCGTCGAACACCGCATACCGGCCCACGATGCGCGGCTCGGGGCGCCACGCCCGGATCGAGCGGCGGGCCCCCGGATTCGATGGACGCGCGGGTGCGAACGGCCTCTGCTCTGGTTGAATCATGGTGCAAACCTCCCGTGAAGCTGGGGGTTTTGGAGACGATTGGAGCCCGCGCGCAGGGCGCACCGGGCCTGGTCAGCGACGTTACCATTTCTCGCGAGGAGCAATCGACGCCGATCAAGGCGTCCGGCAGCGATTGGTCGCACGAAGTCTTACCCGGTCTCCACCTCGCTCACCACGGCGTGGAGCTGGACCAGATCGAACGGCTTGGCGAGGTACCGGGTCAGCCCCAGCTCCGCGGCGCGCTCGGCGATGTCCACCGCGGCGCTCACCAGCACCACGGGGACGCCGGGATCGACGCGCTCGAGGATCGCTCGCGCGCAGGCGGCCGGCGAGGGCCCGGGCATGAAGTAGTCGAGCAGCACGGCGCGGAGGCGGGCGCGGTCGCGATCGAGCAGCGGCAGCGCCTCGACGCAGCCGGCGGCCTCGACGCAGGTGAGGTGCGCGTCGGCGAGGCCGATGGCGACGAGCTCGCGGAGGTCGGCGTCGTCGTCGATGATGAGCACGTGGTCTCGCCGCATGGTGGCCTCCGCTCAGCGCCGGAACTCGAGGCACGAGACGACCGCGGGGCCCGGCCTCCGTTCGATCTCGAAGCGCGCCCCGTGGAGCCGGGCGATCTCCTGGACGAGGTGGAGCCCGAGGCCGGTGCTGCGCAGCCCGTCGCTGCGGCTCTCGAACGGAGGCGCCTGGAAGGGCTGGATCAGCTCGTCGAGATCGTCCGGCACCTCCGCGCGGCTCCGGGCCGCCACGGTGAGGCGCACCCGCGTCATGCTGCCCTCGATCCCGATCTGCACGGGATCACGGTCCGGGGCGAGCGTCGCGGCCTGGACGATCAGGTTCCACAGGCTCTGCTCGAGGAGGCTCGAGTCGCCGAGGATGTGCGGGTCGGCGCACGAGTCGAGCTGGAACTCCCGGGCTCCGCAGAGCAGTCGCACCTCCCCGATCACCTGCCGGGCGAGCACCTGGAGGTCCACCGGCCCGGGATGGAAGGGGAGCTGACCGGCCTCCGCCCGCGCCGACCAGAGCAGATCCTGGACCAGGCGGGCGAGGCGCGTCGACTGGCGATCGAGGACCGCGAGCGCCCGCTCGCGCAGCACGGGATCCTCGCGGTGGGCGAGGGCCACCTGGGCGAAGCCCTTGAGGGTGGTGAGCGGCGTCTTCAGCTCGTGCGCGGCCACGGCGAGGAAGCGCTCCCGCTCCTTGTCCCGCTCGGCGATGCTGCGGAAGCTCAGCCCCAGCGTGTGCGCGAGCACCGTGAGATCGTCGTCGCCCTCGTCCTCGATCCGCTCGTAAGCGCCGCGCTCGCGGAAGCGCTGCACCGCCTCCAGCATCCGCCGCACCCGCGGGGCGATGGCCTGGCGCACCGCGAAGCCGAGGAGCCCGGCCGCCACGATGCCGCCGAGGCTGATCACGATGAACGAGGTGGTGATGAGGCGGTGGATGCGCTCGAAGGCCCGGTACCCGATCTGCACGTAGCGCAGGTTGACCAGGTTGAGCTCCACCAGGCCGTCATCGAGCGCCGCCACGTCGCGCCCGCGCAGGGGCGGCTCGGCCGGCGCTTGCCCGTCCATCCCGGTGGTGAGCTCCATCGCGTGCACGGCGTGCACGGTGCCACCCACGGCCTCGTGCTCCTTCTCCAGGAGCTTGAGCTCGCCCTGCCGCTCCAGCTCGGCGCGCAGCCGCTTCGCCTCCGGCAGGCTGGAGATCCCGGTCTCCCAGTCGCGCTGGTACCGCTCGGTGAACGCCCGCAGCCGGAGGAGCGCTGGCCGGGCGCGCGTCGCCACCTCCTCCTCCGAGCGCCCCGGCAGGAGCAGGTCCCGGAGCTCGTTGCCCGCCACCTGCGCCTCGCCGATGTCGAGGAGCGGCGCGAAGACGTAGCGATCCATGTAGGCGCGCTCGCCCTCGAGCCGGGCCAGCGCGACGGCCGCGGCGACGACGATCAGGGCGGCGGTGACCAGCTCGCTGAGCACCAGCAGGGAGAGGCGCCGGTTGACGGAGACGCCGGTCCGGGGAGCCCCGGCATGTTGCGTGCTTCGCGCCCACAGGGACATCGCGGGCCCCCTTCAAGCAAGGAGGGCACCACGAAGGCGCGCCCGCTCTCCTGCTCCGTCAGCGGGCCCCAGCGTCAGTTCACATCGGTCGCGGTCGGGCTCGTCTCGTTGGCCGGCGGCGGAGCGTCGACCCCGTTGCTGGTGGCGGCGCGCTCCACCTCGGCTGCCATGGCCCCGGTCGCCATCTTCCACCACATCACGAAGTCGCCGCGGAGCGACCAGAGCGGGTGGGTGAACGTGGCGGGCCGGTTGCCCTCGACCAGGAAGTGCCCGACCCAGGCGAAGCCGTAGCCGAGCACCGGCGCGGCCAGCAGGAAGCCGGGGCGGCGGGTGAGCAGGCCCGCGGCCAGGCTGCTCATCGCCAGCGTGGTGCCCACGAAGTGCAGCGTCCGGTTGGTCTCGTTGGAGTGCTCGCGGACGTAGTGGGGCCAGAAATCGTCGAAGGTGTGCATCTCGGGTTGCGCCATGGCCGACCTCCTCAGGGGCGCAGAAGATGCCCCGGTGCGACGCGTTTGTCGACGGGATCCGGGCGGCCCCCGCGCCGGCGCCGCTCAGCGACCCTTGAAGGCGGCGGGGCGCTTCTCGAGGTAGGCGGCGATCCCCTCCCGCGCATCGTCCGAGGCGAACAGCTCGGCCTGCAGCTCCCGCTCCAGGGCGAGCCCCTGCTCCAGCGCCATCTCCCCGCCGGCCTGCACCGCCCGCTTGATCCGCCCCACCGCGAGGCTCGCCTTGCCCGGCGTGGTGAAGCGCTCCGCATACGCCAGCACCCGCTCCATGAAGGCCGCGTGCGTCGCCGTCTCCCACACCTCGTTGATCAGGCCGTAGCCCTGGGCGGTCTCGAAATCGAAGGTGGCGCCCTCGATCATGAGCTGCATCGCCCGCGCCTTGCCCACCGCCCGCGTCAGCCGCTGGGTTCCCCCCGTGCCCGGCAGCACGCCCAGCGCGACCTCGGGGAGCCCGATCTTGCCCGCGCCCTTGCGCGCGATGCGGAGATCGCAGGCCAGCGCCACCTCCAGCCCGCCGCCGACGGTGTGCCCGTTGAGGGCGGCGATGCAGAGCTTGGGGGTGTTCTCCAGGCGGAGCAGCGTCTCGTTGGCGTGCAGGCAGAAGTCGTATTTGAAGGTGGGGTCGGCCGCCTTGAGCATGGCGATGTCGGCGCCGGCGCAGAAGAACTTCTCCCCGTGGCCGGTGAGGACCAGGACCTCGACGCGGGAGTCGAAACGCGCGTCGAGGATGACGCGATCGAGCTCCTTCATCATGTCGAAGCTGTAGCCGTTGACGGGCGGGGCGTTGAGCGTGAGCACCGCCACGTTCCCCTTCGTGTGATAGTCGACCAGGGCCATGGGCGGGTCTTAGGGCATTTCGGGGGGAAGCGTCCAGGGCCGCGGAGGCGGCGGCGAGGGTGCTACTCCGCGCCAGGGTCCTCGTCGTCTCCGAAGAGCACGCCCACCTGGAGCTCCACGGCGAGGAACGGCTCCGCCCGCACTCGCTCTCCGCGCTGGGCGGCGAGGATCTCCAGGTACCCCTTGGCGGTCCACTGGAGGACGGTGAGGCTCTCGTCCCGGGGGTCGATGAGCCAGTAGGAGGGCACCTGGTGCCGGTGGTAGACGCGCTTCTTGCGGATCCGGTCGTGAGCACCCTTGCGAGGAGAGAGGATCTCGCAGACCCAGTCGGGGCGTGCTCTCACGACGGCGTCGTCGTCCTCGGGCGGCTCGGGCAACCGCTCTCGAAGCCAGCCGGCCACGTCGGGTCGGAGGATCTCGCTCGGCGAGAAGGCGACGAGCTGTTCGGTCAGGAACCACCAGCCGCCGGGCCTTCCCGGTCCACCCCCACTGCGGCGATAGGGGGCGAGCAGACCCCCCAGGTTGAACTGGGCGCGCCCGTGGCGAAAGCCGGCCTGCTTCTCGACGAGGTCCCCGTCGATCAGCTCGTACCCCCGCCCCTGCTCCGGCAAGGCCAGGAGATCGGCCTCGGTGGCGGGGCCCGGCGAGCGCTTCAGGGCAGCGGTGCTCATGCGGCATCCTACCATGCGGGGGACGTCGGGCGTGGTGGCGGGGTACCCCCTGGCAGGGTGAGTCGGGGAACGCGCTCGGGCGTCTCCCGTAGTGCCAACTCAGTGGCCCAAGAGACCGACCTCAGGGCGTCAAGCGGACACAGGCGACCGGGTACGTGCCCGCTCCGAACTGGCTGAGCGAAGGCGGGTTGCTCCCGTTCGCCGCGAAGGAGCTCACCTGAGCGTACGCGGTGCCCTGGTAGGTGGCGACGAAGTGGGGGTTGCTGCCCAGGTTCACGTTCCCCGCCCACAGGGCCATCAGATCCTTGACGTCCGCGACCTCGTACGAGGCTCCGAAGGAGCCCACGCAGGTGGCGTCGAGGGCGGCGACGGTGGAGGTGGTGGCCGCCGTCAGGCGCGTGTACCGGACCCTCGCGTCGATGCGCACGCAGAGCACGGGCGCGGTGGCCGGCGAGGCACCGTTCAGGTTCTGCCCGCCCAGCGAATACCCGGTGACGACGCCGGCGTTGTTGCCCCAGAACGACTCGTTGAGGCCGTTCAGCGAGAGCCCGCCATACCAGAGGGTGCCGAGGTCGCGGAGGTCGGCGAGCTGGTAGTTGGCGCCGTACTCGGTCACGCACTGGGCATCGAGCGTGGCGATGGTGCTCCCGCTCGGGGGCGTCCCCCGGGTGAAGCGCATGACGACGGTGTCGGAGCCGCCGGTGCCCGCCGGGCCGGTCGGCCCCGTCGGTCCCGTGGGCCCCGCCGGCCCGATCGGGCCCTGCGCGCCATCCATCCCGTCCACTCCATCCATTCCCGCCGGCCCAATCGGGCCCTGCGCGCCGGTGGCCCCGGCAGCACCGGTGAGCCCGATCGGCCCCTGTGCGCCCGTGGCCCCGGCAGCGCCGGTGAGCCCGATCGGCCCCTGTGCGCCCGTGGCCCCGGCAGCCCCGGTGAGCCCGATCGGCCCCTGTGCGCCCGTGGCCCCGGCAGCGCCGGTGAGCCCGATCGGCCCCTGTGCGCCCGTGGCCCCGGCAGCTCCGGTGAGCCCGATCGGCCCCTGTGCGCCCGTGGCCCCGGCAGCGCCGGTGAGCCCGATCGGCCCCTGTGCGCCCGTGGC
>Ga0302279_10002033_pt1 | contig 27521 bp, 28 predicted proteins | sample III_Bog_N3_3_FD_194541 | JGI IMG/M metagenome (GOLD analysis project Ga0302279, IMG submission 194541) | Peat permafrost microbial communities from Stordalen Mire near Abisko, Sweden - III_Bog_N3_3 | ecosystem: Environmental > Terrestrial > Soil > Wetlands > Peat | place: Sweden: Abisko... | reverse complement strand
CGCGGCCGAGCCGAGCGAAGACGGCGCCGCTCCCCCCGCCGACCCGGCGGCGACCCCTGCCGACGCGCGCGTGTGCTCGTTCCTCTCGGAGCCGTTCGAGCTCACCGGCAGGGAGGCCGTCGAGATCGCCATCGACGTCCCCGTCGACAACGCCTGGGCCTACGTCGAGACCGGCCTCATCCGCGAGGACACGGGCGACGTGGCCATCGTCGGGCTCGAGGCCGCCTACTACCACGGCCGCGAGGGCGGCGAGGACTGGAGCGAGGGGAGCCACAACGCCGACACCGCCGTCTCGGCGCCGAAGCGCGGCAGCTACCTGATCCGCGCCGATCTCCAGTGGGACCCGAAGCTCCCCTCCCCCCCCGCCGCCGTCGTCGTCGTCCGCGCGGGCGGCTACAGCGGCTTGCAGTTCATGGCCCTGCTCGCCGCGCTCCTCTCACCGCTCCTCCTCCACTTCCATCGCAAGGCCTTCGAGAAGAAGCGGTGGGAAGAGAGCAACGTCAACGGGTGATGCCGATGCGCTGGGTCCTCGGCCTCTACCGGGTCTTCGTGGTGAGCTCGGTCACCCTCTACGCCGTCGCCGGCCTCCTCGGCGCGCGCTGCTCGCCCGCCGAGCGCGAGCACATCGACCCCTCGGTGCGCTCCTCGCCGGGCGGCTACCGCTCCTTCCATTTCTGGCACACGGGCTTCGCCGGCGGCAAGTGAACGCGCCGCTCCTGCTCGTCACCGCGATGGCCATCGCCGTCTGCGGGCTCGTCTATGAGCTGCTCGCCGGCACCCTGGCGAGCTACCTGCTCGGCGACTCGATCACCCAGTTCTCCACGGTCATCGGCGTCTACCTCTCCGCCATGGGCCTGGGCTCGTGGCTCTCCGGCAAGGTCGACCGCGACGTGGCCCGCCGCTTCGTCGAGGTCGAGCTGGCCGTCGCGGTGGTGGGCGGCTCGTCGGCGCCGCTGCTGTTCCTCGCCTTCGGTCACCTCTCGTTCTTCCGGGCGGTGCTCTACGGGGTGGTCACCGTGGTGGGCACGCTGGTGGGCCTGGAGATCCCCCTGCTCCTCCGCGTCCTCAAGGACCAGTACGAGTTCAAGGACCTCATCGCCCGCGTCCTCACGGTCGACTACCTGGGCTCGCTCGTCGCCTCGCTGCTCTTTCCCATCTTCCTCGTCCCCCGCCTGGGCATCGTCCGGACCGGCCTGCTCTTCGGCCTCCTCAACGCCCTGGTCGCGGTCTACTCGACGCACCTGCTCCGCAGCCTGATCCCGTCGCGCCGGGACCTGTGGATCAAGGCGACGGTGGTGATCGTGCTCCTCGTCACCGGCGTCGCCTTCGCGGATCGGCTCACCGCCCTCTCGGAAGAGGGCATGTACGCCGACGAGATCATCTTCACCCGCACCACGCCCTACCAGCGCATCGTCATCACCCGCGGGCGCGCCAGCTTCCAGCTCTTCCTCAGCGGCAACCTGCAGTTCTCCTCCGCCGACGAGCACCGCTACCACGAGGCGCTCGTCCACCCTGCCCTCTCCCTCGCCCCCGAGGCGCGCCGCGTGCTGGTGCTCGGCGGCGGCGACGGGCTCGCGGCGCGGGAGATCCTCAAGTATCCCTCCATCGCCGAGGTGGTCCTCGTCGACCTCGATCCCGCGATGACCCAGCTCGCCTCGGAGATGCCCCTCCTCCGCGACCAGAACCACGACTCGTTCCACTCGCCGCGCGTCCATATCGTCAACGACGACGCCTACGTCTGGCTCGGCGAGGATCACGGCCGCTTCGACGCGGCCATCGTCGACTTCCCCGACCCCAACAACTTCGCCCTCGGCAAGCTCTACACCACCCGCTTCTACCGCATGCTCCGCCGGGCCCTCGCCCCCGGCGCCCCGGTCGTGGTGCAGAGCACCTCGCCGCTGATGGCCCGCAGCTCGTTCTGGTGCGTCGCCACCACGCTCGAGGCGGCCGGCCTGTTCACGCGGGCCTATCACGTGGCGGTGCCCTCGTTCGGCGAGTGGGGCTACGTGCTCGCCCGCGACGCTCCGTTCGAGGTGCCCAGCCGCCTGGCGCCCATGCCCCTGGCGTTCCTCAACGAGGCGGTGCTGCCGACGATGTTCGTCTTCCCCGACGACATGAGCCGGGTGCCGGCCGAGGTGAACCGGCTCGATAACCAGATCCTGGTCCACTACTACGACCGGGAGTGGAAGCGGTGGAACTGAGCCAGGTGTGGCGGTGGCGCCACGGTGTGGCGTGGTTGCGCTCGTGAGCCCCTGCTGGCGTTCCGTCACCGGCCACGCGGGTGGGCACGGGGCGTGCTGGGACGGGTCACGCTGGAGGGGTGACCCATGAACGCTCTCGATCCAATGCCTGACGGCGACGCGGTGACGTACCGCTGCCGTGGCTGCTCACGGTGCTTCGTCGCGGTGGACGAGGGGGTGGCCGGCGAGATCCTGTGCATCTGCGGCGTGCCGCTGGCACGGGGGGCGCTGCCGCGCGGGATCTACGAGCTTCGGTCGCACCTCCCCGTCGACGCCCGGGCCACCAATCCCGGACACGCCCCTCGGGAGCCGGACAGCGGCTACGGAGCCTCGCACGGCTACGGCCCGGCCCACGGGGGTCCGAGCGGTCCCAGCGACACGCCCGCGGGCGTGCTGCCGTCGGGCTGAAGCAGCTCCCATCTTGCCGCCCCGTGGCCGCCGGCGCAGCAAGCAGCCGCGTCATGAACCGCCGCGAGCTCCTCACCGCCTTCCTCGGCGCCCCCGCCGCGCTCGCCGCCTGCCGCTCGTCGTCCCCCATCCCCGTCCCCGGCCGCCTCCTCGGCCAGAGCGCCGAGCTCGGCCATCGGCTCCGTGACGGCTTCCGGCCCGAGCCACCCGCGTTCTCCCCCGCGAGCGTGCTGATCATCGGCGCCGGGGCCGCCGGCCTCTCCGCGGCGTGGAAGCTGGCGCGCAGCGGGTTCACCGATTTCACCGTCCTCGAGCTGGAAGATCACCCCGGGGGCACCAGCGCCTCCGGGCGCAACGAGGTCTCCGCCTTTCCCTGGGGCGCGCACTACGTGCCGGTCCCCCCGCGCGAGAGCCGCGCGCTCATCGAGCTGCTCCGCGAGATGGGAGTGGTCGAGGGCGAGGACGCCGCCGGCCGGCCGGTGATCGGCGAGGAGTTCCTCTGCCGCGCCCCCCAGGAGCGCCTCTTCTTCGCCGGCCGCTGGCAGGAGGGCCTCTACCCTCGCTACGGCGAGAGCCGCGAGGACGCCCGCCAGCTCCGCGTCTTCGAGGCCGAGGTGGCCCGCTGGGTGGCCTTCCGCGACGGCGCCGGCCGCCGCGCCTTCGCCGTGCCCAGCGCCCTCGCCGCGGACGCGCCGGAGCTCGACGAGCTCGACCGGATCTCCATGGCCGAGTGGCTCCGCCGGCGCGGCCTCGGCTCGGCGCGGCTCCGCTGGTGGATCGAGTACGCCTGCCGCGACGACTACGGGGCCACGCTCGAGACCACCTCGGCCTACGCCGGCTTCCTCTACTTCGCCGCTCGCGTCGAGGCACCCGGCGCGCGCGCCTCGGAGTTCATCACCTGGCCCGAGGGCAACGGCCGGCTGGTGAGCCACCTCGCTGCCGCGGCGGGTGATCGCCTCCGCACCCGCGTCGCGGTCACCGACGTGCGCCCCGTCGACGGCGCCGTCGAGGTGCGCGCCTTCGACGCCGAGCGCGGGCAGCCCCTCGGCTTCCGCGCCGATCAGGTGATCTTCGCGCTGCCCCAGTTCCTCGCCGGTCACCTGGTCGCGCCCTACCGCGAAGCCCCTCCCCCGCACCTCGCCGAGCTCACCTACAGCGCGTGGATGGTGGCCAACGTCACGCTGCGGGATCGCCTCGTGGAGAAGAGCTTCCCGCTCTGCTGGGACAACGTGATCCACGGGTCCAAGAGCCTCGGCTACGTCGTCGCCACCCACCAGGCGGGGCGCGATCACGGGCCGACGGTGCTCACTTATTACCTACCGCTCGTCGACGGCACCCCGGCCGAGGCGCGCACGCGCTTGCTCTCGGCCGGGCACCAGGAGTGGGTCGACGTCATCCTCGCGGACCTGGGGCGACCGCACGCCGATCTCGCCGCGCGAGTGGCCTCCATCGACGTCTGGCGCTGGGGACACGCGATGGTGCGGCCCACCGTCGGCCTGGTCCGGGGCCCGGCCCTGCGCGCCGCGCGGGCCCCGCTCGGGCGCATCCACTTCGCCAACACGGATCTCTCCGGCATGGCGCTCTTCGAGGAGGCACACCGCCACGGCATCGCCGCGGCCGAGGCCGTGCTCACCGCCCGCGGGGTGCCGTTCCGGAGCTCGTTGTGAGCCCCTGGCTCTTCTCCCGCCGCACCGATCTCCTCGCCTTCGGCGCCCCGGCGCTCGCCTCGCTGGCGCTGGTGGCGCTGGGCCTCGTCACCGGCGCTGCGTCGGGCGACACGCCGCCGGGTCTCTGGCTGGTCGCCATCGTCGGCATCGACGTCGCGCACGTCTGGTCCACCGGCTACCGCGTCTACGCCGATCCCACCGAGCTGCGCCGCCGCCCCCTGCTCTACCTCGGGGTCCCCGCGCTCGCCTACCTGGCCGGCGTGGCGCTCCATCTCCGCGGCCCCGCCGTGTTCTGGCGCGTGCTCGCGTATGCCGCGGTCTTCCACTTCGTGCGACAGCAGTACGGCTGGGTGATGCTGTACCGACGCCGCGCCGGCGAGCGGGACCGGGTGGGGCGCCTCGTCGACGGCGCCGCGATCTACGCCGCGACGGTGACCCCGCTCCTCTGGTGGCACGCGTCGCTCCCGCGTCGATTCCACTGGTTCCTCGCCGGCGACTTCGTCGCGGGGCTCCCGCCGGTGGTCGCGCGGATCGCCGGCTTCGTCGCGGCCGCGATCGCCGCCGCCTACGTCGCCCGCGCCATCCAGGGCGCGCGCCGCGGGTTCGTGCCGTGGGGCAAGCACCTGGTGGTCTCCTCGACCGCGCTCTGCTGGTGGCTCGGCGTCGTGGCGTTCGACTCGGACTTCGTCTTCACCGTCACCAACGTGCTCATCCACGGGGTGCCCTACCTGGTCCTCATTCACCGCTGGGGCCGGCGCCGCTTCGCGGGCGAGCGCGGCGGCGTCGCGGCGGTCTTCCGCGCCGGGGTGCCCGCGTTCTACGGGCTGCTGGTGGCGGTGGCCTTCCTCGAAGAGGGCGTGTGGGACGTCGCCGTGTGGCACGATCATCCGGGCTTCTTCGGCACGTTCGCGCTCGAGCCGGGGCCCACGGCGCTCTCGCTCCTGGTGCCCCTGCTGGCGCTCCCGCAGGCCGTCCACTACGCGCTGGATGCCTTCGTGTGGAAGGTGGCGCCCGTTAACCCGGGGCTGGCCGAGCGGCTGGAGCTGGGCTGAGGGCGTGCGCGGGGCTCGCGCCGCGAGCATACTCGCCGCCGCGTGATCATCCTCATCATGGGCGTCGCCGGCTCCGGCAAGACCACCGTCGGAGGGCTCCTCGCCGCAGCGCTCGGCGTCGAGCTCATCGACGCCGACGCCTTCCACTCCGAGGCGAGCCGGGACAAGATGAGCCGCGGCGTCCCCCTCGACGACGAAGACCGCGCCCCCTGGCTCGCCGCGCTCGCGGCGGCGATCGACGGCTGGCTGGTCGAGGGGCGCTCGGTCGTCCTCGCCTGCTCGGCGCTGAAGCGCGCGTATCGGGCGGTCCTCCGCCGCGACGCCGAGCAGGTGCGGCTGGTGTACCTGCGGGGGTCGCCGGAGCTGCTCCGCCGACGGCTCGACCAGCGCGCCGGCCACTTCGCCACCAGCGCCCTGCTCGAAAGCCAGCTCGCGACGCTGGAGGAGCCCGACGACGCGCTCACCGTCGACGTCGCAGCCCCGCCGGAGGAGATCGTCGCGACGATCCGCCGGGGGCTCGACCTCAGCACGCGCTGAGCCGCGACGCCGACGCGGGATCGAGGTAAATCGTCGCCTGCGGGTGGCGCTGGAGGATCGAGGCCGGAACCGCCGGTGTGACCGGTCCCTCCACGACGGCCTGCACGGCCGCCGCTTTCCGTAGATCGGGGGCGCAGCAGACGATGGCCGCCGCGTTCATGATCTGCGGCACCGCCATCGAGATGGCCTGACGGGGCACGTCGGCGAGGCTCTCGAACCACCCCTCACCCACCTGCTGCCGGCGCGAAGCCTCGGAGAGGGTCACCACCAGGTACGCCTCCCGGGCGTGGAAGTCCGCGGGTGGATCGTTGAACGCCAGGTGCCCGTTCTCCCCGATCCCGACGAAGGCCACGTCGATGGTGCGCCCCTCCAGGAGAGCGCCGAGGCGCTGGCACTCGCGCGCGGGGTCGCGCTCGGCGTCGATGTAGTGGAACGCCCGCAGCGGCAGGGGCAGCGCGCGCACGAAGCGCTGCCACATGTAGAGCCGGAAGGAGGCGCGGTCCTCGATGGGTAGGCCGACGTACTCGTCGAGGTGGAATCCGGTGACGTCGTGCCATCCCACGCCCTCCGCCTTCACCAGATTGCTCAGCATGTCCAGCTGGGACGCGCCGCTGGCGATGATGATGCCAGCCTCTCCGCGGGTGGCGAGGGCCTCCCGGATGCGGGCGGATCCCTCCCGTGCAGCCTCCTCGCCGGCGGCCTCCCTCGACGGGCAAATGGTGACCTTCATGCGCGCGCTCCTCCGGTGTCGTCCGAGGCAACTCTAGGGCTCGCCACCCTCCATCATCAGCCCGGAGGGTGCGCCAGCCCACCCGAAGCTTCGCGCCGGGCAGGCCCCGGCGCGCCCAGCTGCTATCGCGCTGCATGCGGCGTCTGGGGAAGTATTCGATCGGGCTCGGGGACCGCTTCGGCCGGCAGGGCCGCGCCCAGCTGCGGGCCCTGGAGATGGCGCGCGGGCTCGGCGTCGAGGTCGCGCCGGTGTGGAACAAGTCCCACCGGGAGCACACCCTGCTGCACAGCCAGCCAGCCAGCGTGCGGCGCGAGGCCGACGAGGCGACTGCCGCGCTCGGCTGGCCCGGTGACTACCACGTCGACGCGGACCACATCCGCCTCGCGACCGTCGCCCCCTTCCTCGAGACCCACGACTTCTTCACGCTCGACATCGCGGACTTCATCGGTCAGCCCGACGGCCCCGACGACGCGCACGCGTTCATCACTCGGCACCACGACCTCGCCTCGAAGCTCGAGATCCCCGGCCTCGACGAGCCGCAGTCGTTCTCCCCGGAGGGCCTGGCGGTCGTCGTTCGCCGTTACCTGCCGGCCGTGCGCGAGGCGGGCCGGATCTATCGCCGGATCGCATCGGCCAGAGGCGCCGGGAGCTTCATCACCGAGATCTCCATGGACGAGGTGGCCGCGCCCCAGACCCCGGAAGAGCTCCTGGTCATCCTCACCGCCGTCGCCGACGAGGGCATCCCTCTCCAGACGATCGCCCCCCGGTTCTCCGGCCTCTTCGCCAAGGGCGTGGACTACCAGGGCGACGTGGCGCAGCTCGCCGGCGAGGTGGATCGACACCTGTGCGTGCTCCGTCACGCCCGCAGGGCCCTCGGCTTGCCCGCGGACTTGAAGCTCAGCGTCCACTCCGGGAGCGACAAGCTCTCCCTGTACGGTCCCCTCCGCCGGATCCTGCGCCGGCACGACGCGGGGATCCACCTCAAGACGGCGGGCACGACGTGGCTGGAGGAGCTCATCGGCCTCTGCGAGAGCGGCGGCGACGCGCTCGCGATGGTCAAGGAGATCCACGCCGGCGCGCGCGGCCGGCTCCGAGAGCTGTGCGGTCCCTACGCTTCGGTGCTGGCCCTCGACCCGGCGCGCCTCCCGCCGCTGGAGACGGTCGCGGGCTGGGGCGGCGCGACCTTCGCCCGCGCCCTGCGCCACGACCCGGCCTGCCCCGGGTACGACCCGCACCTCCGGCAGCTGCTCCACGTGGCCTATCCGCTGGCCGGCGAGATGGGCGCGCGCTTCCTCGAAGCGCTCGACCGGCACGCGGAGACGGTCGCGCGCAACGTCACCGCGAACATCTTCGAACGGCACCTCCGGCCTCTGTTCCTCGACGACCGCGACGCGGCGGCCTGAGCATGGACCGAGAGCACTTCCACGAAGGCGGTGAGGACGCCGAGATCGACCGGCGCCGCGCCGGCGAGCTGCTCGACGCGATGCTCGAGCGCCTGGGCCCGATGCGCCGCGTCCTGCTTCTGCCGCCGGACGGGACTCGCGCCCACTCCGGCGCGGGGGAGCTGACGGCGATGCTCCACGAGCGGCTCGCGGGGCGCGCGCACGTCGCGATCATGCCGGCGCTCGGCACGCACGCGCCGATGACGCGCGCGGAGATCGAGCGCATGTTCCCCGGCGTCCCGCCGAGCCTCTTCCAGGTGCGGTGTTTCCGCAGCGGGCTCCACCGCCTGGGCACGGTGCCTGCGTCGTTCATCCGCACCATCTCCGAGGGCCGGATGGAGGTCCCCATCGCGTGCGAGGTGGACCGCCTGCTGGTCGAGGGAGGGTGGGATCGCATCCTGTCCATCGGCCAGCTCGTCCCGCACGAGGTGGCCGGGATCTCCAACCACAACAAGAACCTGTACATCGGCGCGGGCGGGCGGGACACGATCAACAAGACGCACTTCCTCGGCGCCGTGTACGGGATGGAGCGGATCATGGGGCGCGCCCGCTCCCCCGTGCGCGCAGTCTTCGACTATGCCGACGAGCACCTGGCCTCCGCGCTGCCCGAGGTCACCTACCTGCTGACCGTCCGCGCGCTCGCCGCCGGCGGCCGCCTCGTCACGCGCGGGCTCTTCGCCGGCGAGGGATCCGCCTGCTTTCACCGCGGAGCGGACCTCTGCCGTCGCGTCAACATGAGCCTCCTCGATCGGCCACTCCAGCGCTGCGTGGTCTGGCTCGACCCCGCCGAGTACCGATCCACGTGGCTGGGCAACAAGGCCATCTATCGCACCCGGATGGCCATGGCCGACGGCGGAGAGCTGGTGGTGCTGGCCCCGGGAGTGTCGCGCTTCGGTGAAGACCCCGGCATCGACCGCTTGATTCGCAGACATGGTTACCGAGGGACGGCGGAGACCCTCGCCTCGGTCGGTCGCGACGCGGAGCTGGCCGACGATCTCTCCGCGGCGGCCCACCTCATCCACGGCTCCTCCGAGGGCCGCTTCACGGTCCGCTACGCGGCCGGAGGCCTGAGCCGCGAGGAGGTCGAATCCGTCGGCTTCGCCTGGGGCGACCTCGACGAGCTCGTCCACCGCTACGAGCCGGCGCGGCTCCAGGAGGGATGGACCAGGACCCCGGGAGGCGAGGAGATCTTCTTCGTCTCGAACCCGGCGCTCGGGCTCTGGGGGCTCCGCGCGCAGTTCGCGGACTGAGCGAGGAGGACGGATGGACCCGACGCTCGAAAGGCTCTTTTCGCTGGAGGGCAAGCTGGCTCTCGTCACGGGCGGGACAGGCATCCTGGGCTCGGCGGTGAGCCGCGGATTGGCCCAGGCCGGCGCCCACGTGCTGGTCACCCACCGCCGCGCGGAGGATGCCGAGTCCGCCGCCGCGGGGCTCCGCGAGGCGGGGCACCGGGCGAGCGGGCTCGGCCTCGACGTGATGGATGAGGCGAGCCTGCGCCGGGCGGCCGCACGGACGCGAAGCCTGGGCGGCCTCGACATCCTGGTCAACGGCGTCGGAGGCAATCGACCCGGCGCGACCACGGCGCCCGACATGCCGTTTCACGAGCTCCCGCGGGCCGCGGTCGAGGAGGTGATGGCGCTCAACTTCCTCGGCGGAGCCTTCCTCACCGCACAGGCGTTCGCGCCGCAGATGGCCGAGAAGGAAGCCGGGGGCGCCATCCTCGCCATCTCCTCGATGAGCGGCATCCGCCCGCTGACGCGCGTCCCCGGCTACAGCGCCGCCAAGGCGGCCGTCGCCAACTTCACGGCCTGGCTCGCGACGCACCTCGCCCAGGAATACAACCCGCGCCTCCGCGTCAACGCGATCGCGCCGGGGTTCTTCCTCACCACGCAGAACCGCTTCTTGCTCACCGAGGAAGGGACCGGCGCGGTCACCCCGCGGGGGCGCCGCGTGCTCGATCACACGCCCATGGGTCGGTTCGGCGCCCCCGAGGATCTGATCGGTGCCGTGGTCTGGCTCTGCTCCGACGCGGCGCGCTTCGTGACGGGGATCGTGGTCCCCGTCGACGGGGGGTTCTCGGCCTACGCAGGGGTGTGATCCGATCGACGAGGAGGCCACGCGCGAGGAACCGGCCCCCGCACGGTCGCCGACGACGAGCTCGGCTCACCTCGGCGTCGCGGGCACCGAGGCGCTCGAGGCCCGCAGCCCCACGTCGCGACGCTCCCGCGCCCCCAGCGCGACGAGGGCGACGGCCCCGAGCACCAGGCCCAGCCCGAGCACGTCGGCGAGGGTGAAGCGCTCACCGCCGAGCGTGGCGCCGAGCACCAGCGCGACCAGCGGGTTCACGTACGCGTGGCTCGACGCCAGGGCCGGGCGGGCGTTGCGCAGCAGGTAGCCGAGCGCGCTGTAGACGAGCATCGAGCCGAACACGATGAGGTAGCCCAGGGCGAACAGGCTCCCCGCGCCGGGCCCGTCAGGGCTGGAGCGCTCCCCCCTGGCCACGCTCGCGACGAGGAGCAGCGTCCCCCCGCAGAGGATCTGCGTCGCGGTGCCCAGGATCCCCGCCGGCAGGCGCAGCCGCCGCGTGAGCACGAAGCCGAGCGCGTGGCCCGCGGCTGCCACGAGCAGGATCACCGCCACCGCCGGATCCGCGCGCAGCGCTCCGCGCAGCGACGCCACCGCGACGCCGGCAGCGCCCACCAGGAGCCCGGCGATCTCCGCGCGGGAGAGCCGGCCACCCCAGAGCCGATCGAACAGCGCAGTCCAGAGGGGCACCGATCCGAAGACCAGCGCCGCGAGCCCCGAGGGCATGCGCTGCACGGCGATGGCGATGCCACCCATCCCCATCACCAGCAAGGGCACCGACGAGAGCGCCGCCGCCGCCCACTCGCCCGGTGAAGGGGTCCGGGCTCCGCGCGCGCGCGCCACCGCGTAGAGCAGCGCGCCGGAGACCGCGAAGCGCAGGCCCACCATCCGCAGCGGCGGAAAGCCGGTCACCGCGATGCGCTGGGCGAGGTACGTCGAGCTCCCCACGGTGTACATCAGCGCGAGGCAGAGCACGATCGTCGGGACCCGGGGGCGGCCGGGGGTCATCGCCTTCGAGCCTAGCGGCCGGGGCCGGGGCGGCCAGCGAGGCCGGTTACCCCGAGCGCGAGCCGAGCGGGCCCAGCCGCTGCCATCGCCGCCTCAGCGAGTCGTGTCCATGTCCGACTCGAGCCAGGTGACGTACCAGCGGTGCGGGCTCCAGAAGACCTCCGCCTGCGGATCTCCCTCCGGCAGCACGATGTTGAGCGGGACGGTGGTCCCGCGCTGGATGAACCCGTGGCGCCAGAGGCGGTGCAAGGCGGCCTGCTCGCGAGTCAGCAGCACCTCGACCAGGTCGGCTCCAGGATCGTGGTGGTAGATGGCGGCGAGGGCGGAGCCCCACGCGTCCGCAGGGGCCACCAGCTCGACGATGCGCAGGCGCCGCCCGACTCGTTCCAGCGCGCAGGTCGCGATGGGAGACCCGCCCTCGACGACGACGAACGCCCGCTGCCGGCCCGACGGCGACGCCACGAAGCGCCACGCATAGGTCGCGGCGTCGCGCGAGGTGGCGAGCCCGATGTCCGGGCGCGCCGCGCGAAAGACCTCGTCGACCCGGGCGTCCGGGCCGAGGATCGGATCGAGCCACGCGCGGGTCGACGGCACCAGCAGCGCGGCCGCCAGCCGGTCGACGGCGCTGGCGCGGACGCCGAGCGCTCGGGCGCCGAGGGGACGCACGTAGCGCGCGACGTGCGTGACGTCGCGGGAGCCCGCCTCCCGCAGCGGCGTACGATTGGCGAGGAGCGGAGTGCCGAACATCACCTCGATGCCCAGCGCTCGCATGTCGCGGCGCGCGGCGCGGTGCATCGCGGTGCCGAGGCCGCGCCGTCGGAAGCGGGGGCGGATGAAGAGATCGCCGCCGAGCGCCCCGCGGACGGTCCTGCCCGGGAGCGCCATCCGCCGGGGGAAGAACGACGCGCAGCCGGCCGTGGCCCCGGTGTCCTCGTCGATTGCCATCCACGTGATCGCCGATCCGTGCGGGCTGTCGTCGTAGAGCCAGGAGTGCCGCCGCTCCAGGTCGATCTCGCTGTCCGGACCGAAGAGCTCCCCCACGAGCCCAAGGATTTCTCCGCGATCACCCGGGCGAGCAAGCCTGATGTGACAGCCCATGAGGGGAGTCAATTAGTGTGGGGAAGCGCCTTGCGCCAGCGCCGTCGCAGGGCGCTGCCGGGCCCGGGGCGCCGGGAACGGAAGAGCCGGCGCGCTCAGCGCGCGCGCGCCGTCGCCGCGATGATCTTGCCGAAGCCGCCCGCGTCGAGCGACGCGCCACCGACGAGCGCACCGTCGATGTCCGGCTGGGCCAGCAGGGCCGCCGCGTTGTCGGCCTTGACGCTCCCACCGTAGAGGAGCCGGGTCTCCCCGCCGAGCGCTGTCGACGTCTCGGCGAGGAGCGCGCGGATCCTCGCGTGGACCGCCTGCGCATCCTCGGGGCTGGCCACCCTGCCGGTCCCGATGGCCCACACGGGCTCGTAGGCGATGGCTCCGAACCCGGGCTGCCGGACCAGCGACGGCAGCGCCGCGCGCACCTGCCGCTCCACCACGGCGAGGGTCTGGCCCGCCTCGCGCTCGGCGAGCGTCTCGCCCACACAGACGATGGGCCGCGGCCCCGTGGTCATCGCGGTGGCCGTCTTCCGCGCGACGAGGTCGTCGGTCTCGCCGAAGAGCTGCCGTCGCTCGCTGTGCCCGAGGATGACCCAGGTGGCGCCGGCCTCGCGGAGCATGGCGCCCGAGATCTCGCCGGTGAAGGCGCCCGCCGGCTGGTCGCTCATGTTCTGCGCGCCCACCCAGACCTTGCTCCCGACCTCGTCGAGCACCTGCGCCACCACCGCCAGTGCGGTGAACGGCGGGGCGACCAGCACGTCGACCTGGGGCGCCTCGGCGGCGGAGCGCGCGACCGCGGCGGCGAGCGCGGCGGCTTCGGGGCCGCCGGCGTTCATCTTCCAGTTGCCAGCGATGAAGGGGCGTCTTCGGGGGTTCACCGGGCCGGGGTAGTCAGGCCGCGGGAGCGGGTCAAGGACGGTGGGGCGCGCGACGGTCCATCCTGCGGACGTGGCCTTCCCATTGCCCGGGGCTTCGACTAGGGTCCGCCGCGCCTCACCCGCGAGGCCCCACGATGACCGTCCCCTCCCCTCCTCCCGGCTCCGTCGTCGTCGCCAGCGACCATGGGGGCTTCGCCCTCAAGGAAGCGATCAAGCGGCACCTCACGGCGCGCGCCGTGACCGTGATCGACGCGGGCACCCACTCCACCGAGGCGTGCGACTACCCCGTGTTCGCGCGCGCCGCGGCCGAGGCGGTGGCTCGCGGCGAGGCGTGGCGCGGCGTGGTCGTCGACGGCGCCGGCATCGGCTCCAGCATGGTCGCCAACAAGGTCCCCGGCGTGCGGGCCGCCATGGCCTTCGACCTCGCCACGGCGAAGAACGCGCGCGAGCACAACGACGCCAACGTGCTCACGCTCGGCGCCGGCTACCTGGCCGAGGATCTCGCCCTCAAGATCGTTGACGTCTTCCTCTCCACCGAGTGTAGTGCCGAGCGCCACCAGCGCAGGGTCGCGATGATCGACGCGCTCGACGTCGGCCGCCCGGCACCGCCCCCCGCAAAGAAGAGCTCGAACATGGCCTCCGGTCCCCCTGGCGATTACGAGTCGCTCGTCAATGCGATCTCCCAGGTCCTGACGACCAATCCGTCGCTCCTCGCCCCCTTCATGGCGGCCCACTACACCGGTGGGGCTCCGGTCCATTGCGTCGGCGGCCAGTGCGTCGGCTGCGGCCACTGCGTCTCCAAGCGCACCGACGTGGTGCGCGGCTTCATGGCTCAGATGGGTGACCGGGCGCGTGACGTGCGGCTGATGGGCTCGCCGGGCATCGACGCGGTCCCCCAGGACCTCGCCAAGCTCATCGACCACACGCTGCTCAAGCCCGAGGCGACCTACGCCGACATCGACCAGCTCTGCGACGAGGCGCGCAAATACGGCTTCGCCTCCGTGTGCGTCAACCCGGTCCACGTGCGCCGCTGCGCCGACCGGCTTCGGGGCGCGTCTCCCGTCGTCTGCACGGTCATCGGGTTCCCGCTCGGCGCCACTCCCTCGGAGGTGAAGGCGCTCGAGGCGCGCCGGGCCATCCGCGACGGCGCGCGCGAGGTGGACATGGTCCTCGCCATCGGCGCGCTCAAGTCGGGCGACCACCGCTACGTGTACGACGACATCCGCATCGTCGCCGAGGCCGCGCACGAGGGGCGAGCGCTGCTCAAGGTGATCCTGGAGACCGCCCTCCTCACCGACGAGGAGAAGGTAGCAGCCTGCGTCGCCGCCAAGCGCGCCCGCGCCGACTTCGTGAAGACGTCCACCGGCTTCTCCAAGGGCGGCGCCACCGTGCACGACATCGCGCTGATGGCGCGCGCCGTGGACCACCAGCTCGGCGTCAAGGCGTCGGGCGGCGTCGGCTCGGTGGCGGACGCCCGCAAGATGATCGAGGCCGGCGCCACCCGCATCGGCGCCTCGGTCGGCGTCAAGATCGTCCAGGAAGCCAAGCAAGCTGGGGGGCACCCCCAGCCCTCCGGGGGTCAGGCGCCCGACAAGAGCGCCAAGCCCTCCGCGTACTAGCACCCGAGACCACCATGGCCGACCTTCGCAGCTTCGTCTTCCTCGACTCGCTCCAGCCCCAGCTCGCCGCCTTCCTCGGGACGGTGGCCAAGGGCTTCCTCCCCATCGCCGGCGAGGCGTCCCTGATCGTGGAGATCTCCCCGGGCATCGAGATCAACCGGGTGACCGACATCGCCGTCAAGGCCACCGACGTGCGGCCGGGCATGCAGGTCGTCGAGCGGCTCTACGGCATGCTCGAGATCCACAGCCCCTCGCAGGGCGAGGTGCGCCAGGCGGGCGTCGCCATCCTCGAGGCGCTCCAGCTCAAGGAGAGCGACCGCATCAAGCCGCGGGTGCTGTCCTCGCAGGTCATCAAGCACGTCGACGACCTCCAGGTGCAGCTCATCAACCGGAACCGCCAGGGCATGATGCTGATCGCGCGCGAGTCGCTCTTCATCATGGAGGTCGAGCCCGCGGGCTACGCCGCGTTCGCCGCCAACGAGGCCGAGAAGGCCGCCGAGATCAACGTCATCGACGTGCGCATGACCGGCGCCTTCGGCCGCATCTACCTGGGCGGCGAGCAGCGCGACATCGACGTCGCCTCCGTGGCGGCCACCCGCGCGATCGAGGCGCTCACGGGACGCGAGGCCGGCTCCTCGCGAAAGGACTGAGCAGCCATGGCCAGCGCCGGCATCGACCTCCGAAGCTACGTTTTCCTCGACTCGCTGCAGCCGCAGCACGCGGCCTTCCTCGGGACGGTGGCCAAGGGGTTCCTCCCCACCGGGGGGCAGGCCTCGCTCTTCGTGGAGATCTCCCCGGGCATCGAGATCAACCGCATCACCGACATCGCGGTCAAGGCCACCGGGATCAAGCCGGGCATGCAGATCGTCGAGCGCCTCTACGGCCTGCTCGAGCTGCACCACGACGAGCAGGGCGAGGTGCGCCGCGCGGGCGAGGCCATCCTCGAGGCCATCGGCGCCGCCGAGACCTCGCGCATCAAGCCGGAGATCCTCTCCTCGACGATCATCCGTCACCTCGACGACCGGCAGACGCAGCTCATCAACCGCACCCGGCACGGCAACATGATCATGGCCGGCCAGACGCTCTACACCCTCGAGGTGCAGCCCGCCGCCAACGCGGCGCTCGCCGCCAACGAGGCCGAGAAGGCGGCGCGCATCAACGTGATCGAGATCGTCTCGTTCGGCTCGCTGGGGCGCGTGTACCTCGCGGGCAACGATCGCGACATCGACGTCGCCGCGCCCGCCGCGGAGGCCGCCATCCGGCGCCTCGAGGGCCGCGCCGGTCGATGATGACGGGGGGCCGAGGCCCCCCACCCCCGAATGAGAGCCGCACGTCACAACGCGGTAGCCGTGGAGAGAGAAAATGGCCGAAGCACTGGGAATGATTGAGACGCGTTCGTTCGCGGCGATGGTCGAGGCGTCCGACGCCATGGTCAAGGCCGCCAAGGTGGAGCTCGTCGGGTACGAGAAGACCGGCGGCGGGTACGTGACCGCCATCATCCGCGGCGACGTCGCCGCCGTGAAGGCGGCCATCGAGGCCGGCCAGAACGGCGCGGCCCGCGTCGGCGAGATCGTGTCCACGCACATCATCGCGCGCCCGCACGTCAACGTGGACCTCGTTCTCCCCCTCGGTCGCAAGGCCGAGGTCGAGAAGGAGCTCCAGTCCCGAGGCGGCAAGTAGCCGCGCCTTCGATGCTCCTGGCGAAGGTGGTGGGGACCCTGGTCGCGACGCGCAAGGATCCCAAGGTCGACGGGCTCAAGTTCCTGGTGCTCCGCCAGGTCAACCCCGAGACCCTCAAAGAGGGCGGCTACGTCGTGGCCAACGACGCCGTCGGCTGCGGCGTGGGGGAGTACGTCCTCTACGCGTCGGGGTCGTCGGCGCGGCAGACCGAGGTCACCAAGGATCGCCCGTGCGACGCGGTCATCATGGCCATCGTCGACACCTGGGAGATCAGCGGCGAGCAGCGCTACGAAAAGCACGGGCAAGAGCACGGCTACGGCGACTAATCCATGACGATGAGCCCCGAGGACATCCGCCGCATCGCCGAGGCGATCGCCAGCAAGATCACGGGTCCCGGTGGGGGTTCCACCCCCACCCCCCCGGCGATGCCCGCGGCGTCTGCTCCCTCCGCCGCAGGCGCGGGCAAGGGTGACGGCGTCTACGGCACCATCGACGAGGCGGCGCGCGCCGCGCGGACGGCGTTCCTGGCGCTCTCGGCCCTGGGGCTGGAGCAGCGCAAGGTCGTCGTCGAGTCGATGCGGCGGGCCATGCGGGCGCAGGCCGAGAGCCTCGCCCGCCTCGCCCACGAGGAGACCGGGCTCGGCCGCTACGAGGACAAGGTCGTCAAGAACCTCCTTGTCACCGAGAAGACGCCCGGCCCCGAGGATCTGACGCCGATCGCCACCTCGGGCGACCGCGGCCTGACGCTCATCGAGCCCGCGCCCTTCGGGATCATCGGGGCGATCACCCCCGTCACCAACCCGTCGTCGACCATCATCTGCAACGCCATCGGGATGATCTCGGCGGGCAACACGGTGGTGTTCAACCCGCACCCCTCGGCCAAGCGGGTCTCGATGGCCACCGTCCGCGCGTTGAACCAGGCCATCGTCGCCGCGGGTGGCCCGCCCGACACGCTCACCACGGTCGCCGAGCCCACCATCGCCTCCGCCGGCGAGCTGATGAAGCACCCGCTGGTCCGCCTGCTGGTGGTCACCGGCGGTCCCGGCGTGGTGCAGGCCGCGATGAACTCGGGCAAGCGCGCCATCTGCGCCGGGCCCGGCAACCCGCCGGCCGTCGTCGATGCCACGGCGGACGTCGAGCAGGCCGGGCGCGACATCGTGCTCGGGCACTCCTTCGACAACAACGTCATCTGCGTCGACGAGAAAGAGGTCGTCGTCGTCGACTCCATCGCGGACTCCCTCAAGGTCGTGATGAAGCGCACCGGCGCCGTCGAGCTCAAGGCGAGCGATCTGCCGCGGCTCGAGAAGGTCATCTTCGAGAAGAACGCCGGCCCGCGCGGCCACGCCGTGGTCAACCGCAAGTTCGTTGGGAAGAACGCGTCGCTGATCCTCCAGGAGCTCGGCATCCCCGCCGGCCCCGAGGTGCGCTGCATCCTCGTCGAGGTGCCCAACGATCACCCGCTGGTGTGGACCGAGCAGATGATGCCCGTGCTCCCCCTCACCCGGGTGCGCAACGTCGACGAGGCCATCGACCTGGCGGTCGCTGCCGAGGGGGGCTGCTTCCACACCGCGACCATGCACTCGCACAACCTGGCCGCGCTCTCGCGCATGGCGCGCAAGTGCAACTGCAGCATCTTCGTCAAGAACGGCCGCGCCGTGGCCGGGCTCGGCGCCGATGGCGAGGGCTACACCTCGTTCACCATCGCCTCGCCCACCGGTGAGGGCCTCACCAGCCCGCGCTCGTTCTCGCGCTGGCGCCGCTGCACGATCGTCGATCACTTCCGCATCGTGTGAGCGCATGAGCGAGCGAACGGGTCCCCTCGGGGAACACTCCCAGATCACCGGGCCCGCGCTCGCCCTGATCGAGATCGGCGACGTCCCCGCGGGCCTCAAGGCGCTCGATGCGCTCGCCAAGGAGGCGCCCGTCGTCGTCCTCGGGGCGGGCACCCTCCAGGGCGGCCACTGGCTGCTCTCGTTCGCCGGCGAGGTGGATCCCGTCGAGCTCGGCTTCGCTCGGGCGATGGAGCGGGCCGGCGCCGCCGTGGTCGACTCCGTGCTGCTGCCCTACGCGGAGCCGCGCCTCCTCCCTGCCCTCCGCGACGGCACCGTGTACTTCCCCACCGTCAGTCACGAGGGGGGACACCCCCATCCTCTGGGCGACGCTCTCGGCGTCGTGCAGACCGGCTCGCCCCCCACCTTGCTGCGCGCCATCGACGCTGCCCTCAAGGGCGCCACCGTCGAGCTGGTCGAGCTGCGCATCGCCGAGGGGCTGGGCGGTCGCGCGCTCGCCCTGCTGTGGGGCAACCAGAGCGACGTGGAGGCCGCCATCGAGCTCGCCACGGGCGCGTTCTCCCGCGGCCGGCGCGAGGGGTGCACCACCGCCGTGATCGCCAACGCCGACCCCGAGGTCGGGCGCGCGCTGCGCTCGGGCTCACGCTTCTTCAAGGAGTTCCGCGGATGAAGCTCGGACGCGTGATCGGCACGATGGTCGCCACCATCAAACCCGAAGGGATGCGCGGCTTGAAGCTGCTCATCGTCCGGCCCCTCACGGCCGACCTCCAGCCCGAGGGAGATCCCTTCGTCGCCACCGATGCCTCGGCGCAGGCCGGCCCCGACGATCTGGTGACCTACGAGTCTTCCCGGGAGGCGGCGCTCCTGCACGACCCCTCGTTCGTACCCGTCGACCACGCCATCGTCGGGATCGTCGATCAGCACTACTATGACGGTGGAGGGACGCGATGATCCTCGGACGCGTCTGCGGCACGGTCGTGAGCACCATCCAGCACCCCTTCTACCAGGGCAAGAAGCAGCTCATCGTGCGCGCCTGCACCCCCGACGGGGCGTTCGACGGCGATCGCTACGTCATCGCCGTCGACCTCGTCGGCGCGGGCGTCGGAGAGACGGTGATCGTCGAGGACGAGGGCACCAGCGCCCGCCAGCTCCTCGACGCCGGCAAGGACGCGCCGGTGCGCGCCGTGATCCTGGGCATCGTGGACGAGGTCACCGACTTCTCCGGCGAAGCCTAGGCTGGACGCCCGGGGGACAGCATCGGGCCGACGGCCGGGCAGCGTGAGCCACCCGGCCTGCAGGCATCAGACGGCGCCGGCCGCGTAGTTCTCGTCCAGCGCGAGCGACCCGGTGGGCTGGAGGGTCTGCTTGGCGGCCGCCAGCTCCTCTCGGCTGCCGTGGGCGACGACGATGCACTGATCCGCCTTGAGCGCGGTCTCGTACCTGAGGATGCTGTCCTTGGGAATGCCAATGCTGTAGAGGCCGGCGCCGAGCGCGGTCAACCCGCCGACCACGGCGGCCTCCCCGAGCGCGCCGACGATCCAGGCGACCAGCGGGCCGAGCACCAGCACGTGCCCGAAGCCCGGGATGAGAAAGAGCGCCGACCCGAACAGCATGCTCCAGAGGCCGCCCCAGAAGGCCCCGCGCTTGCCCCAGAACATCATGCGGTCGCCGGTGTTGTAGAAGCCGACCACGTGCTCCTCGGAGTGGTAGTCCTTTCCCACGATCGAGAGCTTCTTCATGTCGAACCCCGATGTGCGCAGGGCATTCAGCGCATTCTCGGCCTCACCGTGCGTGCTGTAGATGGCGACCACGGTATTCATCTTTTGCATGTCCGGCGCCTGAGCACGATCCGGGCCGCTCCACTCGCGCGGTGCCCGGGGCGTAGAGCCCGTGATCGGCGCGCGTGCACGCCACACCGTGGCGTGCCTGCGTGTCGCATCCCTGCGAGATCGGCTGCGAGGCGGAGCCACCGCTCGGGCTCCGGGCGCGCGCGACACGTGGCGATCGGCGCGGCACGACCCTTGTTATCCGCAGCGGTAGCAACGAGACAGGCGAGTCCGCTATCACCCGCGGGCCCTCGCCGAGGAGACGCGATGGCAACGACGATGAAAGCTTTGGTTTATCACGGACCCGGGAAGATGAGCCTGGAGCCGCGCCCGATGCCGCAGATTGAGGCCAGCACGGACGCGATCATCAAGATCACCAGGACGACCATCTGCGGCACCGACCTGCACATCCTCAAGGGGGACCTGCCGGCGTGTGCGCCTGGACGCATCCTCGGTCACGAGGGCGTCGGGGTGGTCGAGCACGTCGGGCCGGGGGTCGCGGCGTTCAAGGTGGGCGACCGCGTCATCGTCTCGTGCATCAGCGCGTGCGCCAAGTGCGAGTATTGCCGGAGGGGGATGAGCTCCCACTGCACCACCGGCGGCTGGATCCTCGGCTACACCATCGACGGGACCCAGGCCGAGTACGTCCGCGTCCCCTACGCCGACACCAGCCTCTACGCCATCCCCCCCGGCGCCGACGAGGAGGCGCTCATCATGCTCAGCGACATCCTCCCCACGGGCTTCGAGTGCGGCGTGCTCAATGGTCGGGTCCAGCCCGGCAACACGGTGGCGATCGTCGGCGCCGGGCCGGTGGGCCTGTCCGCGCTGCTCACCGCGCAGCTCTATTCGCCGAGCGAGATCATCTCGATCGACCTCGACGCCAACCGGCTCGAGGTGGCCAAGGGGCTGGGCGCCACGGCGGTCGTCAACAGCAGCGACGGGAAGGCCGTCGAGGCGGTCATGCGGTTGACGGGCGGGCGCGGCGTCGACACCGCCATCGAGGCGGTCGGCGTGGCGGCCACCTTCGGCCTCTGCCAGGACATCGTCGGGGCCGGCGGCGTCATCGCCAACATCGGCGTCCACGGCGCCAAGGTGGACCTGCACCTGGAGCGCCTGTGGTCGCACAACGTGACCATCACCACCCGGCTGGTGGACGCGGTCACCACGCCCAAGCTCCTCCAGGCCGTGCAGTCCCACAGGCTCGACGCGAAGCGCCTGATCACGCACCGCTTCCCGCTCGCCAAGATCGCGGAGGCCTACGACACGTTCGGGCGGGCCGCGACCACCCGGGCGCTCAAGGTCATCCTGGAGGCGTGACCGGGGCCCGTCGCAGCGCCCCGTCACTCCACCCGCGCGAACACCACCCGTCCCGCGCTCACCCACCCCACCACCGTCCGGTCACGCGGGCCCATCGCCGCCAGCGGCGCCCCCGCGTGACCTGCGCCGGACAGCCACTCGAGCGCCTCCCAGGCCGGTCGATCCCCGCCCGTGCGGCGCACCGCAATGCGCTCGTCGCGCTTGGCCCAGCCCTCCACCCACGCCGCGATAACACCGCCCTCGGGCCCGACCGCGAGCGTCGGACCCCAGGCGTCTCGCTCCAGGGAGGAGAGCCGGACCGCCTCCCGACCGCCGTTGATCCAGCGCCCGTCCGCGCCCCGCCGCGCGGCGAGGATCGCGTTCCCGGGTGCGTCGCGCTGCGCCCAGATCACGTACAGCTCCCCGCCCGGCCCGAAGGCAGCCTGAGCGCTCCGCGCGACGCCGCCGACGCGCGAGAACGCATCGCCGAGATCGCGCGGCTTGGTCCAGGCGCCCGAAGCGTCCCGGGTGGCCACGTACACGGGAGTCGCCCCCGCGCCGTTCTCCTGCACCCACACCACGGCCGCCTCGCCGCGGGGGCCGAGCGCTGGCTTCGGGTTGGCCACCGGATCGCTGTCCACCGGGGCGCCGAAGGCAGACACGTACTCGCGCGGGCCCGGGCGCGAGAAGGTGCCGGCCGGGCCACGGCGCTCGCTCAGGTAGGTCATCAGCGGGACGCCCTCGGATTGATACCAGGCGACGAGCGCATCGCCGCCGGCGTTCACGGCGATCTGCGGCTGATTGGCAAAGAGGATGGCGGGCGAGACCACGTCCTCGGCGCCGCGGGGCATCTCCCACCCGGCCGCCGCCGAGGCCCGGTGCGCTACCGAGACTCCCCAGCCGGTGCCCGTCTGCTGGCACCACACCAGGAACTGCTCCCCCGTGGGCGCCACCGCTGCCCACGGCTCGATCCCGCCCGGCGCGAACGATCGCACCTCCCCCGGGGCGGGCTCACGCCACGCCCCGGAGGGGGCACGCTCGCTGGCGACGACACCCGAGGTGCCGCCTCCCCGGTGGACCCAGCTCACCAGCGCGGCGCCGTCGGGACCGGCAGCCACGGCGGGCGCCGCGTCCGCGCCTTCGAGCCCCTGGGTGGGATTGTGCGAGGCCCACCGCCCGGGCGAGGTCTCCTCGCCGACCTCCACCGTGGGCCGCCCGGGCAGCGCGACCTCCCACACCGCGATGCCGAGGCCGCCGATCCCGCCGAGCGCGAGGCCACGCAGACGCGCACCGGGCGTTCCGGTCGCCTCGCCGGCGACGGGCATCGACCACGGTCGCGACAGGCACGCGCCGGCCTCCGGGAGGGTCCAGGTCGCACAGCACTCCCCCGAGGTCGCGCGGCGCGCCGGGGCGCAGGTCGGAGCCTTGCGCGAGCAGGCGGTGAGCGCGAGGAGCAGCACGGCGGCGAGCGGCCTCGTCACCGCACCACCAGCCGCTTCGCGCGCGTCAGCGACGTCAGGAACACCCGCACCGGCGCCCGCTCCGAGTCCTTCAGCCTGGCGTACGCATCCCGCGCCTCCTGCGCCTCCCCGCCGTGGAGCAGGATCGCGTCCTCCAGGGTCGCCGCCCGCCCGTCGTGCAGGTACGGCCTGCTGCGCGCCACGCCCCAGAGCGGGCGCGTCAGGAACATCTTGCCCTCGACGCCCCGGTCCGCGCGCGGCTCGGCCAGGCCCGGGCCGAGATCGTGCCGCTTGAGATCGCTGTACAGGTAGACGCGCGCGCCGGACGCCCCCTGCGCCTCGGGCGCGACGCGCGGCTCGGCGCCCACGGCAGCCAGATCGTAGGCCAGACCGCGCCCGCCCTCGCGGCTCGGCAACCGGAACACCGTGCTCGAGAGCGGCAACGACGGTACGTGGCAGGCCGCGCACCCGAGCGTCGCGAACTGGGTGCGCCCCTCCGCCATGAGCACGATCATGTTGGCGTCGGCGGGCGTGGTCACCTGCGGGATCTCCTGCAGGGCCACGAAGAGCGTGAGCGCCGTCACCTGCCCCTCCTCGATCTCCCGGGCGACGCCGTCGCCGTCGGGATCGGCCCCGCCGAAGGGACCGATACGCTCCCGGGGAGCCGTCTTCACCAGGTGCACGGACTCCATGCCATGGTGAATGAGCAGCGCGTCCTCGACCGCATCGCGGAGCGTCGGCATGTTCCCCTTCCAGCCGAAGGGCTTGATCACCAGATCCGCGTCCACCCCCGCGAGATCGCGGTCGTCGAGCGTCCCGTCCGCGCGCACCGTCACCTGACCGAACGAGACCCCCTTGGCGCGCAGCTCGCCGCGGGCCGGCCCCTTCCACCGCGCCCGCGCGCGCAGAGCGGCCCGCGAAGCTTGAAGCTCGGCGTTCATCTCGGCGGCGAGGATCTCCACCAGCCCGGCCCCCGCGAGCGCGATGGGGTTGCGCCCCAGCGTGGTCGACTGGGCGTTGCCGTCACCGTCCAGGTAGGCGTCATCGGCGGCGTCGCCCGCGCCCGCGGGCCCACCACGCCAGTGGCACGCATCGCAGCGGAACGCATCGGGCCCACCGCGCCGACCGGTGTGGAAGCGCGCGAGCGGCGGCAGGTCGCGCGCCCCGAGCCCGACCTCGCGCGTGAAGGTGAGGTGAAAGAGCTGCGCGCCCAGCGCGAAGAGCTCCCCCGCGGACCAGCGCCCGGCCTCGATCTCCGCCTCCCCGACCCGGGTGGAGGCGAACGCGCGCCCCGGCTGCACCGCCTCGAGGAAGCGCTCCTCGCGCAGGATGGCGTCCTGCTCCAGCGCCGCCTCGGCCTCGGCTCGCGTCTCCGCCGGCGCGCGCGGCGAGTACACGCCCGTCACCCGCGCCGTCGACCGCGGTCCCCCGCGCGTCGCCTCGGCCCAGCCCACCGCGCCGGCGATCGCCGCGGCGACGCCGACCGCGAGCGGGAGCGAGGAGCGCAGCCTGCCGTCGCCCCACCGCCTCACCGCGCGAACCTCACCTTGGGCTCGCGGGTCAGCGAGAGCAGGAACACCTGGACGTCTGCCTGCTCCTCCGTCGAGAGCGCCGCATATGCGTCGCGCGCCCGCGCCGCCTCCCCACCGTGCGCACCGATCGCGTCCGCCAGCGTCGCCGCGCGCCCGTCGTGCAGGTACGGCGCCGACTCCGCCAGCCCCCACAGCGGTCGGGTGAGGAACACCGATCGAGGCACCCCGTCCTCGTTCTCGTGCCCGTCGGCAAGGAGCGGCCCCATCTCGTGCCGCTTGAGATCGCTGAAGAGCTTCACCTCCGCCGGCCCGTGGGGCGCATCGCCGTCCTCGAGCACGTTGATGACCACGTCACCCGCCGTGGTATCCGCGGTCTCGTGCCAGCGCCGATCGTGGAGCGGCATCTCGCGCAGGTGGCACCCCGAGCAGCCGGTGGCGTCGAAGAGCCGGCTCCCGTTCGCCCAGCGCTCGCGCAGGCCCTGATCACGCGGCGGCAGGATCACCGGCGCCTCCAGCATGGCCAGGTAACACGCCGTGGCGGTGAGCAGCCCCTCCTCCAGCTCGCGCGCCTTGCCGTCGCCGTCGGGATCCCACCACTGCGCACCGGCGCCGAGGTGGGCCGGGTCGCGGCGCCGGTGATTCTGCTCGAGGAGCACCGACGACTGGATACCGAAGTGGACCCTGGCCGCATCCTCGACGAAGCGCCGCAGCCGCGCCACCGTCCCCTTCCACCCGAAGGGGCGGACCACCAGATCGGGATTGACCCCCTCGACGGCGCCCTCGACGCTCCCGTCCGCCGCCGCCGTCAGGCTGCCGAAGGCGACCCCCTTGGAGGCGAGCTCCACCCTCACCCGCTCCCCCGTCGCCCTGGCCCTGTCCACCGCCCGCGCCCGCTGCCCGCGCAGCTCCGCGCTCATCTCCGCGGCAAGCGCCTGCACCAGCCCGAGCCCCAGCAGCGCCGGCGGGTTGCGGATGTTGGCCGACGTGGTCCGGTCCCCATCCCCCGCCAGAAACGCATTCTGCGTCGGGCTCCCCGCGCCGTCCGGCCCCCCCACGGAGTGACAGCCCGCGCACGAGAACGTGTCCGTCCCACCGCGCACGCCCGCGTGGATGCGGCGGGGCGCGACGTAGGAGCGGTCGCCATAGCCGTTGTCGAGGTTGAACTCGTGCGAGAACAGCTCGTCCCCGAGGCGGAAGAGCGTGGGCTTGTCGTAGTCCCCGCGATCGACCCGCTCCTGCAGGACCATCAGGTTGTCGCTGTCCTCGTACTTCTCGGACGCAGCGAGGAACTCCTCGTACTGCTCGCGGTCGTCGAGGACGACGGCGTCCTTGACCAGCTCGGCGAGGCGCGTCGAGGTCGGGGGGGCGCCGTACGGCCAGGGGATGGCCGCCGCGGCGCCGAGGAGGAGGGGGGTCAGGAGGAGGAGGGAGCGGCGCACGGGGCGCGGAGGAGGGAGGTTACTGGCAGACCGACGACGCGTTGCACGTGCACGTCGTGTCGGGCACGGTCTCGCACTTGGGGTAGCAGCAGAGGACGTCGCGAGGCATCGTGTTGTGGCCGCAGGGGATGTACTTCGTCCCACCATCCGCAAGAGCCGCCTGGATCGCACAGGGGTTGTTGTCGAGATTGAACGTCGGCTTGTTGAGCCCGTTCTCGAACGACACGAACTCACCGTCGTTCAAGTGGTCCGTCGAGTAGTTCCAGTCGGCGCATCGCGAGCCCTTGCTCACCATGTACGTGGTCCCGACCGTGGCCGGCTCGCCGAGAACCAAGAGCGAGGAGGCCGTTGCAGCCGTCGGCGTCACGGCATGGGTGCGCTGGAGCCAGGCGGTGTCGGTCACCGCGAGCCCCGTGATCTCCCCCTTGGAAGCGGCCAGCACGAGGTCGTCGTAGTCGCAAACGTGGTCCGCGCCCTGGTCCTGGCAGGCCTGGTTGCCCGCGGCAATCCCGACGGCCGCCTTGTAGCTCCAGTTGGAGGCGAACGTGACCCCAGATGCGGACACCTTGCCCGCGAACGTCACCACCCCCGTGCAGCTGCCGCCGGCGCCGGTACCCGCGTCGCCGCTCCCGGCGTCTGCACACGCCGCCGCGCCGCAGTAGAGCTCGCTACTCGGGTTGCAACTGCACCCGCTGCCGCCGGTCCCGTTGCCGCTGCCCGACGAGGTCGAGGTGCTCGACGACGTGCTGCCGCCGGCGCCGCTGGCGGCACCGCACTGGCACATGCTGAAGCTCTTCCCGTCGGAGTTGCACGCCTGGACGCCCATCGTGCCGCTGCCGCACAGGCAGGTCTGCGTGGCATTGGGTAGACAGCTACCCGTTGCGCTGTCCCCGCTCGATCCACAGGCGGCGACGATTGCCCCCAGGGAGAGGATGGCGCCCACGCTCAACAGCAGCTTCGACCTCAAGACCATAAGGACTCCCTCTGGGGTCGATTCGCCCCACGCTGCGCCATGAGGCCTCGCTTTCAGCTCGGCGTCAAGCAGATGCGGGTCCGCACCGAACCGCCTGGATTGCTCCGTCGCGCTCCGGGTAGGATGCCCCGTTGCCTTGCCTGAGGAGCGCCTGATGTCCCGTCGCCTATCCCGCATCCACGTTCTCGCCGCACTCGCCCTCGGGCTAGCGGCCGCGCAGTGCAACGTGATCTTGGGCCTCGACAAGTACGTCGACGGAACTGGGAACGGTGGCGCTGGGGCGGGAACGACCGCAAGCTCCACGTCCAGCACGACAACCGCCTCCAGTTCAGGGCAAGGAGGCGGCAGCGACGGGGGCACGGGCGGGAGCGGAGCGTGCACGCCCAATCAGGCGATGGCCTGCTACACCGGCCCCGCCGGGACCGAAGGCGTCGGGGAGTGCATCGGGGGGATGGAGACCTGCGCAGCTGACGGCTCCGGTTATGGGTCTTGCCTCGGACAGGTGCTCCCCAAGCCCGAGGATTGCTACACGATCGGTGACGAGAACTGCGACGGCAATGCGTGCAGCGATCCTGTGTGGGACCTGGCGTTCACCGACACCAGCGGAGAACCCATGCTCGGCATGGCCGTAGACTCCATGGGAGACGTCTACCTCGCCGGGTACTCGGTGGGCACCATTGCGGTGGACAGCCAGACCTTCAGCGTCGCCCACGCCGGACACCAGCAATATTACCTCCTCAAGATCTCTCACCAGGCCCCGCATCACCTGC
>Ga0302279_10002031_pt1 | contig 27530 bp, 21 predicted proteins | sample III_Bog_N3_3_FD_194541 | JGI IMG/M metagenome (GOLD analysis project Ga0302279, IMG submission 194541) | Peat permafrost microbial communities from Stordalen Mire near Abisko, Sweden - III_Bog_N3_3 | ecosystem: Environmental > Terrestrial > Soil > Wetlands > Peat | place: Sweden: Abisko... | reverse complement strand
CAACCCGAGCGCCGCGGCCAGTGACAGCGTGGCGACCGTCCACGCACGGCCGAACGCCGTGCCCAAGGCGATGCCGCCCAGATCTCCCAGCGCCTGGACGGGCGGCCGTTCGGTCATTGCGCTCGCCTCGAACACCATCCACGCCAGGCTGGCCGCCAGCGCGACGCCCCCCGCGAACGTGAACAGCCCGCGACAGCGGCGCGATCGGCGCGCAGCCCAGTCGGAACTGCCATCGCGCAGCAGCGCCGGCGTCGCCAGCGCGCCGACCATCGTCGCGAAGCCGATGTCCAGCAGCGCGCCGGCGGCGGTGCGCAGCGTCTCGAGGGTCGCGTCATCCATGCGACCGTCCCTGGTTCACTTGGAGATGGTGAACGAGAAATCGCCGTGCGTCTTGTGGCCGTCGCTGCCCACGGCCGTCCACACGGTGCGGTACGTGCCGGGCTTGAGCACCGGTACCGACGCCACGATCGCGTTCGGGTTGGTCTTGTCGGCCGTGGGACGGTCGGCGTCGAAGTTCTTGCCATCGCCGCTGCGCAGCTTGATGCGGCAGTAGCGCGCTTCCACGTGCTCGTTGAACGTGACGTGGATCTCCGCCGGCGGGGCCGTCAATACCTGGCCCTTGGCGGGAAACGAGTCGACCATCAGCGCGTGCGCGCAGGCCAGCGGGCTGATCGTGGCGGCAAGAACGCCAAGGGCGGCCAGCGCGAGTCGGGTTGAAGTCTTCATGATGGAGTCCGGAATGTCCCTGTTGTGATCCGCGCGTGGCGGATGCGTTCAGTGTTCCATGGGCATGCCCCCCACGCCCGGCTTCCTGGCCTGGACCTCCACATCATTCGCGGGATTGTGGGCTGCATGCGACGCGGCGGAAGGCGGCGTGCCCGTCCATTCGTAGGCGGTGGTGCCCGCGGGCGGCTTGAACCAGCCCGGATCGGCGTAGTCGCCGGCCGGCTGGTCTCGCCGCACCTTGACGACGCTGAACATGCCGCCCATCTCCAGCGACCCGTACGGCCCGTCGCCGCCCATCATCGGCGCGGTGTTGGGCGGGCCGGGCATCGCGGACATGTCGGTCATGTCGCCCATGCCGTTGCGGCCCATCGCCATGTAGCCGGGCACCAGCGCGCGGATCTTGTCCACGACGTCCTTCTGGTCGACGCCGATCATGTTGGGCAGGTCGTGGCCCATCGCGTTCATCGTGTGGTGCGCCTTGTGGCAATGCAGCGACCAGTCGCCCTCGGCGTCGGCGACGAACTCCAGCTGCCGCATCTGGCCGACCGCGATGTCCACCGTCACCTCGGGCCAGCGCGAGGCCGTCGGCGTCGGGCCGCCGTCGGTGCCGGTCACGTGCATCTCGTGGCCGTGCAAATGGATCGGATGGTTGGTCATCGACAGGTTGCCCACGCGGATGCGCACGCGCTCGTGCTGGCGCGCGACCAGCGGCGCGATGCCGGGAAAGACGCGGCTGTTCCACGACCACAGGTTGAAGTCGGTCATCGTCGATGTTTTGGGCACGCTGGCGCCGGGCGTCACGTCGTAGGCGTTGAGCAGGAACACGTAGTCGCGGTCGACGGCCGCGATGGCCGGATGCGGCGTGCGCGGATGCGTGACCCAGAAGCCCATCATGCCCATGGCCATCTGCACCATCTCGTCGGCATGCGGGTGGTACATGAAGGTGCCGGCGCGGCGCGCGACGAACTCGTAGACGAAGGTCCTGCCCGGTTCGATCGCCGGCTGCGTCAGGCCGGCGACGCCGTCCATGCCGTTGGGCAGGCGCTGGCCGTGCCAGTGCATGGACGTGCGCTCGGGCAGCCGGTTGGTGACGAACAGGCGCACCTTGTCGCCTTCGACGACCTCGATCGTCGGCCCGGGCGACTGGCCGTTGTAGCCCCACAGGCGGGCGCTGAAGCCGGGCGCCATCTCGCGCACCACGGGCTCGGCCACGAGGTGGAACTCCTTGACGCCCGCGTTCATGCGCCAGGGCAGCGTCCAGCCGTTGAGCGTGACGACCGGGTTGTAGTGCGGGCCGTTCGTGGGTGCGAGCGGCGGTGCTGTGTCGGCCGAGTCGTGCGAAGCGAGCTCGGGCAGCCCGGCCAGCGCGGCGCGCGAGACGGTGGTGGCGGCCAGCGTGGCGCCGGCGGTGCGCAGCAGGAAGCGGCGGCGGTCGGTGGTCATCGCGTGGCCTCCAGCGAATCGTCGTCATGGGTGGGAATGCCGGCCAGCGCGGACTGCCACGCCGCGTCGGCCAGCCAGAAATCGCGCTGCGCGGCGATGGCGCGCTGCACGGTGCGCGCCTGCTCGCGCGCGTCGGCCAGCAGGTCGAAGGTGCTGGCGAGCATGCCGTTGTAGCGCAGCAGGTTCTCGCCGACGATGGTGGCTTGCAGCGGCACGAGGCGGTCGCGGAACTGCAGCGCCAGCGCATGGGCGTCGCGCCGGTCGCCGTCGGCGACGCGCAATTGCGAGGTCGCGGCGGCCGCGATCGCCGCCGTTCGCGCGAGCGCCGCGTCGTAGCGCGCGGACGCGCCCGCGCGAGCCGCGTCGCCGGTGTCGAACAGCGGCAGCGGCGCCGACAGCGTCGCGCCGTGCTCGCGCGGCAGGCCGGTCTGGTCGCGGCGCTCGGCGCCGATGTTCAGCGCATCGATGGTGCCGGTCGTGCGGGCCAGGCCTTGCGCGTGCGCGAGCTCGTCCAGGCGAGCGCGCGCCAGGCGCAGGTCGAGGCGCAGGTCGAGTGCGGACTGCAACGCGGGCGCCTGCTCGGGCAGCGCTGACGGCAGGTCCGGCAGGCGCTCCGGCAGCTTCAACGCGGCGGCTTGCGCGACATCCAGCCCCAGCGCGCGCACGAGCGCCTCGCGCGTGACGCGTTGCGCGCGGCGCGCCTGCGCGAGCTCGCCGAGCGCGTCCGCCGCGAAGGCTTCCTCGCGGGCGCGTTGCAGCGCGCTGAAGTTGCCGGCCGCCTCCATGCGGCGCGCCAGTTCGCCGGCCGACTCCGCCGCGTCGCGCACCTGCTCGGCGTAGCGCGCCGACTGGCCCGCGGCGACGGCCGAGACCCAGGCGACACGGGCGGCGTCGGCCGCGCGCAGCACGTCGGAGGCCAGTTGCAGTCGCAGGCGTCTTTGCGCGGCATCGGCTTGGCGGGTGCGCGCAGGCAGCAGCAGCACGTCGAGCAAGGGCAACGTGATGGCGCGGGTCAGCTCGATCTGGTTGGGTGCCTCGCCGCTGGCCAGGCGCTCGAAGGCGAATACCGGGTTGGGTAGCCGCGCCGACTGCGTGGCGTCCGCCGACGCCGCGGCGCGGTCGAACAGCAGCGCCTGCAGCGCGGGGTCGTTCGACAGCGCGATGCGCACCGCGTCGTCCTCGGCCAGCGGGTGCTGCAACGCGCTGGCGACTTCAATGCGAGCCTGGGCGCGGGCTGTCTCGCTGGTGAGCCATGCGAAGTCGCTGCCGTGCGCCGCGGCCTCGGCGTGTGCGGCGGCGACGTTGTCGTCGATGGCGTTCGCGGCGCAGCCGGCCAGCAGCGCGAGCGCGGCGACGGCCAGCGCCGTAAGAGCGGCGGGTCGTTGTGAAGTCATGGAATCCTCGTCCTGGATGCGGTGCCGCGCGGCAGGCGCGGGCGCTCGCGTCGCGCGCGGGCGCGCGACGCGGGATCGTCGTTCAGGCCAGGACGAGGCGCGGCGGTCGGTCGGTGCCGCCGGTGACGAAGGAGGGCGCCGCGGCGTCCGGCGTGACACGCGGCGCGGGCGTCCAGCGCAGGGCGACGGGTGCGATCGCCGGCATCGCCTGCGGCGCCGCGACGGGCGCGCAGCAGGCGCCGCAGCCGGCCTTGTCGATGGCGTGGCCGTGGCAATGCATCTGGTGCGGCATGGCGGCCGCGTCCATCGTCGTGCCGTCCGGCATCGTCATCGTGTGCGGCGGCGCCTGGGCGTGACCCGGCATGGCCGTCGCCGTCGCCGCGCCCTGGATGGGCAGCGCCAGCGCGATGAGCCAGAGCGTCAGCAGTCGCAGGAAACGTCGCATGCCCACAGTATCGTCAATGCGCGCCGTGCACGCGGTCGATCAGCGCCGCGTCCCACGCGTGCACCGTGGTCGACTGCTCGCCCAGGCCGGCGATGCCCAGGCGCATCGTGTCGCCCGGCTTGAGGAAGCGCTGACGTCCCATGCCCACGCCGGCCGGCGTGCCGGTGGCGATCAGGTCGCCTGGCTCGAGCGTCATGAAGCGGCTGATGTAGCTGACCAGCTGCGCCACGCCGAACACCATGTCCGAGGTCTTGCCGTCCTGCATGCGCTGGCCGCTGACGTCCAGCCACAGCGACAGCTTCTGCGGGTCGGGCACCTCGTCGGCCGTGACCAGCCACGGGCCGACCGGGCCGAAGGTGTCGCAACCCTTGCCCTTGTCCCAGGTGCCGCCGCGTTCGAGCTGGTAGGCGCGTTCGGAGACGTCGTTGACGACGCAGTAGCCGGCCACGTGCGACAGCGCGTCTGCTTCGGACACGTAGCGCGCCCGGGTGCCGATCACCACGCCCAGCTCGACTTCCCAGTCGCCCTTTTCCGAGCCTTGCGGCAGCACGACCGGGTCGTTGGGGCCGGTGAGCGAATTGGCGCTCTTCAGGAACAGGATGGGCTCGGTGGGTAGCGCCATCCTGGCCTCGGCCGCGTGATCCTTGTAGTTCAGGCCGACGCAGACGAACTTGGACATCCCGTGCCACGGCACCGACAGCCGCGTGCCGGCCGCGACGACGGCCAGCGTGTGCGTCTCGATCGAGCGCAGCCGCGCGAGGCGGGCAGGCGCGAGGTCGGCGGCGGCGATGTCGCCGATCTGCGCGCTCAGGTCGCGCAGCACGCCGTCGTGGTCGACCAGTCCGGGCCGTTCGTGGCCGCGCGGGCCGTGGCGAAACAGTTTCATGTGAGTCCTTGCTGACTGGCGACGATGATGCCATCGCGCCGGGGGGCTCGTGGTTTCGAGGTCTTGCGGGCTCGCCCGGACGACGTCGCCGGGCATTTCGCGGGCTTTCAGGCGCCTTTTCCCCCATTTGCGAACGCGACGGGAAATCAAGATATCCCGACTCGACCGAACACGCTCGTCCGTGCAACGCCATTCCCTTTCGAAAGCCGCCGCCATGAATTCCTCGTCGACTCCGCAGTCCAGTCTCGTCAACCGACTCACCATCGCAGCCGTCGTGGCCGTGCTGGCGAGCGCGGGCGTGGTGGGCACGGTCGCGACGCTGCTCGCGCGCCAGTCGCTCGAGGCGCAGGCGCATGAAAAGCTCGCGCTGGCCGGCGACGCCGCCTCGCTGCGCATCGGTGAATGGGTGAGCACCAACCTGCGGGCCAGCGCCAGCGTGACGGCCGCCGTCGCGCCGGACGCCGTCGCCAAGGCCATGGGCGAGGCGACGCAAGCCGGCTTTGCGAAGAAGCGCCACGCGCGTCGGGTGCATGCGCCGCTGGACATCGTCGCCATGGCGATGCAGACGCCCACCAGCGCCGGCCCTGCCGCGGATGCCCCCAGGTCCGATGCCGCTCCCTCCGCGCAGGCCGACGCGGCCTCCGCGCCCGCGGTCGACGACCAGCCGCTGCGCACCGCGCTGGCCCAGGCCGTCGCGAGCGGCGACTTCCGCGGCATGTCCGTGGTCTACGCCGCCGACAAGCGCCTGGTGCAGGTGCCGATGCCCAAGACGCCCGATGGCGACGATCCGACTGCGCGGCCCTGGTACAAGGCGGCCGTCGCGAGCGGCAAGCCGGTCGTCACCGGGCCGTCCAGGGACATGACCGTCATTTTCGCGCTGCCGGTCAATGCCGACGGCAAGCTGGTAGGCGTGATCGGCGCCGAAAAGTCATTGGGCGAGGTCGTCAAGATGGTCAACGGCGCCAAGCCGAACGACAACTCGTACGCGTTCGTCCTCGACAAGCAGGGCCGCATCCTGGTCCATCCGAACGCCGACTTCGCATTGAAGCCGCTGGCCGACGTGCAGCCGCGCCTGGCCGCGGTGGCCAGTGCCGCCGACAACAGCGTGGTCGACGTCAACGACGGCACGCGCGACCTCGAGGTGCGCACCGAAGCCATTCCCGGCACAGACTGGCGCCTGGCCGTGGCCTGCGACAAGGCGGCTGCGATGGCCGAACTGGGCACGCTGGCGACGGCCATCGCGGTATCCGCGCTGGTGGTGGTCATCATCGCTGGCCTGATCTTCGCGACCGCGCTGCGCAACTGGTTCGAGCCGTTGCGCAAGGTGCGCAGTGCGATGGGGTCCGTGGCCGCGGGCGGCGGCGACCTGACCGCGCGCATCGCCATCGTCCGCAACGACGAAGTCGGCCAGATCGCCCGCGCATTCAACGAGTTCACCGAATCGCTGCGCGGCATCATCCACGAGGTGCAGCAAGCCAGCTCCGAGGTCAAGACCGCGGCGCAGGAGATCGCCACCGGCAACGCCGACCTGTCGTCGCGCACCGAGAGCCAGGCCGGCTCGATCCAGCAGTCGGCCAGCTCGATCCACCAGCTGCATGCGTCCACGGTGGCCAACGCCGAGTCGGCGCGCGAAGCCAACCGCATCGCGCACGAGGCGGCCGCGCTGGCGGCCGAAGGCGGCACCAAGGTCAGCGAGGTGATCGAGACCATGGGCGGCATCACGACCTCCAGCAAGCGCATCGGCGAGATCATCGGCGTGATCGACTCGATCGCGTTCCAGACCAACATCCTCGCGTTGAACGCGGCAGTCGAGGCCGCCCGCGCGGGCGAGCAGGGCCGCGGCTTCGCGGTGGTGGCCAGCGAGGTGCGCACCCTGGCGCAGCGCAGCGGCGAGGCGGCGCGCGACATCCGCCACCTGATCCAGAAGTCCACCGAGGACGTCGAGACCGGCGCCGCGCGCGTCGACGACGCGGGCCGCACGATCTCGCAGGTCGTCGAATCGGTACGCTCGGTCAGTTCGCTGATGGCGCGCCTGGTCGAGGCCACGCAGCAGCAGACCGGCGGCATCGGCGAGGTCAACGACGCCGTCAACCAGATCGACCAGATGACCTCGCAGAACGCCGCGCTGGTGGAGCAGGCCTCGGCGGCGGCGACGTCGCTGAGCGACCAGTCGTCGCGGCTGGTCGAGGCGGTGGGAAGGTTTCGGACGGCGCATTGAGGCTGGCGCGGCGCGACCGATCCAGCCGCGGCCGCGCTTTGCCCCGCCAAACCTGGCATTCCGCGCGCGCCAGCCTGCGCTTGTCCGGCGAGGATGACGGTTTGCAAACAGCCATCGCTTTCGCGTCTTGATGTAGATGCATAGCGTATATACAATATGCGCATCGCCTTCCGTTGGTCGGAGGTCAAGCGAGCGTCAAATCGAATCGACCACGGACTCGACTTCGCCGATGCCGAGCGCGTGTTCGCCGGCTTGACGTTCACCTTCGAGGATGATCGATTCGAATACCCGGAACAACGCTTCGTGACCCTCGGGCTGCTCGACGGCCTGCCCGTTTCACTGGTGCATACCGAAACCGCCCATGAAATCCGCGTCATCTCGTTCCGCAAGGCAAGCGCCCGCGAAGCCCGCATCTACTTCGAGCAGGTCGGGCAATGAGCATCCCCAAGCCGATGTGAAGCACATCGTGCGCGGCATCGTCCGCCGTGGGCTCGAGCCCGTGCCGGCCAAGGCATCGATCTCGCTGCGCGTCGACCAGGACGTACTCGACTGGTTCAAGCTGCAGGGGCCCGGCTACCAGACGCGAATGAATGCCGTGCTGCGCGCATTCCGGGACGCCTCGATCGGTTCCTGAGCGCAGGCGTGCCCCGTCACGCCGCCGAAGTATGCTTGCACCATGTACGTGCCCTTCTTCGGCCTGAAGCAGAAGCCTTTCTCGATCGCGCCCGATCCGCGTTATCTCTTCATGAGCGAACGCCATCGGGAGGCGCTGGCGCACCTGCTCTACGGCGTGCAGGGCGGCGGCGGCTTCGTCCTGCTGACGGGCGAGATCGGCGCGGGCAAGACGACGGTGTGCCGGTGCTTCCTCGAGCAGATCCCGGCGCGCTGCAACGTGGCCTACATCTTCAACCCGAAGCTGTCGGCCGTCGAGTTGATGATCACGGTGTGCCACGAGTTCGGCATCAAGTTCCCGCCGCTGACCGCGGCCGGCACGCCACCGACGGTCAAGGACTACGTCGATGGCCTGAACGAATACCTGCTGCGCACGCACGCGGTCGGCCAGAACAACGTGCTGATCATCGACGAGGCGCAGAACCTGTCGGCCGACGTGCTGGAACAGCTGCGCCTGCTGACCAACCTGGAGACCAGCGAGCGCAAGCTGCTGCAGATCGTCCTGATCGGCCAGCCGGAGCTGCGCGGCATGCTGGCCCGGCCCGAGCTCGAGCAGCTGGCGCAGCGCGTGATCGCGCGCTACCACCTGGATGCGCTCAGCGAGAAGGAGTCGGCGCACTACATCGCGCACCGGCTGGCGGTGGCCGGCCTGAAGGGCGCGCTGCCGTTCGACGCGGGTGCGCTGCGCCGCATCCACCAGCTTGCGCGTGGCGTGCCGCGGCGCATCAACCTGCTGTGCGATCGCGCGCTGCTGGGCGCGTATGCAACGGGCAAGTCGCGTGTCGATCGCAAGATCGTCGACAAGGCGGCGCTGGAAGTGTTCGGCGAGTCCGGCGAAGCGAAGATGCTGCCGGCGCGCTGGTGGCCGCTCGCCGTGGGTGCCGGCGTGCTCGCCGCCGCGGCCGCGATGGCCGCGGTGCAGTGGAATGCGCACGGCAAGCCGGACGTGCATGTCGCCGCGGTGCCGGCCAGCGCCGCGTCGGCCGCCCATCCGGCCGCGGCCAAGGCGTCCGCCGTCGTGGCCGCCGCGTTGCCGGCCCCCGCCTCCGCAGTCGCGCCGCGCCTGCGCTCGATCGACGATCTCGAAGCTCAGCTGATCCACGCCCCGCGCGACGAGCGCGAGGCGCTGCGCGCGCTGGCACCCGACTGGTCGCTGCAACTGGGCGACGGCGATCCCTGCACGTTCGCCGCCGGCCAGGACGTTCGCTGCTTCCACGCGCGCGGCGGCCTCGCGATGCTGCGCCTGCTGGCGCGCCCCAGCGTGCTCGCCTTGCGCGACGGGCAGGATCGCCCGGTCTTCGTCGTGCTCGAGGGCCTGGGCCATGACGACGCGACGCTGCGCATCGGCAAGACGTCGCTGCAGGTGCCGATGCCGCTGCTGACCACTGCCTGGCGCGGCGACTTCACGACGTTCTGGCGCGTGCCGGCCGGCTATTCGGCGCCGCTGACCCTCGGCGCGCGCGGGGTGCTCGTCGATGCCGTCGGCGCGCAGCTGGCCGCGGAGCAGGGCGCTTCCGTGCCGTTGCCAGGCCGCGCCTTCGACGACAGCCTGCGCGCCCGCGTCGCCGCGTTCCAGCAGACCCAGGGGCTGGCGGCCGACGGCGTCGCCGGCCCGACCACGCTGATGCAGATCAACCGCGCCAGCGGCGTCGCCGAGCCCTGGCTGGCCGGCACGGCGTCGGCGGCCTCGGTGCCGTCCGTCGGCCAACGAAAGTAGACGCGCATGTCCTACATCCTCGATGCGCTGCGACGTGCCGATGCCGAACGTTCCCGTGGCGCGGTGCCCGGCCTGCATGCGCAAGGCCTGCCTGGTGACGACGAACCGGCCGCGCGTGACGACCAGCCGCTGGTCTGGGTGGCCGGCGTTGTCGTCGCGCTGGTGCTGGTGGGCGCGGCGGTGCTGCTGTTCGGTGCGTGGCGCGCGGCGCCCGCGCCCGTGACGCTCGCGCCCGCGCCGTCGCCCGAGCTGGCGCCGGCGCCGCGCGACAACGCGCCGGCGCAGGTTGCCCAAGGCGAGCTGGCACCGGCGCAGCCAGGTGCGATCGAGCCAGGCGCGCGTCCGGTCGAGCCGCCGCTGGGGCCGCCCGCGGATGCCCGTCCGCCGCAGGCCTATCCGCCATCCGTGCAGGCTGCGCCCGCGCGCGACATGCCGGCCGACCGTGCGGCCGGCGGCCGCGTCGCCACGCCCGAATCCAGCGGCGGCGCCCGTCCTGCGACGACACAGGCGCCGCCTGTCGTCGAACACTACGGCGCGCCAATCGAGCCCGCGGCACCCGCCGCTCGCGGCAACGCCGTTGCGAGCATCAACGACCTGCCGCCCAGCGTGCGCGCGCAGTTGCCGCGGCTGACGGTGGGCGGCGCCATCTATTCCGAGACGCCGTCCGCGCGCATGGTGATCCTCAACGGCCAGGTCTTCCACGAGGGCGACAAGCCCGCCGCCGACACGGTGCTCGAGCAGATCCGCCTGAAGTCCGCCGTGCTGAACTTCCGTGGCCAACGCTACGAGATCGCGTTCTGATCCCCATCCGAAAGGCTTTCCATGACGACGCCCCGAATCCTCCGCCTCGCGCCCCTGGCTGCTGCCGTGCTGTTGGGCGCCTGCGCCACGCCGCCCGCGCCGCCGACCGTGGCCATTCCCGCCAGCCTGGCTGCGCCGACTGGCGACAAGCTGGCGCGCACCCTGTGGGCCGACGGCGTGCAGATCTACGAATGTCGCAAGGCGTCCGACAGCGCCGCGCCCGCCTGGGTGTTCGTCGCGCCCGAGGCCAAGCTGGCCGACGCGAGCGGCGCGCCGGTAGGCCGCCATTACGCCGGCCCGACCTGGGAGGCGAGCGACGGCAGCAAGGTGGTGGGCGCGGTCAAGGCCAAGGCCGACGCACCGGACGCGAGTGCCATTCCATGGCTGCTGCTGACCACGCACAGCACCGGCGCGGCCGGCCTGTTCGCCAACGTCACGACGATCCAGCGCGTGGCGACGATAGGCGGCACGGCGCCGAAGACGGGTTGCGATGCGACGACGCTCGGCCAGCAGGCACGCGTGCCTTACCAGGCGCAATACGCGCAGTACACGCCGGCGTCCTGACGCGATCGCGGCAGCGCGACGTTACCTCGCGCCCGTCCCCCGGACGCGAGCACGCATGCGGTCTTGCTACTCGACGGGAAGTTGAAATTGCCGTCTGGTGGCCGCAAAAAGCTTCGCGTTATGGTCGAGTAAGTCGATTTAACTGACGGCCTTTGTTGCCGCAAACCCTTCATGTTCGCCTTAGGATTCACGCTTACGATGTAGGACAAGGGCTCGAAATCGTGCCCGTGCGCGGCACTTTCGCCGTGGACCATCAAGCCGGAATCGGAACGTCGAGATGAATTTCTGGGGCAAGCTGGCAGTCGCCGCATCGGTCGCGTGGAGCGCTTCCACGGCATTCGCACTCACCGACACGACGTCTCGCCCCGGCGAGTCCCTGGCTGCGCTCGCGCTGCAGAAGGTCGATGCCTCGGCCGACGCGCGCTATGTCGAGAAGTGGATCCACCAGAAAGGCGACGACCACGGGCGCCCTTTCGTGATCGTCGACAAGAAGGCGGCGCGCATCTACGTGTTCGGCGCCGGCGGCGTGCTGGTGGGCATGTCGTCCACCTTGCTCGGCCAGGCGCGTGGCGACATTCCCGTGCCAGGTGCCGGACAGAAGGATCCGTCGCGCCTGCTGCCCGACGAGCGCAAGACGCCGGCCGGCCGCTTCGAATCGACGCCCGGCAGGAACCTGCATGGCGAGGCGGTGGTCTGGGTCGACTACGACACCGGCATCGCGATCCACCGCGTGCGGCCCGGCATCTCGCAGATGACGCGCACCGCCAGCCTGGCCACCGACGATCCGAACAACAAGCGCCTGTCGCTCGGATGCGTGGTCGTGCCGGAGAACTTCTTCTATGGCGTCGTGCTGCCCACGCTGGGCCATGGCCACGGCCTGGTCTACGTGCTGCCCGAGGAAGGGCCGGTCGAGGCGATGTTCAACCAGCCCAAGGCCGCCACGACGGTCGCGGCGCGGGGGCTGAACGTCAGTTCGCGCTAGCCGCGCGCCGTTGGGCTGACGGTCGAACGCCGCATCGTGCGACGCGGCCGCGGACTCCTACAACGCGCCGAACGCGCTCAATTCGCCCAGCGTGTCGAGTGACCGCTCCAGCGCCGCCAGGCAGTCGGCGTCGATCGCGGTGCCGACGTTCTCGCGCATGACCTGCAGCGCCTGCTCGGCAGGCAGCGCGGGCCGGTAGGAGCGATCGGCGATCAGCGCGTCGAAGATGTCGGCGGTGGTGATGATGCGCGTCTCCAGGCGGATGTGGCGTGCGTCGAGGCCGCGCGGATAGCCGGTGCCGTCCAGCTTCTCGTGGTGCGCCCCCGCGATGCGCGCGAGCGCACCGAACGTGGGGATGCGCCCCAGGATCTGCTCGGTGTGCAACGCGTGGCGCTGCATCGCGGCCCATTCCCAGGCGTCGAGCTTGCCCGGCTTGTCCAGGATCTGGTTGCTCACGCCCAGCTTGCCGATGTCGTGCAGCAGCGCACCGCGGCGCAGCCAGCGGCGTTCGGGCGCGTTCAAGCCCAGTTGTGCGGACACCTGGTCGGCAATCATCGCGACGCGCACGCTGTGGCCAGCGGTGAACGGGCTCTTGGCATCGACGATCTGGCCAAAGGCCAGCGCGATGTCGTCGAGGGTGTCGTCGTCCGCCGGTTGCGGCTGCGGCGCCGGCTCCATCTCGAGCACGCGCAGTTCCAGGTCATCGGACGCCAGTTGGCGCCAGAACCCGGCGTCGCGCGCCAGCGTGGCGAAGGCGTCGGCCAGGCGCGGATCGAACCAGCGGCCGCTGCGGCGCGCCACCTGCTCGCGCGTGGCCTGCGGACCCGAGCGGGCGTGGAACACGTCCACCGTCTGCGCTAGCAGCACGATGCGCGCATGCAGCGGGATCTCCTGGCCGGACAGGCCCTGCGGCTGGCCGCTGCCGTCCCAGTGTTCGTCCAGGCTGTGGATGCCGTCGGCGACGTCGTCGCCGAAGCCCAATTGGCGCGCGACCTGGGCGCCGCGCGCGCAGCGCGCCTCGGTGAGCTCGCGGTGGATCTCGTCGCCGTCCTGCACCGCGCCGACGATGGCGCGCAGACGCGCGCCCAGGCGCGCCTTGATGCCGGTGTGGCGGATGAGGAAGTTCGTCTGCGCCGGCAGGCTCAGCCCCGCTGTCTTGCCGTTGCGCTTGAACTTGAGGTCGTCGGCGAGGAAGCGCTCGCAGGTGCGCGCGGCGTTGCTGCTGCCACCCGCATCCTTCAATAGCGTCGTGTAGTACAGCTCGCGCATCTCGGCGGTGTTCAGCCCGATCGCGCGGCCGATGCGCTGGGCGATCCAGCAGCTGCGCATGGCGTGGCCGACCGGCTGGCCTTCGGCCATGTCCAGCGCGTGGCTCAGCGAGCCGAGCAGTTCGCCCAGGCGCGGTCCGCTGCGCGCGTCCGGCGTGGGCGCGGGCGCATGACGCGCCCAGCCGAAGCCCGATGGCGTGCCGGCCGTCCGGTCGTTGGCGGCATCGGCGTGAAGGAGATCGAGCTGGGCGTCCATCCGGGGTTTATCGGCGCTGCCCAGCTGCGGCTGAAGCATTCGGCGCGTGAGAAGAGTCGCGTCCTGACGGCCGTGCGGCGGCTCAACTTTCCGGAAACATTGGTCGATAACCGGCTGACAGCCCCTTTTGACCCCCTCTTCCAATCCACCCATGGCCCCCGACGATTCGTCGATCATGCCCAGCCGATTCGCCCGCAGCGCCCCCATCGCGGTGCGCCTGGCGCTCGCGTTCGGCCTGCTGCTGGCGCTGCTGGCCGGGGTGGTGGCGCTCGCCCTGAAGCAGGCCGAGCTGGTGGGCGAGTCGAGCCGTGTCGTGGCCGAGACCACCCTGCGCCAGGTGCTGCTGGCGCGCCAGGCCGAGAAGGCCGCGCAGGCCGTCGCGCGGCACCTGCACACCTTGTTCCTGCTCGATAGCCGCGCCGACCGCGTGCCTGTCTATGCATTGATAGACACCGAATTCGCCGACCAGAAGGCCGCCCTGTCGCAGCTGCTGGACGACGCGCATGCGGCCGAGGACGCCGTCGTCGTCGAGCGCCTGATCTCCACGCGCGGCCGCTTCGAGGCAGCGTTCCAGCATACGGTCGAAGGCATCGAGCTGGACCTCGCCTCGGCGCGCCCGATCATGGTCAAGGAGACGCAGCCCGCGCTCAACGACATGCTGGGCGCGCTCGACGAGCTGGTCGCGGTCAAGTCCGCGCAAGCCAACGCGACCATCGCCAGCATCCGCATGCAGCAGGCGCGCAGCCGCCAGTACGTGCTCGAGCTGTCGGCCCTGGCGGTGGTGGTGGCGCTGCTGTGCGCGGTGATGATCACGCGTTCGATCACGCGCCCGCTCGCGCTGACCGTGGCGCTGGCGCGCGAGATCGCCGATGGCAAGCTGGACAGCCCGATTCCCCATGCCGGACGCGACGAGGTCGGCCGCCTGATCACCGCCCTGGGCGAAATGCGCGACAGCCTGGCCCAGCGCGAGGCGCGCATCGTCGACCTCGCCTTCCGCGATCCGCTGACGGGCCTGGCCAATCGCACGCTGTTCAACGACCGCCTCGACCAGGCCGTGGGCACCGCCACGCGCACGGGCCACGCGATGTCGGTGTTGCTGATCGACCTGGATCGCTTCAAGAACGTCAACGACGTGCTGGGCCACCCGGTCGGCGACGAGCTGCTGAACCAGGTCGCCGGCCGCCTGACGCGCGAGCTGCGCCGAACCACCGATACCGTCGCCCGCATCGGCGGCGACGAATTCGCAGTGCTGCTGCCCGCGCAGGGCCGCGAAGGCGCCGCCCTGCTGGCGCGCCAGTTGCTGACCGCGCTCGATACGCCGGTGACGATCGAAGGCCAGACCGTGGACGTCAGCGGCTCGATCGGCGTGGCCACCTTCCCCGAAGACGGCAGCAACCCGACCGAGCTGATGGCGCATGCCGACTCGGCGATGTACGTGGCCAAGCAGACCAGCAGCGGCTACGCCGCGTTCACGCCGAAGATGGCGCGCACGGGCGAGCATGGCCTGAGCCTGCTGTCGGACCTGCGCCGCGCGGTCGACGAGAACCAGTTCTACCTGCAGTACCAGCCCAAGATCTCGCTGTCCGATCGCAGCTGCCTGTCGGCCGAGGTGCTGATCCGCTGGCGCCATCCCACGCGCGGCTTCGTGCCGCCCGACCAGTTCATCCCGTTCGCCGAGCAGACCGGTTGCATCAAGTCGATCACGCGCTGGGTGCTCGCGCGCGGCCTGGCGCAGTTGGCCGCCTGGCGCAGCGCCGGACTGGAGATGTCGCTCAACATCAACGTGTCCACGCGCGACCTCGTGCAGCAGGACTTGCCGGCCATCGTGCGCGCGCAACTGCTGGTCGAAGGCGTGGCGGCGCGCTACCTGTGCCTGGAAGTGACCGAGAGTGCGATCATGGAAGACCCGGCGCACGCGCTGGCCTCGCTGCAGGCGCTGCACGAAATGGGCGTGCAGCTGTCGATCGACGACTTCGGCACCGGCTACTCGTCGCTGGCGTACCTGAAGAAGCTACCGGTGCAGGAGCTCAAGATCGACCGCTCGTTCGTGATGAACCTGGATCGCGACGACAACGATCTCAACATCGTGCGTTCGACGATCGACATGGCGCACCATATGGGCCTGAAGGTGGTCGCCGAAGGCGTCGAGACCGAATCGGTGGCCGCCCAGCTCAAGACCCTGGGCTGCGACGGCGCGCAGGGCTACCTGTTCAGCCGGCCGTTGGGCGCGGACGATTTCCTTGCCTGGGCGGGCGCTTCGCATGCGACGAACCCGCCGTTGGGGCGGGACACGCCGGCCGCGGTGCCCGATCCGGTCGCGGTCACGCCGTTCGCCGGCTGATCGTCCGATCGGCGCCTGGCGGTGCCGCCAGTGCAATTTTGCCGGGGCGCCGCCGTAAAAATGGGCTGATCCCAAGCCTGCGGCATTGACACGTCCCCGTCCCAGCTGCAATCCTTTGTTCTCGAATCGAGGGAAACGAGAACAAGATGAAGCTGGGCACGTCCGGCGCCCGGCCACGCGCCCAGGCGCCTTTGCCTTCGCCTGCGGCGGTGCCATCGCCCATCCGCATCGGGGAGGAACCGTTCGCCGCCGGGCGCCAACGCCAAGATCCGCACGCCGTCCTGGCCGTGCGCGCCTTGAGCTTGCTGGTGATGTCCGCCGGCCTGCTGATGCTGCTGTTCGTGCTTCTGCAGCATGGCGGCGGACAGTTGATGCTCCTGACGCGGTCGCGCACGTTGATGGCCGGCTGCCTTCTGGCCGGCGGCCTGGCCGCCTGGGTGCTGTCGCGTCATGGCTGGAAGCGGACGTCCGCGACACTGTCGCTGACCTTGTCGCTGGCGGCGCTGGTGCTGCACGCCTGGTATTCCGGCCTCGGCACCCACGCCCTGGCATTGAGCGCCTCGCTGCTGTTGGTGGCCGCCGCGGGCATCCTGGTCGACATTCCGACCGCCCTCGTGATGGGCATCGCGAACGTGGTGCTGGTCGCGGGCTTGGAGCTGGCGGAAGACCGCGGCCTCATTTCCGCGACGGCCGCCCAGGCGCAGCTGCGCACCGAGTCGCGCACCTTGGGCTTTGCGCTGTTGACGGCGGCCGCGCTGGTCACGGCCTGGATCGTGCGGCGCCAGTTGCTCGGCACGGTGCAGCGCGCGCTGGAGCAGGAAAACCGCATGAGCCGGCTGCTGCGCCTGGGCAGCGACTTCACCTGGGAGATGGACAGCCACGGCCAGATGACCTTCCTGTCGCCGTCGTTCGAGCTGAACACGCCGTTCACGGTCGCCGAGTTCCTGCGGCTTGGGCAGCCCGGCGGCCCGAGCTTCGTCAAGGACGCGCAGTGGGAGCTTCTTCTGGCCGACATGAAGGCGCGCCGGCCGTATCGCGATCGCGTCATCCAGTTCGTCACGGCCAGCGGCGGGGAGCTGATCGTCAGCGGCAGCGGCGAGCCCGTCTTCGACGCTACGGGACGCCACCTGGGCTGGTGGGGCGTCAGCCGCAACGCCACCACCGAAGTGCGGGCGCAGCGCGAACTGCAGCGTTCGCAGGCGATGCTCGATCGATTGTTCCGGCTCAGTCCCGACGCCGTGTGCGTGGCCAGCATGCGCGACGGCCGCGTGCTGCTCGCCAATCCGGCATTCCTGCACTTCGTCGGACTCGAGGAGCACCAGGTGGTGGGCCGCAACGGCTTCGAGCTGGGCTTCTGGCGCGACGATGCGCCGATGCTGGCGCTCGGCAAGGCCATCGCCAAGACCGGCCTGGTGCGCGACTTCCGTTCGGTCGCCTGGTCCGCCGACGGGGCGCGGCACGTCGTGCTGATCACCGCCGCGGCGTTCGACTGGGACGGCGAGGCGGTGACCGTGATGACCACGCGCGACGTCACCGAGACCGAGCGCGCCAAGCAGGAAGGCGACGCGATCCTGGACAACGCGATCGTCGGCGTATGCCTGGTGCGTGATCACCGGCTCGAGCGCGTCAACCCGCAGCTCGAACGCATGCTGGGCGTCCCGCCCGGCTCGCTGGTGGGCCGGCGCACCGAGACGCTGTTTCCGACGCTCGAGAAGTTCCAGGCCTTCGTCGAGGTGTACGAGACACCGCAGTCCGCCGGCGAGACGATAGACATCGAGCGCCGCTACACGCGCGCCGACGGCGTGCAGCTGCTGTTTCGCATGCGCGGCCGCGCCGTCGATCCGAAACGGCGCAAGGAGACCGGCACGATCTGGGTCGTCGAGGACATCACCGATCGGCGCCGCGCGGAGCTGGAGCTGGCCGATGCCAAGCGCGACGCCGAGGCCGCCAGCCGCGCCAAGAGCAGCTTCCTGGCGACGATGAGCCACGAGATCCGCACGCCGCTGAGCGGGGTGCTGGGCCTGGCGCGCCTGCTGCAGGACGCGTCGCTGCCGCCGGATCGCCGCCGCGCCTACCTGGGCCACCTGGTCGATGCGGCCGAACTCCTCAACGGCATCGTGTCCGACGTGCTGGACCTGTCCAAGATCGAGGCCCGGCAGCTGCAAGTCGAGCAGATCCCGTTCGACCTGCACGCCGTCGTCTGGAGCACGTTCCGCACCTTCTCGCCGATCGGCCAGGAGCGTGGGCTCGAGATGAGCTGCCACGTGGCGCTCGACACGCCGCGCGAGATCCTGGGCGACCCGGTGCGGGTGCGCCAGATCCTGTCGAACTACCTGTCCAATGCGCTGAAGTTCACCGCCAACGGCCGCATCGACGTGAACCTGCTGCGGCGGCCGGACGAGCGCGTGCGCGTCGAGATCAAGGACACGGGCATCGGCGTCAGCGCCGAGCTGCGCGCCACGCTGTTCCAGCCCTTCACCCAGGCCGACAGCTCCACCACGCGGCGCTTCGGCGGCAGCGGGCTGGGGCTGTCGATCTGCCGCGAGCTGGCGCTGCTGATGGGCGGCGAGGTCGGCCTGGACAGCGACGGCCGCAGCGGCAGCTGCGCCTGGGTCGAGCTGCCGGCGGTGACCGCCAGCGAGGACGACTTCTCGACCATCGCCAATCCGCTCGACTCGACGCCCAAGCAGCCGCTGCTGGGCATGCGCGTGCTGCTGGCCGAGGACAACCCGGTCAACCGGCTGATCGTCGGCGCGATGCTGCAGCGCCTGGGCGCCGATGTGATCGAGGCCGCCAACGGCGTCGAGGCGATCGCCGAGGCCTCGCGCACGCCGGCCGACGTCCACGCGATCCTGATGGACCTGCACATGCCCGAGATCGACGGCATCGAGGCCACGCGCCACCTGCGCGCGCAGCCGGCCACGGCCCACCTGCCCATCATCGCGCTGACCGCCGCGGTGCTCGACGCCGAACGCGCGCAGGCGCAGGCCGTGGGCATGAACGGCTTCGTGTCCAAGCCAGCGGGCGAGGGCGAGCTGCTGCGCGCGCTGTGGGCCTACCTGCCCGGCGCCGCCGGGCCGGCGGCTTCGGCGATCCGGTTCACGCTCGATTGAGCGGCTGGTTCATCGGCCTGCCCAGCCGGATCGGACCGCGCGCGGCCAGCGCTTCCACGTCGTCGCCGTGCGACGTGACGCGCAGCGATCCGGTGGCCGCCAGCTGCGCGGCGACGCGGCGAACCTCGGGCATCAGTGCGCGCCAGGCGGCCTCGTCGGCGGCCAGCGCGCGCGCCGCATCCGACGGGCAGATCGTGCTGGCGCGGGCGCGGGCGTCGAGCAGCGAGAAGATCGTCGCGGCGATCTTCTCGTCGGACGGGGTCAACGCTTGAGGACCTTGGCCACCGCCGGTGCGCGCAGCCGGCCGGCCACGGGCATGTCGGCGCCCAGCAGCGGGCGCAGGTAGTCGAAGAAAGCCGGCGTGACGTCGTTGCCCGCGGGCGCGATCAGCGCGTCTTCCATCGTGCGTGTCTTGCCGGCCACGGCTTCTAGCGGCTGGAGCACGTAGTCGACCGCGTAGTCGCCGCTGCGGCGGATGGCGATGGAGCCGTCGCGGTCGCCCCACATCGCGTGCTGCACGGCCTTCTCGCCGACCTCGCGCGCTTCGTGCTGGTCGACGTCGGACACGCAGCCCAGGAACGAGCGCTGCAGGTAGCCGAAGGTGTCGCCGCGCACGCGCTTGATCTTGAGCTTGTCCTTGATCTCGTCGCACAGCAGGTCGGCCAGCGCGCCGGTGCCCGACAGCTGCACGTTGCCGTGCGCGTCGCGCTCGACGCTGCTGGCGAGCTTCTCGGCGATGGTCGCGCCGGTCTCGTCGTGGATGCCCTCGGACACCGCGATGACGCAGCGGCCGTGCTTGTCGTAGACCGCCTTGACGTCGGCCAGGAAGCTCTCGAGGCGGAACGTGCGCTCGGGCACGTAGACCAGGTGCGGCCCGTCGCCGGGAAAGCGGCGCGCCAGCGCGGCGGCCGCGGTGAGGAAGCCCGCGTGCCGGCCCATCACGACGGCGACGTACACGCCGGGCAGGGCGTCGTTGTCGAGGTTGGCGCCGGCGAACGCCTGCGCCACGAAGCGCGCGGCCGACGGGTAGCCCGGCGTGTGGTCGTTGCCGACCAGGTCGTTGTCGATCGTCTTGGGGATGTGCACGCAGCGCAGCGGGTGGCCGGCCTTGCGCGCCTCGTCGGCGACGATGCGCACGGTGTCCGACGAGTCGTTGCCGCCGATGTAGAAGAAATAGCCGATGTCGTGCGCCTGCAGCACGGCCAGGATGCGCTGGCAGTACGCGAGGTCGGGCTTGTCGCGCGTGGACCCGAGTGCGGATGCGGGCGTGCGCGCGACCTCCTCGAGGTTGTGCAGCGTCTCCTGCGTCAGGTCCACCAGTTCCTCGTCGACGATGCCCCGCACGCCGTGCAGCGCGCCATACACGCGCTCGACCTGCGGGAAGCGGCGTGCCTCGAGCACCACCCCCACCAGCGACTGGTTGATGACGGCGGTGGGGCCGCCGCCCTGGGCGACGAGGATCTTGATAGAACTCATGCAGGCACTCCGGTCGTTGGCAAGGGAGCCGATCTTACGGCCTGACCCGAGACAGCGTCGAGACAGGGTAGGCCCTGTGACGGGCTACACGGCGCGGAGCCGGGACGCGCCGAGGTGCAACGAGCCGATATGCGCCGACGTGCATCTACATGTGCCCAGACGGGGCCGCCTCGCGCCAACAAAGTGTCATCCGGCGACTGCGCGCAGGATGACAAGGGAGCTGGCTGGGTGGCCGCGCGACGCAACGCATGCCTGCGCACGGCGCGCCGTGCACCGTGCGCAACTCTCAGTCCTGCGCCCGCCGTTGCCGATGGATGTCGTGCGTCACGAACGGATCGTCGCCCTGCGGCCGCTCGAGCCACTGCGGATGCTCCAGCGTCCGGTTGATGTCGGCCAGGCCGCTTTCCCAGTGGCTGCGCATGGTGATGGCGCCGAACTCGTAGTCCTTGGACAGCCCGTCCCACTCCTTGTCCTGGTAGATCAGCTGGATCACGCTGACGCAGCGCGCCGTCGCCTGCGCCGCGGCGGCGCGGCAGGCGGGGCTCTTGTCGCGCAGTTCAGGCGGGATCTGTTCGAGGATCTCGCGCAGCATGCGGCGCTGCCGCTGTTCCTGCGCCTGCATGTTGGTGATGGCGCGCGTGCGGCTGGAGAACTGGATGTCCTTGACGCGCTCCTGCGCATCGATCACGTTGGTGGGCACCTTGCCGCGCGCGCTCCACAGGTCGATCTGGAAGGCCAGGGTGTCGCGCCGCGGATGGTCGTCCAGCACCTGCGTGAGCGGCGTGTTGGAGACGAGTCCGCCGTCCCAGTAGTAGTGCACCGGCCGCGGCGCGCCGCTGCTGCGCGAGGGGTCGATCGGGCCCGGTTCCTCGATGGCGACTGCCGGAAACCCCGGCGGCAGTGCGCCCGAGGCCATGATGTGCTCGGCGCGGATGCGCTTGCGCCAGCGGCCATGCTGGTTGTCGAAGGCCTCGAAGTTGCCGGTCTCGACGTCGACCGCCGAGATGGTCAGGCGCGTGGGGCCCGAGTTGATGCGGTCGAAGTCGACCAGGCGCTCCAGCGTCTCCTTCAGCGGCGCGGTGTCGTAGAAGCTCGCGGCGTTGGGCGGCTGCGGCCCGACGAAGGCCGCGGGTGGCCGCGGCTTGAAGAACCCGCGCTGGCCTTCGGTGAGCGCGCGCCACGCGTTCCATCCGTTCCAGATCTGGCGCCGCCAGTCGTCCACCGGCTCGACCAGCGCGTCCATGAAAGCCATCGCATCGGGATACGCGGCAGGGCGCGACACCGTGTCCCAGAATTCGCGCAGCCTGGCCACGCGCTGGCCGGGCTCGTTGCCGGCGATCAGCGCCGCGTTGATCGCGCCGATCGAGATGCCGGCGACCCAGTCCGGCTCGATGCCCGCGGTCGTCAGGCCCTCCATCACGCCGGCCTGGTAGGCGCCGAGCGCGCCGCCGCCTTGCAGCACGAGGGCGATCGTATCGAAGGGTGGGCGGGTCAGAGGCATGGGTTTTCGGCGCAATGCAGTCGGACCCCGCAGCTTATCGGGTCCGGATGACGGACTGTCACGACCGGGCATTCGCGGTGCTGAACCCCAGGGCCTGGTCCTGCTCTAATGCAGCCATGAGCCACACTCCACCTGCCGAGCTGGCGAGCGATTTGCGCGCGGCGGGCATCCGCGGCGTCGAGTGCCTGTTCCCGGACGTGTCGGGCTATCCGCGCGGCAAGCTGATGCCGGCGGCCGCGTTCGCCAGCGGCGCCGAACTGCGCATTGCACAGGTCATCCCCATGCAGTGCGTGACGGGCGACTATCCCTGCGACCCGGTCTTCGACAGCCGCGATCCGGACCTGCGGCTGGTGCCCGACTACGCCACCGTCAGGCCCGTGCCCTGGGCCAGCGTGCCGCGCGCGCTGGCGATCCATGATTGCTTCGAGCCCACCGGCGAGCCGTGCGAGTTCGCCGCGCGCACGGTGCTCAGGAACGTGATGGCGCGCTACGAGCGCCGCGGGCTGCGCCCGGTGGTCGCGCCAGAGATCGAGTTCTACCTGACCGCGCCCAACGACGACCCGTCGCAGCCGCTGCGCGCGCCGGCACTGCGCGGTGGCCGCAGCGAGGTCGGCCAGTCGGCCTTCAGCCTGAACACGCTCGACGAGCACGCCGCGTTCTGGGACGAGTTGCGCGCGACGCTGGACACGCTGGGCATCCGCGCGGACACCTGGATCCACGAGGTCGGCCTGACGCAGTTCGAGATCAACCTGCTGCACGGCGACGCGCTGGCGGTGGCCGACCAGGCCTTCCTCTTCAAGTACGCGGCCAAGGAGGTGGCGATCAGGCACGGCATGAACGCGGTCTTCATGGCCAAGCCGATCGCGCGCCAGCCGGGCAGCTCGATGCACCTGCACCAGAGCCTGGTCGACGCCGATGGCCGCAACGTGTTCAGCAACGCCGACGGCGGCCAGAGCGACCTGTTCCACCAGTTCGTCGCCGGGCTGCAGGCCAACCTGCCCAGCCTGATGCTGGTGTTCGCGCCGTTCGTCAATTCGTACCGGCGCTTCGTCAAGGACAGCCAGGCGCCGGTGAACTTCCACTGGGGCTACGACAACCGCACTGTCGGCCTGCGCATTCCCAGGAGCGACCCGGCCGCGCGCCGCGTCGAGAACCGCGTCGCAGGCGCCGACGCGAACCCGTACCTGGTCATCGCGGCGTCGCTGGCCGCCGGCCTGGACGGCATCGAACGCGCGCTGCCGCCCACCGCGCCCTTGGGCGACAGCGCCTACGCGCGGGGGCATGCGCTCGCCCGAACCCTCATCGCGGCGCATGCGGATTTCCTGCGCGGCGACGTCGCCGTCAGATTGTTCGGCGAGCGCTTCGTGCGCTGCTACGCGGCGGTCAAGGAAGCGGAGTTCGAGAGCTGGCTCGCCGAAATCGGCGAATGGGAACGACGCTTCCTGGTGGCGCAGGCATGACGCGCACGGTCGCGATCATCGGTGCAGGCCCTGCCGGCCTGATGGCGGCCAGCGTGCTGCAGTCGCACGGCGCGCAGGTGCATGTGTTCGACGCCATGCCCTCGGCTGGCCGCAAGTTCCTGCTGGCCGGCATCGGCGGCCTGAACCTGACGCATTCCGAGGCGATGCCGGGCTTTCTCGCGCGTTACGCGCAGCGCGCGCCTGCGCTGGCGCCGATGCTCGATGCGTTCGGAGCCGAGGCGGTGCGCGGGTGGGCGCAAGGTCTGGGCATCTCGACCTTCGTCGGCACCTCCGGCCGCGTGTTCCCGAAGGACATGAAGGCCGCGCCGCTGCTGCGCGCGTGGCTGCATCAGTTGCGCACCGGCGGCGATGGCCGAGTGCCGGTGCAGTTCCACATGCGCCATCGCTGGCTGGGCTGGGCCGAAGACGGCGCGGCGCTGCGCTTCGCCCATCCGGAAGGCGAAACGACGTTCACCGGCGGCGCCACCGTGCTCGCACTCGGCGGCGCGAGCTGGTCGCGCCTGGGCTCGGACGGCGCGTGGGTGCCTTTGCTGGCCGCGCGCAGCGTCGACATCGCGCCGCTGCGGCCCGGCAACTGCGGCTTCGACGTCGCGCCCACTGGCCCCGACCGCGGCGGCTGGAGCGACCACTTGCGCGAGCGCTTCGCCGGCGAGCCGGTCAAGCCGGTCACGATCACCGTGGCCCATGCAGGTGGTGTCACGCATCGCCAGCAGGGCGAGTTCGTCCTGACCGCCACAGGCATCGAAGGCAGCCTGGTCTACGCGTTCTCGGCCGGCCTGCGCGACGAGATCGCCGCGCGCGGACAAGCCACGCTGACGCTGGACCTATTGCCGCAGCACACGCTGGAACAGGTGCGCGCCGAGACCCGGCGCCCGCGCGGCACGCGCAGCCTGTCCACGCACCTGAAGAGCCGGCTGCACCTGCAAGGCGTGAAGATGGGCCTGCTGCACGAGTTGCTGTCGCCCGCGCAGCTGAACGACCCCGACCTGCTGGCCGGCTTCATCAAGGCGCTGCCGCTGGTGCTGTCCGCGCCGCGCCCCATCGACGAGGCGATCAGCAGCGCCGGCGGCGTGCGTTTCGAGTGCCTGGACGCGCGGTTGATGGCCGATGCAGTGCCCGGCCTGTTCGTCGCCGGCGAGATGCTGGATTGGGAAGCGCCGACCGGCGGCTACCTGCTCACCGCCTGCCTGGCCACGGGCCGTGCCGCGGGACAGGGTGTCGTCGATTGGTGGCAGTTGCGCTGAGGTCGCCCGCGATGAAGGTACGCGCCAACGGCCTCATGATCGAGGTCGACGACCAGGGCCCGCGCGACGCGCCCGTCGTGCTGCTCGTGATGGGACTGGGCATGCAGCTGACCGGCTGGCCCGACGAGCTCGTCGCGCTGCTGGTCGATCACGGCTTTCGCGTGGTGCGCTTCGACAACCGCGACGCAGGCCTGAGCGACGGCTTCGACCACGCCGGCCTGCCCAGCATCCCGCTCAATGCGCTGCGCCATTTCCTGCGGCTGCCGGTGCGCGCGCCGTATGCGCTCAAGGACATGGCCGCCGACGCCGTCGGCGTGCTGGACGCTTTGGGCATCGCCCGCGCGCACGTCGTCGGCGCCTCGCTGGGCGGCATGATCGCGCAGCATGTGGCCGCGACGCATGCCGAGCGTGTCGCCAGCCTCGGCTTGATCATGACGACCAGCGGATCGCGCCGCCTGCCCGGCCCGACGCTGCGGGCGCGGCAAGCGCTGCTGTCGCGGCCGGCCGACAACGAGATGGAGACCTTGATCGCGCGTTCGATCCACGTGTTCACGACCATCGGCAGTCCGGCCTACCGTCCCGCGCCGGCCGACCTGCGCCGGCGCGTCGTGGCGAGCCTCGCACGCGCGCAGCGCCCGGCCGGCTCCGGGCGCCAGTTGCTGGCCATCGCGGCCGATGGCGATCGCACGCCGCTGCTGGCGCGCATCCGCGTGCCGACGCAGGTGATCCATGGCGTGCTCGACCCGCTGATTCCGGTGGCCAACGGCCGCGACCTGGTGGCGCGCATCGCGGGCGCGCGCGGCGACTTCATCGAAGGCATGGGCCACGACCTGCCGCAGGCGCTGCTCGGGCGCATCGCGCAAGCCATTGCGGACAACGCGCGGCGAGCAGGCTGAGCGCGGGCCGCGTCGGCGGCTCTTGCGACGACGCGGTCGTCAGGCCTTGGCGGAGCACGCGTGCGCCACAGCCAGCGCCGTCATGTTGACGATGCGCCGCACCGTCGACGACGGCGTGAGCACGTGCACCGGCGCGTTGGCCCCGAGCAGGATGGGCCCGATCGTCACGCCGTGGCCGCCGGTCATCTTCAGCACGTTGAACAGGATGTTGGCGGCGTCCAGGTTCGGGCAGACCAGCACGTTGGCCGCTCCCTTGAGCGTGGAGTCGGGCAGCAGCGCGGCGCGCAGGTCCTCGCTGAAGGCCGCGTCGCCCTGCAGCTCGCCGTCGGCCGAGACGTCGGGCATGCGCTGCACGAACAGGTCGCGCGCGGCGCGCATCTTCCTGGCCGAGGGCCGCTGGCTGCTGCCGAACATCGAGTGCGACAGGAAGGCCACCTGCGGCACGAGTCCGAAGCGGCGCACTTCCTGCACGCTCATGGCGGCGATGTCGGCCAGCTGCTCCGCGCTCGGGTCGTCGTTGACGGAGGTGTCGGCGATGAACAGCGTGTGCTTGTCCAGCAGCAGCGCGTTGACGGTGGCGTAGCCCTGCGCGCCCGGACGCTGGCCGATGACCTCGCGCAGGTGCGCGAAATGGCCGTCGAAGCGGCCGACCAGGCCGCACAGCATCGCGTCGGCGTCGCCCAGGTGCACCATCAGCGCGGCGATCGTCGTGTTGGAGCGCCGCACCGTGGCCTTGGCCATCTCGGGCGTGACGCCGTCGCGCGCGTTGAGGCGGTGATACGTCTCCCAGTATTGACGGAAGCGCGTGTCGTCCTCGGGATTCACGACCTCGAAGTCGCGCCCGGCCTCCAGGCGCAGGCCGGCGCGCTCGATGCGCGCGGCGATCACCGCCGGCCGTCCGACGAGGATGGGCCGCACCAGGCGTTCGTCGAGCGCGATCTGCACCGCCCGCAGCACGCGCTCGTCCTCGCCTTCGGCGTAGGCGACGCGCTTGGGCGACTGGCGCGCGGCGCTGAACAGCGGCCGCATCAGCATGCCGGTGTGCGACACGAAGCGCATCAGCGACTCGACGTAGGCGTCCATGTCCTTGATCGGACGCGTCGCCACGCCGGAGGCCTCGGCCGCGCGCGCCACCGCCGGCGCGATGCGCAGGATCAGGCGCGAGTCGAACGGCGTCGGGATCAGGTAGTCGGGCCCGAAACGCAGCTCGCGGCCCGGGTAGGCGGCGGCCACCTCGCCCGCGATCTCGGCCTTGGCCAGGTCGGCGATCTCCTTGACGCAAGCCACCTTCATCTGCTCGGTGATGCGCGTGGCGCCGCAGTCGAGCGCGCCGCGGAAGATGTACGGGAAGCACAGGACGTTGTTGACCTGGTTCGGATAGTCCGAGCGGCCGGTGGCGATGATGCAGTCCGGCCGCACGGCCTTGGCGAGCTCGGGGCGGATCTCGGGCTCGGGGTTGGCCAGCGCCAGGATGATGGGCCGGGGTGCCATGGACTTGACCATGTCGGCCGTGATCGCGCCGGCCGCGGAGCACCCGAGCACGACGTCGGCGCCTTCCATCGCGTCGGCCAGCGTGCGCATGGCCGTGGTGCGCTGGTAGCGCTTCTTCGATTCGTCGAGCTTGTCCGCGCGGCGGTCGTGGATCACGCCCTTGGAATCGCAGACGGTGATGTTGGCGCGGCTGACGCCCAGCTCCACCATCAGGTCCAGGCAGGCGATGGCCGCGGCGCCGGCGCCCGACGCGGCCAGCTTGACCTCGCCGATCTTCTTGCCGACCAGCTCCAGGCCGTTGAGCAAGGCCGACGTGGAGATGATCGCGGTGCCGTGCTGGTCGTCGTGAAAGACGGGGATGTTCATGCGCTCGCGCAGCTTCTTTTCGATGTAGAAGCACTCGGGCGCCTTGATGTCCTCGAGGTTGACGCCGCCCAGCGTGGGCTCGAGCGCGGCGATGATGTCGACCAGCTTGTCGGGGTCGCGCTCGGCCAGCTCGATGTCGAACACGTCGATGCCGGCGAACTTCTGGAACAGGCAGCCCTTGCCCTCCATCACCGGCTTGCCGGCCAGCGGGCCGATGTCGCCCAGGCCCAGCACCGCGGTGCCGTTGGT
>Ga0302279_10002027_pt1 | contig 27589 bp, 20 predicted proteins | sample III_Bog_N3_3_FD_194541 | JGI IMG/M metagenome (GOLD analysis project Ga0302279, IMG submission 194541) | Peat permafrost microbial communities from Stordalen Mire near Abisko, Sweden - III_Bog_N3_3 | ecosystem: Environmental > Terrestrial > Soil > Wetlands > Peat | place: Sweden: Abisko... | reverse complement strand
ATTCGGTGGCTCGGCCACGGAATTACCGCTCGTGGCGGTTTTCGGAACGGCCACCGAGCGCGAGCTTGATTTCCGTGGGGGCGGGACACTGCCCGGGAGGGTCTCGCCGTCTCGCCGTAGAGCCCCACGGTCATGCCGTCGCCGCGAGGGCCATCGTGGGCCACTCGATCTGTTCGTAGGTCTGGATACGAAGCTTCTGCTTCGTGCCCATGGTGTTACGGGCGGCGCGCGTCGCCTTGGCCCTGGCGGCCCTGGCGAGCAGCTGAGCGGGCGTCAGCGTCGCGACCTTGCGGGGCGCGAGACCGAAGTCCGTCAGGATCGATGCCGACTGCGAGTACAGCATCTGGATGTTCAGCCTGAGATCCCGGACGAGGTCCTGGTTCTCGGAGCTGACGCTGTCGGCCGTGGCGACGGCCTCCTTCAGCGCCCCGTGCGCGGCGATGACCGCGTTCAGGGCGTTGATGATGGATTGCAAGACCGTGACGGTCTGGGCCGCCGTCAGGGTCTTGCCGTCGACGAGGAACACCCCGGTGGCCTGGTGTGCCTGGATCCCGGCAATGAGCTTGCCGAGAGCCGCGACGATGCTGGCTTTGCTGGTGCTGCTTTGCGTCATGCGGTCCTGCCTTTGGTGAGAACGAGGGCTCCCTGCCGGCGCAAGCTGCGCAGACGCTCGGCCCTCATTAACTAGATTGGCGAGACGCCGATTCTGCCTGCCCCCTCGTGTCGATTTCTGTGACCGAGGCCCACGCCGCGAGCCAAGTGGCTGGAACAACTGCCGTTTTGTCGGCAATAAAAAGCGCTGACACGCCTGCGAAGTGCGCCGGCGTCGCTGGCACGACCGCCGAGACCGATGGCACGAGCGCCCGCATCGGTGGCGGTGCTCCCCACGCCGCTGGCAACACACCCATCGACGCTGGCACGACTTCCGACGCCGACGGCGACACTTCCATCGTCGATGGCACTGCTACCGACGCCGACGGCGACACTTCCATCGTCGATGGCACCGCTCCCGACGCCGACGGCGACACTTCCATCGTCGATGGCACCGCTCCCGACGCCGATGGCGACACTTCCATCGTCGATGGCACCGCTCCCGTCGCCGACGGCGACGCTTCCATCGTCGATGGCACCGCTCCCGACGCCGACGGCGACACCGCCATCGATGCTGGCAACGCTCCCGTCGCTGCCGGCGACACCGCCATCGACGCTGGCACGGCTCCCGTCGCGGCCGGCGACACAGCCATCGACGCTGGCACGGCTCCCGACGCGCGGGGCGCCACAGTCATCGACGATGCGGGTACTTCCACGGGGCCGGACACCACCTCCGACCGCAACGCCTCCCTGCCCTCCCCCGACGCGGAAGAAGGCAGGGACGCGGACAGCTCAGTAGCGGTAGTGGTCGGGCTTGAACGGCCCGTCGACGCTGATGCCGAGGTAGCCGGCCTGCTCCGCGGTGAGCTTGGTGAGCTCGACGCCGAGCTTGGCGAGGTGGAGCGCGGCGACCTTCTCGTCGAGCTTCTTCGGGAGGACGTGGACGCCGAGCGTGAAGCTCTTGGGGTCCGTCCAGAGCGCGATCTGCGCGAGGACCTGGTTGGAGAACGAGGTGCTCATGACGAACGACGGGTGGCCGTTCGCGCAGCCGAGGTTCACGAGGCGACCGCGCGCGAGGAGCGTGAGGTGCTTGCCGTCGGGGAAGACGAACTGGTCGACCTGCGGCTTGATGTTGACCTCCTTGATCTCGGGGTTCTTCTCGAGCCAGGCGACGTCGATCTCGCAGTCGAAGTGGCCGATGTTGCAGAGGATCGCCTGGTCCTTCATCACGCGCATGTGCTCGCTGCGGATGACGTTCATGCAGCCGGTCGCGGTGACGAAGATGTCGCCCTGGGGGGCGGCCTTCTCCATCGTCGTGACCTGGTAGCCTTCCATGGCCGCCTGGAGCGCGATGATGGGATCGATCTCGGTGATGATGACGCGAGCGCCGAGGCCGCGGAGCGACTGCGCGCAGCCCTTGCCGACGTCGCCGTAGCCCGCCACGACTGCGACCTTGCCGGCGAACATGACGCCGGTCGCGCGCTTCAGGCCGTCGCCGAGCGACTCGCGGCAGCCGTAGAGGTTGTCGAACTTCGACTTGGTGACGGAGTCGTTGACGTTGAGGGCGGGGACCTTGAGCTCCCCCTTCTTGTGCATCTCGTAGAGGCGGTGCACGCCGGTGGTCGTCTCCTCGGAGAGGCCGCGGATCGGGTCGTTGCCGCCGAAGAGGTGCGCGTGCTTCTTGTGGATGATGACGGTGAGATCGCCGCCGTCATCGAGGATCATGTTGGGCCCCTTGCCGCCCTTGAAGGCGGTGAGCTGGCGCTCGATGCAGTCGTCGTACTCGACCTCGGTCTCGCCCTTCCAGGCGAAGACGGGGACGCCGGTCGCTGCGATCGCGGCGGCCGCGTGGTCCTGCGTCGAGTAGATGTTGCAGGAGGTCCACGTCACCTCGGCGCCGAGGGCCGTGAGCGTCTCGATGAGGACGGCGGTCTGCACCGTCATGTGCAGGCAGCCGGCCACGCGCGCGCCCTTGAGCGGCTGCGCCTTGCCGTACTCGGCGCGGAGCGCCATCAGCCCCGGCATCTCGCTCTCGGCGATCGTGATCTCCTTGCGACCCCACTCTGCGAGCGAGATGTCCTTCACCTTGAAATTGTCACCCATGAGAAACTGCCTTTCTTCGCTTCGTGTCTTGCGTCGTCTGCTGCGTCTTCGGCTTCCTCGCCACGAGGACCTGCCACGTGAGGTGCGCGTCCGGCCCCTTGCCGTTGAGGATGGCGGGGACGGCCTGGACGCGCGGCTGCTCGAGGCCCGCGGCGCGCGCGAACCCTTCGAGCTCGGACTTCCGGAAGCCGAGCCACACGTCGGCCTGGTCGCGCATGGCCTCGTCGTCGTGGTGGACGTAGTCGAGCACCACGACAGAGCCGCCCGGATGGCACAGCTTGGCAAGCTGCGCGACGACGAACGCGGGGCGCGCGGCGTGGTGCAGGAGCCTCGCGGCGAACACAGCGTCAGCACCCTCACCCACCGCGGCGCACACTTCGGGACTGTCGAGCTCGCCGAGCGTGAAGACGACGTTCTCGAAGCGGCGCAGGGCGACGCGCTCGCGAGCCCGGGCGAGCTGCGCCTCGGAGCGGTCGACCGCGATCACGCGATCATAGATGGGCGCGAGGACGTCGAGCAGCCCGCCGTCCCCCGTGCCTGCATCGACCGCCACGCCTGCCCTCGGGAGGATGGGAGAGAGCATGCGCACATACGCCCCGAGCTCGGGTGCGGGCCGCGCGACGGAGCTCTCGCCCGGCCGGGCGAAGAACTCGCGGACCAGCGTATCTCGCGCACGGACGACCTCTGCGACGCGGGCGCGACTGCCATCCGCCTCGCAGAGAGCCCGCCCGCTCGTCAGCGCGTCGAGCACCACCGGGTCGAGCGCCGCGTCCGCCCTCAGCTGCAGCAGCGTCCGCGTGCCTTCCTTCCGCATCACCAGCAGGCCAGCCTGCTTGAGCGTCCCCGCGTGGCGCGAGATGTTCGGCTGGCTCTCCCCCAGCAGCTCCGCGAGCTCCCCCACCGCGAGCTCCTCGTCGGCCGCCAGCGCGAGAAGACGGAGCCGGATCGGCTCCGACAGCACGCGGTACAGCTCCCATCGCGGGGAGGACTGGCTCGGCGATGCGGACAGCGGCGAGGTCGTCTCGAGCACGGGTGTGTTATATGTCGCGATGCGTATGGATGCAAGTCATGCAGAAGTGGCGCTGAACTTGCTGAGGTCAGAGAGTCGACCGGTTGCGTCGGAGGGTGCCATGGCTAAGGATGAGACGATGCTTGGACGGGGCCGGATCGGGACGCGTGGGATGCTTGGCGGCGCTGTGCTCGCCTGCGTGCTGGGTGCGGTGAGCGTCGGGTGGGACTGCGGGGGGGCGTCGAGCGCCGCATCGCCCGATGTGGACTCGGGACCGACTCCAGCCGGCCAGGTCGACAGCGGACACCCGTCGGCAGCCGACGCGAGTCTCGATAAGAGGAGCGGCGACGCCGGCGAGGTCGCGCTCGGGTCAGGTACTGGCTCGACGACCAGCACCGCAACGACTGGAGCGACATCAGGCACGAGCGCACCGCAGAACAGCGATGACACTGCGCTCCCTGACGGCGGCGCCGCGGGGGGCAGCTCTGACGCCTCGGATGCGCCTTCCGCGTGCATCGATGACTACCAGCCGTGTTCCGACGGCGGCCCTTCATGCTGCAACCTCGCGTGCAGCAACCAAGGCGTCTGCGGCACCTGTCGCGCGGAGGGCGTGAAGTGCAGCGTCGGCGACCAGTGCTGCAACGGGCTCTCGTGCAACGCGGTCGATGGTGGCGTCAGCTACTGCGGGACGAACCTCTGTTCGCCTGACACGAAGCCCTGCGGCAGCGGCGTGATCTGCTGCAACGACGACTGCAATAACGGGACGTGCGGAGGTTGACCCCTCGACCGGAGCGTCGGACGCCCCTGCGTACGACGATGTCGAGCCCTGGGGGTGTGCGCAGCTTCGCGGGGACGGCGGTGATCGCTGCGGCGCTCGGGATGGTCTGCGTTGGGTGGGATTGCGGTGGGACCAGCACGACGTCTGTCGCAGCGGACGCGAGCGGCGGCGCGAGGGTGGACTCTGGATCGCACGCAGCGTCCGATCAAGCAGAGCGCGATGCGACACCGGACCGACGTGACACACGCGATACCGGCAACGACGCGCCGAAGATCGCCGTACGAGACACGGGCACCGCTCCTGCGTGCATTCCCGACAACGGGCTCTGCTCGGATGGCGGGCCACTCTGCTGCAACACGGCGTGCTCGGCCGGTGTCTGCGGCTCGTGCCGCGCAGAAGGTACCCAGTGCGGGGCAGCAGACCACTGCTGCAACGGGCTCTCGTGCAACGTCGAGGATGCGGGCGTGAGCTACTGCGGGACCAACCTCTGCGAGCCTGACGGGACGCCGTGCTCCGGCGGCGACGTCATCTGCTGCAACGACGACTGCAACAACGGTACGTGCGGCGGCTGATTCGCGCCGATTCGGGCTTCACGGAACACGCGCGCATCGAACACCGGCGACCGGCGAGCGCTCGAACGCCGGCGAGCGTCCGCGGAACGCGCCGCGAATCCCGTTCGAGTCGCTCACGAACGAACCGCCGCGCTGGCCACGCACGGCCGCGTCTCCACCGTCCGGCGCGGTCAGCAGCGCGCAGTTGTCGCACGACGGGACGGAGTTCGGAGAGTAGACGTCGAGAACCCATTCGACGACGTTCCCGCCCATGTCGGACTGCGCCCATCGCGCGCCGCCGTCCGGGACGCTACCGACCGGTTCCGTCGCGGCCAAACATGGGGATCCGGGGGTGAAGTTCGCGTTCTTGCAGCCTGCATCCACGTCGTAGTGGTCGAGCGTCCGCTGGGTCGCATATGAGGGCGACCACGGGTAGTAGCGCTGGTCGTCGCCGCCCGCCGCTGCGTAGTTCCACTCGGCCTCGCTCGGCAAGAAGCCACCGTCCCAGATACAGAAGGCGTAAGCCTCGACCCACGTGATGCAGTTGATCGGCTGACTCTCGTTCGTATCCGCGTTGTTGGTCCAGGTTGCGAGATCGGCGCAGAAGAGCGGCGAGTTGGACGACTTGGCAGACGAACGCAGGGCCATGAGATCGGAGTTCCAGGCGGGTTCCCAGCCGCTCTCGAACGCAGCGCTGTCGATGGGCTCGATCGCAAGCCCCTGGCCGCCGTTCAGGTGCGAGTGTTTCCCGGAACCGGGCTCGGGTAGCCATGCTCCGGCGTCGGTGGTGAGCGCCGTCACGAACTCACGGAATCTGCCGACGGTGACTTCGAAGTCGTCGAGGCGGAACCCGCTCACGGACGTCGGCGGGAAGCTCACGACGCTCGTGATTCCGTCAAAGTCGAAGCGGTAAGACCCCGCGGGAATCTCATTGCTGAGGCAGCAGCTCCCGGCCCCGCTCGGGCAGGTCGATACCCCATCGGCCGTGGTACTGACGGGGACGACGGGAGTACAGCTCGGAGGCACAGGCCCGCATCCGGCCAGCGTGCAACCTCCCGGGCAGTCTTGGGCGGTCGCCCACGTCGGAGGCCCCCCGTCGAGCCCGCCGTCCGTCGCGCCCGGCGACAGGATGCACCGATTGAACGTCTGACCGTCGCAGTAGGTCTCCCCGGGCTCGCACTGGCACTGCGACCCGATGCAGACGGGCTTCAATCCGCTGCACGCGGAGGGGATCCAGCCGCCATCCCGCTCGAAGGTCTCCATCCCGCGCCCGTTCGGCAGGCATCGCGTGCTCCCCGGCGCGACGTCCGGACCCGTCTCGCGGGCGCTCACGTCGACACCCGCGTCGTGCGGCTGCGTCGCGTCGGCTCTCGCGTCCATTCTCGCATCGGTGCCGGCGTCGTTGCGGTGCGCGTCCATCGTGACGTCGGTCCCCGCGTCCTTCTGCTGGACGTCCTCCACTCCGAGGAGCTGAGCGCACGCGGCGAGCCCGACGAGGCTCGCGACACCCGTCGCTCCGACCGCCGCCCCGAGGCCTCGCGCGACCCTCATCAGAAGCTCCCCTGGAGCACGAGCCCATTGGCTCCCGGCCCGAGCTGCGGCGCCACGCGGAGCGTCGCCGAGCTCGCCGACGTCGCGCGCCCCGGAGGCGGCGCGAGCACCACCATCACGACCCCGGTGACGAACGCCACGCCGCCGAGACCGAGCGCGATGTCCGCGACGGTGCTCGACGTGATCGTCGCGCTGTGAGCCGAGCTCGCTCCGTTCGCGTTCGTGCAGCTCGACACCGAGCCCCCGCAGTCACTCTTCGTCGCGCTCCACTCGAACGCCGCCACGATGCCCGCGATCGTCCCGCCCGCAAGCAGCGCGAGGCCCGCGCCGCCGACGATGATTCCCGTGCTGCGCTGCCGGCTCGGCTCGAGCTTCTGCGTCGCGGGGACGGCCACAGCCAGCTTCGGCGCGCCGAGCTGCACACGCTCCTCGCGGTTCTTCTGCCCCTGGATGACGACGATGCGCTTCTCGACGGGCGGCACGCCCGGCGCTGCGAAGCGGAACACGTGCTCGCCCGGGTCGACGTCGACCGCCTTGCCGTCGAGCCGGTCGATGAGCGGCTGTCCATCGAGCGTGATGGACACGGTCGTGAGATCGTTGCCGTCCGGCCCCTGTACGGAGAACGCGATGGTCGGGACGTCTGCGTCCGCCTGGGCCGCGCCTGCGATGCAGTCCTTCCGCACCGCGATGGGGCAGCTCTCGGTGGAGCACAACCGGAGGCTCGCGCGCGCTTCGCGCAGCTTTCCGGCGTGACGGAGCGGGCCAGCTTGCTCGTTCGCCTCGATGCACGTCGCGGCAGTGACGCTGCCGGTCGCAGACGCAGACCCGGCGAAGGCGAGCGTCGCGAGGACCGTCGCGAGCAGCAGCCCACCCCTGGCCAGGAAGGAGGATCGGACGGCTCGCTCACCGCTGTCAGGCGAGACGCCGCCGGTCACTGGACGCACTCCTTCCTCCACTTCTTGTTGCCGTCGGCGTCGAGCGTGTACGGCGTCGTGCAGTCGGGCGGCGCCGGCTCTGCGGGCTTCGGAGCCACGACGACAGCGGCGGGCTTGATTTGCTTCGTCGGCGCGGGAGTGGGCGGAGTGGGCGGAGCGACCGTCGGGACAGGTGCCACGACCGGCGGGGCCACGGCGACCGCCGAAGCGGCCGTGCTCGGAGCAGGAGCGGCGGAGGGCGGCGGCGCGGCGGACGCCGGCGGCGAGGTCGTCTCTGCAGGCGGGGTCACGGAAGTGCTCGCGGTGGTGGTGGGAAGGACCGCAGGACGCGGCCTCAGGAGAAACAGACCCGCGGCCATGGCTGCCACGAGCACGACCATTCCGATGACCACGGTGGACAGCGGCACCGACCGTCGCGGATTCGCGAGCGTCGCCGCTTCTGCCGACACGGGGTTCCCCGTCGAGAGCCCCGGGAGCGCGGGCGGCGGGGTGAGGCCGGCCGCGATCATCCCGCCCTGAGGTCTCACGGATCTTGCGAGCCCTGCGGAGCTCTGCGTGCCGGGCGTCGCGAAGGTCGGCGCGTTCACGCGCACGTCGTCCTCGCCGCTCACGACCATGCGCGGGGACATCACCGCCATGCTGGCGCCGAGGGTCGGCGCAGCGGAATCCATCCTCCGGGTGACGGCGGCGCTCTCGATGAGGCTCGTGAGTACCTCTCGCCCCGGAGCCCTGCCGAACGCCTTCTCGGACGCCGTCAGCAGCGCTGCGTGCATCGCCATCGCGTTCGGCCAGCGCCCCGGCTTCTCGAAGGTCAGGGCGCAGTCGACCACCTCGGCGATCGGTGCCTCGACGTGCGGCGCCACGCTCAGAAGGGCACGCGCGCGCGACGTCCCCGCGCGGATGAGCAGCTGCGAGCTGTTGTCGCCGTCGTGCACGAGCTGCCCGCTGAGGAGCGTGTACATGGTCGCGCCGACGGCCCAGAGGTCGGTTTGACCGTCGATCTCCGCCGCAACCGCCTGCGCCTGCTCGGGGGCCATGAAGGCAGGGGTCCCCATCAGCGTCCCCGTGCGCGTCGCGTGCTCGCTCCCGCCGACCGCGTCGCGGAGACGGGCGATGCCGAAGTCGAGCACCTTGAGCGAGCCGTCGATCGTGAGGAAGATGTTCGCCGGCTTCAGGTCACGGTGGACGATGGCCTTCTCGTGGGCCGCCGCGAGCACCTCGAGCAGCTGGAGGACAAGGGACGTCACGACGCGCGTCGGGAGCGCCCGGCCCGCTCTCTCCCAGAGCTCCTCGAGCGAGCGCCCACGCAGCAGCTCCATTACCAGGAAGGCCGAACCGTCCTCGGCGATGTCGTCGTCGACCACCAGCACCGCGCCCGGGTGCTTCACCGAGTTCCCGACGTACCCCTCGCGCAGGAAGCGCTTCCGCAGGTCCTCGCGCAGCGACAGCTCAGGATGCAGGAGCTTCACGGCGAGCTCCGCCTGGTTCCGGTGTGTAGCCGCGAACACGGTCGCCATCCCTCCGATGCCGAGCACGCGATCGAGCCGGTACTTCCCCCGCAGCGTCGACCCCAGCCTCGCCTGTGCTCGAACGCTCAGCGCTTCGTCATGCTCGTCCATCGCGTCGGTCGTGTGTCCGGAAGGTACGGAAAGCCCTGGCCCTGAAGCTAGCAGACTTTCCCCAAGGGGGCCCAGCACGAGGCGTGCCTGTCGAGTGGGGCGCTAGGAGACGCGAGAACCACGCGAAGCGTCGTCCGAGCGCACGCTCCCGCCTGAGTGAGCCCTGAGTGGGCAACGTCGAGGTGCGGGTGACTGCGCTCCACTCAACTGTGATATCTCGCCCTCTACATGTCCCCTTTCAGCCATCGGGATGTCACGTCTCCCGGGTTCGAGCGGGGTCGCGTCTCCCACGACGGTCGACGGGGACGCGCGCGGCTGCGGCGCTGGGCGAGCCGCGCCCTCCTCTTGTTGCCCGGGCTCCTCGTCATCGGGTGCGACCTGGCGCTCCAGCACGGGGCGCCGCTCCGGGCGGACAGGGCGACGAAGCTCGTCTACGGCGAGCTCGCGGCGATGGGGCTGGCGCTCTGGGCTGCCCTCTTCGTCGCGGCGAACGCCCGTCGCGGCATCTGGCGCTCCTGGGGTCGGGGCTGGCTCGTCGTCCTCGCGTTCCTCGCCGTCGGCGGGCAGCTGTACACGTTCGGCCGCTACCGCGCGTTCCTCAGCACCAGCTCGATGCTCGTGGGGACCGCCATGCTCCCCAGCATCGGCCAGCAGCTCTGGTTCGACTCCGCGAGCTTCCTCCGCGCCGTGCTCCCCCCCATCGTGGGAGTCCTGGTCATCCTCCTCCTCCAGCGCCGCGTCGCGCCGCCACGCCAGCGCAGCCCCAGAATCGCCGCGGACCTCGCCACCGTCCTGCTCTGCGTCCTGGCCCTCTATGCGCCGCGCACCGACGACAAGGACACGGGACCGTTCGACGCCCTCTACATCAACGGCATGGGCCAGCTCGCCCGCGCCGTCTGGGACAAGAACCCGTGTCTGGCCCGCGCACACCCGGGCGTACGCTCGCCCGTTCCCGTCCCCGCGCTCGTCGCCCGGCCCGAACGCCCGCGCAATGTGCTCTTCGTCCTCACGGAGTCAGTGCGCGCGATGAGCTCGTGCGTGGCGTACGACCCCGACTGTCGCACCACGCCGTTCTCGAACGCCGCCGCCAAGGCGCGCCTGCCTCTCACCCAGATGCGCGCCGTCGACTCGACGACCGCCATCTCGCTCGGCGTGATGTGGTCCGGCATCTCCCCCGCTGCCTCGCGCGATGCTCTGCACTCCGCGCCGCTCGTCTGGGAGTACGCGATCGCCGCGAAGGTCGACACTGCCTACTGGACCTCCCAGCACCTCCTCTTCGGCAACTCGGGCGCCTGGCTGCAAGGGATCCCGTGGGGCCATCACGTGAGCGCGACCGAGCTCGAGGCCGATCCCGATCTCGAGACCGGCGCGGACGACGGCGCGCTCGTCTCGTACGTGAACGCACACCTCGGCGAGCTCCACGAGCCGTACTTCGCCGTCGTGCACCTGTCGAACACGCACATGCCGTACGCGATAGACGAGGCCGACGCGCCGTTCTTGCCGCAGGGGCCCGAGAACTGGCACGGCCACGAGGTCGAGATCGGAAACCGCTATGCCGACGCCATCTACCACCAGGATCGCGCCATCGGGCGCCTCATCGACGCCACGCGCGCCAGACCCGAAAGCGCGCGTACCGTCATCGTGTTCCTCTCGGACCACGGCGAGCAACTCTACGAGAAGGGCGCGTTCGGCCACACCGGCACGCTGTTCGAGCCGGAGGTCCGCATACCCGCATGGGTCGACGCGCCGCCCGGCACTCTGAGCCCGTCCGAGGAAGCGCACCTCCGCGCGCTCCAGGATACTCCGCTCACGACGATGGACGTGCTCCCTACCCTGCTCGATCTCGTCGGCGTGATGGACGACCCGGCCATCGGCCCCCTCGCGACCACCTTCGTCGGCAAGAGCCTCCTCCGCGGCGGTTCGCCGCTATCGAGCCCCGTCGTGATGACAAACTGCACGGAGCTCTGGGCGTGCGCGTTCCGCAACTGGGGGGCCATCGAGGGGACGCGGAAGCTGATCGGAATGCAGGGCGCCAGTCGCTGGAGCTGCTTCGACCTGAAGGACGACCCCGAGGAGCGCAGCGACCTGGGCGCCGAGGGGTGCGGCTCGCTCGTCACGCTGTCGGAAGCGAGCAACCACGGGCGGCCTTTCTGAGTTGTTGAGCACTGTCCGCCTGCAGCAGGTGCAGGCGCCTGTGCTCGGACGACGCTTCGCGTGGGGTTGAGCGGCGGCTCCACCGGTCAATAAGCGCAGTAATCGACCGTCGCGCCAACCACGCAGTGCGAGCCGCCGGTGCAGACTCCCGTCGTGCACGCGCCAGCGCAGTTGCCCGGCGAGCAGTGGTTGGGCGCGGGGCTTTCGGAGCAGCAGTTCGACAGGCATTCGGTGTCGGCGGTGCATCCGGTGCACGCGTACTCGCCGCCGAGCATCGCGCACGCCTGGCCTGACGCGCAGGTCCAGCCGCAGACGCCGCAGTTGGTCGTCGTGGTCGCCTCGACCGCGTTCCCGCCGCAGCAGCGCGCGTACACGTCGCCGGTGTTCCAGTTCGTCCCCTCGGCGAGCGCGACGGCCGGCTGGCAGGCGCCCTTCGAGCACTTCGGCGCATCGTGGCAGGCGTCGGGCGCGGCGCCACAGGTCGTGCTCGCGCTCGCGTTGCCGGGGGTCCCGCACACGCCCGCGGCGCAGGTCGGAGCGGTGTGGCAGACATCGGGCGCCGCGCCGCACGCCTTGCCGTCGTTCGCAGCGACCGGGGTGCAGGTCCCGCCCATGCACACGGGCGCAGAGTGACAGCTGTCGGCCGCGGTTCCGCACGTCGTCGTCACCGGCGCCTCGGCGGCCGGCTGGCAAACACCGGACATGCAGACGGGACCTTCGTGGCAGATGTCCGGCGCTGTCCCGCAGCTCGTCATGTCCGGGAGCGGGTTCGCGGTGCAGGCGCCTCCCTGGCAGGTCGCCGCCATCTGGCAGGCGTCGGGCTTGCCGCACGGAGAGCCCTCGGAGAGCGCCGTGCAGTCGCCCACGTCGGCGGAGACGTAGACGTCGTGCGGCGGCGCGACATCGGGAGCGATGTAGGCATCGATCGGCGCGCTCGCCTCGCCTCGCGCAGCGACGTCGCGAATCGTGGCGTCCATGCCGCCGGAGCCACACGTGCCTTGGACGCAGCCGGCCTCCGCGCGCTCGTCGAACGTCGCCAGGAGCGTGCACCCGGCGGTCGCGAGCACGACCGTCACACCGCCGAACGACAGCGCAAGCGAGGCAAGGCGGTGGACCACGAGGGTCATCGTATCGCAGTCGCCGTCGGGGGGCTTGGACAGACCGTCTGCCTGGACAGCAGTAAATCGTGCGAGCATGCTCGCGATGGCACCGGGACCCATGCCGGACGAAGACGCAGAAACCTCACAGCCGGCATCGCAGCGAGCAAGCGACCCGACGGCGGCCATACCGCTCGTGTCTCCGCGTGCGCCGCGCGAGCCGGGCGGTCAGCCGCGCAAGGGGCCGGTCCTCGAGCTCGCGACCTCCGAGCCAGATGTCGACCCCGCGCCGGGCTCCGAGCGCTCGGTCGATGACCTGCTCGTCTCCTTCGATAGTCTCGAAACGACGGCGACGGGGTCGGGGGGAGCCTCGCCCATGGAGGACAACGAGCCGCTCCCGCTCCGCCGCGGCGCGATGGTCCGCTCGCTGACGCCGCCGCCGCTCCCGGCCCGCACGCTCGGCGCGACCGCGCCCGCACGCCCGCGCCAGACGCGCTCGAGCCCGCCTCCGCTGCCCGGGCCCGCGCTTCCTACGCCGCCGGCTCCGCCGGTCGCCGGTCCACCGCCGCTGCCGTCGCCGCCTCCCGTCCCGGCTCCGCTCCCCGGTCCACCGCCGGTCCCGTCGGCGCACGCCGGCGCCCTCCCGCCGCCGCCGGTCGCGTCGTCCGCCGCTCCACCCGTGCGGCCGCCGATGCCCGCGCGTGGCCCATCGGTGCGACCCCCTCCTCCGGCGCAGCGCGCTCGCGCGAGCGTCGCGCCGCCACCGCTGCCGCGCTCGGTGACGCGCGGGCCGGCGCTCGACCTGCTGACCGCGCGCGTCGCGTCGCTCGAAGCGGGCACCGACGCGGTCCTTCTGGGGCGTGCGCTCGCCGAGCTGGCCGTCGTGCGCGAGGTGACGCTCGACGACGGCCTGTGCGTGTCGTCGGCCGAGGCCGCGCTCGCCAAGGACCCGACGCTCGCCGGCATGCACTCGCTCCTTCGACGGAAGCAGCACGCCCGCGGCGCCTCGAAGACGCTGCTCACGCACGTCGAGGCGGAGCTGGCGCAGGCCGCGGAAGGTCCGCTTCGTGTATCGCTCCTCGCCGAGCGAGCGCGGCTCTTCGCGGCGGAAGGGCGCAGCGACGATGCCCTCGCCGCATGGTCGTACGTCCTCGCGCACGAGCCCCAGCATCCTGCCGCGCTGCGCGGCAAGGAGGCGAGCCTCTCGCACGCGGCGACGACGGAGCAGGCCGGTGACACGGTCTGGCAAGCGGAGGCCGACCACCTCGAAGCGATGGCGGAAGCCTACGCGGACGACCCGAAGACGGCGGCGTGGCTGCTCGTCGAGCGCGCTGCGATCCTCGAGCTTCGCCTCCGCAAGGTGGACGCCGCGCGACGGGCGCTGACCCACGCGCTCACCCTCGACCCGCGCGTCGGCCCGGTGCGCCGCGCGCTCGTCCGGCACGTCGCGCGCCACCGCGACGCCTCGGCGCTCATCGACCTGCTCGACGACGAAGGACGGCTCGAGACGGACCCCGCTCGCGCGGCCCGGCTCGAGCTCGAGGCGGCGACGATCGCCGAAGGGGCGACGCGCGAGACCGGTCGCGCCGTGCTGCTGCTGGAGCGTGCAGCGTCACGTGCGCCGACCACGCGCGCCGTCGACCTGGAGGTGCTCGGCGATCTCACGCGGCTGCTCGAAGGCGCAGGTCGGGCGCGCGAGGCTGCGCGCTGGCGGCGGGCGAGGCTCCCTCTGCTCGAGAGCGCGTCCGCGCGGGCGGAGGAACACCGTGCGCTCGCGCGTGCCGCCGAGGCGGCGGGCGAGATCGATACGGCGATCGCCGACCTGGAGGCCTCGCTCAAGGAGGACGGCCAGGACGACCGTGCGACGCTGTCTCAGCTCGACCGCTTGATGGAAGGGCGCGGCCATCACGAAGGGCGCCTCGCGCTGTGGGTGACCGACGCGGCACGCACCTCCGACGGCTCGATCCGGGTCGCGAGCCTGCTGCGTGCCGCGCACGTCGCCGAGCGAGCGCTTTCGCGGCCGGACGAGGCGGTCAGGCACCTGCGCACGGCCTGGACGGCGAAGCCAGGGCACTCCGAGGTCCTCGAGTCGCTCACCCGGCTCCTCGCGCGTCCGTCCATGGAGGCTTCCACCGACGGTCGTGCGCGGCTCGGTCTGCTCGAGCTCTACGCGCACGCGGCCGACGTCGTCGACGATGGCGGGCGGAAGGTCGCCTACCTCGAGAAGGTCGCGCTGCTGGCGGAGGAGACGCTCGCGGACTTCCCGCGCGCCGTCCTCGCGTACGACGCGATCCTTCGCATCGAGCCCGGGCGCATCGGCGCGCTGCTCGGCCTCGCGCGGAACGCCGCGCGCGCGCACGACGACCGGACGCTCCACCGCGCGCTCCTGGCGCAGGCGAGCGCGACGCGGAGCGAGACAGACGCGCTGGCGCTCCGGACGCGCGCCGCCACCGTCATCGCGACGCTCGACCCTGCGCTGGCGCTGGCGCTGGCCGAGGAGGTGCTGGCCGCAGACGCGACGCACGCAGCGGCGCGCGCCCTCGTCACCCGGCTCCACGAGCACGCCGGTCGCTGGGAGCTCGTGGCACGCTCGATACAGGCGGAGCTGGCTCATGCGGTGTCGCGCGAGAAGCGCGCCGCGCTCCTCTATCTCGCCGAGATCCAGGAGATCCACCTCAAGGCGCCGCTCGACGCGCTCGCGACCCTTCGCGTCGCCCGCGCAGGCGAGACCGATCCCGACGACGCTCGCGTGCTCGCGGCGATCGCGCGCGCGCTCGAGGCCGTGCAGGATCCGAAGGCGCTGAGAGAGGCCTACGACGCGCTCGCGAGCGCCGCGAGGAGCGAGACCGAGCGAGCGTCGTACCTCGTTCGCGCCGCCGAGATCTCGGAGCACCGCCTCGCCGACGACGCGGGCGCGCTGCGCGCGTACGAGGAGGCGCTCATCGCGACTCCGCACGACGCGCGGATCGTCGACCGCCTCGACCGCGTGCGCTCTCGCGGCGAGCGTGCGTACGCCGACCCGTCGACCGATCCGCTCGATCACGCGCTCGTCCTCGTGACGCTCGCGGAGGAGCCGGCGCGCGCCAGGGCCTTGCTCGACGCCGCCCTCGCCACGCAGCGCGCTCCCATCCCTGCGCTGCGTCTGCTCGAGCGACTGCACCGGGGCGCGCGAGCGTGGAGCGAGCTGGCGCTCGTGCTCGCCCGGCAGGCCGAGACGCTGCGGGCGCCAGCCCCGAAGCTCGGCGCGCTCTGGGCGCTCACCGAGCTCGAGGAATGGAGGCTGCCGACCGAGCCCGATCACCTGACGTACGGCCGCATCCTCGCGCTCGACCCCGACGACCCCGAGGCGCTCCTCGCCACGATCCGCACGAGGCTACCGCCCGCGCTGCTCGGCGACGAGACCGCGCGGCCGGTGGTCGTCGACGCGCTGCGCCGCCGGGCGCGGATGGAGGCCGGCGGCGCGCGTACAGCCACCCTCCTGGTGCTCGCGCACCTGCTCGAGGCGGGCGGCGTCGGCGAGACGGGCGGCGACACAGGGCGAGACGCGACGGCCGAGGAGGCGATGCAGCATTACGCCGACGTCCTGTCGTCCGACGCGTCGTCGGTCACCGCGGCGTGGGGCCTGCGAAGGCTCGCGCACCGGCTCGGGCGCACGCTGGAGGCCGTCCGGGCGAGCGCGAGCCTCGCCGAGCTCACGCTCGACACCAAGGTGCGCGCGCGGCACTTCGTCGACGCGGCCGAGCTCGTCGCGAACGCCGACGACGACGCGCGGCTCGGGGATCCCGACGCGCGCAGGGAGGCGGCTGCGGCATTCCTGGAGCGGGCGCTCGAGGCCAACCCGGACAGCCTCACGGCGGCGGGCGCGCTCACCACGCTCCGCACGAAGAGCGAGCAGCCCCACGAGCTCCTCCGCGCGCTGCGGATCGCGCTCGGCAGCGCCACCGAGCGCGACTCGGTCATCTATCTCGGGACGGAGGTCGCCCGTCTCGCGCGCGAGGACGCCCACGACCTCGGCGTCGCGACGCTCGCGATGCAGAAGGTGCGGGACGTCGCGCCGACGCACAGCGGGTCGCTGCTCACGCTCGCGGAGCTCTACCTCGCGCAGCGGGCGTGGCCCGAGGCCGTCGCCACCCTCGAGTCGGTCGTCGTCCACGCGACGGAGAACGAGCCGAAGCTCACCGCGCTGTTCGCGCTCGGCAGCATCTACGACAAGATCCTCGCCCAGCCCGACGAGCACGCGCGCGTCCTCCGCGCCGCGCTCGCCATCGAGCCCGAGAGCCCGCGCGCCCTGCGCGGCCTCATCGAGCAGCTGCGCGGCAAGCGAGAGCGCAAGACGCCCACGACCGACACGAACGAGGCCCCGCCGCATCGCGTCGAGAAAAATACGACCGAGCTCGGCGGGCTGCTCCTGCGGCTGGCGCGCGCGGAGACCGAGCCCACGCGGAAGAGCGAGGTCTACCTCGAGCTGTCGGAGCTGGAGGGCGACGCGGGCGACCTCGCGGCCGCCGAGAGATCCATCGTGGAGGCCATCGTCCAGTGCCCGGCCAGCGCGCGCGCCTTCGCTCGCCTCGGCGCGTTCTTCCGTCGGGAGACGGGCCTCGATGCTGCCGCGTACGCCCGTGCGCTCCAGGAGCTCATCTCACGCGGTCGCGACACCGGCATCGCCGACGCGCGCTGGTTCGCGGCGCTCGGCCAGCTCGAGGTCGACACTCTCCAGCGGCTCCACGAAGGTGTCGCGCACCTCGAGTGGGCCGTTCAGCTCGACCCGAGCCTCCACGAGACGCGCTTCGAGCTCGCCGACGCCTACGCGAAGACCGGCGCGCGCGACGCGGCCGTCCGCTCGCTCTTCTCGCTCATCGTCCCCGACGCTCGCCCCCTCACCTCGCTCGCGGACGCCGGCCTCGCGCTCGCGCTGCTCGAGCGCCTCCTCGATCAGGAGAAGCACCCGGGCGAAGCCGTCGTCGTCAGCGAGCTCCGGTCCGTCCTGGGCGAGATCGAGCCGGGGCGCGCCGACTGGCTGAAGAGCCGCGTGCTCGGGCCGTTCGAGGACCACCACATGCCGCTCGGCCGTCAGGCGCTCGTCGAGGACGTGCTCCCGAAAGCAGGGCGTCACGTGCTGCTCGAGGTCGCCGCCGCAGGGACAGGGCTCGAGGCAAAGCTCCTCAGGACGAACCTCGCCGACCTCGGCGTGAGCGCGCGCGATCGCGTGGGGGCGCGCTCGGGCCATCCGGTGCGAGCGACGTTCGACAGGGTCATCGCCTCGCTCGGGGTCGAAGAGGCAGAGCTTGTCGTGTCTCCCGTCGCCGACCGCGTGCGTGTCGTCATCCACGACCTGCCCTGGGTCGTCGTCCCGGCGTCGTTCGAGTCGCTCCCGTCCGGCGTGCAGATCGCGGCGCTCGCCCGCGCGTGCGCCCGCATCCTGCTCGGCGTGCCCTGGCTCGCGGAGCTGTCGGGCCCCGCCGTCCTCGGCTGGCTCGTCGCGATCGCGCGGCAGGTCGCGCCGGGCTATGCGAGCGACGAGGCGCGGCTGCCGGACGCTCAGGCGTACGAGCCGCAGGTCGCGAAGGCCATCGGTCGCCGGCAGCGCAAGCTCCTCGACGGCCTCACGGCGCACCTCGCGATGCGCGACGGGCGACCGCCGGATCTCGCGGGCTTCCTCCTCGCGCTCGACCAGTGCACCGTCCGCGCGGCGTACCTCGTGTCCGGCGACCTCACCAGCACGCTCGCTGCGGTGAGGAAGGACGACCGCGCGCTCCGTGACGCCACCGCGCATCCCGGCTTGCCGGCGCTCGGCGCGCTCCTCGCTCACCCGCTGCTCGGTGACACGGCCCGCTTCGCGCTCACCCCCGAGGCCAGCGTGCTCTGCCAGCGTGTCGGGTCGGCTTGGGCACGATGACCTGATCGTCTATGCTCGCGCCTTCATGACGCAGCCATCGGCGACGGAGTCACGGGGCGGGAGATACGCCGTACACGCGGAGATCGGCGCCGGCGGCATGGCGACGGTGCACCTCGGCAGGCTCGTCGGGGCGCGCGGCTTCTCGCGCATCGTGGCCATCAAGGTGCTCCACGCGAGCTACGCGAAGAACAAGGACTTCGTGGAGCGCTTCCTCGACGAGGCGCGCATCGTCGGGCGCATCCACCACCCGAACGTGATGCCCACGCTCGACGTGATCTCCGAGGGGGACGACCTCCGCATCGTGATGGACTACGTCGTCGGCGAGTCGCTCGACCAGCTGGAGTCGCAGATGACGACCCGGAAGGAGCGCATCCCGCCCCGCATCGCGTGCGCCATCATCGCGGGGGCGCTCCACGGGCTCCACGCCGCGCACGAGGCGAAGAACGAGTTCGGCGAGCCGCTCGGCATCGTGCACCTCGACGTGTCGCCGCAGAACATCCTCGTCGGCACCGACGGCACGAGCCGCGTGCTCGACTTCGGCGTCGCGCGCGCGCGCGGTGACCAGTCCGCGGCCGCGCAGTCCGGCAGCGTCGGCGGCAAGTCGGCGTACCTCGCCCCCGAGCAGGTGCGCGGGGCGGAGGTCACGCCGCGCACGGACGTCTTCGCCGCGTCGATCGTGCTCTGGGAGATGCTCACGGGCGAGTCACTGTTCGCGGCCGACAACCACGCCGCGACCATGCAGCGCGTGCTGGGCGGCGTCATCCCGGCCGTCTCCGAGAAGGTCCCCGACCTCCCGCCCCGCCTCGACGAGCTGCTCAAGATCGGCCTGAGGCGCGACCCGACGCAGCGCTTCGCCACCGCGCGCGACATGGCGCTGGAGCTCGAGCAGGCCATCCAGCCCGCGCTCCCCTCCGAGGTCGGCAGCTGGGTCGAGACCGTGGCCGCCGCGACCCTCGTCGCGCGCGCCGCGAAGGTGCAGGAGATGGAGACGCAGGCGGCCTCGACCGCGAGCTCCGGCTCCACGCGGCCTCCGGGCCAGCTCGGTGGCCTCGTCAAGCGCGGCGAGATGCGCGAGATGTACGAGGAGCTCGCGGCGGTGAACCTCTCGCCCGACGATCTGGAGGACGACGTCAGCTCGCTCATGCGCCCCCCGGGCGGGAAGGACTCGGTCCCGCAGCGCGCCGCCGACGGCTCCATCCGGTGGCAGCCTCGCTCGGCCGGCAAGGTCGTCCCGGTCAAGCTGGCGACGCCCGCGCGCATCGGGCAGGCGAGCGTTCGCGGGAAGAAGACCGGGGCGCTCCCGAAGAAGGACCGCACGGTGCTCTGGATCGCGCTCGCCGCGTCGGTCCTCGCGCTCGGCCTCTTCGCGTTCGGAGCGCGGGCGATGCTGCTGCCGTCCTACATCAAGTCGATCGCCATCAACACGGCCGCGACGCACGGGGTCACGCTCACCGTGACCGACGCGTCGCTCGCGGACGACGGCGTCGTGCTCCACGGGCTCACGGCGCGGCTCGCGGACGTGCCGCAGGTCACCTGCACCATCGCGAGCGCCGACGTGAAGTCGATCTGGTCGTCGCCGGCGAAGGTGGTGCTCGGGAAGACCGAGATCGTGGTCGACGGCGACGTGCGCGCGGTGAGCGCGGCGCTCGCGGCGTGGTCGCTGGCGCACCGAGGCAAGCCGCGCGTGGAGGACGAGGCGGTCGGCGGGCAGGTCGACATGCCCAACGCGCACCTCGTGTGGACGCACGCGAGCGCACAGGACGTGATGCGCGTGGAGGCGACGGGGCTGTCGGGCGCGATCGGCTCGCCGACCTCCGCCTCGCTCGGCGACGACGTGCACTTCCTCAGCAACGCGCTCGTCCTCGAGACCAAGCTCGGCGTGTTCGGCCCGTGGAACCTGACCGTCGACGGCACCACGAAGTCCACCCGCGCGCGCATCGCGTTCGATCCTGCCGTGCCGGACGGGGCGAACGCGCTCCTGGTGGACGACACGGGCGGCGACTCGTCCTTCGACATCGTGATCCCGCGCCTCAACGCCGGCGGCCTCGGCATCCCGCGCACCGCGTTCGGGCCCGACGTCCCCTTCCCGCAGCAGCTCGAGGTGAACGTGCACTACGGTCGGCTCAGTCACGAGCAGACCACCGGGTCGGTGCGCGCGGCGATGTACGGGCTGCGCATTCCGGAGCTCGGGACCGCCGTCGACGCGAAGCTGACGGCCGACGCGGCCGGCCCGACGGGGAGCCCGATGACCGTGAAGAACGGGCTCTTCACCCTCGGCGCGATGCACGCGGCCATCACCGGGACGGTCTCCACCGTGGGCAACGGCGTGAAGGCGGCGCTCGTGTGGAAGGGCGATCCGATCCCCTGCGCGACGCTCGCCTCGCTGCCGAGCCCGGCCGCGGCGGCGCGCGATCTCACCAAGAAGGCGTCCGAGGGGGACGTGGGCGACCTCGGTCAGCTCGCGCGCGACTTCGGGGCGCTCGGGGAGGCGATGGGGGCGGTCAAGGTGACCGGCGCGTTCTCGGCGTCGGGCACGTTCGTGGCCGACTCGACCGACCTCGCGCACGCAAAGTTGACCACGGTCGCCAAGAACGCGTGCGGTCTGGCCCTATTTCAGAGTAAGTAGCCCGCTATGAGAGGCTTCCTGTCGTCCGCCATCACCCAAACCCCGTCCGAGTCGCAAGACGCCTTCCGCGGGCTGTCCCGCTCGCGCCGCACCAAGCTGGCGAAGGCCGCCAACACGACGCTCATCAAGGCCGACCAGTGGGCTCGCGGCGACGCGTCCGCGGCGGAGGTCACGACCGCCCTCGAGCACGCCTTCGCGGCGCTCAAGGCGAAGGCCGCGAAGAAGAAGTAGTCCGTACCCGGCGCCGTGCCCCTAAGCCCGGCGCCGTCGTCTGCGCCCGCTGACCTCGTCGATGGTTCCTCGATGCGGGAGCTCGTGCCGCAACGGTCGGCTCAGCTCCAGCTCGCCTCGAACGCGACCACGTCGGGCGACTCGGCGCGTGCCGTGACCCTCACGTCGTGCGCGCCGGCCATGTCGAGCGCGGCGCGGAAGGCGGCGGCGAGCCCGCCCTGAACGAGCGCCGGCAGGACGTGCGGCGGCGTGGTCAGCTTGAACGCCAGCGCCCGGTCTCCCGCCTCGAGCTTCGACATCACGGTGCCCCGGTGGAACGTCGCGTAGCGCTGCGCCGCTCCGGCGACGAGGCGCTCCGGGCCGAGGACCGTGAAGAGCACCTTGTAGAGCGGCCCGCTCAGCAGCGCGCGGTTCCGCCGGTACACCCACTCCTCGTACGCCGCGACGCCCCCCTTGTCGGCGAACCGGACGTCGTAGATGCACAGCGTGAGCGCCCATAGCTCCACCTCCAGCAGCCACCCGTTCGGCGCAGGCGGCACGGCGATGAGCTCCTCGATGCGAGCCGGCAGCCCCATGCTCGGACCGAGCGCGCCGTTCGCGTCGCTCAGGATGGCGCGCAGCACCGACCCCTTGGCGGTGACGTGCGGGTACGACGCGAGGCCGTTCGGCAGCCGCGCGAGATAGCCCTCCATGCTGGGAAACGCCCCGCCCATTGCCCGGGGCGACGGTATCACGACTCTTCCGGTGGCGGCCTCGACCTGGTCGCGGGGGCCGCGCGAAGAAATCGACACCGCGACGAAGAAATCGACCGAGGACCCTGTCCGAAATCCGGGGGGTCCACGACTTAGGGGAGTGAGAGACCGAAGGAGGCGACTCTCTCCCGGAAAAAATCGACCGGCTCCACGTCACAGAAACACGCGGTTGGGGATTTAGGGGGTGGGAGGGAACGGCGCCGCACACGTCGCCCGTCGCGGCGCACAGCCACGCCATGCCGATCGACTCGCTCTCCGCCCCGCTCGACTCCTTCTCCACCTGGCTCGACTCCCTGTTCGAAAGACTCCGACACCCACTCCGTCCGGACCGACTCCCTGTCGATCCCACTCCCATCGCTGTTCGACCGACTCCGACAACGACTCCGTCCGGACCGACTCCCTGTCGATCCCACTCCCATCGCTGTTCGACCGACTCCGACAACCACTCCGTCCGGACCGACTCCCTGTCGATCTGACTCCCATCGCTGTTCGACCGACTCCCACAACGACTCCGTCCGGACCGACTCCCTGTCGATCTGACTCCCATCGCTGTTCGACCGACTCCGACAACCGCTCCGTCCGGACCGACTCGCTCTTCTTCCCGCTCCACTTCCACTCCTTCGCTTCGCTTCCTCTCTCGTTTCCCACCCATCAACAAAGGCAGGCCCGCATGACGAAGACGAAAATCAAGGCAGCACACCACCTGACGTCCACGGCGCACTCGAGCGCGACGGCGACCTTGCCGCCCGCGACCGCAGAGCCCGTGAACACACCCACCGGCAACGCGACCCCGCCGATCACGAGCAGCGCGCTCGTGTCGTCGATCGCACCGCCCGACTACACCATCCCTGCGCCGCCGACCGGGTTCGTCCCCGTGAACCTCGACAACTACCGAGGAGCACACCCGAAGGCCGCGCAGATCACCGCGCTGCAGGACGCCGTGAACGAGCTCGCCACATCGACGAGCTACGCCATGACGTTCGGCGCCGCGGTGCCCCCTGCGGAGCAGCTCGCAGGGGATCTCGACGCTGCGGGGCGCTGGACGGCGCTCCGCGTGTCGCTCGAGGCGCTCCTGGTGTACGCGAAGTCGAACGAGGCAGTGACCTGGAAGACAGGCCTGACCGGGCTCGACCAGCTGAACCAGGTGTTCAAGGTCGTCGCGAAGCAGAACCCGGCGCTCCTGGCCGTGTTCCCCGCGACGCAGCGGCTGCTCGACGTGTCGAAGGTCATCAGCCAGAAGGCGGTGGCCAGTCGCGCGAAGAGCGCCAAGGGCAAGGCCGCGAAGCCTGCGGCCACACCGACGGCGAGCACGCCGGCCACCGGAGCGACGCCCGCTCCGGCGGACACCCCGCTCCCGCTGCCGGCGACGGCGACCGGAGGTGCCGCGCACTGAGAGCGTGCGCATGACCTGAGGACCGGGCTGCACGCGCGCGTCAGTGGAGCGCGCGCGTGCGGCGTCTACCCGTTCGACTTCGCGAAGTCCGCCATGAAGTCCGCCAGCGCCTTCACCCACTCGACCTTCACCGCGTTGTACGACGACACGCGGATGCCGCCGACGCTGCGGTGCCCCTTGAGGCCCACCATCTTCAGCTTCTTCGCCTCGATGACGAAGCTGTCCTCCAGCTCCACCGTCGGCAGGCGGAACACCACGTTCATGAACGAGCGGCTCGGTCGCTCAACCGGGCACGAGTAGAAGCCCGAGCTCGCGTCGATGACGCCGTAGAGGATGCGCCCCTTCTCGCGGTTGCGCTTCTCCATCTCGGGGAGGCCGCCCTCGCCCTTGACCCACGAGAGCACGTTGCGAATCAGGTAGATGCCGAACGTCGGCGGCGTGTTGTAGAGCGAGTTGTTCTCGGCCGCGACGCGGTACTGGAAGATCGTCGGGAGGTCCTTCCGCCCGGACGCGACGAAGTCTTTCTTCGCGATGACGACCACCACGCCGCTCGGCCCGATGTTCTTCTGCGCACCCGCGTAGATGAGCGAGAAGCGCGTGACGTCGATCTTCTTCCACATGAAGTCGCTCGACATGTCGCAGACGAGCGGCACGTCTCCGGTGACCGGGAAGCGCGCGCCGGGCTCGGTCGCGTACTGCACGCCGTGGATGGTCTCGTTGCTCGTCACGTGGACGTACGACGCCCCCGCGTCGACCTTCACCTCGCTGGCCGACGGCACGCGCGTGTACTTCTTCGACTTCCCTTCCCCCTGCCCCGCGTCGCACGCCACTCGCAGCTGCGCGCCCACCATCGTCGCCGCCATCTGCCCTTCGGACACCGCCTTCTCGCCCCACGCCCCCGTGACCACGTAGTCGGCGCTCTTGCCCGGAGCGATGAAGTTCATCGGGATCGTCGCGAACTGCTGCGTCGCTCCGCCCTGCATGAAGAGCACGTCGTAGTCCGCCGGCACGTCCAGGAGCTCGCGCACGAGCGACAGCGCCTCCTCGTGGACGGCGTCGTACTCCTTGCCGCGATGGCTCTGCTCCATGATGCTCATCCCGGAGCCGCCGAAGTCGAGCAGCTCGGCCTGGGCGCGCTCCAGAGCAGGCAGGGGGAGGGCGGCGGGACCAGCGTTGAAGTTCAGGGCTCGGGGCATGGGGCGAAACACTCGCGCTCCGCTCGGTGAACGTCAAGGTGAACGGTCCGTGCCGTCTCTCTCCACGGTTGCGGCGTGCTACTTCGCAGCGATGATCCCCAGGACCCTCCCCGCGGGCACGACCCTGCGCACGCTCGTCGAGGTGCTCATCCCCGAGGACCACGCGGCCCACGTGCCGGCCGACGCCGGCGACGCGACCGTGTCGTTCCGCTTCGCCGGAGGCTCGAGCTACTCGCTCCAGGCGTCCGGCAGCCGCCTGACGGTGACGGAGACGTCGCGCGTGGAGACCGCGCCTCTCATGCTGAGCGTCCCCGAGGCCACGGCGCAGCTCTTCCTCGACGACTGGCTCGGCCCGCAGAAGCTCGCCCCGCAGTTCGAGCCGCGCGGCCTCGCGTCGATCACCGACGCACGGCTCCTCCGCCGCGTGTCCGCCGTCAAAGGCTGCATCTCGCTGACGCTCGACGACTTCGAGGGGAAGAGCGCGACGCTGCTGGTCGCCTCGGGGCCGGATGCCAGCCTGTACGACGACCCCGACGTGTCCATCCACATCAAGCTGCCGGCGTTCCTCCGCATCCTCGCGGGCAAGCTCGGCCCCGACGAGGCCATCGCCGAGGGCCACGTGACGCTCACGGGCAAGAAGCTGGTCGCGATGCAGTTCGCGCTGGCACTCGTCCCGTACTTCCCCGCACGGTGATAGGCTCCCGCCGCCCATGCCGCGCTCGCCCGTGATCGTGCTCGCCGTGGCGCTCGGACCTCTGTTCGGCGGCGCGGGATGCCACCACAAGGTGACGAAGGCGGAGTGCACGCAGATGCTCGACCACTACCTCGACATGGTCATCGCCGGCGACCCGGGCACGCGCAACTTGCCGCCGGCGCAGGCGACGGCCGTGCGCGAGATGAAGCGGGCCATCAAGAAGGGCGAGCGGAGCTACCAGCAGGTCGAGGTGCAGTGCGAGACGGAAGTGTCGAGCGGCGAGTACGATTGCGCGATGAAGGCGAACATCCCGGACGAGTGGGAAGCGTGCATCGAGTAGCCAGAGGCGGAGACGAGAGACGCGAATGAGGACCTGGATGAACGTTGAACGAGACGTGCGAGACGTGCCGGTGAGAGCGAGGCGCGTCGCGAGCGTCAGCGGCGCGCTGCTGGCGGTGTGCGTGAGCGCGCTCGCCGCATGCGGTCCGAAGCCGCCGCCGCCGCACGTCGTCGAGGTGCCGCTCGACCAGTTCAACTCGGGCGGCCCCGCGCCGGCGCCCGTCGACGGGACGCCCCGGGTCGCCGAGGTGCCCGTCGAGACGGTCTCGGGTACCGCCACCGCCACCACCGGCGCGCGTCCGGCGCCGCTCCCGACCCCGGCGCCCCAGTCGACGGCGACGCTGACGGGCCCCGAGTGCACGCAGCTGCTCAACAAGGGCGCCGTGCTCTACGGCGTCAGCCACGGGATGAGCACGGCGAAGGCGACGAAGGGGGTCGCGAACCTCCGGCGGACCGCGCAGGCCGACCCGTCGTACGCGATGATCGCGACCTCGTGCACGACGCAGCACACGAAGCCGCAGCTCGAGTGCGCGATGAAGACGTCGTCGCTCGACGCATGGAAGGGGTGCCTGGAATGATGACGCGAAGCGCGCCGGTGCTCCTCTTCACCGCCCTCATGCCCGTGCTCGTGTCACCGCTCGCGTGCGGCAGCGGAAAGACGACGCCCAAGTCGCCCGACCAGCTCGCGACGGTCAGTCCGGACGGCGGGCCGCTCGCGGACGCGGGCGTCGACGCGCCCAGCTCGGTGTGCACGGGGCCCGACCTCGACCTCGTCAACGTCCTGGTGCAGAGCGCGTGCGAGGTGCCCAACCTCGCGGACGGCGCCAAGCCCCTCGACGTGAGCACGCTCCTCGACGTCAAGCTCACGCCGAGCCCCGCGCAGGTCGGCCCGGGCGGTCACTCGGACCTCCTCGTGACCTACACGAACAAGTCCCAGTCGCCGCTCTCGCTGAGCTTCCTGCTCGACCCGACGCCGCGCTTCGCCGTCGAGGTGTACACGTCGACCAACAAGCGCGCCGAGCTGCCCAGGACGAAGCCGCCGCAAGCCAAGGGTGGAGGCGCGCCACCGGAGCCGTCGGCGCCCGGAACGGCGCGCGTGACGCTCACGCCGGGCGGCAAGGCGACCGCGAAGGTCGACTTCACGGCGGTGAGGCTCAAGTGGGCGCCCGAGCTGGTGAAGGGGACGCCGCCCGAGCAGGGTTACCCGACGTCGCCGGCCGGTCCGCTCGCGAAGGGGACGTACCTGGTGAAGGTGGTCACGCCCCTCATCGGGGTCTTCGAGGGCTCGGACCACGAGGTGAGCACCGTGAAGGCGACCCTGACCGTTCAATAACGACCGGACGCATCGTGAGGACACTCTTCTTCGGTACGCCTGCGTTCGCGGTCGCGTCGCTCGACGCGCTGGCCGACACGACCGAGGTCGTGGGCGTCGTGTGCCAGCCGGACCGACCCACGGGTCGAGGCCTCGTCACCGCGCCACCGCCCGTGAAGGTCCGCGCGCTCGAGCGCGGGCTCACGGTGGTGCAGCCGACGAAGCTGCGCACGGGCGAGTTCGCCGCGTGGGTGAAGGCCCAGAGCGCGGAGCTCGCGCTCGTCGTCGCGTACGGCCGCATCCTCCCGCGCGACGTGCTCGACTCCACGAGGCTGGGCTTCGTGAACGTCCACGCGTCGCTCCTGCCGAAGTACCGCGGCGCGGCGCCCATCACGTGGGCCGTCGTGGATGGTGAAGCGGAGACCGGCATCACCCTGATGCTGCTCGACGAGGGCATGGACACGGGCGACATCCTCGACGTCGCGCGGACGCCCATCGGGCCGGACGAGACGACGGGCGAGCTCTCGGAGCGGCTCGCCGTGCTGGGCGCCGAGCTCGTGCGCGCGAAGCTGCCGGCGTTCGCGCGCGGCGAGCTCGCGAGGGCTCCACAGGACGGATCGAAGGCGACGCTCGCAAGGATGCTCGAGAAGAGCGACGGCAGGGTCGACTGGTCGCAGACGTCGCGAGCGGTGCACGACCGCATCCGCGGGATGAGCCCGTGGCCGGGGGCGTGGACGCAGCTGTCGGGCAAGACGGTGAAGC